>Ga0265314_10004668_pt1 | contig 12587 bp, 8 predicted proteins | sample 4126metaG_FD_203106 | JGI IMG/M metagenome (GOLD analysis project Ga0265314, IMG submission 203106) | Rhizosphere microbial communities from Carex aquatilis grown in University of Washington, Seatle, WA, United States - 4-1-26 metaG | ecosystem: Host-associated > Plants > Roots > Rhizosphere >... | reverse complement strand
CGCGCGCGTAGCGCGACATCGCGTAGCAGAAGATGAGATAGAAAATGGCGGCGACGGCATAGCCGGTCGTGCTGGTGACCGGCGCCGCCCATTTCGGATCGATGCGCGACACCTCGACCGTGTGCAGGAAATCGAAGATGCCGACGATGAAAACCAGCGTCGTGTCCTTGAACAGACCGATGTAGGTGTTGACGATGTTCGGAATGGTGATTTTCAGTGCCTGCGGCAGGATGATCAGCCGCATCATCTGCGAATAGCCAAGGCCGACGGCCATGGCGCCTTCGAACTGGCCTTTCGGGATCGCTTGCAAGCCGGCGCGCACGACCTCGGCCATGTAGGCCGAGGCAAACAGCGCGATGCCGACCAAGGCGCGCAGCAGCTTGTCGGGCGAATACTGCTCCGGCACGAACAGCGGCAGCATGACGCTCGCCATGAACAGCACGGTCACCAGCGGCACGCCGCGCACGAACTCGATGAAGGTCACGCTGAACAGCCGGATCGCCGGCATGTGCGATCGCCGGCCGAGCGCCAACAGGATGCCAAGCGGCAGCGACACGACGATGCCGACCCAGGACACGACGATGGTGACGAGAATGCCGCCCCACAACACGGTATCGACCGGCATCAGGCCGATGAGGCGCCAGCCGGTCAACAGGACAAAGGCCGTGACCGGCAGCACGCCGAAGAAATAGACGGCGCCGATGTCGCGCCGCGGTGCGTGCAGCCACAGCATCCACACCACGCCGATGGCCAGCATGACGAAGAACACATCGACCCGCCATCGTTCGGAGATCGGATAAGAGCCGTAAACGAAATAAGGCCAGCGCTCGAAGACGAAGGGCCAGCAGGCGCCGATGGTGCGGTGCTGCACGCCCTCGAGGCAAGCGTTGCGGTCGGCGCCGCTCCACACCGCATCGATCAGCAGAAAGCGGACCAGGTCGGGGATGATCCAGGCAAACAACAGCGCGATGAGGATCGTCAACGTGATGTTGAAGGGCGACGACAACAGGTTTTCGCGCACCCAGCCGAGCGCGCCACGCATGGCCGCGGGCGGCGGCTGGGAGTCGAGCATGGCGTCGCGCACGAAATGAAGTTTCGCAACCGCCAGATCGCCTTCGGACATGGTCATGCGGGCGCCCTCACCGTTCCACCAGCGCGATGCGGCTGTTGTAGATGTTCATCAGCAGCGACGTCGCCAGACTGATGGTGAGATAGACCGCCATGGTGATGGCAACGACCTCGACCGCCTGCCCGGTCTGGTTCAATACTGTGCCGGTGAAGACTTGCACCAGATCGGGATAACCGATCGCCACCGCAAGCGAGGAGTTCTTGGTCAGGTTCAGATATTGGCTGGTGAGCGGCGGGATGATGACGCGCATCGCTTGCGGCACCACGATCAGCCGCAGTGTCGGCTGCGGCCGCAAGCCCAGCGAATAGGCCGCCTCGGTCTGCCCGCGCGACACGGCGCGAATGCCGGCGCGCACCACTTCGGCGATGAAGGCCGCGGTGTAGATCGACAGGCCGAACAGCAGCGCCGCGAATTCGGGCAGCACTTCCATGCCGCCGCTGATGTTGAAGCGCCCGGCTTGCGGAAAGCCGAACGACAGCGGAAAGCCGGTGACGATCAGCACGACGACCGGTAGACCGACGATCAAGCCGAGCGCCGTCGTGAACACCGGCGCCTGCTGGCCGGTCCGCTCCTGGCGTTTGCGCGCCCAGATGTGGAAAACAATGGATGCGGCAATGCCGACGAAGAACGCGATGACGACCCAGTGGAAGCCCGGCCCCAAGACCGGATTCGGCAGGAACAGGCCGCGGTTGTTGAGAACGATGCCGCCCGGAATTTTGTAGCTGTCGCGCATCTCCGGCAGGCTTTTGAGCACCGCGTTGTACCAGAACAGCAATTGGAGCAGCAGCGGGATGTTGCGGATGGTCTCGACGTAACCGGTGGCGGCTTTCGACACCAGCCAGTTCTTCGACAACCGCGCGATGCCGATGATGAAGCCTAGAACGGTGGCAAAGACGACGCCCAAGCCGGCAACAAGCAGCGTATTCAGCAGTCCGACCCAGAAAGCGCGGCCGTAAGTCGAGGCCTGCGCGCTGTATTCGATCAGCGTCTGGCTGATGTCGAAGCCGGCGGTGTTGTGCCAGAAGCCAAATCCGGACGCGATGTGCGCGCGTTCGAGGTTGGTGATGGCGTTGCTGGCAGCCTCGTAGATCAGAAATGCGACGATGGCGCAGAGCGCTGCCTGATAGGCCAGGCTGCGGACCTTGGGGTCGTTGTAGAAGGCAACCCGTACGGGAGGCAGTCCCGCCGGAAGGTCAGTCGACATTTACCCCTCGTTTCGTCCCGGCAGGGAGTCTCGAGACAAGCAGACCAGAACCGCCGCGGCTGGGGCCGCCGCGGTCTTGATCCTCAGCGAACCGGTGGCGCGTAGACGACTCCGCCTTTGTTCCACAATTTGTTCAGGCCGCGATCGATCTTGAGCGGCGAATTGGCGCCGACATTACGGTCGAACACTTCGCCATAATTGCCGACCGCCTTGACGATCTGCACCGCCCAGTCTTTCGACAGGCCAAGTTGCTCGCCGTAATTTCCTTCGGTGCCGACGAGGCGTTTCACGTCGGGATTGGTCGACTTGAGCATCTCGTCGACGTTCTTCTGCGTCATGCCGAGTTCCTCGGCATTGACGAGCGCAAACAGCGTCCACTTGGCGATATCGAACCACTGATCGTCGCCGTGGCGCACCGCGGGGCCCAGCGGCTCCTTGGAGATGACCTCGGGCAGCACGATGTGATCGTCAGCAACCGCAAGTCGCAGACGCTCGGCGTAGAGGCCGGATGCGTCCGTGGTGTAGGCATCGCAACGCCCGGCATCGTAGGCTTTCACCGCTTCGTTGGCGGTGGCGAAGGTCACCGTCTTGACCTGCATGTTATGGGCGCGGAAGAAATCCGACAGGTTGAGTTCGGTGGTTGTGCCCTGCTGCACGCAGACCGAAGCGCCGTTGAGTTCGAGCGCCGAATTCACTTTCAGCGCCTTGCGCACCATGAAGCCCTGGCCATCGTAGTAATTGACGCCGACGAAATTCAAGCCGAGCGAGGTGTCGCGCGACGACGTCCAGGTGGTGTTGCGCGCCAGCACGTCGACCTCGCCGGACTGCAACGCGGTGAAGCGGTCCTTGGCCGACAACGGCACGAACTTGACCTTGTTCGGATCGCCGAGCACCGCGGCCGCCAGCGCTTTGCAGTAATCGACGTCGAGGCCGGTCCATTTGCCTTGCGCGTCCGGCAGGCCGAACCCGGCGAGCGTGCCATTCGAACCGCAATTCAACATGCCGCGGTCCTTGACAGTCTTCAGCGTCTGCGCCGACGCGCTTTGCCCGGCGAAAACCACGGCGAGCGCGGCAAGTGCTATCAATTTTTTCATGTGGCAGCCTCTACAACGCATAACGGGATGCGGCGCCCCTCGCAGACGGGCCAAACAATGAAGCCGCACCCGGCGTTACCCATCGCGGTCCGTTGATTGTCTGGCTTCGCCCCACGAGCCCTCTCGAATTCGTATCTCAGACCGATCGGATTGGCAGGTCAAGGGGTTGACGCTACGCGCCGTTGCGGACGTATATGCTTTTAGTAGGACGGTTCCGCAGCCCTGACCTCACGGACCAATGAATATGGCGAAGACGCCCAAAAACCCGCCCAAACCGGAAACCCAGTTGGTGAATGCCGGCCGCGACCCGCAATCTTATTACGGCTTCGTCAACCCGCCGGTTTATCACGCCTCCACCGTGCTTTATCCGACCGCCGCCGATCAGGTCGCGCACCGCGCCCGCTACAGCTACGGCCGCCGCGGCACGCCGACCATGGAAGCGCTGGAAAATGCATTGCGCGAGATCGAGGGCGATCGATGCGCCGGCGTGGCGCTGCTGCCGTCGGGATTGGCGGCGATCTCGACCGCGCTGCTCGCCAGCGCCGGTTCCGGCGACCACATCCTGGTGAGCGACAGCGTCTACCGCCCCACCCGCACCTTTTGCGAGGGCGTATTCAAACGCATGGGCGTGGCCACGACGTACTACGACCCGTTGATCGGCGCCGGCATCGCTTCGCTGTTCAAGCCGAACACCAAGGCGGTGTTCGTCGAAGCGCCGGGCTCGCAGAGTTTCGAGATGCAGGACATCCCCGCCATCGCCAAGGTCGCGCATGACAAAGGCGCGACGGTGCTGATGGACAATACCTGGGCGACGCCGCTTTATTTCAAACCGTTCGAGAAAGGCGTCGACCTGTCGATCCAGGCCGGCACCAAATATATCGGCGGCCATTCCGACGTCATGATCGGGTGCATCTCGGCCAACGCGGCGACGCTGCCGAAGCTCAAAGAGACGGTCTACACCATGGGCCTCTGCGTCGGGCCCGACGACATGAACCTGGCGCTGCGCGGCTTGCGCACCATGGGCGTTCGGCTGCCGCGACATTTTGAATCGGGGCTCAAAGTGGCGCGCTGGTTCGAGCAGCGGCCGGAAGTTGCCCGCGTGTTGCACCCGGCGCTCGAAAGCAACCCGGGCCATGCCATCTGGAAACGCGACTTCACCGGCGCCTGCGGTCTGTTCAGCATCGTTCTGAAACCGGCCAGCGAAAAGGCTGTTCATGCCTTCATGGATGAACTGGCGTTGTTCGGCATGGGCTTCTCGTGGGGCGGCTTCGAGAGCCTGGTGGTTTCGTTCGACTGCGCCGAGTATCGCACCGCGACGCCCTGGAAGCCGGAAGGCCCGACCTTGCGCTTCCACATCGGGCTCGAAGATCCGGGCGATCTTATCGCCGACCTCGAGGCCGGCTTCAAGGCAATGGCGGCCGCAAAGTAGTTTTTAAATAGCCGCGGCGCCGCCGCTGCGCATGACGAATTGCAGATTGCGCAGATAGACGAAGACGCCGAAGGCCTGGCCGATGATGAAGACCGGGTCCTTGCGATAAATGGCATAGCCGAGCAGCATGAAGCCGCCGCCGATGGAGAATATCCAGAACGCGGTCGGCACCACGCTGCGCCCGGCGCGCTCCGAAGCAATCCATTGCACCACGAAGCGCATCGCGAACAATAGCTGCGCGACGTAGCCGATCAGGATGCCCCAATCGAGATTGCCGACGAAGACGTCGTGCAGATAGCCGCCGACGGCATGAGTGATATCCACGAGCATAAGAGTCGTCCTTTATTGGCGCGTGATCTTATCCGAAAACCGGTGCCCACTTTTCGGGATCACGCGCTTAATCCTCCAACACTTCCGGCACGCGCTTCTTGCGGCGGATGAGCCACCACACGCCGGCCAGATCGAGAATGCCGACCCAGAGCCGGTCCCATAGACCGTAATTCGATACGCCGCTGGCGCGTTCGCGATCGACCACATCGACATAACCGATCTCGTAACCCTCGCGGCGCACCAGCGCCGGCAAGAAACGATGCAGGCCGTCGAAATAAGGCAAAGCGAGAAACACGTCGCGGCGGAAAGCCTTCAGGCCGCAGCCGGTGTCGCGCGTGCCGTCGCGCAAGACTGCGCTGCGCACCGCGTTGGCGATGCGCGATTGCAGTTTCTTGAAGCCGGTCGCTTTGCGGCCGACGCGTTGTCCCGCGATCAACCCGACGCGCGGCGCACCCGCCTCCAGCGCGCGCAACATCGGCGGAATGAACGCCGGATCGTTCTGGCCATCGCCGTCCAGCGTCGCAACCATGGGCGCACGCGCCGCCTTAACGCCGCTGCGCACCGCGCTGGACTGGCCGCAAGATTGCTTGTGCCGCACGCGGCGCAGCCATGGATGCAGGGACATCAGCCGTTTGAGCTCAGCGTCGGTGCCGTCGGTGGAACCGTCATTGACGTAGACCACCTCGAAGCGCCAATGGCCTTCGAGCGCCTTGGCGATCTCGGCCACAAGCTGCGCGATATTGCCCGCCTCGTTGCGGACCGGCACCACGACGGACACCGCCGTATCGTTGGTATTCATTGTCATGGTCCCGCCGGCGGCCAAAGGCCGCATTGGCCCGCTTCTTATTCAGCCAATAGCGCGCGGGCAACTGATTTGATGCGGCGGAAGGACGGGCCGGGAAAAGCCAGCAAGGTACCGTCGGGCCGCAGCGAAAAGCCCAGGCGCCGCAGGGCGAAATAGCGGGCCACCAGCAACGCGCCGACCGCCCCCATCACGGCGCCGCCCAGCACGTCGGTCGGGTGGTGCGCGGTCAGGACCACCCGGCTGATGCAGATCAGCAGCGCGTAGATCAGCAGGACCGTGCGGGCGCGCGGCCACAGGATGCCGAAGGCCACCAGCACCGAAAACGCAGTGGTCGAATGGCCCGACGGCATGCTGGCATAGGCGGCGGTGCCGGTGAACGGCGCGAAGACATAAGGGTCGGCGATGCCGGTGACGAAGGGCCGCGCCCGCCCGATCACGTGCTTGATGGCATTGGTCGCGATGCCGGGCAATGCGATGGCCCAGAACAGGTAGCCAATACGCACCATCATCGCCGCAAGCACGCGTTGTGCGATGCCGGCCGGCCGCGGCAGCGCCGCTAGGATAGCAAACAGCACGCCGAGCGGCCACAGGAACCAGCCCGACTTGCCGAAGTCGGTGATCCAGTCGAAGAAGTCCTGCACCCAGCGCGGCAGCGTGCGCGCGTAAGTGATCGCGGGCGCATCGATCAGCACCAAGCCGATCACGAAAACCGCGACAGCGATGGCCACGGCTATCGCAAGCTTGCGCGGCGGCCATAGCCACGACTGCCGCGGATGAATACGCGCCGGCCGCAGCAGCATTGTGACGCTGGCAACGAGATTGGCGGCGCAGCGCCGCAAAGGTGACGGGTGGTCGCTCGCCAACTTCACGCCGTTCGCCAGAGTCACGGTGACGCCGAACGGAATATGGCCAAGGCCACCGCCCGCCCTATGCTGATGTTGTATCCCTCGATGCGCTGGCTCAGCGCGTAACGCAAGCCGATCGCATTGGCCCGTTGCACGAAGCTGCGCTCGCTGCGCGGATCGATCAGCGCGAAATGGCAGGCGTCGGTGTTGAGAAATTCGGCGGCGCCGGCGCCGTCCGTGAAGCGGGTGCCGGTGCCGACCATAAACACCAGGCTCGGCTCCTGATAGGCGAAGGTAGAGACGACGTGCGGGTCCTTGCAGCCGCTCGCGCGGATTTCGTCGGCGATCAGCTTCGAAGGAAACAGAGCCGGCAGCAGCGGAAACATCACGGCGTACACGGTAACCGCGATAAACACCGACGCGATCATGCCGCGCAACAGTGAGCGTTCGGCGCCGTCGACCTCATAGAGCCGCCAGGCGAACAGGCCGAACACCAAAGCCGCCGCCGCAAAAGGCCAGGCGATGATGCCCGGATCGCGGCCGATCCAGATGAAGCCGCCAACGACGGCGACCGCGATCACCGCCGGAAACACGAACCAGCCGACGGTGCCACGCGCCATCCAGCGAATCTTCGACAGGCCGCCCGGCTCTAGAATGCCCGCGATGAGGATGGCGATCGCCGGGTAAAGCGGCAGCACGTAATGCGGCAGCTTGGTCATGACCGCTTCGAACACGATCCACGACGGCACCAGCCAGGCCAGCAGAAATTGCGCGCCGGGTTCGCGCCGCGCTTTCCACACCATCGGCGTCGCCAGGCCGGCCAGAACGCTGCCCGGCCAGAACGTCACCCAGAACAGCAGCAGATAGAATCCCGGCGGCGCGCCGTGGGCCTCCTGCCCGCTGGTGATCTTCGACAGCATGTCCTCGCCGACGGACTGCACGAAGAAACTGTCGCCGGATTTGGCGACGATGGCGATGAACCACGGCAGCACCAGCACGATCAGCCAGGCGAAGCCCGCCAACGGCCGCAGCTTGCCGAGCCAACGCCACGAGCGGTCGGCGATCGACAGGGTCAGCGCAGTAAGCGCGACGAACATCAAGATCAAAGGACCCTTGAGCAACACGCCGCCGGCGAGCGCGGTCCACAAGATCGCCGGCATTTTCCAGCCCAGGACGACCTCGGGGGCGCGGCGGTGGGTCAGATAAATGCGCGCCATGGCGCCCATCGCAGCGACGCATGTGAGCAGCAGCATGGCATCGGTCTTGGCCAGCCGCGCCTCGACGCCCAGCAGAACCGAACTTGCCATCATCAATGCGGCCAGCAGCGCGGCGCGGCGCCCGACAAAGGCCAGCGCGGTCCAATAGGTCAGCAGCACCGCGCCCGTCGCCCCGGCGAGCGACGGCAGACGATAGAGCCAGATCGTTGTGCGGGCTTCCGGCACGCCGAGGGCCTCGGCGGTCTTCACCACCGCCGCCTGCAGCCAATAAATGCCGACCGGCTTCTTGTAGCGAACCTCGTCCTGGAAGCGGATGTCGACATATTCGCCGCTCTCGACCATCTGCTTGGTGGCCTGAGCAAAGCGCGCCTCGTCGCGATCCACGGGAGGAATCTGAAAAAAGCCCGGCAGGAACGCGACCAGGCAAAAGACCAGCAAGAAAGCCACGGCGCGAACGTTCGAGCCGGTGGCGTAGTCGAGCACCGACGACAGGCTCCGCATGGAACCTAGCGATTGACGTGCTTCATTGGTGGTCGTGCTCACGCTCAGGGCCTGTCTTTAGCAGCAACTGATTCCACAGCCTGCATTGCACAATAAAGACCCCGGCCGGGTCTGTCATGGCGCCTAAGGGCTTCAAGAAGCGGCACTATTGCACGCGCACCATGACGCTATCGGCGGTACCGCGCGCATCGATAACGGTCAGCCGCGTGAAGCCGCTCCCGTCAGGCTGGAAAAACAGCGACCGGCGGCTGGTTTGCGGGCCGATCGGCACGCCATTGACCATGACCGTAAGCGGTGTGAGGCCGCCGGCGATCTTGAGCGCCACAGGACTTTGCTCCCCCGCGGCCACCTCGATGCGGGCGCCGTCAGGCGGAAACATGATGCGGGGCGGCTCGGCCACCAGGCTCGGTCCGGTTGTGGGGTTGAACCGCTGCAACGGCGGCGGCAGCTTGTTGGTCGCAGCGAAAACGGCCCCTTTCGGCGCCGGCGCCAACGGCGTCGGCGTCAGACCGGAACGGGCGAAAGCGTCGAACAATATCGGCGCGGCGGCGGCGCGGCCGACCAGGCCCGGCACCGGCGCACCATCGGGGCGTCCGACCCAGACGCCGATGGTCATGCGACCGTCGAAGCCAAGCGCCCAGGCATCGCGGAAGCCGTAGGACGTGCCGGTCTTGAAGGCGACGCGGCCTTGCGGCGCGTTGTCCGGCGGCGGCGCGCCGATCAGCACATTGCCGACGTACCAGGCCGCCACCGGATCGAGCAGCCGGCGCGGGCTCGCTTCGGCGGTCGTCGCCGCGCGCTCGACCAAAGGCGTCGCCATGCCGCCGCGCGCCAGCCCGGTATAGAGCATTACCAGATCGCTCAGCCGCACGCCGACGCCGCCGAGACCCATGGCAAGGCCGGGTGCCTCGCCTTTTGGCAGCACCAGCGCAGCGCCGGTCTGCGTCAGCCGCGCGCTCAGCCGGTTAATGCCGACCTTGCCGAGGACCGCGATGGCCGGGACGTTGAGCGACAATTGCAGCGCCTTGCGGATTGTCACTGTGCCCTGGAACGTCTGGTCGAAATTCTCCGGTGTGTAATTGCCGTAACGCGCCGGGCGATCGTCGATCAATGTTTCGGGATGGATCAGGCCGTCTTCAAAACCCAGCCCGTAAATAAAGGGCTTGAGGGTCGAGCCGGGCGAGCGCAGCGCATTGGTCATGTCGACCTGGCCGGCGCGGCGGGCGTCGAAATAATCGGCCGAGCCGACGCGCGCCCGCACCTCGCCGGTGGCGTTGTCTACGGCGATAATCGCCAGAGAAATCAAGGGCCCGAGCGCCTGGGCGCGTTCGCGCGCGAGATCCTGCAAGGTCTTTTGGAGCGCGGCGTCGATGGTTAGTTTATGCGTGCGCAGCGCAGGTTCGGCGGCGATTATTTGGTCTGCGGCGTGCGGCGCCAGCACCGGCAAATCGCGCCGTGCAACGGGCACGCGGTCGAGCCGGGCCAGCGCGATTTCGTCCGCCGGGACAATGCCTTGCACACGGTCTAGGACGCGGTCGCGGGCGACGCGCGCGGCCGCCAAATGGCGGTCTGGCCTGCGCGCTTCCGGCGATTGCGGCAGCGCGACCAAAAGCGCTGATTCTCCAAGGCTTAAGCGGCGCGGCTCCTTGCCGAGATAGGACAACGATGCGGCGCGGATGCCTTCGAGGTTGCCGCCATAGGGCGCAAGCGTCAGATACAACGACAGAATTTCTCGCTTGCTCAAGTAAAACTCGAGCTGCAAAGCGCGCGTCATTTGGCGCAATTTGGCACCGAAACTCCGCTCTTGGCGCGGCTCCATCAGGCGCGCGACCTGCATTGATAAAGTGCTTGCGCCGGATACGATATGTCCTTGGCGAACCAACTGAAACGCCGCCCGCGCCAGCGCAAAAGGATCGACGCCGACATGCTCGTAGAAACGTTTATCCTCGTAGGCGAGCAGCAGTCGTACGAAGCGAGGATCGACATCTTCGACGTCGGCCTTGAGCCGCCAGCGGCCTTCGGGCGTGGCGTAGGCGCGCAACAGCCGGCCGTCGCGATCGAGCACGACATGCGACGTGTCCAGCGTCTTGCCGAGCGGCGGCGGCCCTAGCGCCGCGACCCAAACGCCGCATGCGACGACGATCACAGCCGCCGCGCCGGCGAGGCTCGCGGCGATGGCGCGCACGCGTGTCATTTCGCCGCCGTGATCTCGATCGCGCCGGTCGCGGTGCGGCCGAAGCGGTCGGGCCGGTACATGTCCTCGACCTTGGCCTGCGGCAGCACGTATTTGCCGGGGGACACCGCGCGCACGACATAAGCCACCGTGAACACCGGCGGGGAATCCGCCTTGCGGTCGAAGGCCGCGGTGAAGCGATCGTCGCGGAATTCGCTGTTGACCGGCTCGGCGGCGTCCGAAATCCACGGCAGCGTGCCGGTCTGGCCCGACGACACCAGCTTCGGATTGTCGATCTCGAAACCCGCCGGTAGATAATCGGCGACGATGACGCGGCCGAACTGCGGCTTCGGCTCGGTCATCTTCAGCACCACGGCGAAGCGCTGGTTCTGTTTGGCCTTGGACGGATCGGCAACCTCGCCGTCAAGCGTGTGGAATTCGCGCTCGATCTTGAAGCCCTGCTCGGCTGCGGGCTCCGGCGTCACCGGCGCGCCCGAGACTGACACCACCGCCTGCACGGCGCCCTCGCCTGTGTTGCTCACCGTCAAAGGCGCCAGCAACTGGTCGGCGCGCAGGCTGCGATAGAGCGCGCCTTTGTGCGCCTCAGCCCCGACGTTAAGGGCGACGGCGCTGAGCTGTTTGGCGAGCGAGCGCGCCGCCAGCACCAGCCAGGCGTCTTCCTGCGTCGAGAGCCGTTGCGCCTGGGCGCGCGCGCTGTCGACGCGCAGGATGGCGTTGTCGATGGTCGCTTGCGGCGCGCGGCCTTCGGAGGCGAGCGTCACCAGCGCCGCGGCGTCGCGCAGCGCCGAGCCGAAATCGGTTCGGCCGAGTTCAAGCTTGGGCTGCGGCGCAATGGCGTCGAGCGCGGCAAGATAGACGCGGTCGGCGCGCGCCTTGTCGCCGAGCATGCCGAGCGCGGCCGCGATCTGCGCCTTACCGATGGGCGTGACGATGTCGCCGAGCTTGACGTCGGCGATATAGCGCAAGTCGCCGATCGGCGCCGCGCCGTTGCGTGCCAGCACGTACATTGCATAGGCCAATTCACGGCCGCCGGTCTTGCCCGGCTCCGGCGCCGAAGCGACGTAATTGCGCAGGCGATCGATGGCCAGCGTGTAGGCGGTTGCCGGAATTTCGAAGCCGCGCTCGCGTGCCCGCGTCAGGAAATCGGTGACGTAAGCATCGAGCCAGGCATCGTCGCCGCCGACCGACCACAGGCCGAATGAGCCGTTCGAGCCCTGGCGGGCCAAGAGCCGCGCGATAGCGTCTTTCAGCCGCGTGTCGATCTCGCCGTCGGGCGCGAGCTTGGCCTGCGTGGCCAGTTCATTGATGTAGAGCATCGCGACGGCGCGGCTGGTGACCTGCTCAGAGCAGCCGAAGGGATAGCGGTCGAGTTCGTTGAGCAGTGTCGCCGCATCCAGCGAGGTCGAAATCGATATCGACAGCGCGGCGCGGCCGGTGCCCGGCACAAAATCGGCGAACATGTCGTTCGACAGCGTCAGCGTTTCGCCCTTGGCGAGCGAGCGCACCGTGCGCCGCGTCAGAAGCTGGTTCGCCGGCCGCACGTCGAGCGCATAGCTACGCTCCAGCGCAAAGCCGTTCGGGCCGCTGACTTTGACATTGACGGTGCTGGCGCCCGATCCCGAGGCGGACACCGGCACCGAGACCTTGTCGCGCTGCTTGGCGGCGAGCTTCAAGATTTGCGGTTTACCGGCCTCGTTCTTGACCGTGCCGTCGGCGGTCACGGCGAAGCTGTAATCGCCGGCCGCGCCTTCGACGTTGTCAAGCTCAAGCTGGATGTTGCCGCGATCGCCGGTGCGCAGGAAACGCGGCAGCGTCGCGGTCAAGACCACCGGATCGCGC
>Ga0265314_10004667_pt1 | contig 12588 bp, 13 predicted proteins | sample 4126metaG_FD_203106 | JGI IMG/M metagenome (GOLD analysis project Ga0265314, IMG submission 203106) | Rhizosphere microbial communities from Carex aquatilis grown in University of Washington, Seatle, WA, United States - 4-1-26 metaG | ecosystem: Host-associated > Plants > Roots > Rhizosphere >... | reverse complement strand
GCCGCGCTCAATAACGAGCCCGTCCCCTTCACTGTGGCGGGTACCTGTGCGGAGCCGGTGTTCCACCCCGACATCAAGGCGATCGTAAAAGATGAGTTCAAAGGTGTGGGTAAGGCGGCTGGAGGCCTGGTGAAAGGGTTGCTGGGAGGAAAGAAATAAGCACCGCTCCCTCGCGGTCGCGGCTCGGATTAGGAAAGGCCAAAGTGCGGAGGGCGAGCGCCGCTCGCCGTGGCAAGCTGAAGCATGCCCCACCAAAGGCGCCAAGTCTCGCCATTCTGACTTCATTACCCTTCAGTATCCTTCAGCAGCATTCCGCCGCATGACATTCGTCACCTTCGCCCCCTGACATTCTCCACTACCCGCGGATTCCGCAATCCAGCATCATCGACATGGAGGCAAGAACTCACAATGCCAGTTGCTGAATTAAGTGGCGTCACCAAACGATACGGCGAGGTGCAGGCGCTGCGTGGAATCGATCTGTCCATCGGGCACGGCGAACTGCTGGCGCTCCTTGGACCCAACGGGGCAGGCAAAACCACCGCGGTCCGTATTCTGCTCGGTCTGTCCGAGCCTACTTCGGGAAAGGCCACGCTCTTCGGCCATCATCCCGCCAGCCACGAGGCGAAAATACGCCGCGGCGCGCTGCTACAAGTCGCCAAAGTGCCCGAGACACTCAAGGTACGCGAACACATCGAGCTGTTCTCGAGCTACTACGAAAAGCCGATGCCCATTGCCGAGACCATCGCCGCCGCCGGACTGGGCGGCATCGAAAATCGCCTCTTCGGCGCGCTCTCCGGCGGGCAGAAGCAGCGCGTCCTTTTCGCGCTGGCAATCTGCGGGAATCCCGACCTGCTCTTTCTCGACGAGCCGACCGTAGGGCTCGACGTGGAATCGCGGCGCACCTTATGGGCGCACATTCGCGGTTTCGTAAAACGCGGTGGCAGCGTCCTGCTCACCACCCACTATCTGGAGGAGGCCGATGCCCTGGCGCATCGCGTGGCGGTAATCGACCGCGGCCGCATCGCCGCCGAAGGCACGCCGGCCGAGATCAAAGCACGGACCCGAACCAGCGGCCTGGAAGACGCCTTCCTGGCCATCATGCACGAGAATGGCAACGCTCCCGAGGAGGTGCTCCAATGACCAACGTTTACTGGATGGAATCGAAAATGGAATTGCGGAAGATGGCCCGATTGAGACAGTATTCCGTCTCCACGGTCTGTTTTCCGTTGATGTTTTACATCTTCTTCGGACTGGCTATGGGGTCGTCGATCCCCCACGGCGCCATGTCCTTCAGCAAGTACCTGCTCGCCACCTACGGCGCGTTCGGTGTGATGGGCGCGACGCTGTACGCATTTGGCGCGGGTGTCGCCGTGGAACGTGGGCTCGGCTGGTTGGAAGTGAAGCGCGCCAGTCCCATGCCGCCGGCGGCGTATCTGGTGGCCAAAGCAGCCGTATCGTTGACCTTCGGCGCGCTGGTGGTCACGCTGCTGTTCGCGCTTGGAGCGATCTTTGGCGGCGTGCGCATGCCGGCTGGCCAGTGGCTGCTTTTGTGGACCGCGCTGGTGGCCGGCGCCATCCCGTTCGGCGCTATCGGGTTGGCTATCGGCAGCTTCGCGGGGCCGAATTCCGCGCCCGGGATCGTCAATATGATGTACTTGCCCATGGGCTTCCTGGGCGGATTGTGGATGCCCATTGACGTCCTGCCCAAGGCGCTGCAGCACTTCGCGCCATTCCTGCCGTCGTACCATTTCGGGCAAATCGCGCTGGCCATCCTGGGCGCGCCGACGCAAGGCTCCATGCTGGTTCACGTGGAGACGCTTCTTGGTTTCGGATTACTCTTCGCAGGCGTGGCCTGGATCGGACAGTCCCGCGACCATGAAAAGATGTACGGGTAACCGCTATGCTGACTATCAGGCGTATGAGGCTTCTGCCGAAAGATCAGGACTGGACGGCGTACATATGGCTGGTATATGTGGGCTACTTTCTGGTGGCGCCGTTTCTCTTTCCGGCGCCGGCCTGGCAGAAGGCGGCGACAGTGGCGGGCACATTGGCGGCGCTTCCGCTGTACTTCCTGGGCTACTGGTTGAGGGGCCGCCGCGTTCTGTGGGTAGTCGCAGGCTTTGCTTTATTGGGCTGCCTGTTCGCCCCCTTCAATCCCGGTGCGGTGTCGATGTTTATCTTCGCCGCGACCTATCTCGCCCGAATTGGCGATCCCTCGCAGTCGTTCACGTACCTGGGCGCCCTGGTCGCCGTCGAGATCCTGGAAGCCTGGCTGATGCACCTTCCGTCATACTTCTGGATCCCGACGATATTTTTCTCCTCGCTTCTGGGCTCTGCCGTGACCCAATGGTTACATCGCAAGAGGCTCACCGATAAGTTGTTGGTTGCGCAAGCGCAGAGTGAGCACCTCGCCAAGGTCGCGGAGCGCGAACGCATCGCCCGCGATCTGCACGACCTGTTGGGACACACGCTCTCGGTGATCGTGCTGAAGTCGGAACTGGCGTCGCGCCTCACCGCCAGCGACCCGGCGCGCGCAGCCGAAGAAATCCGCGATGTCGAACGCATCTCGCGCGAGGCTTTGACGCAGGTGCGGGCGGCAGTCCGCGGCTACCGGTCGGCTGGGTTCGATAACGAATTGAAAATCGCCATGCAGGCGCTGGAGGCCGCGGGCATCCAGGTCGAGACATCGGTGGAGCATCCGCAGCTCTCGCCGGCGCAGGAGACGGTCTTCGCCATGGCACTGCGCGAAGCGGTGACCAACGTGGTGCGCCATGCCCATGCCACGGTCTGCCGGTTGACGCTGCGCCGGGTGGGCCGCTTTTGCGAAATGGTAGTCGCCGATAACGGCCTCGGCGGCCCGCTCGACGAGGGTAGCGGGTTGAGCGGCATGCGCGAGCGCGTGGAAGCGCTTGGCGGCGCGCTGGAACGCGACGGATCGCACGGCACACAACTGCGCATTCGGGTGCCGGTATGAAGATTCGCGTGATGGTGGCGGAGGATCAAGCGATGGTGCGGGGCGCGCTGGCCGCGCTGCTGGCCACCGAGGGCGATTTCGAAATCGTAGGGCAGGCGCAGAACGGGCGGGAAGCGCTCGATCTGGTGCTGGCCTCGCCGCCTGACGTCCTGTTGACCGATATCGAGATGCCGGAACTCACCGGGCTCGAACTGGCGGCTGAGATCAAGCGGCGCAAGCTGCCGGTCAAGGTGGTCATCCTCACTACTTTCGCGCGTGCCGGATACCTGCGGCGCGCGTTGGACGCGGGAGTCTCCGGCTACTTGTTGAAGGATGCGCCGGCGTCCACCCTGGCCAATGCGATCCGCAAGATCCGCGGTGGTGCGCGCGTGATTGACCCGGAACTGGCGGCCGAAGCGTGGACCGAGGCCGATCCGTTGACTGATCGCGAACGGCAAGTGTTGCGCCACGCGGGCGAAGGCGAAGCCAGCGCCGAGATCGCCCAGCGCCTCGATCTTTCGGAAGGCACGGTGCGCAATTACCTGTCGGAGGCCATCAGTAAATTGGGAGCGGCGAACCGCACTGAGGCTGCCCGCATCGCCCGCCAGAAGGGGTGGTTGTAGGGGGAGCTTTCAGCTTTCAGCTTGCAGACTTGTTGGTGGTTCGCACTGCCTGGTGGGATATGCTTTAGCTTGTCCGGCGAGCGAGGCTCGCCGCCTGAACAACCGGAGCCGGCTGAAGCCGGCTGGACAAGCTGAAGCATGTCCCACCAAGATTCCCGTGCTGTGTTAAAGTGCCCAACATGCGTAAATGGTCCCTTAGTATTTCTCTTGCGGTTGCCGCGTGCATCTGGGCACAGTCGTCCGAAAAGGTCGATCTCGGTGCGCTGCACCGCATCAAGACCGAAGCCTTTGCCGGTCGCTCCAAAGTCATGGACACGGCCTTCTATCTCACCGACGTTTATGGCCCCCGTCTCACCGGCTCTCCCTCCGCCAAGCAGGCCGGTGATTGGGCCGTCAAGACGCTCACCGAGTGGGGACTCTCCAACGTCGCCATGGAGAAATGGGCTTTCCCGGGCGGCGGCTGGAATTGCACGCGTTACGTCGCCATGATGACCGAGCCGGAGTTCCAGCCCATCATCGGCTTCGCCCAACCGTGGACCCTAAGCACCAAAGGCGCTGTCAGCGGTGAAGCCGTGCTCGCCGTGATCGCCAATGCCGACGACATCGCCAAGTATCAGGGCAAGCTCAAGGGCAAGTTCGTGCTGACGGCCGCACCGCATGCCTCCGAGATGATCACCGTCCCTTATGCGCATCGCCTCACCGCGGCTGAGATGGACGCCGCCGAGGAGTCGCCCGACCCCACCAGCGGCAATCCCGCAGCTTTGCCCCTCGGCTTCCCCACGCGGGCTCCCGGCGCCGGCGGCGCACGTGGCGGTGGACGCGGCTTCGGCGGGCAGGCCACTTTCCGCACCCAACTCATCAAGTTCTATAAGGACGAGGGGGTACTCGGGCTGATCGCTCCCGGCAACGGTCCCGACGGCGGCACCGTGGTCGGCTCCGGATCGCAAGCCACTGAAGAAAATGCGCAGATCGCCTCCATCCTCGTCACCAATGAGCACTACAACCGCATGGTCCGCCTGCTCGACAAGAATATTCCCGTCAAGCTCGAACTCGATATCCAGACCAAATTCACGCCGCCGGCAGACTCCTTCAACATCGTCGCCGAACTGCCCGGCACCAATCCCAATGCCGGTGCGGTGATGCTCGGCGCTCACTTCGACTCGTGGACGGGAGGCACCGGCGCCACCGATAACGCCGCCGGTTCGGCCGTCGCCATGGAAGTCATGCGCATTCTCAAAGCGCTCGACGTTAAGCTGCCGCGCACCGTCCGTCTGGCTCTGTGGACGGGCGAGGAGCAGGGTTCGCTCGGCTCGCGCGCCTATGTAAACGCGCACATCCGCAACGCCGACGGCCCGCTTCCCGAGCAGGGGAAAATATCGGCCTACTACAACCTGGATAACGGCAGCGGCAAGATCCGCGGCATCTACATGCAGGACAACGACGCTGTCCGCCCCATCTTCGAGTCGTGGGTGGCGCCGCTGCACGATATCGGCGCCGACGCTCTTACCATCCGCGCCACGGGCAGCACCGACCACACCAATTTCGACAACGCCGGCGTCCCCGGATTCCAGTTCATTCAGGACCCGCTGGAGTACGCCTCGCGCACCCACCACTCCAACATGGACCTCTACGATCGGCTGCAAGTCAACGATCTGGAGCAGGCCTCGGCGGTGATGGCCTGGTTCGTGTACAACACGGCGATCCGCGGGGAGATGCTGCCGCGCAAGCCGTTGATGCCGGGCCGTGGCGGCGGGCGCGGACGCGGCGGCGAATAGGCGGGACGCATAGACCTTCTGGCTGGTACACACGGCTTGGTGGGACATGCTTTAGGCTTGTCCGGCGAGCGGAGCTTGCCCGAATCCGGCACCAGGTAACCCCCGGCCCGTTTCCCGCATCTCACGTTCAAGATGGCCAATCTGTCGCGACGGAGCCTCCTCGGGGCGCTGGGCCTGATCCCGGCGGGCCGTATTCTGCACGCACAGCAGAGTACGCCGCCGGGATATTCGACTACCGTCAAGGTCGTTAACCTCCTTGCCATCGTGCGCAACAAGCAGGGACAAGTAGTCACCGACCTCACCCAGGACGATTTCCTGCTCGACGAAGATGGCAAGCCGCAAACCATCCGCTACTTCTCCCGAGAGACGGATCTGCCTCTGACGCTCGGGCTGCTGGTAGACACCAGCGGAAGCGAGCGCGACGTCCTGCCCAGTGAACGCAGCGCCAGCTTTCGCTTCCTCGAGAAGTTAATGCGCGAAGACAAGGACATGGCTTTCGTAATCCACTTCGATTTCGAAGTGGAACTGCTGCAGGATCTCACCCGCTCCAAGGCCGGTTTGCGCAAAGCCCTCGACCAGTTGGAGCTTGGTCGTCCCACTGGGCTACAACGGCGGGCAGGAGGAGGCGGCGGCGGTGGCGGACGGCATGGCGGAGGCACCGCATTGTATGACGCCGTATTTCTGGGCGCCGACGAGGTCCTCAAGAGGCAACAGGGCCGCAAAGCGATGATCGTACTCTCGGACGGTGTCGACACTGGTAGCCGGATCACCCTGGACCGCGCCATCGAATCGGCGCAGCGCTCCGACACCCTGGTGTACTCCATCCTGTTTGAGGATCCCAACGGCAACGCCGGCTTCGGCGGTCACGGACACAGGGGCGGCGGCCGCATCGGCGAGGAGGACGGCCACAAGGTGCTCCAACGCCTCTCGCGCGAGACGGGCGGCCGCTACTTCGAGGCCTCCAAGCGCCTGCCCATCGACAAAGTGTACGAGTCTCTGGAAGAGGAACTGCGCAGCCAGTACAGCATCGGCTACTCCTCCGACAGCAAGACGGCCTCCGCCGACTATCGGCGCATTCACCTGACGACCAAACAGAAATCGATGACCGTGCAGACGCGCGAAGGTTATTACCCGTCGTAAAGGCCACCCACTCCCGTCGAAAAATTCAGTATCCTGACCCTATGATTGAAGCTCCGGGTAGAGTCAAAGATTTGGCCGGACCGCCGACCTTCGCCACCGCCGAGGAGGAGCGCCACCATCGTAAGGTCCATCTGGCGGGTGCCTTCCGTCTGTTCGCGCGCTTCGGCTTCGACGAAGGCGTCGCCGGCCACATCACCGCGCGCGACCCCGAACACCACGATTGGTTCTGGGCCAACCCCTTCGGCATGCACTTCTCGCAGATTCGCGCCTCCGACCTCGTACTGGTCGACCAGCACGGCGAGGTGATTCACGGCGACCACCCGGTCAACACCTCTGCCTTCGCCATTCACTCGCGCGTCCATGCGGCGCGGCCCGATGCCGTCGCCGCGGCGCACGCCCACTCTATTCACGGCAAGGCGTGGGCGTCGCTCGGCCGCCTGCTCGACCCCATCACGCAGGATGCCTGCGCCTTTTATCAGGATCATGGCCTCTTCGACGACTTCACCGGCGTGGTCTACGAGACTTCCGAGGGCGACCGCATCGCGCAGGCGCTTGGCAAGGGCAAGGCGGTGATCCTGCGCAATCATGGCCTGCTCACCGTGGGCGCCAGCGTCGACGAGGCGGCGTGGTGGTTCATCACCATGGAGCGGAGTTGCCAGGCGCAACTGCTCGCCGAATCGGTGGGCAAGCCGGTGCCGATCGGGCACCAGTGCGCGCTCGACACGCGCGATCAGGTGGCCGGAGGCATCAACGGCTGGTTCCAGTATCAGCCCATGTGGAACATGATCAGCCGCCAGGAACCCGACCTGTTCGACTGATCGAAGCTCTCAGCGATCAGCTTTCAGCTCTCAGCTTGGCGGAGTGCAGGTTTCGGCGCCCTCCGAAGGGTACGGAGAAATCTCCTCTTGAAGCTGAAAGCTGACAGCTGACTGCTGAAAGCCGCCCGCTATTTCCCCAACGACGCGATCAGCGACTTCATGTCCGACGGCAGTCGCGATTCGATTGTGACCTTCTCGCCCGTAACAGGGTGAGCGAATTCCAGGTATGCAGCATGCAGCGCCACTCGTGCGATGCGCCGCTCCTCCGCTTCCTCTGCGCGATACTTGCGGTCGCCGATCACCGGATGGCCCGCGGCTGAGAATTGCACGCGGATCTGATTCTGCAACCCCGTCACTAGCGACACGCGCACCAGCGACGCACCGCGCAGATGCCGCTCCACGATATACGACAACTCCGCACGCGCCGCTTCGGGGTCGGCCTCACGGCTCATTTTCTGGAACATGCCGTCGCGCCGCAAATAGTCGACAAGCTTGCCTTTCTCTTCGGCGACACGTCCTCGTACCACCGCCAGGTACTGCCGGACGGGAATGTGCTTGAGGAACTGCCGCACCATCACATCGCGCGTGGAATTCTTCTTGGCGAACAACAGCACGCCGGACGTGAAGCGGTCGATGCGGTGCACCACGAAGGCGCGCTGCCGTTGCCGCTTCATTTCCTCCGCGAGGATGGTGAACGCCGACGGCGCGCTCGAAGTGGCGATCGGAACAGAGGGAAGTCCCGCGGGTTTGTCGACTGCGACGATGGCGTCGTCCTCATAGAGGATGACGATCTCTCGCGGGAAAGGTGGCGGACGGCGTCCGGTGTGGCGGCCGCTCTTACGTGGAGGCATCACTTGATTATCCGAAAATTGGCTCATAAGTGCCATCGGCAGGCCATTGGGCGACGTGATATAATACTTCGTAATTTCCCGCTAACATTAAGATTTGTTTAATCCTTGGACATAATCTACACCATAAAAACTTTCAATTTGCTGCGCGCGTTATCCGGGTCTATCCTGTAATTGAACCCAGGTTGGATTCGGGGCACATTCGATTCCGATACGCCCTCATTTGGTACTCCATCGTCACTTAGACACGTCGAGTACGTTCACATATTGAATACTTCAAGGAGGATATAGATACATGAGGAAATCTCTACTTACCGTTGGACTGTTAACGTTCTCGAGCTTGGTGCTGGCCGCCAAGTCCTATGACATCAACTTCATCACGCCCACCAAGGTGGCCGGCATCGAACTCGGCAAGGGCTCCTATACCGTTCGCGTGGAAGGCGACAAGGCCATTTTCAAGGCTGCTAACTCCAAGGAAATCACGGTTCCCGTGAAACTCGAGACCGGCAGCGGCAAGAAGTTCAGCTACACCACTGTGGAATCGTCCAGGAAGGGTACGGAAGACGCCATTAAGTTGATCCACCTCGGCGGCTCCAATACGACGCTCGAATTCGGCGACGAAGGCGTTTCCTCGAAGTAAGTCCCCACAGTTGTAAGGCGAAGGCGTTCGGACTAATTCTCCGGCGCCTTTGCACTTACTCCATATCTCTCCGCTGCCCGCAGTTTCGCCTTCCGCGCTTCTTCTTCCCGATTCTTGGGCGGCGCATTAGTGGCCAGCGACTCCAGCAAACGGCTGGAAACTCCGGCGATCTCATCCACCGCAGCCTGAAACGCTTCTTCATTCCCTTTGGACGGCTTGGTGAAGCCACTAATTTTCCGCACGAACTGGAGCGACGCCGCACGTACTTCTTCCGCTGTCACCGGCGGATCGAAATTGAAAAGCGGTCTGATGTTCCGGCACATGGCTGCTGCATCCATTATAAGATCGCGCCGCGGTTGGCACCCGGCCTTCGGCACCACTACCCGACAATGGCCCCGCTCACTGGCCTGTCCCCCACCGGAATCAGCGTGAAGATTGGCGCCGGCGCGGGCTTGAAACGGCGATATCCGCCATTCGGCGTGGTGGACAGCGCCAACATGCGGACCACCGCCATATCGCCCGATTTCTGATTCAACACCAGCGCGTATTGCCCGTCGGGAGTCAACAGAATGCGGCACGGTCCGCGCCCAACCTGGACGGCGGCCACCAAGCTGTAGTCGCGAGTGTCGAGGACCGTGATGCCGTCGGCTTCCGGATTGGTCAACATCAGATACGCCGGCGACACGCCCTTGGCGGTGACTGCCATGGTGCCGGGGGCGCGGCCGGCGAGAATCGTCTGATAAATCTCCGTTTGCGATGGGAACAGCACCACCACCGCGTCCATGCCGTCTCCCGTAATAAAAATCTGTCCGCCATCGCCCGACGTGCAAAACTCGCGCGGAGCCAGCGGCAGGGGTAGTCGCACCACGGTCTTGCCTGTCGCGGATTCAAAGATGGTGGCGTTTCGGCCTTGCCAGCTTCCGGTGATGATCTGACTGCCGTCCCATTGGAAACTGACCAGCGACGGCTCGTCCGCGGCCGCGATGGTGCGCTCGATCGCCGTGCTCGCCAGAGACGCCAGCGCGATGGTACGGTTCGCCCGGCTGGCAATGGCGGCCAGGGGCACCTTTCGCTCATGGTGCAGCACCAGGTCGAACGCGTCTGGGGACGTCGGCAGGCGAACGCGCCGGCCGGGGCGGAGCGAATCGAGCGGCAGTTCGATGAGCGCTGCGGGGTCGCGATACAGGACCCAGAGAGCGTCGCCGGAGGGCGAGAACTGCATCGCCACCGCCTGATTGCCGGCCCGCACCTTACGGCTCACTGCATAGGTGGCGCCGTCGACCTCGTAGACGGTGCCGGTTTCCGGGGCCAGTACTAAGACCCTTGGCCGAGTGGGATGCGCCAGCACGGTTGACGGAGCGGCATCCAGTGGAATCTGCCGCACCACCCGAAACCGCTCCAGGCTGACAACCGCGATCGATCGGCTGCCCTGGTTGGCCACGAAACAATAGCCCGACATGCGGGGCGCCTTCTTTCTACCGCAGCCGAAGCCGGCGACCGCCGCCAGTAAGCAGGCACGCCGGGAAATTGGAGTCTGAGCCACTAACCTCTTATTCTACTTCGATGTCCGAAAAAGGCGGGAGGCGCTACAGTTTTCTCGTTAACCGTCGATATGTCCCTCAGGCACAATGTCGGAATTGTTCGGGCGGCTTTACATGGCGGCGCTGTCCAGCCTCGCAGGCTCCACTCTCATCTGGGCGACGTTCGGCCTGCTCCTGGCGCTCGCCGTGCTGCTCAAGCAGGTGGATCGGGCGCGGAACGATCGCCGGTCGGCGATTCAGGCCAACGCGGCCAAATCGGAGTTCCTCGGCAACATGAGCCACGAGATCCGCACACCGTTGAACGGTATCGTAGGCGTCGCCGAGTTGTTGATGCAATCCGCCTTGAATGTGGAACAACGGGAATTGACCGACGTCATCAAGAGCAGCGCGGAGTCGCTCGTCCGCATTGTCAACGACATCTTCGATTTCTCGCGCATCGAAACTGGCGGAGTCACGTTGGAGTCCGTCGAGTTCGACTTGCGAGCAATGATTGGCGGCGTGGTCGAACTCTTTACTCCGCTGGCGAGTGCCAAAGGATTGGTCTTGCAGTCCGCGATTTCCCGTGACGTCCCCGCGATGATCGTGGGCGATCCGGCGCGCATCCGTCAACTCCTGTTCCATTTGGTTGATAATGCGCTGAAATTCACCGGTGCGGGTTCGGTCCGCGTGGAAGTGAGCCGGAGTGGGGACAGTGGAACTCGCTGCGGGCTTATTTTCCGCGTGATCGACACTGGCATTGGCCTTCCGCCGCGCATGAAGGAGAAGATCTTCAGGCCCTTCACACAGGCCGATACCTCTCCAAGCCGGCGATACGGTGGCACCGGGCTGGGGTTGGCGATCTCGCTTCGTCTGATTGCGCTGATGGGCGGTGTAATCGACGTCGAAAGCCGGTTGGGCCATGGTTCCACGTTCTGGTTTCTGCTGCCTTTGGCGCCGGCCCAGCAGGCCAGTGCGCCGGTGGCTACCGGGGAACGCATTCTGATCGTGGACGACAACCCGGTGAACCAGATTGTCGCTCTACGGGCAGTGAATAATCTCGGGTTTACGGCGGAGGTGGTCGCCGGGGGCGAACAGGCCCTGGAGGCGACCGACCGGACAACCTTCGCCGCCATTCTCATGGATTGCCAGATGCCGGGGCTCGACGGATATCAGGCATCCGCGCAAATTCGTCAGCGCGAAGCGCAAGCCGGTGACCATCGGCACGTTCCCATCATCTCCATGACCGCCAGCGTGAGCGAGGGCGATCCTCAACGATGCCGCGCTGCCGGCATGGACGACTATCTCACCAAACCTCTTCGGATGGCCGCTCTCAGCGGCGCCCTGGCGCTGTGGACCAATAGACCGCCGGCGACTAACGGGCGTTCCGCCAGTCCTGCTCCAGCATCGACCACACATCCAGATCCAGCCAACGGTCATTTACCCATTCCGCTTCCCGAAGCACCCCTTCGTGGCGAAAGCCTAACCTTCGCGGGATCGCGCAACTACGCATATTTCCCGTTCCGCAACGGATCTCCACACGATGCAAATCCGCCTCGTCAAATAGGTAGTCCAACAGGTGCCGGCAACAGCGTGTGATGGTGCCTCGCCCCTGATATTCCGCCGCGATCCAATAGCCCAGACTGCAAAAGCGATTCGGCCGGTCGATAGGATGGCATCCGATGGCGCCTGCCATGACGCCGTCCAGCCAAATACCGAAGTTGGGCCCGAGACCGTCATCGAACTGCGCGGTCGCCCGCGAGAGGAACAGCCGGATGTCGTCCGCCGAAAATGTCCCATCCACCCACGGAAGCCACTCCCGCAGGTGTTGGCGATTCTGCTCGACGGTGGCGAACAGCGCCTCGGCATCCCTCCATTCGAATTGTCTGAGTTCGAGCCCGTCGGCTACCGTGCGCCTGAACATTTTCGCCTGCCGATCAAAATAAACTTCTAGTGTAGTGCGTCCGAAATTGCACAGGTTGTTACTACAGAGCACCGCTTCCTCGCGGTCGCGGCTCAGTAAGGATCTTCAGCGTGTTTCCGAGCCGCGACCGCGAGGGAGCGGTGCTTCCCGGGCCTGGAAGATAATCGGTATTCTGCATGACCCACTACACTATGTAGTTCCCGCCGGACGCGAAGGATTTCGCGACTTCGCGAACGCCGGAATCTCCGAGTCCACTTGTGCGGCGTATATGGCGAGGCCAGGTTTCAATAGCTCGAATGCCGTCTCCGGATCGTCGGCGAACTGAAACAAGCTCAGATCTTCGGCCGAGA
>Ga0265314_10004666_pt1 | contig 12588 bp, 11 predicted proteins | sample 4126metaG_FD_203106 | JGI IMG/M metagenome (GOLD analysis project Ga0265314, IMG submission 203106) | Rhizosphere microbial communities from Carex aquatilis grown in University of Washington, Seatle, WA, United States - 4-1-26 metaG | ecosystem: Host-associated > Plants > Roots > Rhizosphere >... | reverse complement strand
CTGGCACGCCCTCGGCAATGAATACTCCCTGCACTTCACGCCCTCTGGCACGGGCTTCGCGCTCGATGGCCTAGGCGAAGGCCCGCCCTAACGAGCCCGCTTCATGCGGTAGTCTTCGACAGCCGGCATCTTCACCACGCGGCACATCTCATGCAGCCGCGAGCGCGCCCGCGTCCCGATCATCTCCGCGAGAGTCCGCTCGCGAATGGTTTTCTTCTCGCCGCCCGGCATCGTAAAATCCTTGCCGCGCTCGTCATCAGTCAAATTGGTAGTCGCAATCAAAGGCTTCTTCTGATTGCAGCGATGCGTAATGATCGCTGTCACCGTATCTTCCACCCAATCCGTAACCCGATGCGCGCCCAAATCATCGAGCAGCAGAACTTCCACATCCAGCACCGCCCTATAAGCCTCGCGATCCGCCGCTCCCGACGCTGCATCGTATCCCGACCGAATGCGATCCAGCAGATTCTGATAATCGAAGAACAAACACTCGTGCCCCTTATCGAGCAGCGCCCGCATCGCCGCCACGGCCAAGTGTGTCTTGCCGGTCCCCGGCTCGCCGATCAGCAGCAGCCCCGGCCGCGTCTCCGCCGGAAACTCCCGCGTGAAACTCCGCACTTGCATGAGCACCGTGCCCAGCCCCTGCCGCGCCACCGGATTATCCGCCGGCATCTGAAAATTATCCAGCGATGCCTCTTGATAATTCGGCGGGATGTTGGAGTTCTCCTTCAAATCCCGCGTCCGCGTAGCCGCCGCGCACACGCACCGCTCCGCCCCGGAGAGCCCCGCGCGCTCCACAATCTTCCATCCCGTGCCGTCGCAAAATGTACAGGTCTCGGTCATAGTCATTCGATCACCACCAAAATGTCTCCCGCCGAAACCGTCGCGCCCGCCTCCGCTTTCACAGACGCAACGCGTCCAGCTCGGGGGGCCTTCATCTCATTTTGCATCTTCATGGCCTCGACGACAATCACCGCTTCCCCCTCCGCCACCTCTTGCCCCGGCTCGACCAACACCCGCACCACGCGCCCCGGCATCGCAGCAGTAATCGATCGCGGCCCCGAACTCTCTCCCGCACTCCGCCGCCCACGCGGCCCTCGCGGATCCAGAACCTCAACGTGGTACACGCGCCCGTTAACCGAGACTTCGCCGCCCCCCAATACCTGAACCGCGTAACTCCGCCCCTCGATCAATATCGACCACGCCCCGTCCCCCACCGCCGCCGCCGAGTATTCACGCTCCAACGCATCATAAGCAAAGCGCCCCTCAGCAGTAGCGAGCGTCGCAGTCTTTCCGTCGATGACGATCTCGTATTTCATCGCAGCAGCGTATCCCGCCCGGACTGCAACCAAGCCGACGCGCGCCTACTCGATTCCGCCACGCCAGTCTTCCGCTGCGCCAACACAGCAGCCAGCGCCGCCACCGCCTCCGCCTCCGGATTCGCCGAAGCCATTTGCCGCCGCTCAAAAAACTCCTCGAGAAAAGCAGTAGAAAGCGCCCCTGCCCGAAACCAAACGTCATCCATAATCTCGCCAAAAAATTCCCGGTTCGTAGCAATCCCCGCGATGACGTATTCCGTCAACGCCCGCTTCATGCGCGCGACCGCAGCCTCCCGCGACGGCGCCCACACCGCCAACTTCGCCAGCAGCGGATCATACTCCACCGGCACTTCCCACCCTTCATAGATCCCCGAATCCAACCGCACCCCCGGCCCCGCCGGTTCTTTCAGCCGCGTGATCCGCCCTGGCGAAGGCATAAACTGCCGCTCCGGATCCTCCGCATAAATCCGGCACTCAATAGCCGACCCCTCCCAGCGCACATCCTCCTGCCGCACCGTCAGCCGCTCGCCCGCAGCAATACGCAATTGCCAATGCACCAAATCCAATCCCGTGACTAACTCCGTAACCGGATGCTCCACCTGCAACCGAGTGTTCATTTCTAGAAAATAAAAGTTGCGATCCCGATCCACCAAGAATTCCAGCGTCCCCGCATTGTGATAATTCGCCGCCCGCGCGATCCGCAGCGCAGCCTCGCCCATGCGCCCCCGCAACTCCGGATCTTCCGCCATCAGCGGCGAAGGGCACTCCTCAATCACCTTCTGATGCCGACGCTGAATCGAGCACTCGCGTTCCCCCAAGTGAATCATGTGCCCATGCCGGTCCCCCAGCACCTGAATTTCGATATGCCGCGGCTCCAGCACCAGCTTTTCCAGATACATCTCGCCGTTGCCAAACGCCCGCAACGCTTCGCTTGAAGCATCGCGCACCGCCGCCTCCAGATCGCCCTCGCGATCCACCCGCCGCATCCCTTTTCCGCCCCCGCCCGCCGACGCCTTGAGCAGAACCGGATACCCCACCGCCCCCGCAGTTCGCTTCGCGTTCTCGATCCCATCGACAGCCGCCTCAGTCCCCGGCACCACCGGAGCCCCCGCCGCGATCGCCAATTTCCGCGCCGCCGTCTTCGAACCCATCTGCCGCACCGCAGTCGCCGGAGGCCCAATGAAAACGATCCCCGCCGCCTCGCAAGCCTCCGCGAACTCCGCGTTCTCGCTCAGAAATCCATACCCCGGATGAATCGCGTCCACCCCATGCCGCTTCGCCGCAGCAATGATCTTGCCGATGTTGAGATAACTTTCAGACGCCGCCGACGCTCCCAAGTGCGCCGCCTCATCCGCCATCTGCACCGCCAGCGACCCGCGATCGGCATCCGAGTGAACCGCCACACTCGCCACGCCCGCTTCGCGCAGCGCGCGCACAATGCGCACCGCGATCTCCCCCCGATTCGCCACCAATACTTTTTTGAACATGATTCCGGCGTGAGCTTCGATTTTAGCAGGGGAGCCGATTTTTACACTATCTTTATACTCGCCGCCCAGATCTTAATACGGCTTTGACGCGCGCTTTCTTACGCTGGAGATCGTGAAGCTAGCAGTTCGCGTTTCCACGCCCGTCTTCGCCCCCGAAATCCTCCGCCCGGAGCTCGAAGTCAACGTCGTCTACACCCGCCTTCCCGGAGCCGCCCAGACTTTACACACCGCCAGCGGCTTGGCCCGCGGCCTCGGCGCGCGCGTCACCGTCCACGTCCCGCAAGTGATCCCCTATCCGCTGGAACTCAAAGCGCCGCACGTGTCCGTAGCATTCGCCGAGCAACAACTTCTCACACTCGCCGGCGAACAACCCGTCGAAACCAACATCCAAATGTACCTGTGCCGCGATCTAACCGAAACCATTCGCCGCGTTCTCAAGCCCGATTCGGTCGTCGTCATCGGAGGCCGCAAACGCTGGTGGCCCACTCCCGAAAAAAAACTCGCGGCGATTCTCAAGCGTGACGGACACCGCGTGATACTCACCCATGCAGACTAGTATTCCAACCACTCCCTCCACAACCACCACCAAAGTGGTGGTCGCGACCACCGTCGCCCTGACCTTCATCACCTTCTGGCAAGCCGCCGCCATCGTGCTCAACGATCTCGCCTCAACGATGTTTTACATCGGAGGTATCACTGAGCAAGCCATCGGCAAGCCCGCTCCCTGGATGGTGCTGGGCGTCATGCTCTTCAGCTACGCCGTGCGCTCCGTCTACATGGAAAGCTGCGGCATGTTCGTCCGCGGCGGCGTCTACATTGTCGTCAAAGACAGCATCGGACCCACCGTAGCCAAACTCTCCGTCTCTTCCCTCGTAGTGGATTATGTTTTAACCGGCCCCATCAGCGCCGTCAGCGCCGGCCAATACTTGGGCCGCCTCTTGAACGACATGGCCGAGACGCTGCACCAGACATGGCGCACCGACCCCAACACCTTCGCCGTGTTCTTCAGCGTCGCCGTCACCATCTATTTCTGGTACAGCAACATTAAAGGAGTCCCCGAGTCCAGCCACAAAGCCCTGCGTATTATGCAGATCACCACAGTCATGGTGGTAATCATCCTGATCTGGGCCCCGATCACGCTCCTGATGCGCGGCAACGCCAAGCTCCCGCCGCTCCCCACTCCCGCGAACCTGCACCTGACTAACGAATCCTTAGGCTGGTTCGCTGGAACCTACTTCGCGAAAATTTCTTTCGTGGTGATCATGGTGTCCATCGGACACTCGCTCTTAGCGATGAGCGGTTTCGAAACCCTGGCCCAGGTTTACCGCGAAGTCGCCTATCCCAAACTCAAAAACCTGAGAATCACCGCGAACATCGTCTGCACCTACGCCGTGATCTGCACCGGAATCATCTCGCTGCTAGCCGTCATGATCATCCCTGACGCTACGCGCAGCATGTATTACGACAACATGATCGGCGGCCTGGTCATGAATTTCGCCGGACCCGAAGTCCTCAAACTCGGCTTCCACGTCTTCATCGTCATCGTCGGAGTCCTGATTTTAGCCGGCGCCGTCAACACATCATTGATCGGCGTCAACGGTGTGCTAAATCGCGTAGCCGAAGACGGCGTCCTGCTCGATTGGTTCCGCAAGCCCCACAAAAAATTCGGCACCACCTACCGCATCCTGAACACCATGGCGATCCTACAGATCTTGACGATCCTAGCCAGCCGCGGCGACGTCTTCCTCCTTGGTGAAGCCTACGCCTTCGGTGTCGTCTGGAGCTTCGCCCTCAAAGCCCTCGGCGTCCTGGTCCTCCGCTACCAGCGCCACGATCAGGAATACAAAATGGGCTGGAACATCCACATCGCCGGCAAAGAAATCCCCATCGGCCTCGGCCTAACAACGTCCACTCTGTTCCTGGTAGCTATCGCCAACCTGTTCTCAAAGAAAATCGCCACCATCTACGGTGTAACTTTCACCATCCTTCTCTACGCCCTGTTCATGATTTCCGAGCGCATCAACGCCCGCAAGAAACTCGAACACCGCAGCGACCTCGAAAAATTCAACCTGGATCACCAGTCCCAAGTCTCCGCCGCCACCCTGCGCGCCCGCCCCGGCTGCGTATTAGTCGCCGTTCGCGATTACCACCGCATGCATCACCTGCAGAAGACCCTCGAGAAAACCAACATGCGCCGTCACGACATCGTTGTGATGACCGTCCGCCAGCTCTCCACCGGCGCCGGCGAATACGAACTCCGCGACGACCAACTCTTCGCCGGCTACGAACAAGAGCTGTTCTCCCACGTCGTGACACTCGCCGAAAAGGAAGGGAAGAGCGTAGAGTTGCTAGTCGTCCCCGCCGTAGATCCCTTCGACGCATTAGTCCAAACCGCCACCAGCCTGCGCGCCTCGAAACTAGTAGTCGGCGTCTCCCCCCGCATGGAGTCCGATGAACTCGCCCACCGCATCGGCCTAGCCTGGGAACAACAGCCCCCGCCCCGCCATCCGTTTTCGCTAGAGATCACTCAGAACGATCGCCCTTCGACCTACGTCAACCTGGGTCCGCATCCGCCCCGGCTATGGCCCGAAGATGTCGACCTGCTGCATAACATCTGGCTGCGCCTAACCGAACAGCAAGGCGTAGGATCGAAACTCCACCATCGCGACGTAGTCGGCGTAGCCCTCCAGCGCCTCGATGAAGAACTGCAAAGCGCCGAACGCATGCGCATCTTAAAACAAGTAGAAAGCGCCGTCCACCGCCACGAAGGCGAAATCGAACTCTCCGCTCCCCTGTCAAGCGACGACTGATCGACCGTCATAATGGAAGCGTGGCCAGCCATGCCGAACCAACGCCCGCAGACGAAACCTCCGTCGAACTAGCCGAAGCCGAGCCCGATGCGCGCGCCCTCCCCGCCTCCTGGCGAGAGTTCGCACTCGCCGTTCTCATCGTCGCCCTCGCCACTCTTGCAGCCCTGCTTCTACGCCCGTACCTGGCCGCCACCAACCTAGCGATGGTCTACCTGCTAGGCGTAGTCGCCGTAGCCACCCGCTGCAGCCGCAGCGCCTCCGTGATGGCCTCCTTCCTCAGCGTCGCCGCCTTCGATTTCTTCTGCGTCCCGCCCTACCTGACGTTCCAAGTCTCCGAGTACGAATACCTCATCACCTTCGCCGGCATGCTAGCCGTCGCCCTCGTCATCAGCGCCCAAACCTCGCGCATCCGCGCCCAAGCCGCCAGCGCCGTCGATCGCGAATCGCGCACCAAAGCCCTCTACCGCCTTTCCCGCCGCCTAGCCGCGCAAACCCGCGTGTTCGACGCCGCCCTCGCCGCCAGCGAAGTTGCCGAACAAGTCTTCGGCTCCCACGTCACCATCTTTCTCCCCGAAGACGGCCGCATCTCCTTCCGCAAACGAACATCGAACCAATTGCTGATCTCGACAGCCGAAGAAGAAATCGCCCAAGCAGTTTTCGATCACGGCCGCAAAGCCGGGAAGGGAATGGAGCGCTTCCCCGATGCCGCCGCCACCTACATCCCGCTCAAAGGCGTCAGCCGCATCGTCGGCGTGATGGCCATTCTCCCCCGCCCAAACGGCGAAACGCTAAAGCCCGACCAACACCACCTACTCGACCTCTTTGCGAACCAAACCGCCCTAGCCATCGAGCGCACTCTCAGCCAGAACGCCGCCGACGAAGCCCGCATGCAAATGGAAACCGAGGAAATGCGCAGCTCGCTCTTGAGCGCCGTGTCGCATGATCTCCGCACCCCGCTCGCTTCGATCACCGGAGCCGCCACCACCCTGCGCTCGCAAAGCGACAAACTCCCGCCAACCGTCCGCGACGAACTCCTCGAAAGCATCTCCGATGAAGCCCTGCGCCTAAGCCGCTTAGTCGGAAACTTGCTCGACATGACCCGTCTCGAATCCGGCGTCGAACTTCGCCGCGATCTCTATCCGCTGGAAGAAATCGTCGGCTCCGCCCTCCAACGTTTAGAACCGCAGTTAGCCGGACGCGAAATGTCGCTGTCGTTGCCCGAAGACCTTCCCTTAGTGAACGTCGATGATGTTCTACTAGGGCAAGTGCTCGTCAACCTAATCGAAAACGCCACCAAATACAGCCCCCCAGCCAGCCCCATCGAAATCGCCGCCGAAGCCACGCCCAGCGCCGTCGAATTAGAAGTCCGCGATCGCGGCCAGGGCTTCGCCCCCGGCGAAGAGAAGCGCCTGTTCGAAAAGTTCTATCGCGGAAAATCCGACGGCGTCCGCGGAGCCGGCCTGGGACTCGCCATCTGCCGCGCCATCGTCACCGCCCATCGCGGCACCATCGAAGCCCTCCATCGCCCCGGCGGCGGCGCCATCTTCCGCATCCGCCTGCCATTGGACGCCCGCCCATGAAGCCTCTCATCCTAGTCATCGAAGACGACCCCCAAATCCGCCGCTTCCTCCGCGCCACGCTAGCCGCCGAAGACTACCAATTCCACGAAGCCGTCATCGCCTCGGAAGGCATCGCCCAAGCTGCCGCCCGCCAGCCCGATCTCGTGCTCCTCGATCTCGGCCTCCCCGATCGCGACGGTCTCGACATCATCCGCGAAATCCGCTCCTGGAGCCAAATGCCCATCGTCGTCCTTTCGGCACGCGGCCAGGAAAAAGATAAAATCGCCGCGCTCGATCTCGGCGCCGACGATTACGTCGCCAAGCCCTTCGCTGTCGGCGAGCTGCTGGCCCGCATCCGCGCCGCCCTCCGCCGCGCCGCCCCCCTCGCGCCCGACCCAGCCGACCCCATCGTCCGCTTCGGCAACGTTCAAGCCGATTTCGAAAAACGCCTCATCACCGTAGGAGGCCAGGAAGTCCACCTCACCCCCAACGAATACAAACTCCTGCAAGTCCTCATCAAACACGCCGGCCGCGTCGTGACGCAACGCCAGTTACTCAACGAAGTCTGGGGCCCACAGCACACCGAACAATCCCAATACCTGCGCGTCTACGTCGCCCAACTCCGCCGCAAACTTGAACAGGACCCCGCCCGGCCCCGCTACCTCCAAACCGAACCCGGCGTCGGCTATCGCTTGTCTTTTGATCGCTAGTCGTAACCCTAAAGTCGCCTCCCGCATTTGACGAATAGATGCCTGAAAGTGTGAATAGCGGCCGTGCGTCATATCACGGACGTAGGGCCCAAACTAAGAGTTTCGCCTTAGAACAAATGGGTGGGAGGTGGCAGGCCCCTAGCGTTTCTTCACTTAGACCGGTTCCATTCCCAGGGGTGGCTGTTAAAATCGGGCTGTCAGTTCAGCTCATTATCTTTATATATGCTGTGCTTCTTATGCGGCAAAGAGATCGGGTGGTTGCGGACCATGGTCGACCGGCAATATTGCTCGGCCGAGCATCGCAAAGAAGCACGCCTCGCCTCCGCCAACGCTCTCCGCGAGGAGGAAGAAGATCAGGAAAGTTGGGCAGTTGCCAGAACCCGCCGCAAGCCCCGCGGAAATAGCTCCAGCCAGACCGCTTCCATTTTCGCGTTCCTAACGCTGGGCGCATTGCTGGTCGCCATGCTGATGCTTCCCGGAAATGCCGGTTCGCGCGGCAGCTCTTTCCCCTCCGGCCCGGCCGATCCCGGAAACCACCAAGGTTTGTTCGAACGCGCCACCGGTTCCCTCGGCGATCTGATTCGCGAGAGCGCCCCCGTCACCCTTCACCAGGATTTCAGCGGCAGCATCGCGGATTGGACCACCTCCGCCCTGCGCGCCGCCAACACCACCCATGTCGACGATCCGCATGATTGGAAAATTCCCACCGCTCCCACGCTGGTAGCGCCCGGCAGCCTGCGCATCTGGGCCCGCACCACCACCCTCGAAAACTACCAGATGGAATTCCAGGGACAGATCGAAAAACGCAGCATGAGCTGGGCCTTCCGCGCCACCAACGCCGCGAATTATTACGGCGCGAAAATCGTCATCGCCAAACCCGGTCAGGAGCCTAACGCCGGCTTAGTGCACTTCGCCATGCTCAACGGCAAAGAGTTCGACCGCGTCCAACTTCCCCTGCCCGTCACTCTCGCGCGCGGCGAAAACTATCGCGTGCGCGTCTCCGTGCAGGACGATCATTTCATCACCTTCTTGAACGGCCAGGCCATCAGCTCCTGGACCGATGCCCGCCTCAAACGCGGCGGCGTCGGCTTCTTCGCCGATGATGACGACGAGCAACGAGTCTCCTGGATCAACCTATCGGAACGCGACAGCTTCATGGGCCGCATGCTCGCCCACTTCTCGCTGTTCGTGATGCCCCAGCCCCGCTTAGAGCAGTCCGTTCCGCTCCAGTAGCGCATTCGGATCCGGATCGCGGCCCATAAACGACCGGTACAACACCGCCGGATCCTCGCTGTCACCCCGAGCCAAAATCCGATCGCGAAACTCGCGTCCCACAGTCGCGCTAAACACGCCCTCTTTTCGAAACCGCGTGAAAGCGTCAGCGTCCAGCACCTCAGCCCACTTGTAGGAATAGTAGCCCGCCCCATATCCCACCGGACTCGAAAACAAGTGCGTGAACCCCGTGATCATCGCGTAATCCTCCGGCAGCGGAGCAGCCGCGAACGGCACCAGCACGCCGCGCGCGAACTTCACCACATCGCTCTGCCCGTCCCACAGCCGATGCAGCGCCAGATCGACAATCCCAAATCCCAACTGCCGCATCTGCATATTTGCCCCGCGAAAAGTCTTCGCCCGCTTCATCTTTTGGAACAGCTCTTCCGGCAGCCTCTCCCCTGTCTGCCAGTGCCGCGCGAACAAATCTAGTGACTCCCGCTCCCAACACCAGTTCTCCATGATCTGCGATGGCAGTTCTACGAAATCCCAAGGCACGCTCGTCCCCGCCAGACTGCGCACCTCCACGCGGCTCAGCAAATGATGGAGCAAATGCCCAAACTCATGAAAAATAGTTTCCGCCTCGCGATGCGTCAGCAGCGCCGGCTTCCCATCCACCGGAGGCGTCAGATTCCCGCAAATCAGCCCCAGATGCGGATGACGTTCAATTGGATTCCCCGTAATCAGCCCATCCATCCAAGCCCCGCCGCGCTTGTTCTCCCGCGGATACCAGTCCGCATAAAACGATCCCAAATTCGCCCCGCTAGCAGCATCGTAAATCGCGTAGCACTTCACCTCCCGATCCCACACCGGAACGCCCGTCTCCTGCTCCACGCGAATCCCAAACACGCGCCCGAAGATTTCGAACATCCCCTTGACGGCGTTATCCAGCGAAAAGTAAGGACGCAGCGCCTCCTCGTCAAAGTCGTAAAGCGCCGCCCGCTGCTTCTCCGCCCAATACCCGACATCCCACGGCTCCAGCGCGCGCCCCGCGAATTTTTCCAGCGCCGCATTCTCTTCCTTGAACCGCGGCTCCGTGAGAGCCCGTAGATCCTCCAGAAACTTCTGCGCCGTATCGCCCGTATGCGCCATCCGATCGTCCAGCACCAGATCCGCAAAATCGCGGAAGCCCAACAGCACCGCCTTCTCGCGCCGCAAATCCAAAATCTTCTTGAGCAGCGCGCGATTATCGAACGGCGCCTCAGCCCCGCGCAAATTGTAAGCCCGCCACACCTGCTCGCGAATCGGACCGTCATCCAGATAAGTCATCAGCGCCAGATAGCTCGGCCCGTGCAGCGTAAACCGCCAACCCCCCTTCCCCTTGGACTCCGCCGAAGCCCTTGCCGCCGCGATCGCCGCCGGAGGCAGTCCCGCCAACTTACTCTCCTCCGTAATTACCAACTCATAAGCATTCGTCGAATCCAACACGTTCTCAGAAAATTTAGTCGTCGCCTCCGTCAGCGCAACGTCGATCTCCTTCAATCGCGCCTTCCCCGCCGCAGGCAAATCCGCGCCATGCCGCCGGAAAGAATCGATCGTCTTGGTCTGATACCGCTTCATCGCGCCCGTCAGCGACTTCCCCTCCGCCGTAGCCGCATACCGCTTGATCGCGTTCCACAAATCTTCATTCAGCGTCAGACTCGAATAAAATACGCTGACCTTCGGCTGCACCGCGTTAAACGCCGCGCGCAATTCCGGAGTCGTCGCCACGCTCTCCAAATGCCGCACCACGTTCATCGCATATTCCAGGCGCTCCGTCATGGTGTCGAGCGCATGCAGCGGTTCCGCACTCGCAATCGTCTCCCCCAGTCGCCGGTTCGCATCCGCCAATAATTCGTCGATAGCCGGCTCCACCTGCGACGCCTGGATCTGGTCGAAAGGAACTCGAAAAGAAATGTTAAGAAGCGGATTCATGTGTAATCACCTTCAGCGTAGCAGCGGTCAGCAGCATCCCGAGAATCATCAGCAGCCCGCCCCAAACCAAAATCGAGTTATAAAACAACCCCGCCACCGTGAGCGCCGCCCCGACTAAACCCAGCCCCCCAGCAGTTCTTAGATACCACTGCTTCCGCGTAACCGTGGCGCTAGCGAGCACCGTAATCGCTACCGCCAACACCACCCACTTGATGACGCTATTAAATCGCAATGCGTCCAGCATCCCCGAATTCACCTGCGCCAAACTGAGATTCACTACCCGCAGCGTTCCCAAATTCTCCCTCACGTCCAACAACGCCGCCGCCATCGTTAAGCCCATCAGCAGCCATCCCCGGCCACCACCGAGCGCCACGCCCATCACCAGCCCCAAGCCCAAATATCCAGCGATCAATCCGAAGTCGACGTATTGCTTCACCCGCATCACTTCGCGGTCCGGACTCGGAGCATCCCCCAGCACCGCCTCCACGTCATCCGCCGAGCGTGCCATCTGCAGCGCCACCACCGGGTCCGCCACCCCGCGCACCGGCAGCGATGCATTGGTGAACGAAGGCCGCCCGGCGAGCACCGCCAGGAACACGATGCACCACCCCACTAGCCCCCACGCGATCCGTTGCTGCGTGCGAGTCGTCACCGAATCTCGAACGTGAGACTCGCCCAATAGCTCTCCCAGTCGGCCGCCGCAGCGTCAGCGCAGCGCTCCATCTTAAGGCTGTGCAGCCGCCACTTTCCCGCCGACTCGAGCGGCACCGTGATTTTCCCCTGGGCGTCAGTCCTGCCGATCACTTTCACCTTGCTGCCTCCGGCCCCCGCCCACGCCGCTTCCAATTGCAGCCCCGCCGCCGGCGCGCCCTTGAACAAAATCTGCACCGGCAGCGCATCTCCCGCTTTCAATTGGTACGGATTCTTTTCCGGAATGATCTCGATCGCTTGCCCCACCGCGTGCCGGTATTGCTCGTCCGGCGCGCCCGCCAGCAGAATCGCTTTCGCGAACTTGCTGTAGCGCTCCCGCCCCGCCTTCGCCGCATCGCCCGACTTCACCCGCGCTTCGATCACCTGCGTCAACCCTTCTTCTTTCAAATAGGCGATGAATTTATCGGCCTCCAACATAATGAAGTTCGGAACTGTCCGTACCGTGAGCAGCAGATCCCCATTGCCCGGCACGCTAACACTCCCCGCCACCCGCTTGCCATCTACGTGCAGATTGCGAACCTCCGCCGCTCCCTGCGCCCCGCGCAGCGAAGCATCCCGCAACCGCTCCAGCGCCGCGCTGACCTCGCTATCGGGAAAGGCATCGCCATCGTGGACCGCCACCCTCACCGTCTCCCCGCTCGCCACATGAAAGCGATCCGGCATCAGATAAAGATCGTGCGCCGAGGCGCATCCCACAGCCGCCAACGTCAAAGACAGAGCTGCGCGCATATGCCTTAGACGTTAGCAAAAATTTCCTGTCGATTTCGCGTTCCCCCATTCGTCTACATTCTAGAAAAGGAGCAACA
>Ga0265314_10004665_pt1 | contig 12589 bp, 9 predicted proteins | sample 4126metaG_FD_203106 | JGI IMG/M metagenome (GOLD analysis project Ga0265314, IMG submission 203106) | Rhizosphere microbial communities from Carex aquatilis grown in University of Washington, Seatle, WA, United States - 4-1-26 metaG | ecosystem: Host-associated > Plants > Roots > Rhizosphere >... | reverse complement strand
CGACGTCTTGTGGCCCAAGCGCTCCAGCAGGCAGGCCGCGCCCGAAAGGGCGATCCACGAAAAGAACCAGTCGAGCGGCTGCCGCGTGACGAAGAGCGCCACCGGCGCCGCGATCCAGACGCTGAGGCACTGGAAGCAGTCCATCAGGCGGCCCGCGAAGCTCTGGCCGAGCCAGATTCGCAACCGCACGACCACATCCGCTGGTCCGTCCTCATGCGCCAGCAGGTGGGTGACCCGCCAGGTCGCCAGCGCCGCCAGCACGAATCGGAAATAGATCGTCGGATCCATCATCAAGCTGATTTCCCCAGGAAGGGCTGGTATGATTCCCAGCCCTTCCTGGCTCATTGCGCAGGGACGGCTACTTGGCTGCTCGCAAGCAGAAGCCGACCTCTGCGTGGTTATAGTTGTGCGAGCCGGGATAGCTGCCCACAATGGACCTGTCCCAGACCTGCAGCATCACCACGTATCCGCAGGGCGTCATGTTGTCGGTTTTCAGCGACCACGGATCCCCGGGGTAGGCCCCCGTCTCGGTGGTCGTCGGAATCAGCGCCGTCGGGTTGGGTGGCGCCGGCGTGATCGTGCTGGGCAACGTCGTCAGGCTCCACACTCCGAAGTAGGTGTCCCTCGCGACGAAGTGGCCATCGATCCCCGTGGGCACGTCGAAGTCCTTGCAGTCGCCGCCACTGTCGATGTGAATGTCGATGGTGGGCGGAACCAGTTGCGCCGAGGTCTTCGGCGCGGTGTTGTCGAGTTGGATTCTGTACCAGGGCGTTTTCGCACCGCCGTCGGTTTCCAGCATCATTTCCCACAGATCGTCACCCGAGGAATACCAGTAGGCCAGCAGACTGAGCTGGTTCTGATCCTGCGACAGGTAGGGGAAGAAGCCGGCAGGGTCGGGGTTCTGCGTATGGGTTACCCCGAACTTGTCGACCGGATAGATGGGATTGTTCAGAATGGTTGCCGTGGTCGAGCCTACTTTCCGCACCGACACCCGATACTTACCCGACGCGGGCTGCCCGTGCACATCCACCATTCCGCCGAACGGGCACTGCCGCGAATGATCCCACGGATCCGCGTATTCGCCGGGCCCGAAATCGGCGAAGGTCGCAAACGGCTGGGTCAGACCGGTCACGCCGGTATCGATCTCGGCGATGCCGATGCCGCCGATGATGCTGATATCCGCCGTGCCCTGCTCCACGGGAGTTCCCGGCTCGAGCAGAATGGTCGTCTCGTGGCTGTTGCCCCAGACCACCGGCGCGTACGGATCCACCGTAGACGGTGGCGTGTTCCAGGACAGCACGGCCCGCACCCTGGCGGTCTTCGCGCCCTTCTCACAGGGCACCCGGTGGCTGGCCATATCGACGGGTTGAATCACCGAATACTGCAGGCCTCCCGCCGGGATGCTGCTGTAATCGTGCACCGAGACTGAGTTAGTGCCCACGTAGATCCAGCCCGCACCATTCCAGTCCACCCAGAACGCCACGTACTCCTTGCTCCCCGCGGTGCATGGACCGCCGGAGTAACCGCTCGTCAGTTTCACGTTGAGAATAGCCACCAGCTGGTCGATGTTGGGATTCAATCCGACGCAGTTCAGTTGCTCGAACGTGGTATCGCCCTTGGTGTTTAGGGCGGCTTCGATGAGCCCGGCAAGGTTGAGGCCTTCGATGCCGAAGGCCGTCTGCGCGAGCGCCGGCCCCGTGGCGATCGCCTTCTGCAATTCGGGAAGCAGGTAGCGGTGCCCCGGCACTTTCGACGCCTGGTAGAGCTTGGCGAGTTGCGGCGCGCTCAGAGGGGCGGCCTCCGCGGCCTTGATCGGCTGCGCCAGATCGACAGCCTCTTCAAATTGCGGCGCCAGCTTCAACTTGGCCTCCTGCAGGAGATCCTTGAGCGGGAGCAGCTGCAACCCCGCGATCTGAATGCGCGTGTCCACCACCTGACCCCAGATCGGAGGCCAGTTCGGCGAGTTCGCCGGCGGCGGCACGTTCCAGGAGAGGATGGCGCGCACCGTTGGCAGGTTTTGCGCGAAGCAGAGCAACTCAGTCGGGTTGATCTGCAACGAAGCGTCGTATTCGAGCGGCTTGGGCCCCACTGTGTCGTACACCCGGAAGCTGGTGATGCCCTGATCCTGCCAGGTGGCCCCGCCATCGTGGGACAGATAGAACCGGACATACTCCAGCGAGCCGTTGGTGCAGACGCCACCGTCATAGCCGCCGTCCAGTTTGATGTTGACTTCCGCCTCAAGCCTGTTGAGCTGAGGGTTATAGCCGACGCAGCCGATGCTTTCGTAAGTGGTGTCACCCTTGATCTTCAGTACCGCCGGCAACTTGCTTTCTTTCATCGTCCCGAAGTAGTTCGGGTTGCCGAGAAGCAGCGCCTTGATGTTCTTGCGCGCTATTTCCGGCGCCAGTTTGTGGGATAGAGAGATCTTCTCCGCTGCCCGGTTCACTGGTGGAACGGCAGGTTTCTTCGATTTGTCTGGCATATTGACAAGTTTTCCTCCGACCGGCCTTCGCCAGGTCGACGCGGGCTCATTTCTTGCGACCGCTCATTGGGTGGTTAAGTTCGGATGCGATCCGTTTCATGCCGCACTGGGCTTCCCGTTTTGGAGCCGGTGGGCATTCGGTTCCTGGCGCGTCGAGCTGCGACAGGGCGTAGGCCCACCGGCACATCCACGGCCTCCAGCTGTTCTGGAGTCCGTTACTGAGGGAACGTCTGCGCGGCCATCCCCACGTTGGAGCACGCCGTACCGCCGGTGACGTTCACGGTCGGGTCCGGCGAGAACCTGGTCGCAAAAGTCGCCTCGTCGATGAACACGAGCGAGATCGGCTTGGACGAGTTCTTGACGATCTGGTTGTAGGGATCATCCCCGTGGTCGAGATACAGGCCCTCAGTGGGGAAGTAAGCCAACTCGTGGCCGCATACCCAGACGGGCAGCACCGGTATGTTGAGCACGCGCAGAATCGCGTTCAGGAATCCGACGCTGCCGTGGCAACCCATGGTCCAGTGCTGTTTGCCCTCTGTCGGATTGTCGGCGTCGATCGTCCCCGCGATAATCCGGGACAGGGGCGGATAGCCGCGGTATTGCCAGATCGCCTGGCAACGGCCGAAAGTGGGCGCGCCGAGGAAGTGCCACATGTTATGGCGCATCCAATCCAGCACAAGGCAGATGGTGTCCTTCCGCGCCGGCGCTATAAGCTGGTTGTCCCTCAGCCAGCTGTATACCCACCGCGGCGGAGCGTAGGGCGTGGAGGCCAGGTTATTCGCGCGCAAGGCAGGCACGTACGCCCCGTAAGTGCCCATGCCGTAGTAAGTCCCCATGACGTTCCAGGCCATGGTCGCGCTGCTGAGCAGCCAGCGGAGCTGGTCAGCCGAGAGGCCCGCAAGAGAGAATCCGCCGGTCTGCACTCCACCCGCCATGTGCACGAGACTGAACGCGACGTGGTGAACGTAGAGCTGCCACATGTAGGCCGCCGAGACGGCCTCCATCACGGACGTACTGTCGTTGTTCACGTTCGGGTTCACATTCGCCGGCGCGTCCGTCAGCCCGTCGCAATTCGGCTGTACCGATGGCGCGCCTTGGAGCACCCACTGCAGGGCAACCTGGAAGGCATTCACCAGATCCGCCTTTTGCTGTGCCGACCAGTTCGCGTAGGCGACCATGTTCGCGGGCGAGGGCGGCGCGTAGGCATTCGACGCGCTCCCCGGAGTCGCCTGCCATTGGATCGCCGCGGCGACCTGGGGATTGGCCTGCAGAATCTGGTTGAGCACGGAAGCCGGATCCTTCATGAGCTTCACCTCAGTGAGCGCGGAGAAGTTCCCGCTGAATCCGGGCGGCACATCCACGGTCATCGCTGGCGATTTCGAGTTGACTCGCAGGCCCATGAACACGTGGGCAGGTGAGGCGTTCAACGCTCCGCCGATGTCCGCTAGCGGGACCTTGATCTCCCACATACGGTGAGCGACAGACGACTTCAGGCTGGCGCCGAAACCGGTACGGCACGCGCACGGGCCGGAGTTGGGCAGTAACCCGGTCCATTCGTTCGGCCCCAAGTAGAACTGCTTGCCGATGTGGTTCGGCTGGTTCGGATAGGTGCCGTAGTTCACGTCAGCGTTAGGCGTGATGGCCTTGTTCTTGTTGACGTCGAAGCTCAGCCAGAAATAGTCGCCGGTTCCCGGGTCGTTGCCGACATCCTTAAGGGCGTCGAGACCGACGTAGAGAAACTGGGCATCGTTCTGGACCAGAATCGCGCCCAGATTCGGGACGTCCATCGCACCCGCGCCACCCCAACGCGCAGCGTCGAGGATGCCCGTGAATTGCAGGGGCTGTGCGCACCATCCACTCTGAATACTCGCCATGAGTGCCTCCTTGCCGCGGCAGTTCCACCGCTGGCTTCTTTGGATGGTTAAACAGGAATGCGATCCGTTTCACCGTTTCATGCCGAAAAATGCGACGCATCGGATTCCTGGCAACTGGCGCAGTCAGCCACGGCCTCCCGTTCGGTGCTGTGGCTCCTTCGGGCAGGCTGCTATGGCTATGGAGGGTCCGACATGTTGAAAACTGGAACGTCGATCGCTTCTTTCGGATGGCGGAAGAATCCGGCGGCGCGACCGCCTAACAGACCCTTATCAACGCGGCGCTTCGGGAATACCTCGACGGAAACGCTCCAAGGTTTGAGGATGCGCTGCGACAGATCATTCGGGAGGAGCTGAAGCCGAATGCGGCCTGACTGGCAGCCCGCCGATGTAAGTTATTGAAGGGAAATGGCCAGGGACGGAATCGAAAGGCATTCACACCGTTGCGGCTGCCGCTGGCGGGAGTCCGACTTGATCCGAGGCTGGACTTGGCCGTCTGAGTGGGCGCCTTGACGTATGCACAAATTGTACGCACACTAGAGGCGTGGGTTTCGAGTGGGACGAAGACAGCAAAGCCGGAATCAACTTCTTGAAGCACGGCGTTCGCCTGCCCGAGGCGATTCCGGTTTTTGACGATCCCTACGCCATCACGATCACGGATGACGAATCCGATCCTGGCGAGCAGCGATTCATCACCCTCGGCATGGGAGCGCTCGGGCGGTTGCTCGTGGTGGCCTACACGTGGCGTGGAGACGACATTCGACTGATCTCCGTGCGATCTGCCGAAGCGCACGAGCGTGAGGAGTACGAGGCAAAACGATGAAAGACCGATACGATTTCAGCAAGGGCAAGCGGGGTCGAGTTCTTCCCGCGGAACCAGAACCCGAGGGTAAGGTTCGAATCACGATTCGACTCGACCAGGATATCGTCGATCGCTTCTTTCGGATGGCGGAAGAATCCGGCGGCGCGACCGGCTACCAGACCCTTATCAACGCGGCGCTTCGGGAATACCTCGACGGAAACGCTCCGAGGTTCGAGGATGCGCTTCGACGGATCATTCGGGAAGAGTTGAAGCCGAATGCGGCCTGACTGGCAGCCTGCCGATGTAAGTTATTGAAGGGAAATGGCCAGGGACGGAATCGAACCGCCGACGCCGGCCTTTTCAGGGCCGCGCTCTACCAGCTGAGCTACCTGGCCGTAACTCGTTTATTCTAGCAGACGCTCAGGCTTCGCGCAGAGCGGCCAAGGCTTCCGCCGTCGCCTTTTCGACGTCGGCGTGCAGGCTGTGGCCGTGCGCGTCCATGGTGACGATGGCCAGGAAGTTGCGAACCTTGAGGTGCCACATCGCTTCAGGGATGCCGAAGTCGAGCAGGTGGACGCCGGCCACGCGCTCGACGGCGCGCGCGTAAACCTGGGCCGCTCCGCCGATGGCGTGCAGGTAGACGGCGCCGCATTCCTGCATCGCCGCCAGCGTTTTGGCGCCCATGCCGCCCTTGCCGACCACCGCACGCAGGCCGTAGCGGCGAATCACGTCGCCCTGATAGGGCTCCTCGCGGATGCTGGTGGTGGGGCCGGCGGCCTTGGTGACCCATCCGTCGCCCTGCTTCAGCATCACCGGGCCGCAGTGGTAGAGAATGGCGCCGTGAAGATCGACGGGCGGAGGATTCTTCATGAGATAGGCGTGCACGGCGTCGCGGCCGGTGAACATGTCGCCATCGATCAGCACCACGTCGCCTACCTTGAGCGCTCGCACCTGCTCTTCGGTAAGCGGGGCTTCCAAGTGGATCTCGCGGCCAGTAAGGGGAAAACCTTCGGACTTCGCGAGCCGCTCGACGGGGCGCGCCGGATCGCGGTAGAGCCACTGCATGATGGCGCCGCTCGAGGCATCGAGCCGCACGCCCAGGCGCCGGTAGGCCCAGCAATCGTAGGCCACCGAAACGAAGAAGCTGGCCGGCAGGCGGTTGGCCGCACCGATCTTGCATCCGATGAGCGAGACGCTGCCGCCGAATCCCATGGGCCCCACGCCGATCTTGTTCGCTTCGGCGAGGACGCGGGCTTCTAGATCGGCGAGGACCGGGTCGGCGTTGACGTCGTCGAGCGGGCGGAGCAGTTGCTCCTTGGCCAGTTCGTAGCCGTGGGCGCGGTCGCTGCCGATGCAGACGCCGAGCGCGCCGGGCGAGCAGCCCTGTCCCTGCGCCTGCCACACCGCGTGCAGGAGGCACTTGCGCACGCCTTCGAGGTTGCGATCCGCGCGGCCGAGCCCTTCGATGGGGCACGGGAGCGAGTACTGGATGTTCTTGTTCTCACAACCGCCGCCTTTCAGGATGAGGCGGACCTCGATGTCGGGCTGCTCCCATTGCTCGAAGTGGAAGACGGGCGTCCCGGGGCCGAGATTGTCGCCGCTGTTGCGGCCGGTGATGGAATCGACCGAGTTGGGGCGAAGCTTGCCGCGGCGGGTGGCTTCGGCGATGGCTTCGCAGGCCGCCTTGCGGACCTCGATCTGGCTGACGGCGAGCGGCGTGCGGATGAAGAAGGTGGGCATGCCGGTGTCCTGGCAGATGGGGGCTTCGTCATCCGCGGCCATGTCGATGTTGCTGGCGATGATGGCGAACGCCTGCGCGGCTTGCGTTCCGGGCGTTTCCGCGGGGGCGGCGAGCGACATTGCCGCTCGCACGTCCGGCGGCAGGTTGGTTGAGGTCTCGGTGATCAGATCGAGAAGACTGCTCTTGAGGAACTGCATGGCGATTCCATGGTATCCCACACGTGGGCGGGAATTCGATATACTTCCCTCCTGCGGAGGTTCACATGGCGGAGTTTCGGTTGGGCGACGACATCGACGACTTTTGCGTAAAGTGCCGGCGGCTGACGAACCACTCGATCGTATCCTTGATGGGAACGCAGCCGGCGAAGATGCGCTGCCGCACGTGTTACCACGAGCACGACTTCCGCAACGGCGAGGCTCCGCCGAAGAAAGACACAAAGAAGGAAGCTTTGTTCAAGCAGGTCCTGGCATCGGTGGATCCGTCAGCAGCGGCGGTCGAGACGGTGGAGGAGCCGAAGAAAACGAAGGTGAAGGGCAAGAAGGCGACCTGAGGCCGGGCCAGGCGCCCCGAGCATTCTGGGCCACATGGTGCCCGCCCTGCCGCGCAGAGCTGCCCTCCATCGACAAGCTCCACGCCGAGTTCGCGGGCAAAGTCGAGTTCCTCGGCGTGAACGACGAAGATTCCGGCACGGTGAAGGGCTTCCTCAAGAAGGCGGGCTATACCTTCCCGGTTCTCATGGACGGCAAACGCCAGGTGCATCGGACCTACGGCATCCGCTCGATTCCCGTCCTTCTGGTGATCGATCGCCACGGCGTAATCCGGCAGCACTTCGTCGGCAGCCGTAGCGAGCAAGCCCTGCGAAGTGCGATACAGTCGGTTCTAGAAGAGGAGCCCTGAGAATTGCCGCAATTCGACCTCACGCCCAGAAGTGTCCCCCACGTCGAGACCCCATTCCGCCGCATCGCCACCGATCTGCCCGTGCCCGAATCGCTGCCGCTGCTCGAGAAGCTCGCGCGCCTTGAGCCGGTCTCCATGCGCGGCCTGCCGCCGGTGGTCTGGGATCGCGCCGAGGGATTCCAGGTCTTCGACGCCTGGGGGAACCGCTGGATCGATTGGTCCTCCGGCATCCTGGTCGCCAGCGCCGGCCACGGCCGCCAGGAAATCCGCGACGCCATCGCCGCCCAGGTCGCGAGCAAGCTGCTGATGAATTACTGCTTCCCCACCGAGATCCGCACGCGCCTGGTCGAACGCCTGGCCTCGCTCCTGCCGCCGCCGCTCGAGAAGGTGTTTCTGGTCTCGACCGGATCGGAAGCCGTGGAGACCGCCATCAAGCTCTGCCGCGCCCACGGCGTTCGACAGGGCGGCCGCGCCAAGCACGTCATCGTGTCCTTCGAGAACGCCTTCCACGGCCGCACCCTCGGCGCGCAGCAGGTCGGCGGCATCCCCGCCCTCAAGGAGTGGATCGTCAACTTCGACCCCGGCTTCGTCCAGGTTCCATTCCCCGACGGCGTCTGGAGCGACCGGCTGTCCTTCGAATCCTTTGAGCAGCAGTTGCGCGAGCGAGGCGCCGAGCCGCGGAACGTGGCCGGCGTCATCATGGAAAGCTACCAGGGCGGGACCGCGGCCTTCGCCCCGCGCTCGTACGTCCAGTCGCTGCGGCAATGGTGCACCGGCCATAAGGCGCTGCTCGTCCTCGACGAGGTCCAGGCCGGGTTCGGCCGCACCGGAACGCTGTGGGGATTCGAGCACTACGGAGTGGTTCCCGACCTCGCCACCTTCGGCAAAGGATTCTCGTCCTCGCTCCCCATCGCCGCTGTCGCGGGCAACGCGGATGTGATGGACCTGTTCCCGCCCGGCACCATGTCCTCCACCCACACCGGCAATCCGGTTTGCTGCGCGGCGGCGCTGGCTTCGATCGGGCTGATCGTCGGCGAAGGCTTGGCCGAGCGCGCCCGCGTCAACGGCGCGCTGCTCCACCGCAAGCTCGCGGCCATCCAGACGCGCTTCCCGAACATCGGTTTCGTCACCGGCAAGGGCCTCGTCGCCGGCATCGTCTGTGTCCGCCCAGGCACCAGGAACCCCGATGGCGACCTGGCCTTCGACATCGTCCGCCGCACGGTCGAGAAGGGCGTGCTGATGTTCGGCCCGGTGGGTCCTGGCGGCTCGACCGTCAAGATCTGCCCTCCGCTAGTGATCTCCCCCGAGGCCATCGAGGACAGCGCCGCGGCCTTCGGGGAAGCGGTGGCCGAAGCCGTATCCGCCCGCTAGCTCCTTGCGGTTCACGTGGTGAGAATGCGCATTTCCTCGAACCCGAGTCCCACCACGCGAACCAGGCCCGCCCGAACCTCGATCATGTTGACCGCTGGATAGCCGCGTCCCGGCTTCGAGACCTCCGCCACAACCTCTGCGACAGGGATGAGACCCTCCACTTCGGCGGCCCCATCCGCCCAATCGCGCGTGAGCCGCAGGCCACGGGAAAGCAGAAATGCCAGGATCGTCTGCGCCGCTTCCGACCCCGTCTGCTCGGGAGTCAGCCCCAGCCAGTCCGAGATCAGCCGATAAGTGAATCCCCACAGGGGCCAGCCGTTGACCTCCACCGCCGGGAACAACATCTCGCGCGGCACGCCGGCCACCGCCGTTAGGCGATGCCGCGCCGGATCGCGCAACTCACCGAGCGGAACCCACACCGCTTCGACCGCCTCACGTGGATCGAGAACCGCCGGCCGCGGGCCATCCACGGCGAACACGAACGGCGCCACCAGCAGGAACGGCGGCGTCCTTCTCCTGGCGACGGCAAGCGGCAGCGCGCCTTCCACATCCTGGCGCTCCAGCCGGATCCCGCACTCCTCGGCCAGCTCGCGTAGCGCCGTATGCATCAGGTCGGAATCTTCCGCCTCGCGCCGCCCGCCGGGAAAGGACCAGTGCCCCGACCACGAGTCGCCCTCCCGCTCTGCGCGCCGGATGAGCAGCACGCTTCCGTCCTGCCCGCCCGCCCGAACAATGGCCACAGCCGCGTCAGGTAGCCCGTAACCGATTTTGCGCTCCACTACTCTAGTTTGACGGCAATTCGAGCCGCGTGGCGCAGGCTTCAGCCTGCCGTGTCGGCACTCGTACCGACACCCGGTCTAGTAGGTCTCTGACCGCCAGGCCCGCTTCCTGGCGGTCGCGGTTCGGGGCCCGCACAAAACCGCGCGCGTAAGCGAGCGGACGAAACGGATCACACGGTCGAAGGCCTCAGTAGTACATAAACGGCCACCAGTTCAGCATCGGCTGCCCCGAGCGGCTCGGATCCACCGTCGTGTTCTCGAGGCCCGGCATGTTCTGATACCAGAAAGTGAGCCAGTGCCCTCCGCAGTCGTCGTCCACCGCCGGGTTCTGGTTGATGAAATCCCACAGACGGTAGCCCACCGGAACCGCGCTCTCCGCTGCGTCGCCGAAGCTCTCGATACTCGACAGCACCGTCGCCGCCGGGTAGTAGTCGGAGCCGTGCGTGGCGCCCGGCGGATAGTGTACGTTGCCGCCCGCCACCGCATAATTCAAGATAGTCGCCGCCGGGCTCGCCGACGGAGCGCCCAGCGTGGTGCACGCCCCGCTGCTGCAATTCGAGTAGACGTACTTATCGCCGCCTGTGTACAGGGACGAAAAGTTGACCCCGTACCGCGTGTTCATGTCGAAACCGCTGTAGCGTTTGAACAGCGGCTGCATATAGGGATTGGGCGTGGCGTTGTCATAGGCGGTTCCCGGGGAGTAAATGCTGGCCTGGTCGTAGCGGAACTCCCAGTCGTGCCCCAGGTCGTGCAGCAGGCAGCCCACACCGCTGCCGGCATTCAAGAAGTAGATCCGCATGCTGCGCCCCGTCCACGGCATCGAGTTGTCGTCGGCGCTGGTCGCCTGCGACATGTCCGCCTTCTGCCGGGCGTGCGGTATGCCGCTCTTCACGTACTCGCCCGGGATCGCCGCCAGATTCGAGTCGTAAGCCTGCGCCGTCGATGCCACCTCCAGGATGTTGTTCGTTACCTGAAGCGCCGAGTTCTTCCCGCTCGCGTTCACCTGGTTGGCGATCAGGATGATGTCGTGGAAGTAGCCCAGGTTCGAGGCCTCGCCCAGCGTCAGGTAACGGCCCGCGACGGGATCGAGAAAGCCCCAATAGGGCGCATAGGCCTGACTGAAGAGCTGGTAGTAGCCGACTTCCGGATACCCCAGCGCGTTCACCGGTCCTCGCGGGAACAGGTTGCTGTTGGCGTGACCGTTCGCGTCGCTCAGGTCCGCAACCCGCGCGATCGCCGGATCGAGGAACGCCGCCGACGACGGGTTCAGCCGCACGCGATACTGGCTCGCGTACTTCATCGCCGTCAGGAAGGACTGCGCCTTGGCCGTAATCTGGCTCAGCGGGAACGGTCCCCCCGACGTGTTGTCTCCGCCCCCGACGCCGATCCCGTTCGCGAAGTTGATCACCAGAACGCGCGGCTGCATCTTGCGAAGCTGGCCGTGATTCTCCGCGATCCAGGGATCCGAGTTCGCGCGGCTCACCGAGTTCGGCCACACCGTCAAATCGTTGCCGCCCGGTCCCACCGTGAGCGCGGCCGCCCTGCTCGCCAGCAATCCCAGCGGATTCCAGACCGTCACCGAATAGCTTCCGGCGTCCCCCGCCGCCGCATACGGAATGTAGTAGCTGCTCTGGTTCGCGCCCGGAATCGCCGTCTGCGCTTTGAACCACTGGTACGACAAAGGACCCGTGGTCGCCCCCGCCGTCACGGCGAAGGTCACCTGGTCCCCCGCCTTGACGCTCTGGTCGGCTGGCTGCGCGGTGATGGCCAGGTCCTGCACAGCAACCGAGAGCCGCGCCGAGCTGCTGTTCTCGGTCAGCAGCGTGTTGCTCACCGTCACCCAGTAGAGCGTCCCGTTGTTCTGCAGCGTGGTGACCGGCGTCCTGTAACTGGATGCCGTCGCCCCTCGCGTGGCCGTGCCCGGAGGCGAGCTGTACCACTGGTAGGTAATGTTGGCGGGATTGGCGTCCACTCCCACCCAGAACGTCGGCCGCGTGCCCACCGCCACGAGCTGCGACGCCGGATCCGCCGTGATGTGCAGATACTGTACGGCCAGGTAGGCGATCGAACTGCACGTCGAGCCCGCGGCGTTCGTCACCATCGCTCGCAGGAACGCGCCATTGTCGCTGGACCACACCGTAAACGTATAGCTGGCCGTCGTCGCGCCCCAGATGTTCGCCCAGACCGTGCCGTTCCACATCTGCCATTGGTAGGTGGGCGGAGGAGCCGCGCTGGACGCCACCGTGAAGGTGACCCGTGTCCCTTCCATCGCGGTGATGTTCTTGGGCTGGAAAGTGATCGTGGGCGCCTGCGAAACCACCGTCAACACCGCGCGGTTGGTCAGCTTCGTGTAGGACCCATTGCATAACGAGACCCAATAAATCGTCTGATCGTCCTGTGCCGCCGTGACTGGCGTGGTATAGACCGGGGTCGTTGCGCCCGGGATCGCCACCACGGCCTGTCCAGGCCCTTGCCGATACCACTGGTACGCCACCGGTACCGGGTTGGCCCGCACCGTCACCGTGAACTGCGCCGTGGTGGCGGCCCATACCTTCTGTGACACGGGCTGTGTGATGATGTCCAGGAAGTTCACCGTCAGCGTCGCCACCGCGCTGGCCACCGAGCCCGAGCTGTTCGAGACCATCA
>Ga0265314_10004664_pt1 | contig 12591 bp, 7 predicted proteins | sample 4126metaG_FD_203106 | JGI IMG/M metagenome (GOLD analysis project Ga0265314, IMG submission 203106) | Rhizosphere microbial communities from Carex aquatilis grown in University of Washington, Seatle, WA, United States - 4-1-26 metaG | ecosystem: Host-associated > Plants > Roots > Rhizosphere >... | reverse complement strand
CTCCCATATTGAAGGCAAAGCCGGCGAAGCGGAACAACTGGCGCGCAATGCTGCTCCTGTCTTCGAGCAACAGAAGAAGGCCGGGGACGCAAGTGTGTGTGCGGCCGCGCTCGCGAGGACCCTGACCGCCAAGTGCCCAACAGGTCGGGCACAATGGCAACGAAGCATCTGTCAACCTGTCAACCGGGCGGTTGGTCTGACGCTTACGATCAAAACGTCGTATGATCCGTGTGCGGAAAATGGGGGCAGGTCACGCAAATACGGGCTTTTTCGACACTTCAGTCGAGCGCTTCCGTGCGGGCTTGGTTGTGGGCAAGTTATTGAAAAGAGTGGTGAGCGCGGTAGGAATCGAACCTACAACCTACTGATTAAGAGTCAGTTGCTCTGCCAATTGAGCTACGCGCCCATTGCCAACGGCAATGTGGGGACAAATGTTGATTATACCATCGGTCTGGTGCGGTCCTGGCGTGCGGTCGAGCGAGGGTCTTGTTATTTCGCTCGGCGCGATCCTTGTTTTCGGCGCGCTGCTCCAAGGGCAGTCGATGTCGAAGCCTTCGACTCGAATATCCAACGTCCAGGCGCGAGCACACGCGATCGAAAGCTCTCCTCTTGCATATCGCAGCGCAGCCTTACGGGCTCCGCCCGGGCGGGCGCTTAACGAAAAACGCCGCCGCCCAGGTTTCCTCCGCACGAGCCTCGACCGCAGATGCAACAGATTTCAAAACTGGCGCGACTCGAACCTTTCCGTGAGGTCGCGGGCATTACCAAAATCGGATTTGCTGCCGGGTCGAGCAGCGGGGCGCGCTCGGTTTCGCGGCTTACGCTGAGGCGGCTTCTCGGCTTTGCTCGGCGACGGCAGGCTTCGAACTCGACACCGGTTTCCGAATCGGCAGAGTCTCGACCAGAGCCGGCGCGCGCCGCTCGATTTTTCCGATAATCGGCAGTTCGGGCTCGCCCACGGCAGACAGTGAGACGAACCTGTTCTCGCTCCACAGACGATCGATCAATCGGCGTTCCCACGGGCGCAGAACTTGGTGCGGCAGCGAGAGAAAATTTCGGAAGGTCCACATCAGATACGCGCGTTGCGCGAGAGTTGGTTGTACGTATCGCGGTCCGATCGGCGTGTCCAATTGGAGAACGCCATCGGTGAGTTTCTCAATCCACATGACCTAGCCTACCTGGGGAAGACGGCCAGTTCCGCCTTTGTTTTAAAACCGGACATTATTGCACCAAGGACGGGGCAATGGAAGCAATCTTTTTATATTGGGAAAAAATCATTTTCGGGGCCCAGCTTAACTCGAGAAAGGGCATCCGGCGCTGGCCGGCACAGAGCTCCCGGCCGACTCTTAGCTGATCTCCGGCAAAGACTCGATACGGTCGAGGGTAGCGGCAACGCCCATGCCCTTGGCCTCCGATTTCTCCACCCGCACGACCGACGCCTGGCAGAGAGTCCATCCTCCGGGACCCACCCCCAGGCCGGGAGGCAGCATGATGACCAGTTCCAGCTTCGAGCCCGCTTTCATCCCCGACTCGGAATAGAGAAAGATTCCCGTTGAACTCAGGTCGCGAGTCAAGCCCGGGTGCTCACCGCCCTCGTGACAAACCTTGACGGGGACACGAACGGGCATGCGCTGGCGCGAGCGCCTCTCACTGGATGCAGGGTTCTCAGTCATATGCTGAGGAAGTGTACCCTAATTCGCGGGAAACGTGGGAACCAGAAGCCAGTCGCAGACGATTCGCCCAAAAACCGCTCCTCCCGCAGGTTCACGGGAGGAGCCGGGAATAAACGCATGCGTTAGGCTAGAACGTGAATTTTGCGGCCAGTTGAATGCCGCGCGGGCCTCCGCCGCCTAGAAACGGGTTGCCGATGCCTACGTCGCCGGTGGCCGTGATCTGGTAGCCGCCACCATTGGAGGCCGTCGTGCCCACTTCACGTCCGTTGGCGCCCGCTTGAAATCCGCATCCGCAGGCTCCGAGGTTGGAAGCTGGGTCGGCAATAAACGCCGGTAGAAGCGGGCTGGAGAAGTTGGGATGGTTCAAAAGGTTAAAGAACTCGGCGCGCAGTTGCACCTTCACCCGCTCGCCGATCGCGGTGTTCTTGTAGAGAGCGAAATCCCACTGTTTGTAGGTTGGACCAACCAGCGAATTGCGCCCCAGGTTGCCGTAGTGCCGCGTACCGGGAACGCAGTCAGATGCAAAGCCTGACGGAGCCAACTGTGCTGCCGCAGTAATTGTGCACGGCATGGCAAAAGCCGTCAGGTCGAGGAAGTTGTACGGATTATTTTTGTGGTAGACAATGGGCCCGACCACGTCCGGCCGGTCGAAACAATCGCCGCCGCCACTGTAATCGTCTTCGCAACTGTAGTTCAAGGTAAACGGCTGGCCGCTCTGCAACGAAACTGTACTATCAAAGCCCCAACCATTCTTCAGTCGCTGCATGGCACCGCCAACATGCGGCAGTTCGTAACTGAACACCCAGGTAAGGCGATGCGGAATGTTGAAGTTCGAAGGACCTTTTTCAAGCTGCGGACGATTGCTGTCTTGGGGTTGGGCCGCGTTCACGACGAAGTCTTCCAGGTCGCTCGAGTTGTCCAGTGACTTCGAATAGACATAATTGAGTGCTGAATTGATACCGCGCCAGCCGTTGACCTTGAAGCTGACCTGCAACGAGTTGTAGTTCGACTTCCCGGTGGATTTTTCCTGGAAGATGTAGAACGCGCCCTCTGGTGTCAACCCGAAGCTGACGTACGGACTATCGAAGGGGCGCGGTACGCCGAAGTCGTTGATCGTGCCGCCGACACAGCCTGCGGAGGATGGGAGGTTCCCTAGATCGCAAGCGGTCACAACCGCGTTCGTCGGCTGGTTGATGTCGTAGAAGCGGAACAACCGGTGGCCCTGCGATCCCACGTAGCCGACCTGTAGCGTGGTCTTGTTAGTGAGCTGCTGTTGGATGTTGAAGTTGTAGTTCTCCATGTAAGGAGTCTTGATATTGCGATCAACCGCGAAGATATCGCACTCTGGACTGCAGCCAACCCCGCCATAAACGGCGGCCATCGCGCCGTCTGGATTAATAGTGCCCCCAACTGCGGAGGCCGCATTGATGGGCGCTGACCCGAAGTTGCCGTAGGCGGGACCTGGGGCATAGAAGGCCGGATAGGGTAGGTGACCCAGTACCATGTCCTGCGAGAAGGCGTCATAGAAAAGGCCTCCTCCGGCGCGGACCACGGTTTTACCTTTTCCGGTCACGTCCCAGGCGATACTGGCTCTCGGCGAAAAATCCTTGTGGTCTGGCTCATACAACCGGCCCAATCCCGCGGTGCCCACCTGCGTCAGGGTGCCTGTACCGGTATCTGTGACCGGATCGAAGCTGCTCACGAGGTAATTTGCGAATAGGTTGTTCTTTTCTTGAACTATGCCGTAATAGTCCCACCGCAGGCCGTAGTTGAGCGTGAGCCGCGGGGTTAAACGAAAAGCATCCTGCAGATAAAGACCGTAGCCGTTTTCGAAGGTGTGGCGGCGAGAATTCCCCGAGTACTGCAGTCCGCCGGTAACGTTTCCAGCCACAAAGTTCTCCAGCGCCCCCATGTCCACGGTGCCGTCGTCATTAAAAGTGGTGTTGAATTTCAAGCGCCCACGAAAATATTTGTTGAAGTACTGTTCGACGCTTGTGCGGCGGAACTCAAAACCCACCTTCACGTCGTGCTTGCCCACCTTCCAGGCAAAATTTTCGATGAACTGATTGTTGGTGTCCACGCGAGCCCGTGAGTCGCCGGAGGTCGCACCTGGTTGCGCGAAGAAACTGGTTCCACTCGGAGTGCCCGAAACCAGAATGATGGGCAGGCCAGAGTCATGCACGCCCGAGCCCGAACAGTCGGCGAGCGAACTGGCGGCGCACAGCCCGATCGAACTGGGGTGGAAGCTCTGGTCCTGAGGAAAGAAGCCCTCCGCGAACCGGTTCCAGCCGTAGCGCAGTTCATTCACCTTATTGGTGCCAATGGTGTGCACGTAAGAGAGAGAGACCAACTGAACCCGGGTCGGCGTGATGGTGTTGAAGCCTGGGAGTTGGCCGCCGGACGCGGTCAATGCGAGCGGGAAGGACTGCGTGCTGTCGCCAAAGAAATAGCGGCCGGTCAAAATGTTGTTCTGGTTGAAATTGTGGTCGATCTTTCCGATCACACTGCTGAGGTTGTTGTACGAAGGCGTGATCAACGACGCGTTGGGACCGGCGGGGCACCCCACATCCTCTCCGGTTCCAGGCGCACTGGGGTTATTGAACGTTCCCGGAATGTTCGGGGCGGGCCAGAATTTCAGCATCGCGGCCGTGACCGGGCTCGGCGTCCCGCCCCCGGCGATTATGCTGTTAATGTCCGCTTGGACCTGCGCCGGATCTGGCACGCATGCCAGCGTCACCGTGCCCACGGTTTCGCGCTGACCTTCGTAGTTCGCGTAGAAGAAGGTCTTGTCCTTTACGATTGGACCGCCGAGGGAGCCTCCGAACTGGTTGTTGTGGAAGGGCGATCGCACTGGTTCCGTGTTGAAGTAGTTGCGGGCATCGAGCGCATCGTTGCGGAAGTATTCGAATAGTTCTCCGTGCAGAGCGTTCGAGCCGCTCTTGGTCACGATGTTGACCACGGCGCCGGCATTGCGTCCATACTCGGGCTGGAAGTTGGAAAGCACCTTCATCTCAGCGACAGCGCCTATGGGCAGAATGGCCGACGGCACGGCGAACACGCCGCCCTGGTTGATGGCGGGATCGTTGCGATATCCGTCGTTCATGTCGGTGCCGTCGAGCAGGTAATTGTTGGAGCGTCCCCGCGCACCGTTCATGGAGAACTCGCCAAACGATCCCGGCGAGTCGGTAATCTGGTCGGGCGAACCCGCGACACCGGGATTCAGGAAAATCAACTTGGTGTAGTCGCGGCCGTTGATGGGCATGTCCTCGACCGACTTGCTGGTCAGCACACCTCCCAGTTCATTGGTCTGGGTCTCTATCTGCGGAAGGTCTCCGCCGGAGACCTCGACCAACTGCGTGACCTGTCCGGTCTTCAACTGCGCGTCCACGCGCCGCTCGGTAGCCACGTTCACTTCGACGTCACTGGTGACTGCGGTCTGGAAACCAGTCTGCGTTACCGTGACGGAGTATGTGCCGATCTGCAACTCAGGCACGCGGTAGCTGCCGTCGGCGCTGGTGACAGTTGTGCGTTCCAGCCCCGTTGCCACGTTGCGCACTTTGACTGTCGCTCCGGCCACGTACGCTCCGGAGGGATCGGTCACGGAGCCGAGGATTGTCCCACGAAACGTTTGGCCCACGAGCAGGGCCGTCGAAAGCAGAATAAACGCCACCAATAAACGCAGTTTCATTCCGGTCCTCCTTCTCAATTCATCGCGGGCACTGGAACGGCCCCACGCTCCGCGAACAGCAAAAACACTTTCACTTATGATCGCGGGATTATAAACGACTGTCAGCGCCGGTTGCATAGAAAGAATTTATGGCAGGGATCAGCGCGCGAACCCGCGCCCCGCGCGGGGAAACAGCCGTGGTCAGCAGGAGATCCGGAGTGGCGTGCGCTCACCCCAACCGCCGGAAACACAACGAGGAAATCTGCGGAATCAGTGAATTTCGACCGACAGCCTCCAGAAGGCTGCGAAATCCTAGAAGCTGAAGGCTACGCCGCCACGCACCGAGCGGGCCGATTGCACCAGATAAAGAGTGTGTCCGTCCTGTCCCATCACAGGCACATACCCCTGGGCCAGAAGATTTCGCAGGTCCATGAGAATCTCCATGTGTCCCGCCAGGAAGTTGGCCGGAATCGGCTGCCGGATGCAGAGGTTCAAATAAGGATCGGCACGGCCCGCTGAATCATTAAACAGGTCGACCGGCGTCAACGCGCGTCCGCCCGCGTAACGATAGGATGCGATCCAGCGCGTCTTCGTCTTAGGCACAGTTCCGCTGAACTTCGCGGCCACAGCCTGATGCCGCTCCGCGCGAATCCATTCCCGTGCGTCCTCCAGTTGGACATCGGGGCGTGATAGGTCGAGCACGCCTCCATAAGCATAATCCAAAGTTGCAGTCAGATCGGAGTACAGCTTCCGTTGCAGCACCACTCGCATCCCACGCGTCGCGAAATCGTTCCCTTGATAACTGAAAGTACCAGAGTCCACATCTGGCAACACGTCACCGAATCCGCCCGTCATTTCGCCGGGCGTCATTTCGCCAACTCCGGTGAGCATCGGATCGACTATGCTGTCCGCATAGAACGCCACCTGCATGTTGTTCTTGCCAACGCGCCGGGAGATCGACACTTCCTGGTGATGCGCCCGCTCGACCGCCGGAGAAAATCCGGTGATACTCATGCGCGGCGCGGTTTCGCTCAGGTCTGACGAAGACGATTCGAGACCATCGCCGAAGCGATCAAGTCCCATATTCGGGACTGAACTCGCATATTGATATTCCACCACGGTGTTGGGCGTGATGTGCAGGTCGACCGACCCAAAGGGCTTGAAGGTGTTGACCCGCCCCATGAACTGGATCGCCTGCAATTCGCTTCCCAGTTTCACCTCCAGCATGTCGCCCAGAACGATCCGATCGGAACTAGTCATCGACAGAGCTTGCAGCGAGCCGCCCGGCATCGTGTGCTCAGGCGAATTCAGCCTGAGTGCCGTAATCGCCACCGAAGGTTCAAAAACACCATTGAAACGGTTCGTGTACGTGGTTCGGAGCACGCCAGCCGGGATGCCTTGGCCGTCGGCCTCATAGCCGAAGTTGCCGTTCAGCCGCAGGGTGCCGCTGGAGAGCAGCGAATGCTCCACGGCAAAGCCGGCGCTCATATCCTGGCTGCCGAACCCCTGCTCGGGCGATCCGGCCAGGAAGGTCAAGCTTCCTTTCAAGTCGCGGCCGTACGCTGACTCCCTGCTTTGTGCGACCACGGTTGTGCCGTCTGGAAGCACGCGCAGGATGGGCCGATTCGCGACCGAACGCAGCGTCCACTTCCAGTCGTCATCGTCGACCGGTCCCCGCAATGGAACCAACTGGATGGCCTCGAACAGCGTGGTCAGGGTGACATTCACGATGAGCTTCGCGCCGGAACGGACGCTGATTCTCTCGCGCAGCGCCGGAAGAAACGAAGGCGCGCTCACCTTGACGCTATACATTCCAGGCAACAGGCTCGCCGCAGAATAGAAGCCACGATCGTCGGTGAAGACCTTCAGCGCCTGGGCGGCCGAACCGAGTATTTCCACCGCCGCACCCATCTGCGGCGCGCCACTCCCATCGCGAACGTATCCAGATATCGCACCCGAGATCGCGCCTGAGCCATTTCCGCACCACGCCGGAAGAGCCACGGTCGTGATCATGACGGCGACGATTACGAAGAACCCGAGCTTTTGGAACATCTCGCCCACCACCTCTGGGAAACCAGGCAGCAGTCTACTCCACGGCGAAGGTCGCCGTTGGATCCACCGTCTGCTTGGAAAGGTTGTCGTTCACTTTGATCTCGATCTTGTACAGGCCCGGCTGCAGGTTCGCAGCCGAGAGCGTCTTCTGCAGCGTGACCTGGTCCCCTACATTGCCCATCGTGTCGGTGGACTCGACGGTATGGATGACGGCCCGGTTGTTCGCATCCGTCACATTGTATTCGAAAGTGGCCGAAGGTTTGTGCGTTTTCTCGTCCACGCTGAGATTGTAAACCTGCATCCAGAAATTCAGCTTCTGATTGCGTTTGAAGGCGATGGGCTTGCCGTCGGACGGCGCCACGCGTGGCCGCACTTTCATGGCCCCGATCACGAAATTGCCGGTGCCTACGTTCTTGGTCGCCACCGGTTCCATCTGGTCGGCGATGATGAGCGTTGAACTGCTCAACTTGTCCTCGCTGAAGTCCGGGATCTGGATCGCATGACTCCAACTCCCGGTGCGATCTCCGTTCACGTCCTTGACCACGATATCCAGACGGTAGCGATTTTGGCTGATGCGCAGAGGGATCGCCTTCCAGTACACCGAAGCATTTTCAGCGGTCTTGGGCAGCAGTTCCACTGGCACATCGACCTGCACCGTGTCTTCAAAAGTCTGTACGATCTTGCCCGCAAGCGTCGTCACGCGCCCGAAGATATTCACCGTGCCACGCTCCACGCCATCCTTGTTCTGGAACGTGACATCGCGGTTCTTGATCTGAATGGTGATCGGAACCAGAACCGTGTCGCTGGTCACCTTCACGAAGTCCGCTCGCACATCGAACGGCATCAGGTTGACGCTAATCTTGTGGCTCACCACTTCTTCCAGATCCTTGAACTTCACTGGCGGCGCCGCCTGTAATTTCGCGAACTGTTCCAGACGGTCGAACTGCTTGGCCTGCAAATCATTGTTGAACGGCGATTTCCCCAGTTGCTCGAGGCCGCCGTTGGTAAATCGGTCCGCCTTGCTCGACATGCCCATTTGCTCGTACAGCGTCAGGCCCGCATTCGGGGTGTACTTCAAGGCGTCTTTTTCCGACCGGTCCATCGTCATGTGATAGTCGCCGCACATGCAGGTATCGACGAACTCGATCATCACTTCCTGCCCGATCCCCTCGATGTAACGATAGCGCCAGGTTTCAAACGGGAACGTAGAGGTCTCGCCGCCGCCCTCTTCCATGGGGCGCTCGTAGCTGCCGCCCGAGGGATGGGAGTCGATCTCATCCGCGGGCCCGAACACGATGTACATCCGGCCACGATCGCTCTTCCAGCCAGGGATGCCGGCCGCGTAGTGCTCATTGGCATATGCGATACGCCGGTAGTGCTCTTCCTTAAATTCGTTCTCTTCGGTGTCGGGCGTGGGATCGCGGCGTTGCCAGAAGGCCTCGATGAACTGATCTCGCTCTTCGTCGTTCGAGAGTTGCATGAAGGCCGATCTCTCTTCATCGGTGATAATCCAGCGCACGTCCTCGTCCAGCCACTTCCTGTACGTCTTGCTCAACTCGATCTTGAGGGCCTTGGCGTTGGCCTTCCTCTGTTTTTCTGGGATCGGGCGCTTTAGAGGATCTACCTGGCTTCCCTGGGCAGCCGCCCCTTTTTCATCGGAACCATTCGTGTTCTTGTCCTGCGCTTGCGAAACGACGGTAAAACCCAATGCCATCACTCCAGCTAACACGCCAACCGACCAATGATTTCGAAAACTTGCGGAGAACATAGAAAGGCCTACCTCACGAGAAACGTCAGTTGGCTAATTCTATGTTCATTGGATACAACAACGCAAGAAGAAGTGGCCTGCCGACAAAAGATTTCCTGCATCGATCACCTTGCTCTAAACCCCTTAAGAATCCGCGTCTTGCGGCCGAGCAAGAGAAGCTCCACAGTCCCTCCGCCGAGGCGCCCGGCACGTTATAATGAATTGCGCGGCTGGTCTCCCCTTCGCAAGCTCACCGGGCGGCTCAGGGAGAGGCCTCTTTCGCGGGAACTCGGGAACTTCCCCGCTGCTTTGAACGTAACTGTTCATGCGCAACCACGGTGCGTTTGTGTCGTTCTATAACCAGAGCGGAGTGCGAGGCAAAGTCTAGAGCCAGCTGAGCGGCAGCGAAAAACTTAGCTATGAAGACCTGGAAGAAAGTATTGATCGGGGCGGGCGCGGCCCTGGTTCTCGTCATCATCGTCGCCGTCACGGTCTACCAGAGTCAGAAAAACCTGGTGACGGTGCAGACCGGCAAGGTGCAGAAGCAGAACCTGGCCTCGGTAGTTAGCGCGTCGGGTGAAATCAAGCCCAAGACCTACGTCAACATCGGAGCCAACGCCTTCGGCAAGATCATCAAGTTGCACGTCAAGGAAGGCGACCACGTAACCAAGGGGCAGCTACTGGCGCAGCTTGAGAACGTGCAGTCCTCGGCCGACGTCAATGCGACGCGAGCGTCCGTGCAGGCATCTGAGACCGACTCCGTCGCCGCCGATGCCGCCTTGAAGACCTCGCTCGCGGATCTGAACCGGGCCAAGTCCGACGCCATCCACGCCAAGCTCGACTGGGACCGCGCCCAGGGTCTGTACAACGCGGCCCTCATCGCCAAGCAGGATTACGACGTCAAGAAAGCGGCGTGGGAGTCCGCCGATGCCGGGTTGGCCCAAGCAGAGGCTCGTGTGGCGCAAGCCAAGGCACAGAAAGATTCGAGCGACAAGCACATCACTCAGAATCAGGCGAACCTGACTCGTGTTTCCGACGTGCTGCAAAAAACCACTTACGAAGCGCCCTTTGATGGCGTGATCACCAATCTCCCCGTGCGCGAAGGCGAGACCGTGGTCATCGGAATCCAGAACTCTCCCGGCAGCACGCTGATGACGCTGGCCGACATGTCCGTGATCACATCCGAGGTCAAGGTGGATGAGACCGACATTGTCAACGTGCGTCTCGGCCAGCCCGCGGAGGTAACCATCGACGCCATCCCGCGCAAAGTCTTCCACGGCGTGGTCAGCGAAATTGGAGACAACGCGATCGTGCGTTCGACCGGTGTCGCCACCTCGCAGGCGACCTCGACCAGCGAGGAAGCCAAGGATTTCAAGGTCGTGGTGACCCTCACCGATCCGCCCGCGGACCTGCGCCCAGGCCTCTCTTCGACCGCCAAGATTACGACCGCGACTCGCAGCAGTGTTCTCAGCATTCCGATTCAGGCGCTCACCGTCCGCGCCCAGGCAGATCTCGTGCCCAAGGACAAAGATGCGGGGAAAAATTCCGTGCAGGCCGCCAGCGTTCCGGCCGAAGCATCGAAGCAAAAGGATGAAGTGCAAGGCGTGTTCGTAATCCGCAACAAGAAAGCCGAGTTCATTCCTGTGGATACCGGCATCAGCGGCACTACCGATATTGAGATCATCAAGGGCTTGCAGGAGGGTGACGAAGTGATCACGGGCAGCTACAAGGTTTTGCGTACCCTGAAGCCCGGAACGAGTGTCAAAATAGATAACTCGACTCCCAAGAAAGAAGACGAGAGCAGTTAATGGAGGGACGGGCGTCTCGCCCGTCCAGTAGTGTGGCGACCGGGAGGGGACGCCCGGCGCTCCACTAACTTCTGCCAAGTTAGAACGTCCAAGATAGAACGGCCAAGGAGCGTACGTGCGCGAGCCGGATAAGGAGAGCAAGATGGCAACTGCCGAGGTATTACCCATCGACAAGCCCGCGAATTGGGCTGGACCCGACTCCTACATGATCTCAACCGAAGACCTGTGGAAGACCTACGATATGGGTTCGGAACAGGTGCATGCGCTGCGTGGCATCAACCTGCGCATCCAGCGCAACGAATACGTCGCCATCATGGGCCCGTCCGGTTCCGGCAAATCTACGCTGATGAACCTGATCGGCTGTCTCGATTCGCCTTCCAAAGGCCAGTACTGGCTCAACGGACAACTGGTCAGCGAACTCGATGACGACGAACTGGCGCGCATCCGCAATAAAGAAATCGGCTTCGTTTTCCAGACTTTCAATCTGCTGGCCCGTGCCACTTCACTGCACAACGTGGAGCTGCCCCTGATCTATGCCGGAATTCCCGCCGAAGAGCGCGCCCAGCGCGCCAAGGCCGCACTCGCATCGGTCGGCATGGAATCCCGCATGAACCACAAGCCCAATGAACTCTCCGGTGGACAGCGCCAGCGCGTAGCCATCGCCCGCGCTCTGGTCAATAAGCCGGCTATCATCCTCGCCGACGAACCTACCGGCAACCTCGACTCGCAAACCGGCAACGAGATTATGGCGTTGTTCGATCGCCTGCACGCGGAAGGCAACACGATCGTCCTCGTCACCCACGAACACGACATCGCCGAATACGCCCACCGCATCGTCCACATCAAGGATGGAGTCGTGGCGCGGGACGAAGTGAAGGAAGGACGCTAGCCCCGGTCGTCGGTGTTTTAGTCGTTCGCGGCGCGAGCCCGCGCGGAGAGCACTTACTCGCGGCTTATGATTACCTCGACTACCTTCCCGGCGGGGGCTGAAAGACGCCCAGTCAGCTGACCCTTTTGCGCGTGAATTTCGATCATCTGCCCCTTCCCCGCGTGCGCGGGCAGGACGAAATTGCCCTTCTGGTCGGTCACCGCTACTTCGGGATAATCATCGATCGAAACGGTTGCGCCAGCTATCGCCCCGAGGTCTTCGTCCACCACCACTCCGCGAACCATCGCTGAGGTTTCGGCGACGAGCTGAATCGTCGCGGTCGGGTAATAATCCTGACCCAGAACGAGTGTGGACTTGCCCTTCAGAAACTCATCCTTCACGGAAGCAGACAGTGTTAGTTTGCCGTCGGCCGGCCGCGCTTGCTGTGGAATATCAAGTTCCCATCCCCCCGCGACCATCTTGAGCTCTCCGCCGTTCGAGGATCTCACCTGGGCAATGTCGACCGTTGACTGGTCGGGTCGCATTAGGACAACCTGAACGTGATAAACGCCGCGTGTTTGGAGAAGGCTGAAGGCGACGAACGGAGCAACTCCAAGAACGATGACTCCAGCGGCCAGGATCGAGCCGATCACGGGCCTCTTGGCGCGAAGCGCAACAGCGAAAACGGACGCCGCAATGACCACCGCAAACACGGCAACGGCGACAGGATGTCCGATGTGGCCGGCTAGCTTTAGAAGAAAAGTTAGAGTTTGCTC
>Ga0265314_10004663_pt1 | contig 12592 bp, 13 predicted proteins | sample 4126metaG_FD_203106 | JGI IMG/M metagenome (GOLD analysis project Ga0265314, IMG submission 203106) | Rhizosphere microbial communities from Carex aquatilis grown in University of Washington, Seatle, WA, United States - 4-1-26 metaG | ecosystem: Host-associated > Plants > Roots > Rhizosphere >... | reverse complement strand
CGGCGCGAGAACGGAAGAAGGCGTCGAAGAGGTGCTCCCGGTCTTCAGCGCCGATGCCGGCGCCGCTGTCGGTGACCTCGAAGAGGACGCTGCCGTCGACCTGCGCGGAGCGCACGCTGACCCGGCCGCCGTCGGGCGTGAACTTGATCGCGTTCGAGACGAGGTTGTCGAGCATCTGCCCGAGCCGCTTGCGGTCACCGCGGAACGTGCCGGCGTCTCCCGCCTCCGCCCGCAGGATGATCGAGCGCGTGTCCGCTGCCGGGCGGCCGGCGGCGACGGAGTCGGTCACGAGCCCGCCGCTGTCGACGTCGTCGACGTCGAGCGCGAGATGTCCGCGTCCCGCCTCGGCGACGAGGAGGAGCTCGTCGAGGAGCTCGACGAGACGGTCGGTGCTGCGCTGGACGACGCCGAGGTACGCACGCTGCTCGCCGGTCAGCGGCCCCGCGTCGCCCTCGCCGATGAGCTCGAGGTAGCCGATGATCGACGTCATCGGCGTGCGGAGCTCGTGCGAGATGACAGCGACGAACTCGTCGCGCAGCCGGAGGAGCTCCTCGGCGCGCGCGGCGTTGTCGCGGTCGATCCGGCCCGCGCGGCGCTCCATCTCGAACAGCCACACGAGGCTGAGGACGAGCACGATCGCGCCCGTGATCCCGGCGATGAGCGCGCGGCGGGCTGCCGGGTTGACGGCGTGGATCGCGGTCGACTCCCGCGTCAGCTCGGCCTGGATGTCCTCGAGAAGATCGGTGTTGCTCGACGGCGACCGGAGGTACACGCGGAACGCCGATCGGAGCCGGGCCCCCTCGCCGCCGTCGTGCGCGGCGAGGTTCCGGTAGGCGGCCTCCGCCTCGACGCGCTTGTGCTCGAGCACCGCGTTCTGGAGCAACTGCGTCCGGATCGTCTGCCGCTCGAGGTTGGCGGAATGGTGAAGGCGGAATCCGCTCACGATCGACGCGACGAAGGTCAGGAGGAGGGCGAGAGCGATGAGGGCGTACGCCAGCTTGTGCGCGTGTCGCCGCAGAGCCCCCATGCGTGGAGCTTACGCAGACCTGTCCGCTGCGTACACTCGAAACGTGGCCCGCACGTACAAGACGGAGGCGGTCGTCCTGCGGTCGATCCGTTTCGGGGAGGCCGACCGCGTTCTCCACCTGTACACGCTCGACCGCGGGCGCATCGGCGCGGTCGCGAAAGGCGTCCGGAAGACGACGTCGCGGTTCGGGGCGCGGCTCGAGCCGCTGTCGCACGTCGAGCTCATGCTCCACCAGGGCTCGGGCGAGCTCCAGACGGTCACGGGCGTCCACCTCGTGGCTGCGCACCACGCGGCGCGCGAGGACTTCTACCGGCTCTCGGTCGGGCTCATCGGCGCCGAGGCGATGCTGCGCCTGTTCACCGAGCAGGAGGCGAACCCGCGCGCCTTCACCGCTCTCACCCGGTTCCTCGAGCTGCTCGACGAGTCGCCGCACGCGGCCGCGCGCCCGGCGCTCGACCCGCTCGGGCTTTCGTTCCAGCTCAAGCTCCTCTGGCTCTCCGGCTACCTGCCGCACCTGACGAGCTGCGCCGAGTGCGGCGCGGCCGACGCGATGCTGGTCGGCTACTCGCCGCGCGCGGGAGGCGCGGTCTGCGGCGCGTGCGCCGCGCAAACGGAAGCGCTCGCGCTCAGCCCCGCCGGGATCCAGGCGATCGAGACGCTGCTCACGACGCCGCTCGCCGACGCGGCCGGCGCGGGCTTGAGCGAGCGCTCGAGCCGCGACGCGCTCCGGCTCGTCCAGGCGTCGTACGAGTACCACGGCGGCTTCCGTCTGCGGACACTAAGCGGACGCGCCGGATGAACCGGCGCGTCCTCTTGTGGTCGGCATCGCAAGCGACGCCTTGGGCGTGAGGCGCGAGCTCGGCGACGGCTACGAGCTCGACGACGATCGCGCTCGGATCGACGTCGACGCCGTGCACGCGTACCTGTCGGGCGTGTCGTACTGGGCGGCGGGGCGGCCGCACTCGGAGGTGGCGCGGCTCGTGCGCGAGTCGCAGCGAATCGTCGGCCTGTACAAAGACGGCGCGCAGGTCGGCTTCGCCCGCGCCTTCACGGACGACATGTCGGCCGTCTACCTTGCCGACGTCTACGTCCTGGAGGAGCATCGCGGCCGCGGGCTCGGGATCGAGCTCGTGCGCGAGATGGTCGACAACGGCCCTTACGCGCACCGGCGCTGGATGCTGCACACGCGCGACATGCACCGGCTGTACGCGAAGCTCGGCTTCGGCCCGCCGAGCGAGCGCGTGATGGAGCGTCCGCCTAGGAAGTCGTGAACGGCCGGAAGCGCAGCGAGCCACGCTCGCACACCGGCGTCGGCGGCTGAACCGGGGCGTCGAGCGTCCCGCCGCCCGGCGCGGTCACGCGGAGAACGGTCGCGGCCGGCTGGCACGGGCCGGGCGATTGCGAGTCGCCCTGGCCGGGAACGTCGGGGGAGAACCGAGCTTCCGCCGTGGCCTTCGCGCCCGGCTGGAGCACGACTTTGCCGCCCCCGCCCTGGCCCGGCTCGGCCGACACGGTCGTCGGCAGCGCGGCCCCGGTCGTGCCGAGCAGCTGCACCTGAGGGATGCCCCGGACGAAGCACGGTGAGGAGCCGGAGTTCGTCAGCGTGAGCGCGTACGAGATCTGCCCGGCGCCCGCGCTTCCCTCGACGCCGTCGAATGATCCCTGGAGGCTGGTCGCGGCGCAGGCCGACGCGGCCGTCGTGCTCGTCGTCGTCGCCGGCGGGGGCTTCGGCGCCGTCACGGTCTTGACCTGCGTCACGGTGTTCGTGACGGTGACCGTCGTCGTGCCGCCGCAGCCCGCGGCGAGGGCGACGAGGACGACCGCGAAGAAGGCGACCTTCATGCCTTGGGTGTTCGCCACGGGCGTTCCAGAGCCTCCCCGAGCCAGTCGCGTACGCCGCCGATCGGCAGCCGCTCTTGCGCGAGGGAGTCGCGGTCGCGCACGGTCACGGTGTCGTCCTCGAGGGTCTGGTCGTCGATCGTGAACGCGAACGGCGTGCCGATCTCGTCCTGCCGGCGGTAGCGCCGGCCGATCTGGCCGCCGTCGTCGTACTCGACGAAGTGGCGCTTCCGCAGCTCGTCGTAGAGGCCGCGCGCCTTCTCGACCATGTCGGCGTTCCGCGGGATGAGCGGCAGGACCGCCGCCTTCACCGGCGCGACGGCGGGGTGGAGGCGCAGCACGGTCCGGTCGCGCTCGGCGACGACCTCCTCGTCGTACGCGTCGATGAGCATCGCGAGCAGCGTCCGGTCGGGCCCGCCGGCCGGCTCGACGACGTACGGCGTGTACCGCTCGCCGCCTTCGCCGACGAACTCGAGCTTCGTGCCCGACGCGTTCGTATGTTGTGTGAGGTCGAAGTCGCCGCGATCGGCGATTCCCTCCAGCTCGGACCAGCCGATCGGGAACAGGTACTCGATGTCGCTCGCGGCGCGCGCGTAGTGAGCGAGCTCGTCGGCCTCGTGCGGCCGGATGCGCAGATGATCCTCGCGCAGCCCGTACTTCGTGTACCACGCGAAGCGCTGGTCGATCCAGTAGCGGTACCACTGCTCCGCCTCTGCCGGCGGCACGAAGTACTCCATCTCCATCTGCTCGAACTCGCGCGTCCGGAAGAGGAAGTTGCCCGGCGTGATCTCGTTCCGGAACGACTTGCCGATCTGCGCGATGCCGAACGGAGGCTTGCGCCGCGCGAGCTGGAGGACGTTCTTGAAGTTGACGAAGATGCCCTGCGCCGTCTCGGGCCGCAGGTACGCGACGGAGCTCGAGTCCTCGACGGCGCCGACCTGTGTCTTGAACATGAGGTTGAACTGCCGCGCCTCGGTGAGGTCGCAGTCGGCGGTCTCGCCGGGGCGCTTCGACGGCCTGCGGCCACAGCTCGCGTCCTCGAGCCGGTCGGCGCGGAAGCGGAGCTTGCACGTGCGGCAGTCGACGAGCGGATCGGTGAAGCCGGTGACGTGGCCCGACGCCTCCCAGACGCGCGGGTTGAGGATGATCGCGGAGTCGAGGGCGACGATGTCGTCCCGCTCCTGGACCATCGCCTGGAGCCAGAGCGCCTTGATGTTGTTCTTCGCGAGAACGCCGTAGTGGCCGTAGTCGTACGCCGAGCCGAGGCCGCCGTAGATCTCGGAGGACGGGAAGACGAACCCGCGCCGCCGGCAGAGCGACACGATCTTGTCCATCGTCACGGCTTCGTCGGCCACGCGCTGAGGTTACCGGGCTACGCTCCGCCGGATGCCGACCAACCCCGTCGAGCTGCACGTCGTCTCGGACGCCACCGGCGAGACGGCGGCCCGTCTGGTGCAGGCGCTCGAGGCGCAGTTCCCCGAGCAGGAGTTCGTCGAGATCCGCCATCCGCGGGTCGAGTCGGAGGACGACCTTCAGCTCGCCGTCAACCGGATGCGCGGCCGTCCGGCGGTCGTCGTGTACACGCTCGTGAAGCCGGAGCTGCGCGAGACGATGCGGACGCTCTGCCGTCGGGCGCGGCTCCACTACTGCGACCTGCTCGGCCAGCCGATCGAGGCGGTCGCGCGCGTCTCGGGCGCGACGGCGAAGATGACGCCGGGGTCGCGGCCGCCGCTCAACTCGGCGTACTTCAAGCGCATGGAGGCGATCGAGTTCGCCGTCCGTTTCGACGACGGCGTCGGGCGCGGGCTCCATGACGCGGACGTCGTCCTCGTCGGCGTGTCGCGGACGTCGAAGACGCCGCTCTCGATCTACCTCGGCTACCTCGGCTACAAGGCTGCGAACGTTCCGGTCGTGAAGGCGATCGAACCGCCGAAGGAGCTCCTGGAGATCGAGCAGACCAAGATCGTCGGCCTCACGATCGATCCGAGCCGGCTCGCGGAGATCAGACGCGCCCGCGTCCGCAACATGGGCGGGGGCGCGCGGAACCGGCACTACGCGGAGCTCGCGGAGATCTACGAGGAGCTCGAGCAGGCGACGAAGCTCCACCGCAAGCTCGGCTGCCCGGTCATCGACATCTCCGAGCTGTCGATCGAGGAGACCGCGCACCGCGTGCTGCGCGTCGTCGAGGAGCGCCGTCAGGAGAAGGCGGCGCGCGCATGAAGAACGTGAAGGGCCACGTGCCGGTCCGCTACTGGCTCCTGTGGTGGACGATCCTCGTGTTCGCGGACATCCTCTTCTACGTGCTGCTGACGCCGATCTGGATCGGCCTGCGCGTCTTCGCGTGGCTCGCCGAGTTCGGGCGGCGGCGCCGGCCCCGCTAGAGCACGCGCACCGGCAGCTCGGCTTCGCCGTCCGGCCCGACGAGGTAGCCGCGCGCGGCGGGGTCGGAGGCGACGACCTCCTTCAGCTCGGCGCCGTCGTAGCGCGCCGCGGCCGCGTCGTCGAGCGCGATCCCCGGCGGGAACCCGCCGGCGACGAGCCCGGTGTAGACCGGCCGGCGACGCTCCTCGCCGTCGTAATGGGGGCACGCGCTCCCCGGCAGGAATCCGAGCCCGTCGCGCATGCCCTCGAGCTGAGGCCCGAACGAGTCCGTGACACCTGCCTCGAACCAGCAGATCATCCCGGCGCTCCAGCCGGCGAGGACGACCCCGGCGTCCCATGCCTCGCGGAGGATCCGGTCGAAGCCGTGGGCCCGCCAGACGGCGAGCATGTTCGCCGTGTTGCCCCCGCAGACGAAGATGACGTCGTGGCCGAGGGCGAGCTCGCGGAGGTCCTCCGGCGGCCAGGGGTAGAAGGAGAGGTGCGTGAGGTCGCCGGGAAGGTCACCCGGGAGGTCTTCGAACTGAGGCGACGCGGCGTGGTCGACGAGGACGTGCCGGCCGCGGGCGTGGCTCAGTACGTACTCGAACATCGCCGCGTTCGGGAAACCGCCGATGCCGATGAGGGCGTTCCGGGGCATCGTCGACGGTATGACAACATCTGCGCTCATGACCAGGTACGTATATGCGTTCGACGAGCCCTCCGAGGGCGGACGCGAGCTCCTTGGCGGCAAGGGAACCGGACTGGCCGAGATGACCCAGCTCGGCGTCCCCGTCCCCGCCGGCTTCACCATCACCACCGACGCCTGCCGCGCCTTCATGCACGGCGGCCACGAGATTCCCGGGCTCGACGAGGAGATCGAGGAGCACATCGCCCGGCTCGAGGAGAAGACGGGCAAGCGCTTCGGCGACACCGACGACCCGCTCCTCCTGTCCGTGCGCTCCGGCGCCGCGATCTCGATGCCGGGGATGATGGACACGATCCTCAACCTCGGGCTCAGCGACGCGGCGGTGGAAGGACTCGCCCGGACGACCGGCAACGCGCGTTTCGCCCGCGACTCGTACCGGCGTCTGATCCAGATGTTCGGCGAGGTCGTCGAGGGCATCGACGGCCATCGCTTCGAGCACGCGCTCGCGGATCTCAAGCGCGACCGCGGCGTCGAGCTCGACGTCGATCTGAGCGCGGACGACCTGGCGGCGCTCGTCGAGACGTTCAAGAACATCTACCGCCGGGAGATCGGTCGGGACTTCCCGCAGAACGCACGCGAGCAGCTCCGCCGCGCGGTCCTCGCCGTCTTCGAGTCGTGGGGGAACCCGCGCGCGCAGGTGTACCGGCGCACGTACGACATCGCCGACGACCTCGGCACCGCGGTCAACGTCATGCAGATGGTGTTCGGGAACAGGGGCGAGCTGTCGGCCACGGGCGTGTGCTTCACGCGCGATCCGTCGACCGGCGAGCAGGGCGTCTACGGCGAGTACCTCGTCAATGCGCAGGGCGAGGACGTCGTCGCCGGCATCCGCACGCCGCAGCCCGTCGAGGAGATGGCGAAGCGCCTCCCCGAGGCGTACGAGCAGCTCCTGGACACGATGGCGCGGCTCGAGCACCACTACCGCGACATGCAGGACATCGAGTTCACGGTCGAGGAGGGGCACCTGTACATGCTCCAGACGCGCTCGGCCAAGCGCACCGCCGCCGCGGCGATCAAGTCCGCCGTCGACATGACGGCCGAGGGCCTGATCAGCCGCGAGGAGGCGATCGCGCGGATCGATCCGAAGCAGCTCGACCAGCTGCTCCACCCGATGCTCGACCCGAATGCCGACTTCGAGGTCGCCGCGCGCGGGCTGAACGCGTCACCGGGCGCTGCGTCCGGCGCGATCGTGCTCGACGCCGACACGGCGGAGGAGCGCGGCAAGGCGGGGGAGGCGGTCATCCTCGTCGGCTGGGAGACGACGCCGGACGACATCCACGGGATGATCCAGGCGAAGGGCGTGCTCACTGCACACGGCGGCATGACCTCGCACGCAGCGGTCGTCGCCCGCGGCATGGGCAAGCCGTGCGTCGCCGGCTGCGAAGGGCTCGACATCGACGGCGAGGCGAAGACGATCACCCTCGGCGGCCGCCTGCTGCACGAGGGCGACACGATCACGATCGACGGCGGCACCGGCCGCGTCATCGTCGGCGAGGTCGACCTCGTCCCGCCGCGGATCAACGAGGACTTCGAGACGATCCTCGAGTGGGCCGACGAGGTTCGCCGGCTCCAGGTGTGGGCGAACGCCGACAACCCCGAGGACGCCGCGAAGGCGCGCGAGTTCGGCGCCCAGGGCGTCGGCCTCTGCCGCACCGAGCACATGTTCTTCGGCGAGGACCGGCTGCCGGTCGTCCAGGAGATGATCCTGGCCTCCGACGAGCAGGGCCGCCGCGCGGCGCTCGACCGGCTCCTGCCGTTCCAGCAGTCGGACTTCGAAGGGATCTTCGAGTCGATGGCCGGCTTCCCGGTCGTCATCCGGCTCCTCGACCCGCCGCTGCACGAGTTCCTGCCGCCGCTCGAAGAGGCGACGGACGAACGGATGCGAGGCCGGATCAAGGCGCTGCACGAGTCGAACCCGATGCTTGGCACGCGCGGCTGTCGTCTCGGCATCCAGTGGCCCGAGATCTACGAGATGCAGGTTCGCGCGATCGCGCGCGCGGCAAGGGCCGTGCACGAGCGCACCGGCAACGAGCCGCTCGTCGAGATCATGCATCCGCTCGTCGCGTTCAAGGAGGAGCTGCACAGACTGCGCGAGCTCACCGAGCGCGTGATGGAAGAGGAAGCGCCGGAGATCGAGTACCAATGCGGGACGATGATCGAGCTGCCGCGGGCCGCGCTTCGCGCGGACGAGATCGCGGAGTACGCGGACTTCTTCTCGTTCGGGACGAACGATCTCACGCAGACGACGATCGGCATGTCGCGCGACGACGCCGAGGGCAAGTTCCTCACCTTCTACCTCGAGGACGGCGTCATCGAGCAGAACCCGTTCGAGACGATCGACCAGAGCGGGGTCGGCGACCTCATGCGCATCGCCGTGGAGCGCGGCCGCAGCGTCAAGCCGGACATCACGCTCGGCATCTGCGGCGAGCACGGCGGCGAGCCGAAGTCGGTGGAGTTCTGCCACGGGCTCGGGCTCAACTACGTCAGCTGCTCTCCGTACCGCGTCCCGCTCGCGCGGCTCGCGGCGGCCCAGGCGGTGCTGAAGGAAGCGCACCGGGCCGAGTACGTGGTGGCCGGCGGCTAGAAGCCTCTTAGGACGCGAGAGCAGTTTCTCGGGGCCGGAGCGGCACCGTCCGGCCCCGGGCCACGAAGCGGCGGTAGCGCGGGCTCGGCGGCGGAGGCGGCGGCTCGGGCAGTCCGTCCACCTCGGCCGACGGCGGGTAACGGCGCGCGAGCTCGCGGAGCTCGGAGAGGAGGTGAGCCGTCCGCTCGCGCTCGCGGCTGCGAAGGGCGTCGCCTTCGCGGGAGCTGACGACCTCCGACTCCTCGTCGAGGCGGAGCGCATAGTCGAACGTGTCGAACGCCGCGAGGAGTGCGCGGGCGAGGCGCTTCTCCGGCACCTGCCGTGCGTCGTGGTGGCGATGGCGGACCTCGGCGAACGCGAGCGACTTGCAGACCTCGCGGCCGCAGGTGAACAGGTCCGTATCCCAGACGACGAAGCCCGGCCGGTTGCAGTAGCTGCAGCGGTCGAGCTTGATGAAGACGTCCCGCGCCACGGTTCAAGCGTGGCTACGGCCGTACCGCTCGGCATCGGGGCTTGGTACCGACCCCGCGTCAGGAGTTCTAGGCGAGCCCGCGGACCTTCCAGTACGCCACGGCGACGCTCGCCGCTGCTATGAGCACGAGCCCGGTGACGCCGCCGAGCCCGAGCCGTCCGTACGCCGCGTGGCCACGGCCCCAGCGGGCGAAGGCGAGCGTGGCGAGGATGCCGCCGGCGAGGCCGCCGACGTGGCCGCCCCAGGAGATGCCCGGGAACGCGAAGCTGAAGACGAGGTTGATGACGATGAGCGTCATCGCCTGGCCGGCGAGGCTCCCGGTCGCCTGCCACTCGAGGATGAGCATCGCGCCGAGGATCCCGAAGATCGCGCCCGAGGCTCCGACCGTGACGCCGTACGGGGCCTGCAGGAGGGCGCCCGCGGAGCCGGCGAGGCCGGCGGCGAAGTAGAGGCCGAGGAAGCGCACGCGGCCGAGATAGTGCTCGACGGGCGCACCGATCCACCACAGCGCGAGCATGTTGAACCCGATGTGGATGATGTTCGCGTGCAGGAACGCGGCCGTGATCAGCCGCCACCAGTCGCCCTGGGCCACCCCGTCGTAGATGTGAGCGCCGTCGCGGAAGCGGCCGCCCGAGAGTGCCATCTCATCGAAGAGCTTGCCGCCGGGGGAGTCGATCCCGTTCCCCTGCACCGTGGTGACGAGGTAGATCGCGACGTTGACTGCGATGAGGATGCGCGTCACCGGCGCGAACGTCGCCGACATTCGCCGCTGCGCCTGCACGACGGGCCGCGGCCCGCGCGGCTTGCGCGCGGCCTTGCCCGCGTGGTCGGGGCACCGGATCCCGACGGGCGCCATCGTCATGCACTCGGTGCAGATCGGGCGGCCGCACTCGGAGCACGAGAGGCCGGTCTCGCGGTCGGGATGGCGGTAGCAGGTCGGCACGGCGTGACTAGGGTAGTTACGTGCGAGTTCACGTCGCGTTCACGCCCGGCGAGCAAACACCTGCTCCGGTCGGGATCGTCGTCGACGTCCTCCGGGCCACCTCGACGATGACGCAGGCGCTCGCCGCCGGGTACCGGCGGGTGCTCTGCACCGCGGAGATCGAGGACGCGCGCGCGCTCGCCGAGCGCGAAGGGCCGGCGAAGCTCGCCGGCGAGCGGCGGCTCGAGCACATACCCGGCTTCGACTTCGGCAACTCGCCGCGCGAGCTCGCGGGCGAGCCGGCGGCGGAGACGCTCATCCTCACGACGACGAACGGGACGCGGCTTCTCGTGGCGGCGGCCGCGCGCTTCGATCAGGTCCTCGTCGGCTCGCTGCTCAACCTCGACGCCGTCGCGGCCGCGGCGCGCGCGAGTGGGGAGGACGTCGCGGTGCTGTGCGCGGGCGTGCTCGGCGAGCTGGCGCTCGACGACGCGTACTGCGCCGGGCGGATCGTGAAAGCACTGGGCGGCGAGCCGGCGGACTCGGCCGCGGCGGCGATGCGGCTCGCCGACAGCTTCCCCGACGCGCTCGCCGGGCTCGGGTCGAGCCAGAGCGCGCGCAACCTCCGCGGGCACGGGCTCGAGGCGGACATCGAGTGGTGCGCGCAGGAGAGCATCCTCGACGTCGTGCCTCGCTTCGTCGGCAACCTCGGGCCGGCGGCGGAAGTGACGCTCTAGAGGTTTACCGTCCGCTTGACAGGAGAACATGTGTTCGTATAGAACACACGTTCCCATGATCGCTTGCCTCTCCATACCAGGCTTCGAGCTCAAGGCGGCGCTGCGAAAGGCGCCGTCGCTCGCTCTGCGCCCGGCGGCGCTGTCGCCGGAGCCGGGAGCCGAGCCTCTCATCGGGCCGGTGACGCCGGCGGCGGAGGCGGCGGGCGTCCAGCCGGGGATGCGCCTGGGCGAGGCGCTGGCAACGTGCCCGCGGCTCGTCCTCGTCGATCCCGACCCCGCCTCCGCCGAGCAGGCGTGGGAGGAGGTCGTGCGGTCGCTCGAGGACGCGGGCTTCGCGGTCGAGCCGGCAGCCCTCGGCGTCGCGTACTTCGAGACGCGCGGCGTCGAGCGGCTGTACGGCGGCCTCGAGCAGGCGCTGCGGCGCGCGCTCGCCGCCACCGGCTCGTGGGACGCGCGCATCGGCGCCGCCGGCCGCCGCTTCGCCGCGCTCGCCGCCGCCTCCGTCGCGAAGCCGGGGCAGCTGCTCGTCGTCCGCGACGAGGAGATCGGGCGCTTCCTCGCGCCATTGCCGCTGACGCTGCTGCCGCTGGAGAAGCACCGCTACGAAGAGCTCGAAGCCCTCGGAGTTCGCAGGCTCGGACAGCTTGCCGGGCTCCCGGGCGGCGCCGTCGCCGAACGATTGGGGCCGGACGGCCGGCGTGCCTGGGGCCTGGCGAGAGGCGGGGCGGCCGCGCACGTGCGCGGTCGCCGTCCGCCGGCCGAGCTCGCGGAGACGCTCGAGTTCCCCGAGGCGGTGGGAAACGAGCTCACGCTCCGCCGCGCGCTCGCCGCGATCGTCGAGACGGTGCTCGCCCGGCCGGAACGGCGCGACCGCTTCGTCCGCAAGGTCGCGCTCGGCGCCGGGCTCGTCGGCGGTGGATCGTGGCGAAGGACGATGACGTTGCGCGAGCCGAGCGCGGATGCGGACCGGATCCGCGTCGTGCTCGCCGCGAAGCTCGCCGACCTGCCCGGCCCGGTCACCGACCTGCGCATCGAGCTCGTCGAGCTCACCGAGCCCGCCGGCCGCCAGCTCGAGCTTCTCGCCGCCGGGGCGGAGGACCAGAGCAGGCTGCACGAAGGGCTCCGTCAGGTGCGAGCGAGCACGGGATCCGGCTCCGTCTGTTCCGTCGTGGAGGTCGCGCCCTGGTCGCGGATCCCGGAAACGCGAGCGCTGTTCGTACCGCGGGACGACTGAACGCGCCGCGCCCTGCGCGCGTCGAGGCGGCCTTCGGCGGGACGCCGTGCGAGGTCAACCACCTGCCGGTCGCCGTCATCCGCGAGGAGTGGCGCGTCCTCGACCGCTGGTGGACAGAGGAGCCGGTGCTGCGCCGCTACTTCGAGGTCGTGCTCGAGAGCGGCGAGAACACCGTCGTCTTCCACGACGGCTCAGGCGGAGGGTGGTTCACCCAGCGCGGCGCGTAGTGAACGAGCAGCGGCTTCCGGATCGTCAGCGTCGCGGATCGCGCGCACGACCGCGATGCCCGGCGCACCCGCCGCCGCGACCTCGGCTGCGTTCGCGAGCTCGATCCCGCCGATCGCGAACCAGGGGACGCGCAGCCGCGCAGCCGCCGCGCGCACGAGCTCGAGCCCGCCGGCGACGGCGTCCTCCTTCGTCGGCGTTCCGAACACCGTGACTCCGACGTAGTCGCCGCCCGCGACATCGTCGACCTGCGCGAGCGACGATGCAGAAAGGCCGACGAGCCGGTCCGGCCCGACGAGCGCGCGTGCCTCGGCGGCCGACGCATCGCCGCGGCCGACGTGGACGCCGTCCGCTGCGCATGCCTCCACGAGCTCGGGGCGGTCGTTGAGGACGAAGAGCGCCCCGTGCGCGTCGCACGCGCGCCGGAACGGCTCGGCAGCGCGCACGAGCTCGTCCGCGGGCAGGTCTTTGTCGCGCAGTTGGAC
>Ga0265314_10004661_pt1 | contig 12598 bp, 10 predicted proteins | sample 4126metaG_FD_203106 | JGI IMG/M metagenome (GOLD analysis project Ga0265314, IMG submission 203106) | Rhizosphere microbial communities from Carex aquatilis grown in University of Washington, Seatle, WA, United States - 4-1-26 metaG | ecosystem: Host-associated > Plants > Roots > Rhizosphere >... | reverse complement strand
GCACGGGATTGATCGCGTTGGGTCCCGGATTCGCGAGCAGGAGCGTGTAGCCGTCGGCGGGAGCGCGCACGACCTGTTCCGCGCCGAGCGCGCCGCCGGCGCCGCCGCGATTGTCGACGATGACCTGCTGGCCCAGCGGTTCCGCCATGCGCTGGCTCACCACGCGCGCGATGATGTCGTTCGCGCCGCCCGGCGCAAAGGGCACGACGATGCGGATCGGTTTGGTCGGAAAAGATTGCGCGATGCCGGCTTGCGCTGCGATGCTCAAACATATCGCAGTCACGATCTGGAATGCAACGCGCGCTCGCTTCATTGTTCTCGCTCCGGAGATTTTATCTTGCGGTGAAATGCGTGTTATAAAGCGAACATACACAATCAAAAAATTGCTCGCAACCTTGCGGTTCAATTCGACGGAGAAAAAATGGGCAAGCAACCTGCCGGCTTGAGCGTGATGGCCACCGCGTGCGCCGACGACTATATACGCGATCCGACGCGTTGGGGCAGCGCTGACGTCGCCGCGCACTTTCCGGATTTCGCGCATCTCGACGTCCGTACGAAAGGCGCGGTCATCCGGCTGCGTCACGGCGGTTCGGGGCCGCCGCTCCTGCTCGTGCACGGCAACCCGCAGAACCATACGTGCTGGTACAAGATCGCAGCGCGGCTGGCCAGGCATTATCACGTGATACTTCCCGATCTGCGCGGCTACGGCGACAGCTCGCTGCCCGAGGCCGGTCCCGACAACGTGAATTTCAGTTTTCGCGCGATGAGCGAGGACATACTGGAAATCATGGACCAGTTGGGCTACGACAAATTTTTCGTCGCCGGCCACGATCGCGGCGGGCGCACGGTGCACCGCATGTGCGTGGATCATCCCGAGCGCATCCTGAAAGTGTGCCTGATGGATATCCTGCCCAATCATTACGTGTGGACGCACACGACGAAGAACTGGGCGGTCGGCACGTGGCACTGGAGTTTCATGGCGCAGCCCGAGCCGTTTCCCGAGCGCATGATCAGCGCCGTGCCGGCCGAATATTTTCTGACGACCCGCATGGTGATCCGCGGCCGCACGGGCCTGGGCTTCCTCACCGACACCGCGCTCGCCGAGTACGTGCGCTGCTATACCCTGAAAACGATCACGGGCTCGTGCCGCGACTACCGCGCCACCGCGACCTGCGATTACGAGATGGACACCGCGGACAAGGACAAGAAGCTCGCGATGCCGCTCCTGCTCCTGTGGGGCGCGCGCGGCCATCCGCCCGAGCGCGCGAATGAATTTCTGAACATCTGGAAAAATTACGCGACCAACATCGCGACGTGGGAGCCGCTGCCGTGCGGCCACTACATGCAGGAAGAGATGCCCGACAATATTTACGACCATTACACTAAATTTTTCGTCGCATAGCGATTAATCGAGGAGATCACATGGCGTCGCAATTCAGGCTGTGCAGTTTCAAGACGTGCCCGTGGGTGCAGCGCGCCGCGATCGTGCTGCGCGCGAAGAACGTGCCGTACGAAATTACCTACATCGACCGCGATCATCGGCCCGACTGGTTTCGCGCGATTTCGCCGCATTCGAAAGTGCCGGTGCTGCAGATCGACGGCAAGGACGCGCTGTTCGAGTCGAACGCGATCGCCGAATATCTCGACGAAACGGTCGCGCCGCGGCTGCACCCCGAGGATCCGCTCGCGCGGGCGCGCAATCGCGCGTGGACCGATTACGTGACGACGTTCGCCTCGGCCATTTCGAACACCGCGTATGCGGATTCGGAAGAAGAATTCGCCGCGCGCACCGCGAAAATCTCCGATCCCTTTTCGAAGCTCGACGCTGCGCTCGCCATGCGCGGCAACGCCGGGCCGTACTTCAACGGACCGAAGTTCTCGCTGGTCGATGCCGCGTATGCGCCGTTTTTGCAGCGTTACACTTTCATGGACCGGATAAAGCCGCTGGGCATGATCGAGAAGTTTCCGCAACTCATGGCGTGGCGCGACGCGTTGCAGGCGGCGCCGGCGGTGAGGGCGTCAACCGTGCCCAATATCGAAGCGGTCTGGCAGGAAGGCCTGATCCTGCGCAAGCGCTGGCTCAAGAAATTCGTGCCGGAGAGCGTGCTCGGCGCTGACGCCGCGGCATGATCCTGCGCGGTCGATCAGTCGGCGTGTAAGCCCAGTTTCTGCACGACCTTTTGCCAGCGTGCGATATCGGCAACGAGCAGGCGTGCGAATTCATCCGGCGTGCTTGATCGCGGGTCGAGTCCCTGGCTCGCGAGCTTCTCGCGCGTGTCGGGCTGCGCCAGCACCGCGCCGATTTCCGAGCTGAGCTTCTGCACGATGTCCGGTGGCATGTTCGCAGGCCCGACAAAGCCGTACCAGAGGCCTGCTTCATAACCGGGTACACCGCTCTCCGCGACGGTCGGCAGATCCGGCAAGGCGGGTGAGCGCTGCGCGCCGGTGGTGGCGAGCGCGCGCAAGCGGCCCGTGCGCACATGCGGAATCACGGACAGGCTCGTGCCGAACGTCATCGACACCTGTCCGCCCATCAGGTCGGAGACGGCGAGCGACATGCCTTTGTACGGCACGTGCGACATCGTCGTGCCGGTCATCGATTCAAAGAGCGCGCCGGCCAGATGGCCTGAAGCGCCGATTCCCGACGACACATAGGTGAGCTGGCCGGGCCTGGCCCTGGCGAGCGCAATCAGCTCTTTGACGTTGCGTGCGGGCAGCGACGGATGCACGGCGAGCACGAGCGGACTCGTGCCGGCGAGCGTGATCGTGGTGAAATCCTTTACCGAATCGAACGGCAACTTGCGATACATGCTGGCATTGACGGCGTGGCCGCTCGGAATCAGCGTGAACGTGTAACCGTCGGGCGCGGAGCGCGCCGTCGCTTCGCTGCCGATGATGCCGTTCGCACCGACGCGGTTCTCGACGATCACCTGCTGCTTCAGGCGTTCGGTCAGTTTCTGCGCGACGAGCCGGCAGATCACGTCGTTGCCGCCGCCCGGCGCGAATATCGAAATGATGCGGACCGGTTTGGCCGGGTACGCGGTTTGCGCGTAAGTGACGGTGCACTGCGCCATCAACGCGAGCGGCAAGATCGAAACCAGGGGTCTGCGCATCGCCGCCCGCTACATCACCGAGCGCACGAGCCCGCCGTCGACGCGGATGGTGGTGCCGGTGATGTAGCTTGCCTTGCCCGACGCGAGGAACGCGACGAGATTCGCGAGTTCGCGCGGGTCGCCGATGCGCCCGATGGAGGTTTCCTCCGCGCGCTGGGCGAGGGCTGCTTCAAGTGTGATGCCGAGTTCTTTCGCGCGCGCCGTCACGTTGCCGAGCATGCGTTCGCTCAGGAGCGAACCGGGACATACATTGTTGACGAGGATGCCGTCGCGGCCGACTTCCTCGGCGAGGCTCTTCGCGAAAGCGACCACTCCCATGCGGGTTGCGCCCGAGAGCGCGAGATTCGGGATCGGCTGGTACACCGTGCTCGCGAGGATGTTGATGATGCGTCCGCCGCCCTGTTTCTTTAAATGCGGAACTGCTTCGCGCGACATCCGCGCGAAGTAAAGCAGCGAACGCTGCACCGCGGTTGCCCATTGTTCCTCGGTTGCGGTCAGCGATTTGGCGAGCGGCGGCCCGCCCGAATTGTTCACGAGTATGTCGAGTCGCCCGTAGCGCTTGACGGCGGCCGTGACCAGCGCCTGTATCGTCGCATGCTGCTCGAGGTCGCCGGCGTAAGCGTAGACGTCCGCGCCGGTTTTCTCCCCGATCTCCTGCGCGGCGCGTTCGAGATCGGCGGCGGTGCGGCTGCACACCACGACTTTCGCGCCTTCCGCGGCCAGCGCTTCGGCGCACGCCCGCCCCAGTCCCTTGCTCGCGCCGCCGACTATCGCGACCTTGCCGGTCAATTCCAGATCCATGAACCCCTCCGGCTTTCGCCAATGTGCGATGAACCGGCATGTTAACGTAAAGATCGGCTGGATTTTGCGGCGCGCGGGTGCACCGGTAGCGGCGGCGTGAAACCCAGATAACCACGCCGTGCCGCCGTCCGCGAGATTACCCTAAAGTATTCGCCGGTTCTGCCGATAGTTTTAAATTGGTTTCGCGCGTGAACCGCGTGACGCGTAAACGGCGCTGATAAACCGCAAAGCGCCCGTTCGCGATTCATGTGATGATAGCTTTCGGATCGAGTCCACCGGAGGATCGGCCTGCAAATTGCGCGCGTGGCTTGATCGCCGCGCGGGAGCCGAAACGTGCCAGCGTATCCCGAATAGAATTGAATATGAAAGCCGTTCAGCCGCAGAATCCGCCGCCCCGGCAGTCGAGGGGGCCCGCCACGCTGATGCGCTCAGCGGCGGCCGGTGTCGTTGCCGTCATAGTCCTGATCGTCGCCCTGACCGGCATGTCGATTTACGAGAGCCGGCTGCGCGCCCACGAACGCGTCGCGGTGACCACGCACAATCTGGCGCTGCTGCTCGAACAGACGATAGACGGGATTATCGACAAGACGGACTTGTCCCTGCGCGCCGCGCAGCTCATGACCGACGGCCAGCTTGCCGCCGGCGGCATCGACGCGAAATCCCTGAATGCCTTCCTTACCCATCAGCAATCGCTGATGCCCGAGCTCGACGCGCTGCGCGTGACCGATGCCGGCGGGGGGATCCAGTACGGGCTCGGCGTGGCGGACCGGGCGGGTGTCAGCATCGGGGACCGCGAGTACTTTGCCCGCTTGCGCGACGATAAAGACGCGGGACTGGTCATCGACGGGCCGCTGACTTCGCGGCTGACCCGCAAAACGGTCATGATATTCGCGCGCCGCGTCAACCGCGCCGACGGTTCGTTCGCCGGGATCGTCTATGCGGTGATTCCGACCGACCATTTTGCCAGGCTGTTCTCCACGATGGATCTCGGTGCACACGGCGCGGTCTCGCTGCGCACCGACACGCTGAGTCTCATCGCCCGCTACCCGGAGGCACAGAAAAGCGCTGCGCCGGGCAGCACCAACGTGTCACGCCGGCTGGCCGAGGTTGTGCGCGCGAATCCGCGCGCCGGCAGTTACGTTGCGGTCACCGCGCTGGACAACATTGAACGGCTGAACGCTTATCGCAAAATATCCAGCTATCCGCTGTACGTCATCGTCGGCATAGGTACCGAAGATAATGTCGCCGCCTGGCGGAACGAGGCATTGAAAATCGCGGCGCTTGCGCTGATTGTCATTCTCGTCATTTTGACGGCGTCGACGCTCATGTACCGGTCGTGGCAGATCCAGTTGCAGGCGCGGGACGCGCTTGCGCGCGCCAGCAACCGCAACCAGCAGTTTCTGCGCAACGCGAGCGACGGCGTGCATATACTGGACGACCGGGGCAATCTTCTGGAATTGAGCGATTCTTTCGCCGCGATGCTCGGCTATACGCGGGATGAACTGCTCGGCCGCAACGTTCGCACATGGGATGCGAAGTGGGATGACAGCGAATTGAGAAGCGTCATCGAGCGGCAGCTGGCGGGCCGCCAGCTCGCGCTGTTTGAAACGCAGCACCGGCGACGCGACGGCAGCATCGTCGACGTCGAGGTCACGGGCCATCCGCTCGAACTCGACGGCAAGACGGTGCTGTTCAATTCGTCGCGGGACATCACCGAGCGCAAGCGCGCCGGCGCGGAGCGCGAGCATTTCGCGGCGATCGTTGCGAACTCGAACGACGCCATCGTGGGCCGCGCGCTCGACGGCACCGTGATCAGCTGGAATCCCGCCGCCGAAAAGCTGTTCGGCTATTCGGCGGCGGAGGCGGTCGGCCGCAACATGGCCGAGATTTTCGGGCCGGACCAGGCGTCGGAAATCGATGCGAACCGGGAGTTGATCAGTCTGGGGAGGGCGGTGCCGAGTTATGAAACGGTCCGCATCGCCAAGGACGGGCGGCGCCTCAACCTCTCGCTCAGCGTGTTTCCGCTGAAAGACAGCAACGGCATCGTTATCGGCATGTCGGCGATTGCGCGCGACAACAGCGAGCGCCAGCGCGCGGAGGAAGCGCGCGCGCGGCTGGCGGCGATCGTGGAAAACTCGAACGATGCCATCATCGGCCGCGATCTCGCGGGCAAAATCGTGTCGTGGAACGCGGCCGCCGAGCGCCTGTACGGTTATACCGCAGCCGAGGCGATCGGGCGGCAGGTTTTTTTGTTGACCCCGCCGGAATTTCGCGACGAAGTTGCGCGCCGCCGCGAGCTTGTATGCGCCGGCAAATCGGTGCTGAGTTACGAGACCGTCGGCGTCGGCAAGGACGGCCGCCGGATCGACGTGTCGCTCAGCGTGTCGCCGGTGTTGGACGGAGACGGCAACGTCGCCGGCACGGCGACCATCGCGCGCGACATCAGCGAACGCAAACGTGCGGAAGAGGCGCGCGCGCGGCTCGCGGCGATCGTCGAGAGCGCCAACGACGCCATCATCGGCCGCACGCTCGACGGTATCGTGACGTCGTGGAACAGGGCGGCGGAATGCCTGCTCGGCTACTCTGCGGCGGAGGCCGTGGGGCGCGACGTTAAAGTAACTCCACCGGACCGCCGGCACGAATCCGACGAGAATCGCCGGCTGCTCGCGGCGGGCAGTCCCGTGCCGAGCTATGAAACCGTGCGCGTCGCCAGGGACGGCCGGCGGATAGATGTTTCGCTCAGCGGCTCACCGATCATGGATGCGAGCGGAAAAGTCATCGGCACCGCGACCATTATGCGCGACATCACCGAGCGCAGGCAGGCCGAGGTGGCGATCGAGGCGAGCGAATTGAGGTTTCGCGCGGCGTTCGAGCAAGCGGCGGTGGGCATGGCGATGCGCGACATCGATCCGCGCAAGCCGCGCTGGCTGCGCGTAAATCAGAAGTTTTGCGACATGCTCGGCTACACGCGGGAAGAGCTTCTGCAAATGACTTCCTTGGACATCACTCTGCCCGAGGACCGCGCTTTGAGTATTCGCAACAACGAGCTGCTGCTGCGCGACGATTACGCGACCGTCTCGCGGGAAAAGCGCTATGTGCGCAAGGACGGGCAGATCATATGGGTAAGTCTATCCGCGTCGGCCATCAGCGCGCCCGACGGCCGGCGTACCCATGTCATCACGGTCATGGACGACATCACGCGGCAAAAACTCGCGGAGGAGGCGCGCGCGCGGCTGGCCGCGATCGTCGAATCGTCGCAGGACGCCATTATCAGCCGCACGCTCGACGGCACCATCCTGTCGTGGAACGCGGGCGCCGAGAAACTGTTCGGGTACACCGCCGACGAGGCGATCGGCCGCAATATGAAGCTCATCATTCCGCCGGAGCGCGTGCCCTATTTCGAACACAACCAGCAGGCCCTGAGTGAAGGCCGGCTGCAACCCGCGTACGACGGGGTCAACATCGCCAAGGACGGGCGCCGCATTCCGGTTTCGATCAGCGTGTCGCCCGTCAGAGCGCCCGACGGTGCAATCACCCACGCGGCCACCGTCATCCGCGACATCACCGCGGCCAAGCGCGCGGAGGCGCAGTTGCGGCTCGCGGCTGGCGTTTTCGATACCGCCGCCGAAGGCATCATCATCACCGACCGCGACAACAAGGTCATCGTCGTCAACGCCGCGTTCACCCAGATCACCGGCTACGAGGCGCACGACATCGTCGGCAAGTACCCGCGCCTGCATTACGCGCCGCGGCAGGAGCAGCACGTGTACGACGAGATGTGGGCGGCGGTCGAGGCGACGGGGCACTGGCAGGGCGAAGTGTGGGACCGGCGCAAGAACGGCGAGCTGTATTGCGAATTGTTGTCGGTCAGCGCGATCCGCAACGAGGCGGGTGAAGTGGTGCAGCGCTGCGCGATTCTGATGGACATCACCCGCCGCAAGATAGCCGAGCAGGAACTGAAGCGCCTCAACGATGAACTGGAAAACCGCGTTGCTGAGCGCACGCGCGAACTCGAGCGCGCGAACAAGGAACTCGATGCGTTCAGCTATTCGGTGTCGCACGACTTGCGCGCCCCGCTGCGCGCGATCAGCGGCTTCAGCGCGCTCGCGCTGCAGGCGAATGACCGCAATTTCGACCCTGCGACACTCGATTACCTCGCCAAAATCCAGGCGGGCGCCGAGCGCATGGGCCGGCTGATCGACGATCTTTTGCGCCTGTCGCGTATTTCCCGCCAGCAGATGCGCCGGCAGGATTTCGATTTGAGCCAGATGGCCCGCGAGGTCGGCGATGTCTTGCGGGAAACCCCGGCGAATCAACCGGTGCAGATCACGGTGGCGCCCGGCATGCGCGCGAACGGCGATCGCGGGCTCATGCGCATAGTATTCGACAATCTGATCGGCAACGCATGTAAGTTCTCCGCCCGCGCCGCGGCGGCGAAAGTCGACATCGGCGCGCTTGAACAGGACGGTGAAACCGTGTACTACGTCCGCGACAACGGCGCGGGGTTCGACATGCGATATTCGGGCAAGCTTTTCAACGCGTTTCAGCGCTTGCACAATACCGGCGAATTCGAGGGCACCGGCATCGGCTTAAGCATCGTGCACCGCATCGTCGCGCGGCACGGCGGCAGAATCTGGGCGGAAGGCAAGACCGGCGCGGGCGCGACGTTTTACTTTACGCTCGGCCGGCCTGCGGACGTCCCCGGGAACATCGCTACCGCGCCGTCCGGCGAGACGGCCGTGTCCCGGTGAGCGGCGCAACCTCGTTGATCCGCGTTCGTGAATCCGCCGGCGCCCGGGATTAGATGAGCGCCGAAGCGGCGGCCGGCGCCGCCAATCCGCGCACGACGCGGCTGCTGGAAGGCCCGATAGTGCCGACGCTGCTCAAGCTCGCGGCGCCCAATCTTGTTCTCCTGCTGGTTCAATCGTCGATCGGTTTGATCGAAGCGTATTGGGTCGGCCAACTGGGCACCGATGCGATGGCCGGTGTGGCGCTGGTATTTCCGGCGCTGATGCTGATGCAGATGATGTCGGCTGGCGCGATGGGCGGCGGCATCTCGTCGGCGATTGCGCGCGCGGTCGGCGCACGGCGCCATGCCGACGCGAACGCGCTCGTCATTCATGCGTTGATTATCACCGTCGCGCTCGGCGTGATGTTCAGCGTTGCGATGCTCGCTGGCGGGCGTGCGCTCTACACGCTGATGGGCGGGCGCGACGCCGTGCTCGAAGCGGCTCTCGCTTACTCCAACCTGTTGTTTGCCGGCATCGTGCTGCTGTGGATCTTCAACGCGCTCGCGAGCGTGCTGCGCGGCACCGGCAACATGGCGCTGCCGGCCATCGTGACCGCCGCGGGCGCCGTGCTCGTCATACCGCTCTCGCCGGTGCTGATTTTTGGCTGGGGGCCGTTTCCGCGCTGGGGAGTCGCGGGCGGCGCTGCCGCGGTGCTGCTCTATTACGCGGGCGCGATTCCGTTTCTCGCGCATGCAATATGGTCGGGCCGCAATGTCGTGCGCCCGGTGCTGCGTGGAACGAAAATCAGCCGGCCGCTCCTGTATGAAATCCTGCGCGTCGGGTTGATTGCGGCGGCGATCACGGTCACGACTAACCTGACGGTGGCATTGACGACGGGGATCGTCGGCCGTGCGGGCGCGCAGGCGATTGCCGGTTACGGCATCGGCTCGCGGCTCGAATATCTCTTGATTCCGCTCGCGTTCAGTCTCGGCGCGCCGCTCGTCGCGATGGTGGGCACGTGCATAGGCGCCGGCAAAACCGCGCGCGCGCTGCGTGCGGCGTGGCTCGGCGCGCTGATTGCGGGATCGGTCGCCGAAACGGTGGGACTCGCCGCGGCGTGTCTTCCGTCTGCCTGGATGGGTTTGTTCAGCGCGGATGCCGCCGTCATCGCGCACGGCTCGCAATACCTGCGCATCGTCGGGCCGTTTTACGGCTTCTTCGGCGTCGGCATGGTGTTGTACTTTGCGTCGCAAGGCGCGGGCCGGCTTGCCTGGCCGCTCGTTGCCGGCTTGTCGCGTCTCGCGGTAGCGGGCGCGGGCGGCGCGCTTGCGTATGCATGGACGCAGGATCTCGCCGCGGTTTTTGCCGCGCTCGGGTTGGCGCTGGCCGTGTTCGGCGCGATCGTCGCGGGGGCGGTCGCGCGCGGCGCGTGGGGAACGCCGCCGCGGCGCGCGTAAACCGCATGTCGCCGGCCTGACTTGCGGTATGCTGGCGGCGCAGCGCCGTTTTAAACCATATCAAGGAGATTTCTTATGGCAGCCCTTCAAGCCGGCACCCTGGCGCCGGACTTCACTCTCGCTTCGCAGGCAGGCGACAAGATCACGCTAGGCAGCTACCGCGGCCGCCGCACCGTGGTGTCGTTTCTGCCGTTTGCTTTCACCGGCGGGTGAAAGAACCAGGTCAGCGGGTTCCGTGAGAACTACGCACAATTCAAAGCGCTCAACGTGGAAATCCTGCAGATCAGCGCGGACACCGTGCCAAGCCTGAAAGTCTGGATGGAGCAACTGGGCGGCCTGCCGTTTCCGCTGCTGTCCGATTACTGGCCGCACGGCGCGGTCGGCAAAGCTTACGGCGTATTCAACGAGGAGCGCGGCATGGATGCGCGTTCGGCATTCGTCCTCGACGCGCAGGGCATCATCCGCTATTCGCAGGTCTACGCGCCGGGCACCATCCCCGAAAGCAAAGAGCTGCTGGAGCAGTTGCAAAAAATCTAAGTCCGGCTCCGGCGCGCGACCGGACGCTCGTCGCGCGCCGCCTCAGCTTTTCGTCGAATCGAGCATCGCCTTCAACAACGTTTCCGGTTCGTGCGCGCCCGACACGGCGACCTTGCGATTGAAGATGAAAAACGGCACGCCGTTAACGCCGCCCTGGCGCGCTTCGAGATCGCTGCCGAGTATCGCGTCGCGGTCTTCATCCGAGTCGAGATAATCTTCGAGCAGGTCGCGTTCGAGTCCGGCGCGTGCGCCGATGTCCGCCAGCGTTTTCCGGTCGGCCAGATTGGCGCCCTCCTTGAAATAAGCGGCGAACAGGCTTTCCGCGACTTCGTCCTCGCGCCCGTGTTTTGCGCCGTACAGCATAAGCCGGTGCGCGTTGACGGTATTCGGCTGGACCTTGATGGCGTCGAACGCAAAATCGATGCCGACTTCGCGGCCGACGGCGGCGACGCGCTCGTATTTGTTGCCGGCCGGCCCCCATTTGCGCTCGATGTACGCCTGCCGCGAGATTCCTTCTTCGGGCAAATCGGGATTCAACTGAAACGGCAGCCAGCGCACGGCCGGCGGTTCCTCATCGGGCATCTGCTCGCGGTACATCCGCAGCGCGGATTCCAGGCGGCGTTTGCCGATGAAGCACCAGGGTCAAACCACGTCGGAGACGATGTCGATGGTGAGCTTGGGTTTGGAGGTCATGGGTATTCCTCGGGCAGGTAGTCAAGCGTCAGTCTATCGCGCAGCGCATCGCGAGTCGAGGCGGCCGGAGTTTTCATCGTTGCATGCGCAGCAGGCGCGCGGCTTCCGCCGCGCGCGCGTCGTCGATTTCCCGCACCACGCTCTGGAGATCGACGGGCGGCAGGCTGCGGTCGAAGCGCCCGGTCAGCGTGACGTCGGGAGTCAGCGCGCCCTGCTCGTATAGCGACCAGATTTCCCTGCCATATTCGGTCGTCAGGAGTTCCGGCGCGCTGCGGCCGAAATAATTCGTCAGGTTGGCGACGTCGCGTTCGAGCATGTCGCGCGCGTGATTGTTGCCCGCCGCGTCGATGGCCTGCGGCAGGTCGATGATGACCGGGCCCGTCGCGCCGAGCAGTATGTTGTATTCCGATAGGTCGCCGTGCACGATGCCGGCGACGAGCATGCGCACGACTTCCTTCATCAACAGCGCGTGGTAATGGCGCGCCTCGTCGGCGGAGAACTCCAGATCGTTGAGCCGGGGCGCGGCTTCGCCGTGCGCGTCCGTCACGAGTTCCATCAACAGCACGCCTTCGTGAAAATTGTAGGGCACGGGCACGCGCACGCCGGCCGCGGCCAGGCGGTACAGCGCATCGACTTCCGCGCTTTGCCACGCCTCTTCCTGGACCTTGCGTCCGTAGCGCGTGCCTTTTTCCATTGCGCGCGCGCGACGGCTGTTCTTGGTCTTGCGGCCCTCGGTGTAATCGACGGCCTGGCGGAAACTGCGCTTGTTGGCTTCCTTGTACACCTTGGCGCAGCGTATCGCGTCCCCGCAACGAACCACGAAAATCATGGCTTCCTTGCCGCTCATCAGCTGGCGGACCACCGCGTCGACGAGGCCGTCCTCGACGAGGGGTTCGAGCCGCTTGGGAATTTTCATCGCGCAATTATGGGGCTTTTCGCCGGCGCGGCCGCGAACGCGTGAAAACTTGTTGCTTAAGCAGGCGGGGACGATGGCATTGAATGGCTTCCCCGCATGTTTACCTGCGCCGCGATTAGGTCTAGGATGCTCGTTCGCAGCAGCGCGGGACCGCGGACGAGCAAGCGGCCGCGTTCCGCATAAAAAGGGAGGGGGAGATGGAGAAAGACGGATTCGATCGCCGCGCTTTTCTGAAAAGCGCGGTTGCCGGCGGCGCCGCCGCCGTTGCAGTCAATATTCCGCAGACCGCGGAGGCCCAGCCCGCGACGACCGCGGCAAACGCGTCCCCCGGCTATGCATTTCTCAATCCGG
>Ga0265314_10004660_pt1 | contig 12601 bp, 15 predicted proteins | sample 4126metaG_FD_203106 | JGI IMG/M metagenome (GOLD analysis project Ga0265314, IMG submission 203106) | Rhizosphere microbial communities from Carex aquatilis grown in University of Washington, Seatle, WA, United States - 4-1-26 metaG | ecosystem: Host-associated > Plants > Roots > Rhizosphere >... | reverse complement strand
CTTACGCAATCCTTTGCCGCGCTGGGCGACCCGACCCGGCTGGCCATCCTGAGCCGCCTGGCGGCGCAGGGCGACCTGACGGTGCAGGAGATCGCCGCGCCCTTCGCGATGAGCCTGCCGGCCGTGTCGCAGCATCTGAAGGTGCTGGAGCATGCCGGCCTCATCGCGCGCGGGCGCGACGGGCAGAAGCGTCCGTGCCGGCTGAACGTGGAGCGGTTCGCCGAAACCGCCCGCTGGTTCGAACACACCCGCGCCGCCTGGGAGGCGCGCTTCGACCGCCTGGAAAAATTTATCGCAGCAACAGAGACGAAAGGTGACGACCATGAGCGCTGACCCTCGCAGAACCTGGGCCCTCGATCGCGAGATCGTGCTCTCCCGCGTAATCGCCGCGCCGCGCGAGCGCGTGTTCGCGGCATGGACCGATCCCAGGCAGATCGTGCAGTGGTTCGGGCCCGACGGCTTCGAGGTTGAAACATTGGAGTGCGATATCCGCGAGGGTGGGCGCTGGCGCTTTATCTATACGGGTCCCGACGGCACGGTCTGGCACAGCCGCATGGTGTTCCTGCGCATCGAAGCGCCGCGGCTGATCGAGATGGAGCATGGCGCCGACAAGGACAATGACCCCGGGCGCTTTTTTTTCACGGTGACCTTCGAAGCGCAGAGCGACGGCAAGACCGTTCTCACCATGCGTCAGCTCCATCCGACCAAGGAACAGCACGACGCAACCATCGGCTTCGGCGCGGTGGAGTATGGCTACCAGACATTGGGCAAACTGGCGCGGTTTCTTGGGGTGAACTGACAGCTCGCAATCGAGCTGTGTATTATAGTTGACAGCTGCGGCCAGCCGTGTATTATAATACACATGCTCGAAATCCGGCAGGCACCGGCTTTCACGAACTGGCTGGCCAAGCTGGCGGACCGCAACGCGCAAGCGCGCATCGTTGCGCGGCTGCGCCGGTTTGAGATCGGCAACCTTGGCGATGTGAAGCCGGTCGGTTCGGGCGTGATGGAAGCGCGCATCGACTATGGCCCCGGCTATCGGCTTTATTTCGTGCGACACGGTGACGTTTTGATCGTCGTGCTGTGCGGCGGAGACAAGCGGACACAGCGGGCCGATATTGAAAAGGCCAGAAAACTGGCGAAGGAGCTTTGAATGGCGATCAAGACGACAAAATTCGACGTTCAAAATCATCTCAAGACACGCGCGGATCGGATCGCCTATCTCGCAGCCGTGCTGGAAGACGGCGATCCCGGCCTTATCGCGGCGGCGTTGGGCGACATTGCGCGCGCCGTGGGGCCATCGAAGTTCGCGCGCGAAACCGGCCTGAGCCGCGAAACGATTTACAAAGCGCTCAAGCCCGGCGGCAATCCCACGCTGGATACGGTATCGAAAAGCGTGAAAGCGCTTGGGTTGCGGCTGTCGCTCGCGGCGAGATGATTTTCGCTAACCGCTGAAGAATATGCATTCTGTCGCCGTATTCTTTTCGCCCTAATTTGATTTCTTACGGTCCCGACTCCGCCGGAACTGATCGCGCAGCATCCGGAATTGCATCGGCAACAGGATGAACCAGAGCGCATAAATGACAACGAGCCATGCGGCCCCACTCAGGCTGTAGAGCAGAATTGTCAGAGCCATTCCTGCAGTCACTTCGCCCTCGCTTCTACCACAATAGCCGCCTACAGCGTCCATAGGCCCTTTATCGGCCCCGCACGAAATCGCATGAAATACGGCGCCAGGATAGGTATTTCCCAAGCACAAAAAGAATTGCTGCAATAGGTATCCTGTCGCCATATTCCTTGTATTCCTTGGATTTACGGATTTTGGGATTTTGGATTTCCGAATTCTAATTGCGGTGCCATGTGGGATCTTCGACGGTCATATAGGTCACGCCCTCGACGGCACTCCCGTTCTGGAGGACGAGCGTGACGTTGGTTCGGACAGGTTCGCCTAGTGTCGCAGCAACCGCATTCTCAAGGCCGTTTCCATCAGGGACGGCCAAAATCTTGTCCGCGTCCGCAACAGCCGACGGCGCTTGATCGTGTAACTTCGCGTCCGCGTCGCTTCGTGACAGGCCGACAATGACGCGACGATGTTCCAGTGTGCCGAACAAGGGATCCGGACTTCCTGCGAGATTCGCGTAACCCGGCGCCGATTGCGCATGGGCGACGGCATGGGCCATTGCATCAAGAAGCAGCAAGGCCGGGGAAACATATTTCCCCGTTTCTGCACCTGTGTCGCTCGCCACCTGCACGGCGGCCGATGCATTCCAATAGACCACATCTAATGAAGGATCGTATCGGTCGCCGACATTGCCCTTCGGCAGCGGAACGATCGGAATCTTCAAGTTAAGAAACGCCTGAATGATGGCGTGCGTTTTCGCGTCCACACCCGGCCCGGAATCATAGGCCAACGCGACATAAAGACGGTTCATATCGAGTGGCACCCGCTGCGGTCCGTTGGTTACGGGCTGTGCTGCCATTGCGCTTGCCGCGCAGACCAAGCCAAGCGATGCGGCTGCAAGAAATCCTGCATGATGCCAGCGCATATTCATTCAATGCCCCCCACCGTCCGCCCCTTTTGATGCAAGGAAATTAGGCGGCAGAATACATATTCTCCAAGCTTTCTGAAATTGCCCATCCTTGTCACGGCCCGCGAATGCGGGTCGCCCAGGTGACGCCTTGCGAGATAATGCAGAATCCAACCGAAAGAATACGACGACGGGATATATGTTACCCGCTAGTGTTCGCCGCTCAGGTAACGCATGAGTGGTGCGACGTGCATAAGCATGAGTGGAAAAGCTTGCTGCTTGTCCTGCAGCAAAGGCAGCAGGAATTCCCAGTCGTCAGACAGCCTTCCAACTTCCAATTCTTTCGGTTCGTTGCCGACCGAATAGAGAGATTTTGCAGGGACTTCCCAATAAAAATCACTATCGTCCGAGAGCGCGGCCACGCCGGTCTTCGACTCTGCAATCAGACGATCAAAAATCGCATCGACCACGGCTTTGAGTTCGGCAAGTCTGATTTCCGTCGCCATATTTCTCACATTCTTACAAACGACATTTGAGATTAGCGCATGGCGGTTAAACACCAGCCCTAATTCACCGCCGCACTGTCATACCGCTTCTTGAAGTCCTTCATGAAGGCTTCGAGGGTGTCGATGGAGGCGACTTGGCCAGCCTGGTCGCGGAAGGCGGCGCCCTGGGCGCTGATGTTCTGGGTCACCACGGTGAAGGCGGCGGCGTCCTTGCTGGTCTTCATCTTCGCCATGAAATGATCGCGCAAACGATCGAGGCTCGGTTCGTCATTGGCCAGCGAATAGGCGATGGCGGCGCGCATGACTTCGTGGCGGTCGTCGTCGGACAGTTGCGATTTGTCGTTCCAGCTATCGGCAAGCAGTTCCTCGGCCTTCTGGCCGGCGACCGGCCAGTTGCCGCTTTCCCAATAGATGTCGGCGCGCAGGCGCTGCGAATCCGGGGCTTCGTCGATGGCGATGGTGTCCAGCGCCATGTCCCATTGCTTGAGCGCCGCCAGCGCGCGCGCTTCCAAAATCATGCGTTCGTGGTTCACGTCGTCCGGCAGGCCGGCGACGCGCGTGTTGCGGATGGAGGCCAACGCATCCTTGGGCTTGTGATCCAGAAGCTGGATCATGGCGAGCTTGGCGGCGACCTGCGCCTGCGCCACGCCGTCCAGGCGCTTGGTCACCTGGTAATCGAGGAGCTTGGCCGCGGGGCCCAGCAGATCCACCGCCATCAGCCGGTCGGCCATGCGCCGGATCATCTCGTCGCCGTCCGGGCCGATGGGCGTCAGGTCGATGAAATCGTAGAACAGCGCCAGCGCCTGCACCGGCGACATCTTGTCGGCAGCGCCTTTCAGATAAAGCTGCACGAAGGCGGCGCGCATGTCGTCATTCGCGCGGCGCGCGGATTCGTCTTCCGGGAAATTCTGTGCGGCGACGCGCAAGGTCTGCAATCCGTCGCGCCAGTGCTGCGTCTGGAAATAAAGCGCGCCGAGCTTGCGCAAGGTCTTCAGCTCCAGGGCATCGCCGCGCCAGCGATAGCGCAGCTTCTCCAGCATATCGATGGCGGTGGCGACCGGCATCGTCTTGGTCTGCAGGCCGGCTTCGACATGGGCGTAGATCGCCCGCGCCGCGGCGCTTTCATTGCCGCTTTTCTCCACCGCATCGAACAGCGCAAAGGCATCGCGCTGGCGGTTCTCGCGGGCATAGAGCTTGGCGCGCGCGATTTCGGAATCGAGCAGCAAAGGCTTGGGCAGATCGCGCGGCAAACGCGACAACGCGGCGTCGGCACTTTCCAGGCTTCCGGCGGCGAGCGCGGCCTCGGCCTCGGCGATGCGCGCGCGGCTTTGCCAGTCCGTGGGATAATGCGACAGCACCGGATCGGCGATCAGCAGCGACTGGCGCGCGCCGGCTTCGTCGCCCAGCGCCGACGCCGTCAGCCCGCGCCAGAAGGCGGCGTGCGGATCGTTGTCGAAGGCGCTGGCCGACAGGATGTTATGCGCATCGTTGTAGCGGCCCATCATGTAATCGGACGCGGCGCGGATCATCTGCAGCTGCTGATCGCCCTGCAACGTGGGATCGGTGACCTGCATCAGATCGACGAGGCCCAAAGCTTCCGCCGCAAACTGGTTGGCGACATAGAAGCGCGCCAGGATAAGCCGCGCGTGGTTGAGATCTTGCGGTTTCTGCTTGGTGATCATGGCGCGCAGGCGGCGCTCGGAATCCAGAAAGCCCTTGCCCGGCGCTTTCGCCCATCTGGCGAAATCGATGAAAGTGGGGCCGTCGCCGGGGCGCGTCAGATCCGACGGCGACTGCGCGGCCACCGCGATGTTGGCGTTGAGCACCAGACCATTGGGGCGGCCGATGCGGATGCGCGACTGGTTGACGGCGACGGCGACATCGTCAGCCAAGGGCGCGATCACAAGGCCGGCGGCGGTGGGAATGGCGTTGAAATCGACGAAGCTTTTTTGCGCGACCATGCCGCGGCCGGGAATGGCCGGGATCACGACCAAGGTATCGCCGACAGCGGGATCGGCCATGGTGATCGCGCGCAAGGCGCCGGGCACGAGCGTGGTGAGATAGGCGCCGTTCGGCGCGTCATCGTTGCGCACGAAACCGATGGCAATCGGCTCTTTGCCGATCTGCGGCGCGATGGTGACTTTGAGGTTACCCGCCACCGCATCCGCCGACACCGCTTCGGGCTGTTTCAACGTCACGCGAACAAGGCTGGTGCCATCGCTGGAGGAGACATCGAGCGACGCGGGAAAATCGCCCAGCGCCGTGCGCAGCTTTTCGATGTCGACCGGTGGCGCGCCGTCGAGCACGATCCACACGGTCGCGCCGCGCTCGAACACCGCCGTCGGATGATAGGCGGCGTTGGCGAACAGGATGACCGCGCCATCGCGCGTGCGCTGACCGCCGGCGGAGATCGGCGTGGGCGCGGGGACTTGCGATGTCGCCGACGTGTCGGCGGTTTGCTGTGGCTGTGCCGCCGCTTTCGGATCGACAGGCGCTTTGCTTTGCGCATCCACAAGCGACTGTGCCGCCGCGGCAGCCTTGGCGGCGTCGGGTTTGGTGGCGTCCGGCTTTGCCGGTGGCGTGTTCGAAGCCAGCAGCGATTTCACCGCCACGCCGCCTTTGTCACCCGGCGGCTTGTAGGCGTCGGCATCGGTCTTCGGCGAGAGAATATCGAGGACGACATGCGCGCCGTCGCGGAAATCGTGATAGCGCGAACCGGGATCGGCGTTGAATTCGACGACCGTGCCGCCGTTCTCCACGCGCCATCCCGCCAGCTTGATCCAGGGCGGCGCGATGCGCTCGAAGGCGGCGAAGTCCGGACGCTCCGCCGCTTCGAAGCGGATGGAAAGATGACCGGTGCCGGGCGCGATCGTGTATGGCACCGTCTTCGTCCAGTCGAACACGATGCGCGAGAAATTGGCATAGGCCCCGGCGCGGATGGAAAGCGCCGGCAGCTTGGCGACATCGACGGCGCTCGCCACCTTCGGCGGTGGCGGCGGAAGATTGGGCGGCGTGCCCGCAAAGCCCGGCGGCACCAGATCGACGGCGAAGCGGTTTGCGGAAATGCTGGTGTGCAGCTTGGCGTCCTGCGAGAGCGCGATGCGCAGCGTTGTTCCGCCGGAATCCAGACGCACCGTGGAAACATATTCGTCGAACCCGCGCGAAATCGCCGTGGGATCGATGGCGATCTTGCGGTCGGCGGTGACGGTGACGACGCCGCTCGTCATCTGCGCGCTGACATGCGCGGCCGGATCGAAGGTGAAGACGATGCGGCCATAGCCGCCGTCGGACGACGTGCTGACGCTGTCGGCAAAGGCCGGCGCGCCGGCGAACGCGCAGAGCGCCGCCAGAATCGCAACCGCTTTTCCGAATCTCGTCATGCCCCGTCTTCGCTCGCTTTGCGTCCGTCAGTGTCGGTGATTCGGGCGGCTTTCGTCTCAGGCACCTTTGGCTTTCGCAGCCGGTGGCGGTGTGGCCTTGGCAGCCGACGCCTGCTGCTTCGCATCCGGTTTCGCCGGTGCGTTGGCCGGAGCAGCTTTCGGCTGTGCCGGCGGCGTGACCGATGCCTGCTGTTTGGGCTGCGCTGCCGCAGGCGCTGTCTGCAACGGCTTCGGCGCGGCCGGAGCGGGCTTGGACGCGGGCGCAGTCGTGCTCGCGGTTTGCGCGGGCGGCGGCGCGGCCGTGTTTGTGGGCGCGGGCGGCGTTGCAGCCGTTTGCGCGGGCGCCGGAGCAGCAGCGGCGGGCGGCGTGGCCGACGGATCGACCGACGCCATCTGCTGCGCGGCCGGTGTTTCCGGCGCGGTCGCGGCGGCAACGGCCGGCGCAGGTTCGGGAAGCTTCAGACGATTGGCCAGACGGACCGTGAGCTTCTGCGCGGCCTCCGGCTGCATCTTGGAAAGGATCGCACCCAGCACATCCGACTTCATCGCGGCGGCGACATTCAGCTCGACGGTATCGTCCAGCGAATTGAAGATGCGCGCGGCATCCGCAGGCTTCATCGAGGAATAGGACTTCACCAGCGCATTGAGCTGCGCCTGTTCGGCGGCGTCGCGCTGGCCGAGCAGGGTCTGCATGGTCGATTGCAGGCCCTTGAGCGTGGCGATCTTGCCGTCCACGCGCTCTTCGGCGGCGGCGATCAGATTGGCCTGCATGTTGAGCGACTGTTCGCGCGCATCCAGTTCCTGGCGGCGCTTGGAGAGCGACGTCAGCACGTCGATCTCGGCCGCGCTGTTGGATTCGGAATCGTCGATCACCGGATCGGTGACCGCGACGTGCGTGGTGTCCTTGGGCTCGGGCGCGGGCGCCTGGCCGGTCATCGCGGTCTGCGCGCGGGCTTCCTGCACCAGCGTGACGCTTTTCAAAACCAGCAATCCGCCGCCGACAAGAATGACGGCGGGCAGAAGCCGGAAAAAACGCGAAGGACCCTTCACCGGACATTCCTCAAGGCTTGCGGTTTCAAGGCTTCCATCCGCGCGCTCAGCGACGCCGGCATCTGCGCGACATTGCTGGAGCGCGGCGGCGCCGTGTTGCGATCGGTCATGCGCTCGGCAATGCGATCGCCCGAAGCGGTGAGGATGGAAAGCTCATCGGCGATGCTGCGGCCGCGCGCGATGCGCTCGTCCAAAGCTTCGGCGGCGCCGGCGGCGGTGGATTTGAGCATGCGCATGGAAGAGCCCGCCGCCACGATGGCTTCGTTGAGCTTGGCGATGGTGTCTTTCAAGCCATCCTGGCCCTTGCGCAGCGCGGACAGGCGGCGCTCCAGAATGGCGCAATAGACGATCGTCGCCAGCAGCAGCACCGAAAGACCCAGTTCAACGATCAGAGAGATGTTCATCGTCAGCATGTTCAAAGCCCCTTCGAGGCGTCTGTGCGTTGCACGGCTTCATCGACACGAACCGAGACGGACGAACCGACGCGGCCCATGCGCCCGCGCAGCAGCGGAACGCCGCCGCAGCGCATCTCGATTTTGGATTCCGGCGTGGCGTTCAGCATGATCGTTTCGCCGACCTGCAGGTTCATCATCTTGTTGAGCGACATGATCTGCTCGTCGAGGATCGCATCGATCTCCACGCGCGTGGACCACAGCTCGGTGGCCAGATGGCCTTCCCAGATCGAGTCGCGGCCGAACTTTTCGCCCATGAACTGTTGCAGGAGCAGCTTGCGGATGGGCTCCAGTGTCGCATAGGGCAAGAGCAATTCGGTGCGGCCGCCGCGGTCTTCCATGTCGATGCGCAGTTTCACCAGAATGGCGGCATTGGCGGGACGCGCGATGGCGGCGAAGCGCGGATTGGTTTCCAGGCGGTCGAGCGTGAAGTTCACTGGCGCGAGCGGTTCGAAGGCCTGCACCATGTCGTTCATGATCACTTCGATCATGCGCTGGACCAGCGTGCGCTCGATGGTGGTGTAAGGCCGGCCCTCGATGCGCATGGCGGCGGAGCCGCGGCGGCCGCCGAGGAGCACGTCCACGATGGAATAGATGAGGTTGGAGTCGACGGTGAAGAGGCCGTAATTGTCCAGCTGTTCGGCGCGGAACACCGCCAGGATGGCCGGCAGCGGAATGGAATTCAGATAATCGCCGAAACGGATGGACGTGATGTTGTCCAGGCTCACTTCCACATTGTCGGAGGTGAAATTGCGCAAGGAGGTCGTCATCAACCGCACAAGGCGGTCGAAGACGATTTCCAGCATCGGCAGGCGCTCATAGGACACCAGCGCGGAGTTGATGATGGCGCGCACGCCGGACTTGTCCTGCAGCGCATCGTCATTGACGTCGAAGCCCAGAAGACTGTCGATCTCGTCCTGGTTGAGCACGCGCTCGGACGGCGTGGCCGCCGCGTCTACCCCCGGTATTGCGCCTTCCGGCGCTGCCGCAGCGGTTTCCGTCTCGGCGGTATTGGTGTTTTCGGTGTCGTCAGCCATATCCCAACCTATTGAACGATCATTTCTTTGAGCAGCACGTCTTTGACCGCGAAGGGCGCGGTGGCGACGTTGATGCGGCGGAGCAATTCTTCCTTCAGGCGCAACACGCCGGCGGAGCCCTTGAGGTCGTCCACGCGCAACTCGCGCAGATAGCCCTGGAACTGGTCGACCACGCGCGGCATGAGCGGCTGGATGCCGGCTTTCTCATCCGCGCCGGTCAGCTCCAGCGCGACGGCGAGCTTCAGATAGGCGGGATTGCCGTCCGCAGACTGGATGTTCACGACGATGTCCGGCATCTCGTAGAACGCGACCTGCGGCGCCACGATGGGCGGCGGCACGGGTTTGCCATCCGCGGTCTTCACGGCCTTGTCGCCCGATCCGCTAAAGAGGAAGAAATAAGCGCCAGCGCCGCCGCCGGCGAGCACCAGTAGTGTGGCGGCGCCCGCGATGATCAACATCTTCTTGTTGCCGAGCAGTTTCTTAACGAAACCTTGCTTGGGCGCTTCGCCGCCTTCGCCTTCGGGCGCTGCGTCGGAATCCTTCTCGATCTCCTCGGCGTCGTCTTTGGCCATGAACGGCAAGCTCCCTCTTTACGCATGGTTCACCACGCGATCCGGGGAAAACTTACGAGGACGTGGTTAAGGAGTGGTTCAAATCGCTCACTTGGGCAGGGTTCACCCGGCAGGTTTTGCCGAAGCCGCGAACCGCGTTTCGAAAAAGCCAGCAAAAACACGCCTTTCGCGCTGGCACAGCCGCTGCACTCCACTCTGCCGTGACGGACCAGAAAGGATCCGGCAGGCCTATGGACAACACGCTACTCGTCTCTCTTTCGCAGCAACTCGCGTCCTATCGCTCGATGGACGTGATCGCGAACAACATCGCGAACATCAACACGCCCGCGTTCAAGCGCGAGTCGATGAAGTTCGAGGAATACATCCAGCAAAGCCAGCCCGCGGAAGGCGAGACCGGCCCGCAGCAGATCAGTTTCGTGCAGGACAAGGGCACGTTGCGCGATCTTACGCAGGGCGCGCTCACCCACACCGGCGCGCCGTTCGATCTGGCGATCACCGGCAAAGGCTATTTCACGATCCAGACGCCCGCCGGCGACCGTTACACCCGCAACGGTCATTTCACACTGGACGGCAACGGGCAGGTCGTCACCGAAGACGGCGGCGTTCTGCAGGCCGATGGCGGCGCGGTCACCGTCACCAACGATGACGGCGACATCCACATCGCGCAGGACGGCACCATCACCGGCGCGCGCGGGCAGCTCGGCAAGATCAAGCTCGTCACCTTCGGCAATGAATCGGCGCTCACGAAGGAAGGCGCAAGCCTTTACTCCACCACCCAGCAGCCGACCGCCGTCGAGACTCCGGTGATCGCGCAGGGCAGCCTCGAAGAATCCAACGTGCAGCCGGTTCTGGAAATCTCGCACATGCTCGACGTGCTGCGCGCCTACCAGACGACGGCGAACCTCACGCAAAGCCAGGAAGACCTCATGCGCAACGCCATCGACAAGCTTGGCGCCGCACCGAACTAAGGAGAAGTATCATGCGGGCCCTTTCCATTGCATCGACCGGAATGCTGGCGCAGCAGACCAATGTCGAAGTCATCGCGAACAATCTCGCGAACATGAACACGACCGGTTTCAAGCAGCAGCGCGCCGAATTCCAGGATCTGCTCTACCAAAACGTCGAGCAGGCCGGATCGCAGACATCGGACTCCGGAACGGTGCTGCCCATGGGCATCCAGCTCGGCTCCGGCGTGCGCACCGCCGCCGTCAGCCGCATCATGACGCAAGGCGATCTGTCGAACACGTCCAATCCCTACGATCTGGCGATCCAGGGCTCGGGCTACTTTCACATCACCATGCCAGACGGCACGGACGCCTATACGCGCGCCGGCAACTTCGCGCTGTCGCCCGAGGGACAGATCGTCACCGACAAGGGCTACACCGTCGCTCCGGGCATCGCCGTACCGTCCACCGCGCTCTCCATCACCGTGAACGCGCAGGGCCAGGTGCAGGCATCGATGCCGGGTCAAGCGGCGCCGCAGACGCTGGGCCAGCTCGAACTCGTGCGCTTTCCGAACGAAGGCGGCCTTGCCGCGCAGGGCGACAATCTTTTCACCGAAACCGCGTCGTCCGGTTCGGCGCAGGCCGGTGTTCCGGGATCGACCGGTTACGGCACGATCCAGCAGGGCTATCTGGAAACCGCGAACGTCAATCCGGTGGAAGAGGTGACCGCGCTTATCACCGCCCAGCGCGCCTATGAAATGAATTCCAAGGTGGTCACGGCCGCCGACAACATGATGCAGACCACGTCGCGCATGGGAGGTTCGTGATGATCGTCCGCGCCCTGATCGTGGCTCTCGCTGTTCTGGCGCTGCCGCTGTTCGCCAATATGGCGCTCGCAAACGGCGTCGCCGACATGCGGATCGTGGTGCCGGCGCACTCCATTCCGCGCGGCACGACGATTTCCGATTCCGATCTGTCCTACCAGACGGTGGATCCCACCACCGTGCAAGCCGGCATCGTGACGTCGATGAACGACCTCGACGGAATGGAAGCCCGCCGCGTGCTGCGCGCCGGCGAACCGGTGCGTCCCGACGATGTGCGCAAGCCCATCCTCGTCACCAAGGGTTCGATGGTGACGATGAATTTCGTGGCGCCGGGCATCACGCTGACCGCCACCGGCAAGGCGATGAGCGAAGGCGGCATGGGCGAGACCGTGACGGTCCTGAACCCGATCTCCTATCGCCAGATCACCTGCACCGTGACCGGCGCCGGCACCGTGCGCGCCGGCGACATGTCCACCACCATCACCCAGATCGCGTCCTTGCAAAAGTGAGCATCATGACCCGCGCAATGCTGAAACAGTCCGTCTGCCTGGCCGCCCTCGCTGTCGTGCTGAGCGCCTGCTCCGCGATCGACCGCGTGAAGAGCATCGGCGAAGCGCCCACATTGGCGCCCATCGCCAATCCCGTCGCGCAGCCGGGCTACCAGCCGGTGACCATGCCGACCGAACAGGGACCGCTCGGCCCGCACATGGCGAACTCGTTGTGGACGCCGGGCGCGCGCAGCTTCTTCCACGATCCGCGCGCCAGCCATGTCGGCGATATTCTGACCATCGACATCTCCATCGCCGATGCCGCGAAAATTTCGGATACGACCACGCGCTCGCGCACCAATTCCGACGATGCAAACCTGACGAATTTCTTCGGCCTCGAAAGCGAATTGGCGAAGGCGCTTCCCAATGCCGCCGATCCGGCGAGCCTGGTGAAGATGGGTTCGGACACGTCCAATGTCGGCGCCGGTTCGGTGGACCGTTCGGAAACCGTGAACCTGACGCTGGCGGGCCTCGTCACGCAGGTTCTTCCCAACGGCAATCTCGTCGTGAACGGCCATCAGCAGGTGCGCGTGAACTACGAACTGCGCGATCTGCAAATCTCCGGCATCGTGCGGCCGGAAGACATCACCAGCGACAACGTCGTGAACCTGTCGCAGATCGCCGAGGCGCGTGTCTCTTATGGCGGCAAGGGCCAGATCACCGACATGCAGCAGCCGCGTTATGGCAGCCAGGTGTTCGACATTCTCATGCCGTTCTAAGATTGTCCTCCCCCGTTCACGGGGGAGGAGCTTCGCGCAAG
>Ga0265314_10004659_pt1 | contig 12605 bp, 7 predicted proteins | sample 4126metaG_FD_203106 | JGI IMG/M metagenome (GOLD analysis project Ga0265314, IMG submission 203106) | Rhizosphere microbial communities from Carex aquatilis grown in University of Washington, Seatle, WA, United States - 4-1-26 metaG | ecosystem: Host-associated > Plants > Roots > Rhizosphere >... | reverse complement strand
GTCCACGAACATGTCCTTCTTAAGCATTCCCTCCGGGTTTCGCGTCACGATCCGAACGGACGTAGTGCGCGTCGCTGGATCGACAAGTGCTCCGATATAGGAAACCACGCCGCGAAATGTTTCTTTAAACGAGGAATTGGTTTCCTCGACTGCGTCTCCGACCCGAATCGATTCCAGATCGCGATCGTAAATATGTCCTTGCACCCAAACCGTGGATACGTCGCTGATGGTGAAGCAGGCGGTCATGCCGGCCTGAATCACCAGACCGGGCGAAACCAGTTTCTGCACCACCACTCCGGCGATCGGCGAGCGCACAGCCAGTTGCGGATTGATCGCAACGCCTTGGCGCTGCGCGTCGTCCACTTCCTGCTGGGTAACGCCGAAAATTTTGAGCGCCTGCAGGCTATTCTCCACGTCCGAGCCGGCATCGTTGAAATCCTGCTGGGCGGCTTCAAAATCCTTGGTGGCGATAACTTTGTGATCCAGGAGATCCTGGCTGCGATCCAGGGTTCGTTTCGCATAGTCCAGATGATTGCGCGCCTTTCTGTAGGTGACGATCGCGTTAGCGACATCCGGACTCGAGACGTACAGCAGAGGCTGATCGATGGCAACCCGCGTGCCGGTGTCCACCAGAAGCCTCGATATGGGCCCGCTCACTTGGGTAATCGCCTGCGTGGTGTGGTCCGCATCCCAATCCACGGTTCCAGTGGTGTGCACGGTGGTGGACCAAGCCGCCTTTCGAACTTCGACAATCTTGAGGTGCTCCAACTGGTTCTGCGGGACCTGGAACAGCGCGGCTTCGTCCGCCTGCGCCGATGCATCCGCGGCGGCGGGAGTGGGTTTGGATGCGCTGCAGGAATACGTGGAGACTGCCGCTAGCAGGGCCAAGAGACCGTAACCCGCGTTTTTCATCGAACCCCTCATCGGATCACCTGGGTTCCCACCACCAGATTGACTTGCTCCGCGGCGATCATCTGCGCGGCCACCGCCTGCCGGTAAGCCAGTTGGGTTGCGCGGTAGCTGCGCTCGGCGTCCAGCAAATCCAGGATGGAGGCTGCGCCCCGCTGGTAGGCATACGTACTCAGATCGCGCGATTGCGTGGCCTGGTCGAGATAGCCGCCTTCGAAGAGATTCACGACTTGCTCGCTTGTCTGAAACCCGTAATACGCGTTGACGACATCGGTCACAACCCCCACTTGAGTGGAGGATTCGGTCTCCTGAGCCTGCTTGACGGCCACCTGGCTGCGAGCAATCTCGCCCTGATTCCGGTCGTGAATCGGAAGCTCAAATGAGAGGTTAACGCCCACTCCATTGATTCCGAAATTCTGATTCGTATAGTCCGTGCCCCAGGTCCAATCCCGGACCTTGTTCCCAAATGCGAGCGCCACCGTATCCTTCGCCAGTGTCACTCCGCTCTGCGCGGCCTGCAGGTCCGGACGGTTCGCGAGCGCCTGCTTTTCCAGGTCTTCCAGCTGAACGGCGTGCTTGTTATGTATCAGCATTCCGCTCACGTCGTAGTTGTCCGCGACCGATTGGTATCCGAGTTGTTGCCGGAGATTCGCCTTCGCCTGAACCAGGCTCAACTGCGCCGACGATACATCCTGCTCGAACTGGAGCTTCTGCAAAGACAGTTTGATGTAGTCCGCTTCCGCCAAATCGCCTGCCGTGAGGCGCGCCTTGTTCAAGTCCAGTTGCTGGGAATAATTGGCCAAGTCGTCTTGGGCCAATAGGAGAACGGATTTCGCAAGCAGAACGTTAATGAATGCCTGAGCCACCTGAAACCGCAACTGGCGCTCATTGTCGGTTACGGTTTTGGCGGCGACATCTGTATTGTCTTTGGCCACCGCCACCCGCTTCTCTCGTTTCCCGCCACGCTCCACCGTGTAACTGAGGGTTTCCTCGTAGATCTGGGTCTGAAGCCGGATGTTCTGCGGCGAGAAGATTGGAATGGTGTCGACCAGGTTGCCCAACACCGGGTTCGGCTTGAGCGAAGCCGTGATCTCGCCGGCTTTCGACTGGTCGATGTTAAGACGCTGCGCCCGAAGCGCCTGGTTGTACTGAAGAGCGATCCGGATGGCGTCTTCCATGGAGATTAAGCTGGGCGCGTTCGCGGCGGCAGGAATTTGCGATTGCGCCCACATCGGCGCTGGCCAAATACACAGAGTGAGAACGAAGACACGGATTCGCCACACGCCAAGCGCCTTCATAGTGATTCAGCTTCAGTATCGGCGGACGATTTGGCAAGGGCTACCTAATTACTGTGAGCGGGACGTTATCGGCGATGGGCGGGCAGATCACTCCAATGGGCGGGCGTCTTGCTGCGAGCTAGTGTCTCACTCGGCCGCCTTTTTCGCCAGGGCTTCCACGACTGCAATGTTCGGGATCAGCTCAGGCGATAGGCCATGCCGCGCCTGAAGGTAGGATACAGAGTTGTAGGAGACCTGGACCTTACCCTCGGCATCCTCCCAAACCAGGATCTTCAGCGGAAGGTCGATCGCAACGGTAGGAGACGCGATCATCAGGGGAGTTCCAGCTTTCGGATTGCCAAAGATCAGGAGCTTGGTGGGAGGCATTTGCATCCCCGCCTTCTCCGCCTCGCCGCTGTGATCGACGACGCAAAATAGTTTGACTCCCTTGGCCTGGAGGATTCCCTCGAGTTTCTTGACTGTCTGGTCGACGGATTGAACGCTGGGAATCGTTACGATTCCGCTCTGCGCATTCATTCTACTGCCAGCCGCCGCCCAGGGCCTTGTAGAGTTGCACGACGCTATCCAGCTCATTCAACCTGATTCGCGAAAGATCCAGCTCGGCCTGAAACAAATCGCGGTCGGAATCCAGCGCATTGAGGAGCGTGTCCACGCCGCCACGATAGCGAACGTAGGCGAGATTCTTTCGATCCTGTAGCGCGGCTACCAGGAGCTCTTGCTGCACTCGGCTTTCCCGCACTCGTTGATGAGCGACGAGCGCGTTGGACACTTCGGTAAAGGCTGTTTGAATGGTCTTCTCGTATTGGATCAGTGCACTATCGCGCTGCGCCTGCGATAACTTCACTTCCGACTTGAGACGTCCACCGACATAGATAGGCTGCGCCACCTGGGGAGTGAAATTCCAAACGGCGCTCGGTCCCGCGAACAAACTGGACAGTTGCGTGCCCTGCCCGCCCAGGAATCCGGTCAGGCTGATTTGCGGAAAGTATGCCGCCTTCGCAACGCCGATCTCGGCGTTGGCGGCGATCAGGTTTTGCTCCGCCGCGAGAATATCCGGCCGGCGCTCTAATAGAGCAGACGGCAATCCCGCGGGCACCTCCGGCGGCATCTCCTGTTCGGTGAGACTTTTCCCGCGCTGGATGTCACCGGGGCTCTTCCCCAGCAGCAGGCTGATTTGATTCTCAGTTTGCTCGATTTGTTGCTGAAGCGTTGGAATCGTTTCCGACGCGGTGTACACCAGTTGCTCGCCCTGGCGCAAATCGAGCAGCGTCGCGACGCCGCCCGTCTGGCGATTCTGGATAAGTCCGAGAGAATCCTTGCGTGTAGCGAGTGTCCGTTGGGAAATATCCAGTTGGTAGTCCAGCTCGCGCAGACTGAAGTACGCGCTGGCCACGTCACTAACCAGCGTCGTCCTCACCGCCTTGCGGTTCTCTTCCGCGCTCAATAGATTGGCGCGAGCAGCTTCAGTGGCGCGACGCAACTTGCCCCAGATATCGACTTCGTACGAGAGCAAGTCGAGCGCGGCTCCTCCGAATGTACGATCTTGCGAGCGCACAAACGATACAGGCAGAGGGGTCTGTCCATTCCGCGATAGCCGAACCGTCGAGATATTCGCACCAGCGGCCACTCCCGGCAACTGATCGGACCGCGTCATACCGAGCTGCGCCCTGGAGGCATCGACACGAGCGACCGCGTCCCGCAGGTCGTAGTTCTGCTCTAAAGCCGTCCGGACAAGCTCCTGTAGCTTCTCATCTTTGAATACTTCGAACCACTTAAGATCGCCGACCGACGTCGGATCGGCAGTCGAGGTGCCCTCCGGCGCTCGGAAGTTGGCCGGTGCTGGAATCGCAGGACGCTGATAGTTTGGACCCACGGTGCAGCCAGCAAGGAATGCCGCGACGATGACTGGTGCGATGACGGACCTATGTGCAAGTGACGTTCGCATGCGTCAGTCTCCCTGCACCGGCGCCGGCTCTGACGATACAACGGCAGCAGCTTTATTTGTCGCGCCCGAGACCCTCTCCACCACATAGAAGATCGCCGGGATAAAGAAGATGCCGATCACGCTTGCAGCCAGCATGCCTCCGATCACGGTCGTACCCATGATTTGGCGGGCGACCGATCCGGCGCCGGAAGCGGTCCATAACGGCACGCAGCCGAGAATGAAGGCGAAGGAGGTCATCAGGATCGGCCGCAGCCGCAGCCGCGCCCCTTCGAGCGCCGCGTCGACCAGATCCTTTCCTTTCTCAAATTCGTCTTTGGCGAACTCGACAATCAGGATGGCGTTCTTGGCCGCCAATCCGATCAGCATCACCAGCCCAATTTGCGAATACACGTCGCTTTCGATTTGCACTTCGTAAGCCGGCAGGAACCATCCCAGCACCACGCGACGCAGCCACAGCACCACGAACGCTCCGAAGATCGCGACTGGCGTGCTCAAGAGAACACTGAACGGCAAAGACCAGCTTTCGTACAAGGCGGCCAGCACAAGAAAAACGAACAGCAGAGAGAACCCGAAGATTACAGCCGGCGGGATGCCTTGCTGCGCCTGCTTCTCCTGGAACGACATGGCCGCATAGTCATAACCCATCTCGCGCGGCATAGTTTGATCGAAAACTTCTTCGAGAGCCTTCATGGCCTGTGCTGAGCTGTAGCCTGGCGCGGCGTTGCCGTTGAGCTGAGCGGATCGATACATGTTGTAACGCATGGTGAACTCCGGCCCGGCACGCGACTCGAATTTCGTCAATGCGGAAAGCGGCACCATCTCACCCTTGTTGTTCCGCACGTAAAACTGCCCGACGTTTTCGGCCTTGGTGCGATAGTCACCTTCCGCCTCGACATAAACCTGCCACTGCCGGCCAAACCGGTTGAAGTAATTCACGAACAACCCGCCCATGAAGGCCTGGATAGTCTTGTAGACGTCGTTGATCGCCACTCCCTGTTTAAGAACCTTGTCTTCGTCAACATCGACGTACTCCTGCGGCACGCTGGGAAGAAACGTGGTGCTCAACCCGGCGATCTCGGGGCGCTTGGTGGCGGCGGCAATGAAGGTGTTCACGTTGGCCGCCAAGAAAGGTACATCTTTGCCCGCCCGATCCTGGAGTATGAACGTGAACCCGCCGGATGTGCCCACTCCGGGAATCGCCGGTGGCGAGAAATCGAACGCAATCCCTTCCGGCAGTTTGCTGAGCTCGGCATTGAGATGCTGCTTGATGACCTGAAATTGCTGGTCTCTGGATTCGCGATCCTTCCAGTCCTTTAGCGTCACGAAGAAAAAGGCGTTGTAACTGGTCCGAACCAAGCTGAGCAAACTGAAGCCGACGACACTGGTCGTGCCCTGAACGCCCGGCGTCTGAGCGAGTATGTTCTCGACTTTCCTGGCAACTTCGTCGGTGCGTTGAAACGAGGATGAATTGGGCAGCTGAAGATTGATATACACATAACCCTGATCTTCATCGGGCAGGAAGCCGGAAGGCACTTTCGTGCTGAAGAACACGCCAGCGGCTCCAAAGATCAACAACATCACCACCGCGACGCCGCTCTTGCGGATGAGCGCGCCGGACCACCGTACGTAATTGTCGGTGGCATATCCAAACTGCCGGTTAAACCAATTGAAGAACTTTCTCAAAGGCCCGTGGCTCTCGGTCTTCGGCTTCAGCAGCAGCGCCGCCAGCGCGGGGCTCAACGTGAGCGCATTGAATGCGGAAAGGATCACAGAGATCGCGATCGTCACGGCGAATTGCTGGTACAGCCTTCCGGTGATACCCGGGATAAACGCGGTGGGCACGAACACCGCGGACAGCACCAGCGCGATGCCGATCACCGGACCCGAGATTTCTTCCATCGCCTTGAACGCCGCGGCCTTGGGAGCCAAGCCGTTTTCGATATGCCGCTCCACGGCCTCCACCACAACGATGGCGTCGTCCACCACCAGGCCGATCGCCAGCACCAGGCCGAAGAGTGAGAGCGTATTGATGGAGAAACCGAAAAGGGGGAAGAATACGAAGGTACCGATCAGCGAAACGGGAACCGCGAGCAATGGGATCAGCGTGGCGCGCCAACCTTGCAGGAAGATATACACCACCGCGATCACCAGCAGGATCGCGATTGCGAGCGTTTCGACGATCTCCCGGATCCCTTCGGTGACGGCACGTGTCGTATCCAGCGCAATCGCGAAGTCCATGCCCTCGGGAAAGCGCTGCTTCGCTTCGGCCATCAGTTTCTTCACGCCGTCGGCAGCCTGGACAGCGTTCGAACCAGGCAACTGATAAATGGCCAAAACGGCGCTGGCCTTTCCGTTAAAGCGTCCGGAGAGGGAGTAATCCTGCGACCCCAGTTCGACCCGCGCGACATCTTTCACCCGCACGATGCCGCCGTCCGGCGTTTCGCGGACTACGATCTGCCCGAACTCTTCGGGCGACGTCCGCCGCCCTGTCGCGCGAACAGAGTAGGTGAATTCCTGACCCTTGGGAATCGGCTCGCTGCCCACCTGACCAGCCGGATTCACCGTGTTCTGGGTTTGAACCGCGCTGACGATTTCGGGCACGGTTATGCCGAGCTTGGCCAGCTGATCGGGTTTGACCCACAGCCGCATCGCATATTGACCGGCGCCGAAAACCTGGACGCTACCGATGCCGGGCACTCGCGTGAGCTGATCGTTCAGGTTGATGTACGCGTAGTTGGCCAGGAACTGCGCGTCTAGCGTGTCATTCGGCGAGTTCAAACTGACCAGCATCAGCGGCGCGGTCAAAGTCTTCTGCACCGTGACGCCGTAGCTATTTACTTCAGCAGGGAGCTGGGATGACGCAAGCGTGGTGCGGCTTTGCGCCAGGATTAAATCGGTGTTCGGATCGGTCTTGACATCGAAATCCACGATCAGCCGCATGTCGCCCTTGGCCGTCGCGTTCAGCGAATACATGTAGTTCATGTTGTCCACACCGCTCATCTGCTGCTCGATGGGAGTGGCGACGGACTGTTCCACGGTCAGCGCGTCCGCGCCGGTGTAGACGGCTGAAACCTGTATTTCCGGCGGAGCGATTTGGGGAAACAACGCCACCGGCAGTCCCGCGATGGCGACCGCGCCCAGGATCACCATCAGGATCGAAATGACCATCGCGACGATGGGACGGCGGATGAAGAATTTGGACATGGAGGTTAGTTCCCTGCCGTTCCAGCCGGCGACGCCGTCCCAGAGGTGTACGGCTTCGGCCTCACCGTCATCCCGGGACGTACCTTCTGCACGCCCTCGGCGACGACGCGCTCACCGGGCTTCAATCCTTCGTCAATGATCCAGTCATTGCCCACCCGGTCACTGGTCTTCACGTTCCGAATGCTGATCTTGTTTTGGGCGTCCACCACCGCGACCTGATAGCTACCCTGCAGCTCGGTTACCGCCCGCTGCGGGATCAGCAGCGCGCCGTCCTTGGTTCTAAGTGACGTCCGCACCCGGCCATACTGCCCGGGCCGCAGCAGATTTCCTTTATTTGGGAAAAGACCCGCTACGCGAATTGTTCCCGTGCCCTGACTCACTTCCCGATCGGCGAAATAGAAGCTGCCCTTTTGCGGGTAGACGCTTCCATCCGAAAGAATGAGTTCCAGCACCAACCCCTTCCTGGCCGCGTCCAAGGTGGCCGGCGTGGCGTAGCGCCGGTGAAAATCGAGATACTCCTGCTCGCTTGCCGTGAAATAGACCTTGATCGGATCTACCGTCGAAACGGTTGTCACCGGGCCTCCCGCCGGACTTACCAGGGCGCCTACCTGTTGCTGGGCCATGCCGGCGAGGCCGTCAATTGGCGAAACCAGGCGAGTGAAGTTGAGGTTGAGCTTGGCCGTTTCCACGGTGGCCGTAACGGCCTGCACCGCTGCGTTAGCACCTTGGATTTGGGCACGGGCCGTTTCGATCTGCGCCTTCGCCGCCTGAACCTGGGCTTTGGCCGCCACGTTGTTCTGTGTGGCGTTATCCATATCCTGCTGGGTGATGGCCTGCTGCTTGGCCAGGGGAGCGTAACGGTCGACGTCAAGCTGAGTCCTGACTTGATTGGCTTCCATCACGGCGAGTTGCGCTTCCGCCTGAGTGAGTTGCGCTTTCGCTTGCGCCAATTGTCCGTTGGCTTGTGCGAGTTGGCCTTCCCCCTGATCGACCACCGCCTGGAAGGGCCGTGGATCGATTTCGAACAGCAGTTGCCCCTTCTGCACGAAGGAGCCTTCGGTGTAGTCCTGTCTCAACAGGTAGCCCGAAACCTGAGCTTTGATGTCGGCATTGACGAGTCCGTCCAGTGTCCCGATCCACTCGGTATAGATCGGGACATCCTTTTGCTCGACCTGAACAACTTCGACGACCGGCGGCTCGGGAGCCTTCGCTCCTTGAGTACTGCTGGAACAACCAACCGAACCAAACGCGCCTATGCCGATCAGGCAGGTCGCCACCCAGGTACCAAACCGCCGTGTCAAATGGTCCACATTTCTCTCCAGCAGCGCGTCCACGCGCCACAAAACGTGAGATGACTCAAACCGGTAAATCGATTCACGCCAACACGTTCACGAATCCCACAATGGCAAGTTCTCTACCGCCGCGAATCCAGGAGTTTCCTGATCCGGCTAGCCCCTTAATACCGTGTTTGCCGCCGCTTACGTGGGGCAGGCTGTCTTCGGACTTGGATCATCGACTCGCAACTATGTTGGCTCGACGAGCCAGCGGAGCGACGCGGGAACATCGCGGCTTAATGCGATCGCTTCCACCTCGACGTACACTCCACCATCGCGTTCCTCGAATCGCCGCCAGATAAGACCGGTGCCCTCACCCTCAGGCCCGAGCTGTCGTGCCTTTGGCATGTGCAGTGGCTCACCGTGGAATTTCCGCGCGGCTTGAACTCCCAGCAAGACGAAGACCACTAGCACGACGAGTTGAGCGATCTGGAACGGCGGCTCAGACTGAGTTGGCGCGAGTTCCTTGAGCGCCGGGACCTTTTGGAAAAGCTGCACGACCAAAACGAACATGTTGAGATAGAGCGCGATCACCGTGCTACTCGCATAGGTGCGACGCTGTCGTCCCAAAAAACGTGGTCGAGCCACCCGATGGTTTGGAAGCGAGCAACCCGGCCACCACGACAAAGCCCGATCCGATTGCCACCAGGCTCAAGATGACGTGAAAGATAGTGAATGCGGTTAGGATTATGATGTCCTCGCAGCGAGAGTGCCCTTGAGGAACGCGAGAAGATCCGCGTTGATCACGTCGGCGTGTGTGGTGGGCATGCCGTGCGGAAAGTCCTTGTAGGTTTTCAGGGTTCCGTTCTTCAGCAGCTTTGCCGACAGCGGCCCGGCGGCGACATAGGGCACGATCTGGTCATCTTCGCTATGCATAACCAACACGGGAACAGTGATCTTCTTGAGGTCTTCCGTGAAATCGGTCTGGGAAAAGGCCACAATGCCGTCATAATGCGCCTTGGCGCCCCCCATCATCCCCTGGCGCCACCAATTTTGGATTACGGCTTCCGAGGCTTGCGCGCCCGGCCGGTTGTAGCCATAGAAAGGCCCGACCGGCAGGTCGCGATAGAATTGCGTACGACTTGCGGCGAGTTGCGTCTGCAGGTCATCGAACACCGCTTTGGGAAGGCCGAGCGGATTTGCGGCTGTCTTCAGCATTAGGGGCGGCACCGCACTGATAATAGCTGCCTTGGCCACTCTACTTTCGCCATGCCGGCCTAGATAGTGCACCACTTCGCCGCCGCCGGTGGAATGGCCGACGTGGATGGCGTTTCTCAGGTCAAGATGCGCCGTAAGAGCCGCCAGGTCGTCGGCGTAATGATCGTGACCCTCGCCGGTCTGGGTGGAGCGACCGTGGCCGCGCCGGTCATGGGCGATTACACGATAACCATGCTGCAGGAAGAACAGCATCTGCGTGTCCCAATCATCGGCCGACAGCGGCCAGCCGTGGCTGAAGACAATGGGCTGTCCGCTGCCCCAGTCCTTGTAGTAGATCTGCGTTCCGTCTTTAGTGGTGATGGTGCTCATATGACTCCTTTCCGGGAAAGCACGGGTTACCTCGGCTACTTGCAGCCTACCAGAGGAATTCCGCGAAGGGAATACCATTGTTATCGCCCAAAGTCGTTAGGATTTCGAATCTAATCCGCGTTCGCTGTCAAGGCTGCCATTAGAGCTACAACATTCATGCGGTTATCACATTTTCTTCGCCGATACTTCGCATGATGCGCCTCGCTCGGATGAGAAAATGATTGCAGGTGCATGATGGCGACAATCAGGGAATCGGCTCTTCTATCCTCCGGGATGGATAGCGCTCTTTATGAACGTCATTTGTTCTTCGACAACGTCACGGAATTGGCCGACGCCGGCGCGCGGGATCGTTTCGAGGCTTTTGCTCGATCCGTGCGGGATGTGCTTTCGCAGCGGTGGGCGCTGACCCATAGCACGTATGAACGCCTCAATCCGAAACGCGTCTACTACCTCTCGATGGAGTTTTTGATCGGGCGCTCACTGTCGAACAATGTCACCAATCTTCTAATCGATTCGAGTGTGAGGGACGCGGTTCGGCAGGAGGACCTCGACTGGATCAACTTACTCGAACAGGAACCTGACGCCGGTTTGGGAAATGGCGGCCTGGGCCGTTTGGCGGCGTGCTTTCTGGACTCTATGGCCACGATGCAGTATCCGGCAATGGGTTACGGTCTGCGATACGAATACGGACTGTTCAAGCAAGATATCCAGGACGGCTGGCAGCGGGAGCGGCCGGACAACTGGCTGCGGCTCAGCGATCCGTGGGAGGTTCCCCGGCCGCAGGATAAAGTTGAGGTCAAGTTGAACTGCTCGTTCGAGACGTGCGCGGGGGCTCTGTGCGCAATCCCGGGCAAACCAAGCAGCCTGATCGGCGTCCCCTTTGATCGGCCTGTGGTGGGCTACGGCGGCAAAACCGTAAACACGCTGCGACTGTGGGCGGCGGCCGCGCCAGACTACTTCGATTTTCAGGCCTTCAGCCATGGGCAATTCGTTGGCGCGGTGGCCGAGACCCTGGAGGCCGAATCCCTCACGCGGGTGCTATATCCGGACGACTCCACGAGCATGGGGCAAGGGCTGCGTTTTCTGCAGGAGTATTTTCTGGTTGCCTGCTCCTTGGCGGATTTGGTTCGGCGCTTTCGGCGTAGCAACACCGACTGGAAGATATTTCCAGAAAAGGTCGCTATCCAGCTCAACGACACGCACCCCTCGATGGCCGTTTCCGAGCTGATGCGCATTCTGCTCGACGACGTTGGCTTTGGATGGGATGAGGCGTGGGGGATCACACAACGAACCCTGGCGTATACGAATCACACATTGCTCCCAGAGGCGCTGGAGAAATGGCCTCTCTCGTGGTTCGAATCGGTGCTTCCGCGCAACCTCCAGATCATCTTCGAAATCAACCGGCGCTTGCTGGACTCGGTCCGAGCCCGGTTTCCTGGAGACGAAGGTCGGGTGCAGCGCGTGAGTTTGGTCGAAGAGGGCCCCGTGCGTAAGATCCGGATGGCGAATCTAGCCATCGTTGGAACGCACAGCACGAACGGTGTGTCCAAGATCCACTCTGAATTACTCCGGAAAACCACGGTGAAAGATCTGGCCGACATGTTTCCCGAGCGGTTCAACAATAAGACCAACGGCGTTACGCCCCGGCGATGGCTGTTGCTTTCGAACCCGGCGCTCTCCCGCACGATTACGGGCGCCATTGGAGACAGCTGGATCACAGACCTTGATCAACTGAAAAAGCTGAAGCCGTTCGCTGAAGACAGGAGTTTTCGCGACGCCTGCCGAAATGCCAAGCATCAGGCCAAATCCCAGTTCGGCGGCTGGCTCAAATCTTCGTTAGGTGTAACGGTTAACCCCGATACGATCTTCGATTGCCAGATCAAGCGAATCCACGAATACAAGCGGCAGCTGCTGAACGTGTTGCGGATCGTGGTGCTCTACAACCGTGTGCGCCAGAATCCCAACCTTCCGATGCACCCGCGGACATTCTTCTTCGCGGGGAAAGCCGCGCCGGCGTACTATTTCGCCAAGCTCATCATCAAGCTGATCAACAACGTGGCCGGTACGATCGACGGAGACCCCTTGGTACGCGATCGTCTCCAGGTGGTCTTCCTGCCTGAGTACGACGCCACGCTGGCGGAGCGACTGATCCCCGCCAGCGATGTCTCGAATCAAATCTCAACCGCCGGCTATGAGGCCAGTGGGACGAGTAACATGAAGTTCATGATGAACGGGGCGTTGACCGTCGGCACACGCGACGGCGCTACCATTGAGATGGCGGAAGAAGCTGGCGAGGAGAACTTCTTCTTGTTCGGTCTTACTGCGCAGCAGGTAGTCGACACCCGCGGCTGGTACAACCCGCACTGGCATTATGAACACGAGCCCGAG
>Ga0265314_10004656_pt1 | contig 12608 bp, 12 predicted proteins | sample 4126metaG_FD_203106 | JGI IMG/M metagenome (GOLD analysis project Ga0265314, IMG submission 203106) | Rhizosphere microbial communities from Carex aquatilis grown in University of Washington, Seatle, WA, United States - 4-1-26 metaG | ecosystem: Host-associated > Plants > Roots > Rhizosphere >... | reverse complement strand
GCATCGTGGCGGCAAAGCACCGCCTCTTTTCGGATTGCGGGTTGCGCGCTGTGCATCGTTGCGCTATCGCCGCCAACGGCAAATCGACAAGCGTTGGACTATCATTCATTTGTGCGGCCCGGACGGCTTGCGCAGGTTCCGCGAGCGTGCTCCAAATGGCCGCCAAACCTTGGCAGAAAGTCGAATAGCAGGCTTTTCCCGGCGTCAGACCAATAATGAACAAACTGCCTCTTTTCTCGAAGGTCATGATGCTCGGGCTGCTGGCGCTCTGCGCCGCGAGCGCGATATGGTTTCTTTGCCGCCCCGATCCGCCCGTATGGCGACTGAGAACCGCGTTTCATATCGGAATGTCCGTAGCCCCCGCCGCCGTGATCGCAGGCTCGCCGAATGCGCAGGACACGATTGAAAGATATTCCTCCGTTATAGCCCTGATTTCGACCCCGGTGTTTCGCGATGATATCGCCGGGGCCAGCGAATTTGAAACGGGCAGCGCCGGCCTGTCGAAGAGGCTGGTGTTTAACACGCTCCGAGCCCACGCAGTTGATCACGATGACGAGGATATAGAGATTGATTTGACTGCCGCATCAGCCGCCGATTGCCGCGCCGCATACCGGACGATTGTCGAGCGCATCGGGCAACGTCATGCAGGCCTGTCCGCACAAAGCGCCAAGACGCTGCAAGTTGCCATCGACGATTATCGCGAGCGAACCGCCCAGTTGGCGAAGTGGGAGGATGCCAGGATACAACCCGGCGACAAGGCTTCCGCCGACGCCGACCGCGCCAAATCGGGAATTGCGCGGAGCTGGAGCGAAGCCCGGGAGCATCTGCGTCAACTGGAGGCGGTCAAATCTCTCATGACGCCAACCACGTTTCCGCCCGAAGCGCAGGTCTATGTCGAGGGACCGCTGGTCAACAATACGGTTCGCCTATCCGCCCTCGCGGGTCTTGCCGTTATTCTGTGCGCATTTGTGCTTGCATGGGCGCTGGAAATACGCACATCCCGGCCGCGGAATACAGACACATGATTTCGGTCAGCGAGCGTATCGCCATTCTGTTGTTTGGCCTGTCCTTCTTTGCTTTAGTTCTTTTTCTGCTCAACCGGCGCCCCGTCGTCTTCGTCAGCTTTTTTTTCATCATCTTTACCCTGGCGTGGCGGATGTCCGCCACGATGTTTATCGATTTGCAAGGGCCGGTCTATTCCTCGCAACTCGTTCGCGACATCGGCCCGGGAACCGCGTCAGTCATCCACTCCATGGCCTATGTCGTCAGCCTGCTTCCGTTCCTTTATTTTTTCCGACCGAGCACGATCGAGGCATGGTGCGCCGATAGCCAGCGACGCAAGGCTACTAGCGGAGACATAACGCTGTCAGACATAACATTCGCGTTGTCTCTACTGTTCTTGTGCTTTCTTTTTTTCGACCTTGTCCACCGGGGCTCAATTCCGCTGTTCAATCGAATCGACCGTTTCGACTATGCGGGCGGCAGCGCCCATCGCTGGATGGTGAAATACAGGAACTTTGTCACTTTCTGGTGGGGGGTGATGTTCGCGGCCGGATACATTCAGCAGCGGCGTTTCGACTGGCGCATGTTGGGTCTTCTGTGCGCCACCGCGATTTATGCGCTGCTTACAGGCAACAGGTTTTCCGCTTTTTACAGCCAATCCAGTTTCTTTATCATACCCTGGGCCGCTGTTGTTGCTCTGCGGTACCGGAGCGTCGACGAGAGCTTTTTTTCGTTGATACGATCGCGTTTTGCATCCCGGACATCACGTCTTACGGCAATTGGATTGACTGCAGTCGCGGTCGCCACGATATCGTTCGCCATCTATAACAACCTGGCAAACGTCAGGGGTTATACCGGAAACGAGATCTGGCGTCAGGCGTTCGATCGCACCCTGATTCAACCGAGCGAGATCGGCTGGACGTCGTTCGAGCGTGTTTTTCAGAGCGGTCGGACGGAATCCCCGTTCGTCTTCCATTTCCTGTTTGAGGATCCGATCGACCCGGCCCGCAATACCTCCATTCAATATTTGATGTTTGCGAGCATCGGGGAACCTCGGACCAGTGGCAATCTTTCGCACGGGTTCCAGCTCGCAGGCGGCTTCCCCGAGATTTTCTTCGAGCTGTTCGGCCCCTATTGGGCCTGGCTATTCTTGCTTGGGGCAGGATGCATCACAGCCGCCTTGACCGCCTACGTCATTCGAGGAACGTTGCGGGGCGATTACGCCTCCGCGTTCCTTTCGCTGTATGTTCTGTACGGATTTTACATCATGTACATTGGAGGCATGCTTAATTTCATCACAACCGGCACCTATTGGGTAAAAATCGCGGCCCTCGCCGTGGTCGTACTGACCGAAGCAGGCCTTGCGCGCGCGGGCTTGCGTTTGGTGCCATGGGTTGTTTTTCGAGTCCCAGTGCATGGTTCCGACGAGGATATCCGGTGCTGAGACAAGCCGTCATTCTCGTAGGCGGGCTCGGCACACGCCTCGGCGAACGAACAAAAACGATGCCGAAGCCGATGCTGCCGGTCGGCGGCCGGCCGTTTCTCGATACGCTGATCGACGAAATCGCCCGCTACGACGTCTTCGAGGAAATCCTGCTGCTGGCGGGCCACAAGGCCGAGAGCATCGAGGCCCGCTACGCCGGCACGGTCAGAGGGCGCGCGCGCCTGGCGGTCTCGCTCGAGCAGGCGCCGCTCGGAACCGCCGGTGCTCTGGTTCATGCGCGCGAGCTGTTGCGGGAGCGCTTCCTGCTCCTCAACGGCGATTCTTTTTTCGACTTCAACATCCTTGATCTTATCTCGCGCGCCAACTCCGGTCTGGTTCAGATGGCGCTACGCGCGGATGTCGTCGGCGACCGGTTCGGCCGGGTCGTGCTGGACGGCGACCGGGTACGTTCCTTCATCGCGCCCGGCCAGGGCGCCACCGGCCCGGTCAATGCCGGTGTCTACGTCATCGATCGCTCGATCATCGCCGGGTTCGATCGCCTCCCCGCTTCGCTCGAGCAGGACATATTTCCCTCGCTCGCGGCCAAAGGCGCCATGGGCGGAACGGCCTATCGCGGCTATTTCATCGACATCGGCATCCCCGAGGATTTCGCGCGGGCCGACGCCGAGTTGAACGAACGATTGAGACGCCCCGCGGTGTTCTTCGATCGCGACGGCGTACTCAATCATGATTCAGGCTACACCTTCGAGACGCACAGGCTGAAATGGATCGACGGCGCCAGGGAAGCCGTGAAGGCGGCAAACGATGCCGGATATTTTGCGTTTGTCGTCACCAATCAATCGGGCATCGCCCGCGGCCTTTACCAGGAAAGCCACGTGCAGGACCTGCACCGCTGGATGGCGGACGAGATGGCCGCGGTCGGGGCGCATATCGATGCGTTCGAATATTGCCCGGATCACCCCGACGGTACCATCGAGCGATATCGCCGCGTCAGCGACCGGCGCAAGCCCGCGCCCGGAATGATCACGGACCTGCTGGGCCGTTTCCCTGTCGATACGGCCCACAGCTTCCTGGTCGGCGACAAGGCGAGCGATATCGAGGCGGCCCATGCCGCAGGCCTCAAGGGCCACTTGTTTTCAGGCGGCAACCTGGAGGCTTTTGTCAAACAACATATGCCGCGCAGAGCCGGCTGAGCGCCTAAATCCGCCGATTCCTTAAGCATTTGCCGATGGTTCGGTTGCGTGAAGCGGCTATTGTGCTATAGCGCCATCGCATTGCGATGACTGGAATAATCGCCTTTTGGGGTCCGCATGGAAGATTTGAAGGACGCCCGCGTCCTCGTCACCGGCAGCGACGGTTTCATCGGGTCGCACGTCGTCGAGGAGCTGGTTCGGGCCGGAGCGAACGTCAAGGCTGTCGTTTATTATAACTCGTTCAACTCCTGGGGCTGGCTCGACACCGTTCCCGCCGACGTGATGAAGTCCGTGGAAGTCGTCGCCGGCGACATCCGCGATCCGCATTTCATGATCGCGGCAGCCTCGGGATGTACTGACGTGATGCACCTGGCGGCGCTGATCGCGATTCCATTTTCCTATGCCGCGCCCGACTCCTATGTCGAAACCAACGTTCGCGGCACCGTGAACGTTCTGCAGGCCGCCCGCCACGCCGGCGTGCGCCGTTTCGTTCAAACCTCGACTAGCGAAGTCTACGGCACCGCGCAGACCGTGCCGATCAAGGAAAGCCATCCGCTGGTCGGGCAATCCCCCTACTCGGCCTCGAAAATCGCCTCCGACCAGATGGCGTTGTCGTTTCACGCCTCCTTCGATACACCGATCGTCGTGATCCGGCCGTTCAACACCTATGGCCCGCGACAATCGGCGCGCGCCGTCATCCCCACCATCATCAGCCAGCTGGCCTCGGGCAAGCGCAAGATCCGCCTCGGCGCGGTCAGCCCGACCCGCGACTTCTCGTTTGTGACCGATACCGCGCGCGGCTTGATTTCGGGCCTGACGGCACCGGCGGAACAGACCGTCGGCCAGACCATCAATCTCGGCAGCGGATTCGAAATCTCGGTCGGCGCCACCGCGACGATGATCGCCGAGGTGATGGGCGCCGAGATCGAGATCGAAACCGACGAGGCGCGGCTGCGGCCTGCCAACAGCGAAGTGGAGCGGCTTTGGGCCGACAACTCCAAGGCCCGCCAGCAACTCGGCTGGTCACCTGAATTCGGCGGCCTCGACGGGATGCGCCGCGGCCTGGAAAAGACCGCGCAATGGTTTATGGACCCCGCCAATCTCGCGCGCTACAAAGCTGACGTCTACAATGTATGAGGAGACTGTGGGTATTCCCGCGACAAGCTCCGATCGCTTTGATGTGAGAACGGTCGTCGCGGCCGTTCAGCATGCCGTGGGAACTCCCAACGGAATTCTCGCGCTGCACGAGCCGGTGTTTGCCGGCAACGAAGTCGCCTATCTCGAGGAATGCATCAAGAGCACCTTCGTGTCGTCGGTCGGCAAGTTCGTCGACCGCTTCGAGGACATGCTCGCGGAATTCACCGGCGCCAAGCGCGCGATCGCCGTCGTCAACGGCACCGCGGCGCTGCATGCCTGCTTCCGGCTCGCCGGCGTCGAGCCCGGCGACGAGGTCATCTCGCCGGCGCTGACGTTCATCGCGACCACCAACGCGATCGCTTATTGCGGCGCGACCCCGCATTTTGTCGACAGTTCATTCGAGACGCTGGGCATGGATTCGCAGGCGCTCGCGACGCGCCTCGATGCGATAGCGCAGCGCGGCCCAAACGGCACCATCAATCGCGAGACCGGCCGCAGGATCGCCGCGATCACGCCGATGCACACGTTTGGGCATCCCGTCGACATGGATGGCATTACCGCGATCGCGCGGCACTGGGACATTCCGATCGTCGAGGACGCCGCCGAGTCGCTCGGCTCGACCTACAGGGGGCACGCGGTGGGCTCAAAAGCCCGCCTCGCCGCGCTGAGTTTCAACGGCAACAAGATCGTCACCACCGGCGGCGGCGGCGCGATCCTGACCGACGACGAGGAACTCGGCCGCCGAGCCAAGCACATCACGACCACCGCAAAACTGCCGCACAAATGGGCCTTCGTGCATGATGAAATCGGCTTCAATTACCGGCTGCCCAATTTGAACGCGGCGTTGGGATGCGCGCAGCTGGAGCAAATCGATGGCTTCCTGGCGAAAAAGCGTCTGCTCGCGACCGCCTATGACCGCGTTTTCGCCGATGTTCCCGGCGTCAAGTTCGCGCGCGAGCCGCGGGGAACCATCAGCAACTACTGGCTCAACGCGATTCTGCTCGATGAAGCTCATGCCGGCCAGCGCGACGAACTGCTGACCGCGCTCAACGCCGCAGGTTTTGGCGCCCGTCCGGTCTGGACGCTGATGCACCAGCTTCCGATGTACGCGGCGTGCCCACGCGGCGATCTCCGCGTCGCCGAATCGATCGAGCGTCGCCTGATCAATTTGCCGAGCAGTGCCAGCATACAGGCCCGCAATGGCTGATAGCGCCCGCAAAATCTGCTTCGTGACCGGCAGCCGTGCGGATTTCGGCCTGCTGGTCTGGCCGATGCGGGCGATTCAGCAGACGGCCCTGCTGAAGCTGCAGCTCATCGCCACCGGGATGCATCTGTCTCCCGAGTTCGGCTACACCATCGACAATATCCGCGACGAGGGCTTTACCGTCGACGACACCGTGGAATCGTTGCTGAGCAGCGATTCCGGCGTCGGCGTCGCCAAATCGGTCGGAATCGGCGTGATCGGATTTGCCGACGCGTTTGCCCGCCTTCAGCCCGATCTTGTCGTGGTGCTCGGCGACCGCTTCGAGACCTTCGCGGCGGCGCAGGCTGCGATGTACATGCGATTGCCGATGGCGCATCTGTTCGGCGGCGACGTCACCGAAGGCGCGGTCGATGAATCGACCCGACATTCCATCAGCAAGATGTCGCATCTGCATTTCACCAGCAACCGCGACTCGACCCGGCGGCTGATGCAACTCGGCGAAAACCCCGCGCGCATCCATACCATCGGATCATCGGGGATCGATGCCATCAAGCGTCTGAAGCTGATGGACCGTGAGACCGTCGGACGCGAAGTCGGCATGCCACTCGGCCCGCGCAACATGCTGGTCACCTTTCACCCCCAGACGATCGAGGCAGGCCAATCCGTCAACGCGCTGGATGAATTGTTTGCCGCGCTCTCGATCCTCGACCCGCAATGGCGGCTGTTTTTCACACTCGCCAATGCCGACGCCGAGGGTCGCGCACTGAACAACCGCATCAAGGCCTTCGTGGCGAGCCGCCCGAACGCGATCGCGGTGGCGTCACTCGGGCAGCTTCGTTACATCAGCCTGATGAACCAGGTCGACGTCGTGGTCGGCAACTCCTCGAGCGGGGTGCTTGAAGCACCCTCGCTCAATGTTCCCTCGGTCAATATCGGCGATCGCCAGAAAGGCCGGGAGCGCGCCAGTTCGGTGTTCAATACGCCTGCCGAGCGAAACGCGATCGTTGCAGCTATTTCCAAAGCGGCGATCCATGGCCGGCAGCCGACCGTCAGCCCCTATGGCGACGGCGAATCGAGCCAGCGATTCGCGGACGTGATCGCAGCCGTGCCGGACTTCCGGGAGCTTCTCAGAAAGGGCTTTTACGATTTGGCCCCTGGCGAGACCTTGCCATGAGCAAGCGCCACACGCTCATCATCGCCGAAGCCGGTGTAAATCATTCCGGCAGCCTGGACACCGCGGTCGCGCTGGTCGATGCCGCCGCGGATGCCGGCGCCGATATCGTCAAGTTCCAGACCTTCAACGCCAATGCCCTGGTCGGCCGCGCGGCGCGCAAGGCCGACTACCAGCAGCGCACCACCGATGCGTCGGAAAGCCAGCATGCCATGCTGCAGCGGCTCGAACTGCCGCAATCCGCCCACCACACCCTTATTGAGCACGCCAAACGTCGCGGTATCGAATTCCTTTCGACGCCGTTCGATCATCAATCTCTTGAGTTCCTGATGTCGCTCAATCTGCGGCGCATCAAGATCGGCTCCGGCGACCTGACCAATGCGCCGCTGTTGCATTCGGTCGCGAAGGCCGGCGCGACATTGATCCTGTCGACCGGCATGGCGACATTGGGCGAGGTCGAAGACGCGCTGGGCGTGCTTGCGCATGGCTATTCCGCCAGCGGACTACCGCCCGGCATCGCCGCGTTTCGCGCCGCATGGCGCGATCCGGCGGCCCGCGAACATCTGGCCCGGCATGTCAGCCTGTTGCATTGCACGACCGAGTATCCCTGCCCGCCCCGCGACGTGAACCTCACTGCGATGGCGGCGATGAACGCAGCGTTCCAGCTTCCGGTCGGCTATTCCGATCATACCGACGGCTTCGAGGTGTCGCTGGCGGCAGTCGCGCTCGGCGCCGGCATTATTGAAAAACATTTGACGCTCGATCGCAACGCCGAAGGGCCGGATCACGCCGCCTCATTGGAGCCACCCGATTTCAAGCGCATGGTGTCGGCCATTCGCAACATCGAAGGCGCGCTCGGCGACGGCGTGAAGGCGCCGAAGGATTCCGAGGTCAAGAGCATTCCGGTGGCGCGCAAGAGCATCGTCGCGGCGCGACCGCTCAAGGCGGGTGAAACCATCGGCCCCGACGACATCACGACCAAGCGGCCGGGCTCGGGTCGTGCCCCGATCGAATACTGGTCGCTGATCGGCACGACGTTGACGCGCGACCGCGACACTGAAGATCCGGTTTAGCTCCGCGCTACGGGCCTCGCCGGCACGCCCCGCAGCGTGGAGGCATCCGGACAAGATGCCGTGACAATGGCGCCCATCGCCACGAGAGAGCTTTTGCCGATCGAAACATGATCCCTGATTCGGCTTCCGAGTCCGATGAAGCAGCCCTCGCCGATCGTCGATCCGCCACCGACAATGCTTCCCGGACACAGATGGGTGTAACTGCCGACGCTCACATCGTGCTCGACGATCGCACCGGAGTTGACGATGCAATGATCCCCGATGCTGGCCCTCGCGTTCACGACGGCGCCCGGCAACACCACGGTGCCGGCGCCGAGTTTGGCGAATGATGAGACGGTCGCGCGCGGATGCACCAGCGAGGCCCATCGCGCAACCTTCAACCGGCTCACCAGCGCCTCGCGCTCATCGCCTGCCTTCATGGCACCGATGCCCAGGATGAAATGGGCATCGGGATAGTTGGCGATGACGTCGTCATTGCCGAGATAGCGTGCGGTGCCGAGCGTAACGTGCTTGATATTCACGAAACCGGCGAGACTGTATTCGTCGGATAGGAGCGCGGCCTCGTAGACCATGAACGCATGCTCGCCGCCGCCTATGATGATCAGATCGTCCATCCGCCCTCCCAGCCGAAACCGCAGTTTAAACGCGAAACCGGAGGCATTCAAACGGGCTGGATTTGGTCCAAAACCGGCATTAACGATGTTGTCCGGCAGCGATTCGGCCTAGGGGATTGACGCCGCCATTCGCAGCCGCGATATACCGGAGTTGACCATCGAGCGCCGTTAGTATCCGGCGAACGCGGGGTAAATCGCAATGAAATCCTGGCGCAAAGCCATCGTCGGAACGCAGGCAACTGTGGGCGAGGCTATTGCCGCGATCGAGAGCGGCAGCATCCAGGTGGCGTTGGTGCTGGACGGCGCAAACCGCCTGCTCGGCATTGTCACCGACGGCGACATCAGGCGCGGTCTGCTGCGCGGAATTCCGCTGTCGGGGCTCGCGACCGATGTGATGAACCGGACGCCGGTATCGGCGCCCGCGACGCTTTCACGCGAGGAGCGGCTGCATCTGATGCGGCAGAAATTCATCAAGCAGCTTCCGCTGCTGGATGACAGCGGTCAGTTGATCGGCGTCGAGACCTTCGACGAACTGCTCGCCGTGCCCCGCTACCCCAATCCGGTTCTCATCATGGCGGGCGGCCTCGGCGAGCGGCTCGGCGCGCTGACGCGGGACCGCCCCAAGCCGATGCTCGATGTCGGCGGCCGGCCGTTGCTGGAAACCATCGTCCGCAACGTCGTGCAACAAGGCTTCCGGAACATCTTCATATCGGTGAACTACAAGGCCGAAATGATCGAGAATCATTTCGGCGATGGTTCGGCGCTCGGCGCCGCGATCCAGTATGTTCGGGAAACCGAACGCCTGGGCACTGCCGGCGCGCTCGGACTGTTGCCGCAACCGTCGGACCTGCCGGTGGTCGTCACCAACGGCGATATCCTCACCACCATCAATTATGGCGCATTGCTCGACTTCCACAATGCCACGCCGGCCGAAGCCACCATGGCGGTGCGCGAGCACAAGGTCCACGTTCCCTATGGCGTGGTTACCGAATCCGGGGGGTATCTGCAGGCGATCCGGGAAAAGCCGACCGAATCCTGGTTCGTCAGCGCCGGCATCTACGTGATCGGACGCCAGGCGTTCGATCATGTCGAACGCGGTGTGCGGATCGACATGCCCACGGTGCTGGAGCGCATCGTCACGGACAAGGGCCGCGTTGCGATCTACCCGATCCGGGAATACTGGCTCGATATCGGACGGATGGAGGATTTTGAGCAGGCCCACGCGGAGTTTCACGAGGTCTTCCCGTGACCTTGCCGAACGCGCTCGTCGTTGGTCTCGGTTCGATCGGGCAACGCCACGTGCGCGTGCTGCGCGATCTCGGACATACGGTTGCGACCGTCAGCCGTCGCAGCGGCGGCGACTATGTTTCGATCGCCGATGCCCTCCGTAAAACCCGCCCCGGATACGCCGTCGTCGCCACCGAAACATCGGGCCATGCCGATGCGCTACACGAACTCGCCGGCGCGGATTTTCGCGGAACGGTTCTGGTGGAGAAGCCGATCTTTTCACAAGCAGGCCCTGTACCGGACTATCCCTTTGCCAAGCTTTCCGTCGGCTACAATCTGCGCTTCCATCCTGTCGTGACGGCGCTGGCCGAGCGGCTGCGCGGACGGAAGGCGATCACGGTATCGGCCTATGTCGGCCAGGATATCAGGGACTGGCGGCCGGGACGCGATCATCGCAGCACCGCGTCGGCAACCGATGCGGCCGGCGGCGGCGTGCTGCGCGATCTCAGCCACGAACTGGATTATCTGCTATGGCTGTTTGGCGCGTGGCGCCGCGTCGCAGCACTCGGCGGCGCTTCCGGGGCACGGCAGCTTGAGGTCGACGATCACGTCGATCTGCTGCTGGAAATGCAGGGTTCGCAGGCGGTGCAGGTGCATATGGACTATCTGGACCGACCGGGAATGCGCAAGATACGCGTCAATCTCGAAGACGAGACGATCGAAGCCGACGTCGCCGGTGGGCGCCTCACCGTCAATGGCGCCGTCACCGAGTATGCGATCGAACGTGACCAGAGTTACCGGGATATGCACATGGCCGCGCTCAAGGGCTCGCCGCCGATCTGCTCCCTGCCCGAGGGCCTCGCTGTCATGGACCTGATCGACGCCAGCGAACGCGCGCTTCGTTCGCGGACGTGGATAGCGGCATGACGCTGATCTGCACCATCTGCGCGCGCGGCGGCTCCAAGGGCGTCGTCGGCAAGAACGTTCGCGAACTGCTCGGCAAGCCGCTATTGGCATGGACCATCGAGCAGGCGCGGCAGACCGGCCTGTTCGCAGCGATCGCGTTCAGCTCCGATTCCGACCTGTTGCTGGAAACCGCGCTGAAGTCGGGAGCGGACATCGCGGTCAAGCGGCCGGACGAGATGGCGACTGACGTTGCGCCAAAAATTCCTGCGATACGCCACTGCCTCGAGCAGGCGATTGCCCGCACCGGAATTACGCCGGAGATCTTTGTTGATCTCGACGTGACCTCGCCGCTGCGATTGCCGTCCGACATTTCCGGCGTGGTCGATCTGCTGCAAAAATCCGGCGCCCGCAATGTCATTACCGGCGCGCCGGCGCACCGCTCGCCTTATTTCAATCTGGTCGAGGCGCGGCCGGACGGCAGCATCGGCCTGTCGAAGCCGGCCGATCCGCCGATCGTGCGCCGTCAGGATGCGCCGCGCTGCTTCGACATGAATGCATCGATATATGCCTGGCGCGTCGGTGCATTCCTGGAAAATCCCGCAGTGTTCTATCCGGACACGCGATTGTTCGAAATGCCGGAAGAACGCTCCGCCGATATCGATTCCGACCTCGATTTTACGCTGGTGGAACTGCTGCTGCGCAAGCGGCTGGAATCCACGGAGGCCAAGCCATGACGGGATTCAAGGAGCTGTTCGACCTCAAGGGGCGGACCGCGGTGGTCACCGGCGGCGGTGGAATTCTCGGACAGCGTTTTGCGGACGGTCTCGCCGAATTCGGCGCCAATGTCGCCCTGCTCGATCTCGACGAACAGGCGCTGCAAAAAACAGCATCCGAAATCGCCTCACGGCATGGCGCGCGCGTGACGGGCTATGCCTGCGACATCACGCAGCCCGAAACCATCCGCCGCGTCGCGAAGGCCATCGAATCCGATCTCGGTCCGGTCTCGATCCTGCTGAACAACGCCGCCAGCAAGACTCGCGATGTCGACGCGTTCTTCGCGCCGGTCGCGACGTTTTCGCTGGAGACGTGGCGGGAGATCATGGCCGTCAATCTCGACGGCATGTTCAACGTCGCCCAGGTGTTCGGAACCCTGATGGCCGAACGCGGCTACGGCAGTATCGTCCAGACCGCCTCGATTTACGGCCTGATGGCGCCGGACCAGCGCATCTACGAAGGTTCCGAATATCTCGGGCGCGCGATCAATACGCCAGCGGTCTACACGGCCTCGAAGGCGGGTGTGATTGGCCTGACAAAACACCTTGCCGCCTATTGGGGCGCGCAGGGTGTGCGGGTCAATACGTTGACCCCGGGCGGCGTCGAGAGCGGACAGAACGATACGTTCAAACAGCGCTATGGCGCGCGGGTTCCGCTCGGCCGGATGGCGCGCGCGGACGAAATGGTCGGCGCGGTGCTGTTTCTGGTATCGGATGCCGCGTCCTACGTGACCGGCCAGAACATCGCGGTCGATGGCGGCCTGAGCGCATGGTAGGCCGGCCAGACGCCTCACCGTCGATACTATAGAGGCTGGAAAAGCCCCGCCGCAGGGTATAAGACAAACGCGCGCCGGGTACTACCCT
>Ga0265314_10004654_pt1 | contig 12615 bp, 29 predicted proteins | sample 4126metaG_FD_203106 | JGI IMG/M metagenome (GOLD analysis project Ga0265314, IMG submission 203106) | Rhizosphere microbial communities from Carex aquatilis grown in University of Washington, Seatle, WA, United States - 4-1-26 metaG | ecosystem: Host-associated > Plants > Roots > Rhizosphere >... | reverse complement strand
CCTTCCCGGCGGTTGAGGTATTGAATGCCGTCGAAGCCGGCCCGCTGTAGAAGGCTTCGTAGCTCGGGTGCCCTGAAGTACTCTTTGTGACGAGCTTTCAACTCTTTCCAGGCTTCCTTGGACATCAGACCCAGTTCTACTAGCTGAGGGCCTATGTAGCTGGCTGTGAAGAATCCTCGGTCTTCCAACCTGATGGGGTTCCGTATGCTCAAATAGACAGGATAGACTCTTGGCCTAGCTCCTTCCCCACCCCAGCCAGTCAACCGTTCCTGAGCCTGTTCTGGATTAGTCCCGAAGTGGGCACCAGCATCCTGCCCAGGAGCCGTCTGGAAGGCTGAGAACTCTGCCGCAGATCCTGTACCATGATAGCAGACTAATGGCAGACCCTCATCATCCGCAACAACGGAGTTTTTGAACCAGGATGCGAAGTTAGGGTTGGTTCTTGGGTCTGTCATCGTTCAATCCCCTGGATGTTGATGTCGTCTGGACTGAAGACAACGAAGTTCTGAGCACCGCCGAGGCTCTGCTCCTGATAGGTGATGCCCGGGACGCCGAGCGACTTCAGGTAGGCGCTGGCCTGCTCTGCGCCGCCCTGGGTCTCGGTCAGGCCATAGTATAGCTTCTTCCCCGTCAGGTCCTGGAGCTGCTTCCTGTCGAGGCCTAGCAGACCGGCACACTTCTGACCAGCCAGAGGCTTGTCCCAGTCAAGGAAGTCCCCTGGCTCGGGGATCTCGGCGTCCACAAGTTGACCGCCGTTCTGAATGAAGGTGTATCCCTTCTCGACGAAGCTCTCGACCAACTCATAGAGCTCGTAGAAGGTCTGGTACTTCTCGGACTCCTCCAGGTGGGCCTTCTCCAGGTTGTGAAGTCGACTTTTCAGCCTGGTCTGGATCGCGTAGCAGTCGTTGTTGTTCTCTTGAAGGAGGCCAGTGAAAGACGGGATGAGCTGTTCAGGGACCACCGTCGAGATAGGTTCACCGTTCTTGTCGCCATCCTTCCAGTGGAAGACGCTCCAGGTACCCTCGCGATCGGTGAGATGAGTCTGGTACCATCTGGCGAGTTCGCGGTCGCCCGTGAGGTAAATTCCAAATCCGAAGGCGTTCTGACCGGACCCCTTGCCAATGTGCTCGAGGCTGAACCTGTCGAACTTGTGAGGGGTGCCGTGGTAGGCCCGCTGATGAAGGGCTGTGGTGAACCTGCCAGGGGTCATGCGTTTCTTACCTGATTGGGGCTGAACACAAAGCCATCAATACCTTCTCCATCTTCAAGCAGAACTCCATCGAAACCTGCTCGTTGGATTTCCTGGAGCCCCATGCTACCATACTCGTCCCACCCCGCTGGATTCTTGATGTCGACCCACCACTTCTTGATGAACCCTGTCCCCTGAGCCCCAATATCTCCAGCCTCGATGTTCTCCAGGCTGGTGGTGAACCAGATGATACCCTGAGTACTGTATTTCAGACTGGGCCTTTTGAAGTTAACCCCTGTCTGATGATAAACCGGCTCCTTAATAACTGATCCTGGGAATGCTTGGGACCTTGCGCTTAGGACCTGCTCGGACTTCTTCACGGGAGCCAAATAGAGGTCTTCCATCGGGTCCCGGGGACTGCTGTCATAGTGCCTGTATTTACGGGTAACAACCCACAGCCCAGGTCTGCCCGAAGCCTTAGCCTTCCAGGGACGCTTTCCGTCGCCCCAGTTGGCCCAGTCGGCCTTCTTCTGGGCCTGCTCCTCACTGTCGAAGCTCCGGGCTTCTAGGATGTTTCTGACAGAAGATACTTTGCGTCGAGCGGCCTGACTAAGGGCTTGACTGAACCTACCGGGGATTGGGGTCACAGAACCTGCCCCCCGTAGCTCTTGTAGAGGCTGATGATGTAACTCCAGTGGTTGGTGAAGCCCTGGCTATCAGCCGCGGCCTTGGCCTTAGCCCACAGTGCGGTGTTGACGGGCGTCTTGAGCCTGAGCATCTGCCTGGGCTCATCTTTGGCTAAGTGTTCAGCGAACTTCTCTTTGGACATCAGAGATCCTCTATCAGTCGGGACAACCGCTTCTCGATCGCTGGGTGTCGACCGGACACGGTCTTCAGTACCGCATCGACATTGATCTTGAAGTTGGTCCACTCTTCGCCGGCGATCCTGGCGTACTCATCGAGAGCCATTCTCATCAGTAAGTGTATTCCCATCTCGACCATCTCCCACTGGGGGAGCTCGTACTTCTTGGCCAGGAGCCGGTGGCCCTGGTGGATCGGCAACAGCTTGTCCTGGAGGTAGTCCTGCTCAATCCTTCCGTTAGAATCGATGTGGCTCAGGATGTGGTTCTCCACTGCAGCAACATAGAGCTCGTCCTTGAAGCGTGTCCACAGGGCCCCCACGTCTCGCGGGTCGGCATCGCGGTAGACCTCTTCGAATTGGTCGCTCCAGTCTCTGATGCTGCGGATCTGGGAACTCATGATGTGCTTCTCAGTTCGCATCTTTCCGAAGAGCAGTGAGTCGACGCCCTCGTCGATGTCCTCGTGAACGAAGCACAGTCTCTTGTCAGGGGTACACTCCAGACCAACCGTGTCTGAGACCTGGGTATCTGCCAGCTTTGGCCCCTCGGCCTCGAAGCTGGCTTCGCTTCCCAGTGGGCCCTTAACCTTGGTCAGCCGGATCTTGCCGGTAAGCAGCAGAACGAACAGACACAGCACTGTGATGATGCCTAGGGTCGGCCACAGTGCTTGTCCTAGGTCGATGTGTATGTCGCTGGTGTTGGGGTCGACTTTGACTAGGGTTGCTGGGGTATAGGCTCTGGCAGGGCCAGTTGAAAAGGCTGGTGATGCGGGTGCAAGTTGGTCCACGATGAGCTCCTACCTTAATCTAGCCTAGACAATAAAAAAGGCCCTGCGTCGATAGGATCGCAGGGCCAGGGTGCCCGGGTTGGCCGGGACTTTCATTGGTTAAGAGGCGACAGCCTCGGCACCAGCAAGTTTGTCACCCACAAGGGGCATCACCTCCTGATCGCGAACGATCAAGCCGTTATTGAAGGTTTGACGTAATTGCCTCAAATAGTATTTCGGTGACGCCGTGGTTTCAAAGTAAGTCCGAGTTACGGTAGACAGATTCAAGACGTCGCCGAGTGGCGGACTCCCGTTGATCTGACTGTTGGGGGAGACTTGGATAGCCGGGGCTTCGATACCCGCCACCTGGTCGGTGACGATGGCCTGGACACTGCCGGCAACCAAGTCTCCTGCGACGACCTGGGTCTGCTGATGATCGGCATAGGCGGTGGAAGCGGTAACGACCGGAACCAGCACCAGACTGAACATCAGGACCAGGAGCGACAGCAGGAAAGCTTTCTTCACTAGATCCTCCTCTTTTCCCCTCTATGGGGTTTCATACCTACATTATACAGCATGGACTGCTACTTCAATCTAGCCTTGGTTCAGCCTCTCATCCTCGACGAATATAGGGCCTCCTGGTCCAACATAGGCCCCTCCGATGTTAAAGTCATAGAACTCACGGGCCTCATCAAGGTCCATACCGTCGCGGTCGACCAACACCTTCAGGAGGCTACGCACACTGTACACGAACCGAACCGGGCCATTGATGTCTTGCGTGGTTCCGATGAGGGCTGCGTCAAATCCGCCGGCCTTTAGGGTCTCGGGGTTCTCACCCTCCTCCCACTTCAGGCCCCCTTCTCAAGCTTCTTCAGCTTGAAGATCTTGCTGGCCAGCAGCTGAGCACCCTCGGTGGAGGCTCCTTGTGGGAGAGCAGCCTGGAGACTGTATCCAGGAGTTGGTCCTGCCAGGTAGCGGATGAAGTACTCTGTAGCCCACTCATGCAGACCGTAGGGGCTGGACTTGGCCTCTGGCAGGCAGAAGTATATCGCATCCTTGGTCTCGGCGTAGATCCCGAACCAGAACTCCCCGAAGTGGGCGTCCTCGCCGGCGATGGCCTGGAGCACCGAGCGTGTTCCGAAGAAGTTGCCGATCTCAGGCGCTGGGGGCGTCGGACCGGTCTGCAGAACGAACTTGCCAAGGAACTCGGCCTCGTCCCGTGCGAACAGCAGCCGGCCGTCAGTGTATAAGACCAGAGACTGTCCTTCATTGTCGCCGTTGGTGGTATCGACAACCCTCTGGTCGAAGACCGTGTACAGCTTGTGAGTCTTCAGATGCTCATAGATCTTGTGATTGAGGTTCATGGCTACTTCTCCTTGATGACGTCGCCGATCTTAACGGAAGCCCAGGTAGTCCCGTAGAAGGTGAACCTAGACCCGCTACCGTCTTCGACAACAATGTCATAGGTGTGGTACTTGTCGCGGAAGACCCCATGCGAGGTTTCTCCGATGGCCACCACTTTCACGGGAGGCGTCATCAGGTTCAGTCTCAGGGTCGGACCATAGTCCACGTTCTCGACTTCAAGCCCGTTGAGGATACGGTATCGGATGTCCTCGGTCAGCTTAGGATCTCCTGGGTAGAAGACGTGCTGAAACAGCGGGTTGCAAGAGCTGAAAAGTAGTAGGGAGAGCAGTAGAACGGATTTCATATACTTGCTCCTTTTCCGTAGACTCCTGGGTTTGCGTTGGCCCAGGTCAGGACAGCCACGGTTGCCTGGGCTAGGCCATCAGAGCGCTCAGCTTCGTTGTCGAACTCGCCCTTGCCAAACTCTTCGGTGAGGCCCAACCTCAAAACGGTAGCTCCCTCCACGTCAGGACAACTGATGTTAGCCGCGCCATGCCTGAGGCTGAAATGGCCTATCTGGTTACCCTCGAGGTAGATGTCGTACCGCTCAGGGTATCCGGCACAAGTGTTGAGGAACAGGACCTTGTCAACACGTCGGCTGAGCTGATCCTGGGTAAGGTCAAAACGATCGGTGACTTTGTTCATGATTTAGCCCTTTTCAACAGACAGCTTGGGTTTAGACAGGACCAGCCCCCTTCCTCGGGGATAGCTGAATCATGTCCACAGCCCACACACCGAAGCCACCCCGGGCCCAGCATAGAGGATTCGTAAGGGAGATGAGTTCGAACAAGTGGCTTCGTGTCTGGAACCTCGGAGGCTTGCGGTTCATCCAGGGCGATCTCCACAAGGGTTAGCTTCAGATAGTCTGCGGCAACCCTCTTGGCGTCCTCGTACTTCGAATAGTAGCTCACATATTCGTGGTGGCGTCTGAGACCTGGCCATTTGACCCAATGATCGATGCTAGGCAGCCTTCGCCACCAGAGACCTAGGTAGGAGCTCTCCAGAAAGAACTTATCAGCAAGGCCTCGGACCCTGACGCGCATCATCATGATGGCACCTTCCTATACCCAGCGGCGGTAATACGCTGGGTCAGCTCGATGCACCCAGCGACTCCGTCCAGACCGTGGTGGATGTCGTCGCGATCCCACTGCTTGATTAGCTCCAGTAAAGCTGAGTCGACAAGGACTGGTTCAGCCTCGACAGCCTCGAATCCGGTCTCCAGCCACTCGGTACGCTTCTCGGGGTGGGGACAATGGTCGTCACTAGGTCTGTGGTCCCTCAGCGGCTTCTGGCAGTTCTTGCAGATCGTGTGTGATTTGATGTTCATAGTTTTACTCCTGCCCGCCGGTAGCGGTTCTTCATCTTGTCGGGCATCGGTATGCCCTTGAACTCCTGCCAGGTCTGCTTGTCCCCAGGTAGGATACCCTTCAGGTCAGCATTCCGTAGGAAGTTCCTGACTAGGTTCTCCAGCTCGTCTGGATTATACAGCGCCCAGGAACCCTGGGGCGGAAGGTCTACTCTTACCGTCCACTTGTAGCTGTAGCGCTGGGCTCCGGTCTTGTGCTTGAGCCCGTCGTGGGTGCGGATCTGGATGCTGCCCAGAGCCCAGTGCGGGAACTTGATGTACGTCGACCCAGTGTCGGCCTCATTGAAGACGAAGGCTCCCCAGGGCTTGAGTTCCCTCAACAGGAAGTCTGCGGCGGACTTGATCATGGGCAGATGGATCTGATCCTCAATCCTCATCATCGTCATCCTCCCAGTCTTCCTCTTCCAGCATGGCATCTAGCGCCGACTTCTGCTCATCTTCCTGCTGGGCGAAGTTGTTCTCCCCCTCAGCGAAACACTCGGGGCAGGCTTGGTTGCTGAACCACTGGCTGAACTCAAGGCTGTCACAGAGTTCCTCGCAGATAGGGCATTTCATCGCAGTCGTCCTCCACTATGAACCGTTCTTAAAACCTATTCTGTTGATGCGGCATCTCGCCCTCGTCCTTGACCATCTGCCTGACTGAGCCACCTACAGTCGGCCACACAGGCAGGGCTATCTTCACTACTTCTTCGACCTTCAGAACATTGGCGAAGCTGTTCTGCGCTCCACTAAACAGCCAGGTGCCTTCCTCTTGGTCATACACCACGGTGGTGAGCCCGGGAGCAAGCTTCCTGTCAGACCACACAAGGAAGGCTCTCTTCGAGGTGCCGTCCTTCATGAGGATTGGATTCTGGCCGCGGTACTGGCCTGCTAGGTTCATCCGATCAAGTTCATCCCAGTCGAGGTCTATCATCTCAGAACTCCTTCCACTGTTTTCGGGTCATGCCCAGGGCCCTCCTCTCTTTGAGAGGCTTCTGGATGAACCACAAGGACGCGGCGATGACCATAACCCCCATGATCAGGAATAGCGGGAACAGGTAGTCGTTGTTGAAGCCGAAGACCAAGCTGGCCACCGAGAACAGACTCCAGAAGATACCCGTAGCAAGCATCCCTCTAAGATGCAGGAGTTCTGACTTGATCCTGATAACTAGCCTGACGTTGTTCTGGATACGGATGAGTTCAGATCTCCACTGCCGTTCTTCTGGGTCTATGGTCATTTCCTGTCCTCCAGTAGTTCCTGCCCGAAGGCAGCCATCTCAGTCATCAGGTGCTGGTAGCGGTCGTTGCTCCAGGTAGCAGTGCCGCGGTAGAGGTCCGTCCACCAGTAGACCATCAGCCCCCGGAGAAGCAGGCGCTGGTGGCGATACTCGAGGAAGGTACCGTTCCAGGGCTCGAAGAGTTTCATCTGACCCTCGAGATCCGAGGAGCGCTTGTCAGCGAGGTCAACTCCCATCAGATCGGCAATGGCCTGCTTCAGGGGCTTCCTCAGGGTCGCAGTGGTGCCATGGTCAGTGTTCCAGACAAGCTGCCTGGAAAGACTCTTGGCGAAGTTGTCGAGGAAGGTAATGTCATCGGTCGTCAAGTGTTTCATGTTTTACTCCAATTCTTACCTTCGGGATCAACGGGTCCGGGCGACCATACGGTCTCCAGCCAGGGATCTTCTGACCAGGTAGGCTCACCGCTGACCTCGTCCTCCCCATCGATGTATGCGTCTACGTTAGGGCAGGCAGAAGAGGTGGGGTGATGAGCTACTATAAGATTTCCACAGTGGAGACAAAACTCTGGGGATGGCCGGGTATCGATCCGTTCCTGGGTGCCCATCATAAGCCTCCTTCGAGGTGGAGCTCTCCGTCATCGCCGACGACCACGTCCTGCTCCCCGAGAGCCTGGGCCGCTGCTGTGAGCCGGTCTCCGATGGCCCCTAGGCCTCGGTCCCACGCGCCCGATCCATGGCGGTTGCGGTCGAGCCATGCGTCGTGGCCAGCGTAGTCAGCCGATAAGCCCGCATCATAATAGCTGCAGAGGCTGGGTTCGTTGTCGATCTCGAACTTCTCGCAGATAGCCTTGGCCTTCTGCAGGGATTCATCGCTGAAGTCCGCGAAGGTCTTGCCGGCATTGAGGAGGCTGTCGCCATCTTCGTTGTCGGCGGTCCACAGGGCGCACTCAAGGTAGCCCTTGGTGAAGGCATCTAGGCTGTCTAGGATCTCTTGTTTACTCGGCATCTTGGGCCTCCCGGGCTTCCTTGATGAGCTCTGCAATTTCCTTGGATAGCTGAGCATACCCATCAGAGTCTAGGATGTCCTGAACATCGACGAGCTTGCTGATCAGCTTCTCCTGCATCTCGGGAGAGAGCGAATTCTTGATCACGACAACCTTGAGACCGGGGACGGCTTCCCACGCTTGGACGTCAAGGACAAAGCGGTCAAGGGCGCTCTCTGCCTGAGCCCTGCTATCGAAGCGTATAGCGCTTGCATCAAAGACTGCGGGGTTGTTCTGGTCAGTGCTCACAGTCTCGGGCTTGACGTAGCCGTAGACGAGTCCTGAGGCATTAAATCGGACTTCAGAGAGAAGGAGGTTGGACGTCAGGTTAAAGAGGTACCAACCTTTAAGTGTTTGTTTTGGCATGGTCTTTCTCCTTGCGGGGTAAGTATCCCCAGCGAATTGCATTGATGAGTCCATAATGATGGACTAGGAAGAAGAAGGTCCGGGCGGGGGCCAGGGGTGCGAAGAGCTTCCTCAGCTTCTCGTCGTGCTTGAGCTTCTTGTCGAGCGTCTTGAGCGTCCAGACTTTACCACAGGTCTCGCACTTCGTCCGCTTGTCGCCCAAATCGATGCTATCGTCATCGAGAGAGTCGATCCACTTCATTGTGCCGTTATGGCATTTATGACAAATTAAGGAACCCATGGCTTTTCTCCTTGTAAAAAGCCCCCTGTCAGGCTAGGCCTAGGTGCTTCCCCGAGCATCAGGACTGATAAGCCGGTCGACAGGGGGCTTGGTAGGCTACTGATTCTCGAAAATGATCGGGGTACCGCAACCCGGGCACAGTCCGTTGTCAGCCGCTTCGCCAGGGAAGGTGTGGCCGCACAGGAGGCACTTGGCACCGTTGCCGTGGGGCTCCACGGTGGCGATGTAGCGCTTGGTGTGGAACTCTCGGACGGCGCTGATCAGACCTCCTCGGACGTTCTTGTCGTCAGCGCTCTTCGGAATGACCCCGACATCGAAGCCCAACGACCCGCTGTTGATCGCGGCTTGGACCCGAGCGGTGTCGTCCTTGGCGACGTCGCCAACCTTGACGAAGTCGGCCTTGGGAGTGGTGTAGCTGGCCTTCAGGATGATCTTGCTGGCCTTCTCGGGAAGGTTCTCGGTAAGGGCCTTGGCAGAGATGCTGATGACCTTCAAGAGCTCGGCCTTGGTCAGCAGGGCCGCGGCCTTCTCGACGTCAATCTTGGTATCGACGTTGCCGATGAAGAAGCTGATCTTCTTCTTGAGAGTGAGGTTGATGTATTCCTGAGCCTTGGGCTCGTCCAGAAGATTCTGGCCCAGAGTCTTGGCCTCGGATTCGAGGTTGGCGATCTGTCCCTTGAGCTCGATGAGCTTGTCGGCGTCCAGCTTCCACTGAAGATCAGCTGGGGTCTTGAAGAGATTGGGAGCAGTACTCCAAATGAAGGTATTCTTTGCGGCCATGATGTTCTCCTTTTTTTGGGGGGGCCTGTTCACGGCCCCCCACTATTCAGATGTTGATGTTGACGGGGGTGATCGTCACAGTTGCAGAGTTCCAAAGCTCTCTAGCTTTGTTGGCTTCACGGGAGGCCAGAGCCAGGGTGCTGTGCCAGGACCCGACCCGGTAGCTGCCCAAGTCTTTGGCCTGATTCTTTCGGGCCTCGTCCACAGACTCACCGTAGTGCTTAACATCCTCTTCCCGCGACTCGAGTCTGGGTTTGTTCTCGGACAGAGCTCTGATCACCCCTTCCTTGATTGAAATGGGGGTCTGCTGCTCGAGGGGGATGTAGGTTCCGGTGTTTTCAGGTCGAAGGTTTACCCCATGAGGGATAAGCCTCTCGTAGTCAGGAAAATATGCCCACAAGCCTGTGGCCCAGTTGGGCCGAGCGCCCTTACGAGAGGGGGTGGAAATAACCTCCTTGCCTTCTTCGAGACTGGCCAAGATGCTCTCAAGGGCTTTGACTTCATTGGCGATCTCGTTGCGGTACCCGACAATTCGATCGAAGTTCTCAATAGCGGCTTCAAGCTCGTAGCCTGGAAGGAAGTGGACCTCAACGACTGCTTTGTAATTTCGGAAGGTCTGACGGGTACTAACGGTACCGTCTGGATGGTGATGGATTAACGTGGGCTTCTTGGTCTTGGTAGCCATTGTGAACTCCTTTCGAGGTTTTCAGCCCCGATGTCTATGATACTAGACCCTATTAAAAGCAGTGTCAAGCAGTTTTTTGAAAGAAAGAACTGGAGCCCCAAGACCAATGGAAGGGGTTGTCTTCCGGCAGTCAACGACCGCCTCAAGGGGCTCCAGTAACTTAGTTGTTGTGGATGACGGCCAGGATGTCGCGGAACTGGATCACGACATGCTCGAGGCCGTCCTGCTTCACGATGTCGCCGACATGCTGGTCGAACAGGATGCGGTCGCCGACTTTGATCTTGATGACCTCGTCGTCACCGATCGCTGCGACAGTCCCTTCGAAGAGCTTGGTGTTGGCGACCACGGCGTCGGGGATGAAGAGGCCGCTGGCGGTCACTGACTCGACGACATCTCGGCGCACCAAGATCCGATCGCCCAGGGGTTGGTAGCGCTTGGCCATAGATCAGACCCCAGCCTTGGCTTTGATGTGCGAGGCCAGGTCGTTGAAGTCCTTGCTCAGGGCCTGGAGGCGTGCGATTGCATCCTTGGTCAGCGCGACACCCGCGGCATCAACCCCCGTGACAACCTGGGCGTCGAAGTCTTTGGCCTTGGCTTCGACGGCGGCGGCGAAGTGGACGGCATGGGCCTTGGTAGCCACTTCGATCCTGGTGGCAAAGGCCTTGAAAGCACCGACTTCCTTCTTGAAAGCATTCTCGATGTTCTTGATGAATGACATAGTCACTCCTTGGTAAAGATTCCCCTATGGGGTTACCAAGATAATACACCAAGCAGTCGTCAGGGACCAATATCAGGCTGGATCTTGTCCGCGGCTTGCTGAAGCTGTACCTCATCGGGAGCAGACCCCTCAAAGTAGCCATAGCATCGTGGGTTGTCGCAGTATCTCAAACCATCGGTGTCAACGGACAGCGGACTCTCACAAGCAGGACAAGAGCCGGCCTGGAGTCGGTCCCGAACAATGTCCATCCGAGGATCAGCGACGTCGTCTTCTGGTGGTTGCTCCCACTGCCGTGCTGCCTGGTCGTAGGTCCATTCTCCGCGCATCTCGTCACCGCCTTCTACTTCAATCTAGCGCAGGACCTGGAATCATGTCGGACTGGGAGTCGACAGCGGCTATCAGCCCCCTGGCCACGGTCAGAGATCTCTCGATGATGCTCTTGGTGTTGCCCGTCCAGTTGTGGTTCAGAGCGGCTCCCGCGATCTGGGCTGCCGTCATGATCAGAAGCCGTCTCTCCTCAGCCTGCTGGTACTGCTGTGAGACTGAAGCCACTCTGGGCTGGGATTCGTGCTCGTAGGCGCTGGTCTCAATCTCCAGCAGCTCGTCGGTGCTGTCAAGTAGTTGGCTTTGATTCATGAGGCTGGACCCGAGGGGTCGGCGATGATGTTGTCGCCAGATGCCGTCACCAGCAGGAAGATCCCACCGGGCTTCTTCCGATACAGAACTGTATAGGTGACCCTGGAGAGGATTACATCGGGGTCACCTATCTTAGGCAGATATTCTACGCTTACCTGCGAGACCTCGCCAGCGGCCCGTTTGGTTAGGCCTCGGGCGTCCTTGAAGATAACTGCCACCTTGTCGCGTGGGAGGAAGCGAGGGGCCTCTGGCTGGCCCCTCAAGTAGGAATAACCCTGGACTTTGGTGTCAAGCATGTTGTTGCTCCTGTTAGTCGTCAAACTCGTCGTCTGGATCGAAGTCGTCATCTAGGCTGTCATCGTCATCGACCGGACCGTCTTCTAGACCTTCGTCATCGTCGTCAAAGTCATAGTCCCCATCATCCAGGGCCTCGTCATCGTCCAGATCGTCATCGTCGTCTTCGAAGTCGTCGTCATCGTCAAGCTCTGGGTCGGGGTCAAACACAGACATGGGAACCTTCTCGAATACTAAGTTCAGTTTGGGGATACGATCAGCGACACTAGCCACGTCAGTCTCCTACGACTTGATCCAGTCTTTCTCAGGAGCCTTGCCCAGCTCCTTCATCTTGGTCAGAAGCCTCGGAACCTGGGAGCCGTCGATGGGCAGCCAGCCGTCAGCCTCTGTTGGGTCTAGTTTACCGCCATTGACCCAGATGTCAACTACCGACTCCGAGAGCTTGCCCGTGGGGAAGCTCACCCTGACGAGCCCCAGGAAGGTCTCCCAGTTCTGGCTCAGGATGAAAATCGGGAAGGACGCCGCGGCACTGGCCTCGGTGAATCTGGGGTCAGACAGTAGGTTCAGAGGCAGCAACGTCTGGAAGTCGTGGACATGGGGCGGAGTTGCTGCCGCGGGAATGCCGCGGCCAGGGAACAGTGTCGGCTCGGGGAGGGGGGTCTCCTTGGGCTTGGGGTTGAACCAATTCAATGTGAACTTCATTCGTCGTCTCCTCTTGTGTTCTCGATAGCGTGATGCTCGACCATAAGGTCGTAGATCTCTTCCCAGTCTTCTGGAAGACCTCCTAAAACGTGGTCATCTACGATGATGTCACCATGGACCTTGCGCGATTGGGTGGGCCCATACATAGAGTTCCAGGGCTCGGGTAACTGGTTGAAGGCGTGATATGGGATTTCCTTGTTCGTGAGCCATCGTTGGGCCTCGAAGATGGCTAGATCGCCGCTCCGGGCAGTCCAGATCACGATTATGTGGCCAGCCTTGTGCAGTCTGCGGAGTACTCGGTCGGCGTTCT
>Ga0265314_10004651_pt1 | contig 12620 bp, 18 predicted proteins | sample 4126metaG_FD_203106 | JGI IMG/M metagenome (GOLD analysis project Ga0265314, IMG submission 203106) | Rhizosphere microbial communities from Carex aquatilis grown in University of Washington, Seatle, WA, United States - 4-1-26 metaG | ecosystem: Host-associated > Plants > Roots > Rhizosphere >... | reverse complement strand
CATCTTCGCCAACAATTAGGTTATATGTGGATATACCATCTACTTTACCATTCTTTTGAATCTGACCCGTTTTATGTTTATTTGGTATATCAACATATTTTGATAGCCCGCCGAATGCTTCATATGGCTGTCCGTTTAGCAAGCCAATAAACATTGTCCACTGCTCACCTTTTATTTTGGCTTTCTTAATATCGCATGGAAGGATGTCTGGTCGTTTTGGAGCCATAGCTGTGTGAATTATATTTGGACGATTTTCTTTTGATTCATTTTGTTCCATACTAACTAATACTCCAGATCTACACCCATCACGATATACTGTAAATCCTTTTGTTCCAGATTCCCATGCCTTCATATATACTTCAGATACTAATTCTTTAGTTGCTGAATTAGGAAGATTACAAGTTTTTGATATAGCATGACAAGTCCACTTTTGAGCAACTGCTTGCAAATCTACACTTGCGACCCAGTCAATTTCATTTGATGTTGCTTGCCAATAAGGAGACTTTTTAATATTAGTTTCGCCTGTAATTTTCATCCATTTTTTTACGCCATGATGATATACATTGAATTCCTGCCACTTATCACCAAGCTGATCGGTAAAATCTACTTTAGCATTTTTATCTGATGAATTAATTTTCTTTCTTCGTTTATATTCCAAAAGAAATGGAGGTTCAATACCCGAAGTTGTTTGAGTTAATGTTGATACGCTGCCAGCAGGAGCCGTAGTAAGTAATGCTATATTCCTTCTGCCATTCTTTTTATATATTTCATAAGTTTTTTTATCAGCTTTCCATATCTGTTCTAAAAACTCATGACCTTTTTCTTTTTCAAAAGAAAATACTGGGAATGTCCCTCGTTCTCCAGCCATAATACAGGTAGAACGATAGCATCCTATTGCTAAATGTTTATATATTTTTTCGGTTATCTCTATTGATTCTTTAGATCCGTATTTTATATTTAGCATTGCTATACAGTCACCAACGCCAGTTATACCAGTTCCGGTTCTTCGCCCATTTATACATGCCTGTTTTACCTTATCCCATAACTCCAATTCAATTGCTTTGACATTTGCGGGTTCGGGATCTTTTTTTATTTTTGCTATTATTTTATCAATTGATTCAATTTCAAGATCAATCATATCATCCATTAATCGCTGCGCTTTAATTGAATGATCTAAAAATAGATTAAAATCAAAATCAGCATCTTTTGTAAATGGATTATTTACATATGATGTAAGATTTATTAACAACAATCTACAACTATCATATGCTGACAAAATCAATTCGGAGCAAGGATTTGTTGATATTGATTTATACCCCATATCATTATATATATCTGATGGCGTTCTTCGCAAGGAAGTATCCCAAAATAATAATCCAGGCTCAGCACTTGTATGAGCCGCATCTATAATTTCATCCCATATTTCTTTTGCATTAATATAATTAGACACTTCAGGGGTATCAGAATCAACCGGCCAACGAAGCTGATACTGTTCGTTATTTTTTACTGCTTTCATGAATTCATCTGACAATTGCAATGATATATTTGCTCCAGTTACTTTTTTTAAATCTTTTTTTATATTTATAAATGTTCGTACTTCTGGATGATGAATAGAACAGGTTATCATGAGCGCGCCTCTTCGCCCAGACTGTCCAACCTCTCTAATTGTATTAGAGAATCTTTCCATAAACATACCAATACCATCTGTTGTTTTTGCAGCATTCGCTGTAGCAACTCCTTTTGGTCGTAATGTTGATATATTGAGACCAACGCCACCTCTTCGTTTTGATATTTGAGCGAGTTCCTGATCTGTTTTTAAAATACCCCCATAAGAATCATATGGGCTTTCAACAACAAAACAATTAGACAAACTTTGAATTTGATATGAGTTCCCAATAGCAGACATTGGGCTTCCCTGAGGGACAATATACTTGAACTTATCTAGTAACGCAAATATTTCTTTTTCATCCATGGGATTGGGATATTTACTTTCTATTCTTGCAAACTCTTTTGCAAGTCGCCAATGCATTTCAGTAGGAGTTAACTCAAGATATTCTCCTTTTTCATTTTGAAGGGCGTATTTATCTGTAAATACTTTACCTGCTAATTCATCACCATCGAAATATTCGATACTAGCCTCTAAAACTTGTTCATACGTATATTTTTTCATTCCTAATCCTTCTCGCATTTAAGATAGTTCTTTACTGCGTTTTCAACAACAACGCTGAAAACTAAAATCTTTTTATAGTCGAATATTTTTTTTCAAAACATCCAACGCGCCGTCAATCATTTTCATACAATAAAAACGTGATAGCTTCATTTTCTTGCAAACTTTGCTTATTGACAACGGCTTATCGCCATCAACTCCGAATACAAGATTTACTATTTTCTTTTGCTCCTCATTTAAATGATCCATCGCTGAACCAATTACTTTAGTTATTTCTAAATCTTCCGTAAGCGTCTCAGGTATATTTTTTTCTTCTTTTAGTTCTGGCATTTTCGTCTCTCTATGAGGCACATTAGCTTTTGCAAACTTCAACGGGTATCTAATAACTGTATGAGTGTTTGCGCTACGAGTTATTCTAGTTTCTATATACTTATGAGCCCACCAAAAGAAATTTCCTTTACTAGGATCATAATTATTCATTGCTCGTACTAAGACTTCTAATCCCTCTTGGTTCAAATCTTCATAATTTGAGAACCCCTTATACTTATTGGTTCGCATCGATATCAGGTAAAAAAACTTATCTATACATATTTGTTCGTGTTTCTTGTATTCTGCTATATCCGTCTGACTTTTTGTTTCCTCACTTTTATTTCGTAGTTGAATTAATGTCATCATGAGATTTTGAGCTTCTTCAATAGATATCATTCTTACCAGCCTTTTGATGGCATTAGCGCCAACAATTAACCAATATAAGACATAGAAAAAGAATGTCAAGGTATTGGATGACTATTTTTGTGTTTGTAGTAAAAAATATATCTTGTTAGTGATAGAAAACTTACTTTGAGTATCGATCTTTTGCCCATCCACCCCCAACCAGCGTGAAACTTGTTTGTGAAATCAAACGCTTAGGCGGCGGACTAATTTTATTATTTTCTTTACATGTAGGACACTCTTGTAATGGCTCGTCATGAACTGACTGAACTGCCTCGAACTCTTTATCGCAAATTTCACAATAATAACAATAGGTTGCCATTCTATTTTCCCTTATTCATAATCTTATTAATTACGTCTTGCGCTATCTTATTAGCTTCATCTTCTGATATTATATTTGTTTTTACTTTGCTATCTACTTCGGTTAGTATTTTTTGAATACGTTTTAGATTTCGCGATGGCTTTGGCGTTTTGCCTTGTTGCACATCATCGAATGCTTTTTTCAATTCTTTGATGGCGAAATCAATTACTTGTTTTTTATTATCATCTGGCATTTTGATTTCCTATATTAGGAGTAAAAACTTATTTATATGTTCTTCTACTTCAATAATTTTTATTGTTAAATAATCAATCTTGGTAAATGAAACAATATATCGTTCGCTAAAATCTGATTTATCACTTAATTTTATTAGGTTTGCTTGTTGTCTATCTATGCTACGAATATAATCGAGCAGATCACCTTTATCATCCATCATGGTATGAACTATTTTAGTATAATAGTTTTCTATTTTTCCATTAACAAAATTAGGATGCTTTTTATTAAAAAGAAACTTGTCTGCTACGCCGTAATAGATTTTATCGGGGTCGATTTCTTTTTCCACGATCTAGTCCTTGTTGAATTTGTTCATACTTGGCTTCACCTATGAAATTGGAGTATACTTTTTCTGAACTATATAATTCTTTCTGAAACTTTTGAGCGTCTTCTTTTGTTTTTGCTGTTAGCTCATGTCCTGTTAGTTCAACAATGCCCCTCCCGCCCAGACTAATTAAATGTATTATGTTTCCTTTGGCATTACATTTGGGGCAGGTGTCTGGATCAGGCGCTTTTATTGATTGTTCTAATTCCCATTCGTGATTACATTCTGGCGATTCATGTTTAAATTCATATACTGGCATTTTATTCCTTTATTTTTCCTATCCGATCTGATATATCATCAGGATCGGTTTTTGTAACACTGTTGCTATAGCTTGGATCATTTATTAACGCACAACATGCGTAATTTTTTAAGGCCTTTCCTTTACCAAGCTCTGTTCGTCTAGATTTTATAATATGCATCGTGATATCTGGTTCTTCTGGCGGGCGTTTTTCTATTTGTATTCCGAAGTTAGCATTATGCATTATCATTTTGCTGCGGCCAATACGATGTAGCCCAATCTGATTTTCCATTGCCTTCTTACCTTGCATAATATCATTTAATTGAACTGCACTCAACATAATAATTTCATGAACACGGGCGAACTCGCTTAACTGCTCACTTATTTTACCAAGTTTCAACCAGTCATCCATATTTTCATCTCTGGTATAATCCATCAATGACAAATAATCTACTACCATAACTTTTGGTTTCTTACGTGTAAGAACTATATCATTGAATATCAGCTCAATGGTTTCTATTGTGGCTCCGCGTGGTATATCAACGATCTCAAAATCAAATGGATACTGCTTTACAAACTTTAAACATTTAGTCAGTCTCTTTTGCTCATCATCGGTTAACTTTGCATCACGAATACCCTTTTGCGGTATCATACCTAATCTTGCTAATATACGTTCTTGCATATCATTGAATGGCATTTCAAGACTTATATATAATATATCAGTACCTTCTCTGAAATCTCTTTCCATATCAATTGTATTACCTTGAAGCCACATATTCATTGCCATATTCATTAGCAACATTGACTTGCCGCCGCCTGTATCTGCACCAATCAATAACATTTCCGATGGGCGCATGCCGCCCGTTGTAAAATCAAAAAAACTATATCCTGTTGGCATACCAATACCAAAATTAGGATCCTTTAATTTTGCTACATACCTATTCTTAAAATCATCAGCAGCGCCCTTTAATGTATTTTGTTCATATGCTTTGAGTTGATTTATATTTTTGATATTATTTAATACTGATTGAATATCACCAATACTCTTTTTTAAATCTAAATTATCTGCTTGACTTGTTAGTCCGTCTTTTAGATTATGAATAAGCTTTTCCGAATACCTCTTCTTTAATTTTTCTAAATCGTGCTTATATTCTTTATCATCATAATTGAATGCCATTATCCTATCGAATAATTGATCTGTGTGCTCAGCGAATGCTTTATTTTTAGCAGGATCAATACGCTCTAATATTACACGCTTAGTAGGCACATCTTTATATACACGAATATATTCAATAACCAATTTAGCAAAACGCCAAGCGCTCGGATCAAACAACTTCTCATTGCAATCGTGCGCAAACTCCAATGCGTATTTACGATTGGTTAGAATTGTTTTTAATATAGATAGATCTAGGTCGTTCATGCCATCACCATAATTTTATTTATTCTTTCCGAATCAATTTTAATTTCCATAAATGTATCCCAATCTTTATCTCGTAATGTATTCATATAAACATAATATGCCATTAATAATCTAATATCTTGATGCCCATCTAAATCCGATACGGTTGCAAGATCTCTAAAAAATCCGGCAATTGGTCCAGTTAATCCATAGTATCCATTTTGGGATGTTACACGTTTTATAAACTCTAAACAAAACTGTGTATGTTCTTCTGTTCCGAACTCATCAGCAAACTCTGGGCGACCTTGTGAGAATGACCAATCAATAAAACTATTTATGTGTTGTTCTATATCTAAACTCATTGTTTTTGTGTCTTTCTAAAATCTATGGATAGGTCTAGGTCGTTCATTATTTAATACCCAATTTGTTAAAATCATTTTCCCATATTGACACTAATTTATATCCATTAGATATAATAAATAATTCTTTTTCTAATGTTTTATTATATAATAATCCGAATAATTTTTTATTATTCTTGTTTATATCATCAGGTTTATAAACGGCAGGATTACCATGCCAATAATCACCATAAAATTCATATATAGTTTCACTATCTGGGTCATACCCATCTACTCTTATAAATTTATTAGCAATCTTAAGTGTTAAAAGCCTATGCTCATCGTCATTTGGTATTCCTAATAAATCCAACCACTGTACCTCTTTTTTTGAAGTGCCAGTCGAACATCTTATACAACCACTTCCATACAAATGGTTTCCGGCAATTTGTGAAAATGCCCCATGTTGCGTGCATATAATATCAATGTATTCCGAATATCCTTTATATACACTATTCGCATAATCATATTTAAAATTATGAATAAAATTTGCTTTTTCTATAAAACTTTCTTTAGTTAAAGAAATTAACTTTATTCGATTCTCCCTTGCACATCTTTGGCACCCATGCCCAGAAATATGATTTCTTGGGTCTATCAAGAATGAGCCATGTTCAAAACATATAACTTCTATTTTAGAATAAGAATCTTTATAAATCATTTTAGAATAATCATATCTATTATTATGGGATATGTTTGCCTTAAAAATAAACTCTTCTTGGGTAGTTATTAATGTCTTAACTAACCGTTCTCTAAAACATTTTGGACATCCACTGCCACTTAAATGTGATGCGGGCGTTTGAGTAAAACTGCCATGCGTATCACAAATAATTTTTACTTTAGTTTGATTATTAATATAATTAACTGTTATATAGTCATATATAAAATCATGAATATTATTTGATTTTTCAATAAATGAGTTAGAGGCGATAGATATCTTTTTTTTAGCCATATCAATTACTCCACACAATGGACACCCGCTACCACGTAAGTGGTCTTTTGGTAATTGAAGAAATACTCCGTGCTCTGGACAAATAATATTTATTCGTACGCTACCACCAATATAACACACAAGACTATAATCATATTTATTATTATGAATAATAACAGATCTGGATACGAATTGTTCGTTTGTTAATTTTCTATTTGGCATTTTTTCTAAAATCACTTCCAAATGATGATATCATTTTTACATTAGAAAATAAACTATCTATACTTTGTTTAAAATTACCAGTGAATCCTTCCAATGGATTCGGACTATTAGAAATCATAATTGATGGTAATTTATTTTGCATTCGTGTTCTAAAAATTGATTCTAATGTTTTCCCAAATAGTTCTGAACTATTTTCACTATTAAAAAATCTATTGTCAAACTCATCTATGACTAAAAAATCTACAATCATAAGCTCTTTCCTGGCCACAAATCGATCTTCCTGTGAATTAAGCAATGCATTTACGATATCTTCCAATGTAGAATATAATGCTAAATAGTTTTTATGCAACACTGTTTTTAACATATTAGTTGCCGTCATACTTTTACCAATTCCGTGATTTCCACATAAACATATAGAAATTCCATCATTATACATATTAGAAATATTTTTTACATATTGTTCATAACATTTTTTAAAAACATCGGCACCTTTAAAATTGTCCATATTTAAATCCCAATAAATAATTGGAATATTTGATTCAGCATATCTATTCATTGCAATTAACATAATACTACAACGTTCACACAACCCGTCATACGCCTGCTCTATTCGTGTTATGTTCTTTTTAGAACAAGTCTCGCAACCTTGAACCAATGACAATATTTTTCCTTCTACCTTGCGCTGTGGTAGGTTATTTAATGCTGTCGATCTAATTATACTCATTTATTTTTCTGTATTAGTGATTTAAATATATCTTTGGCACCAATATTAATATATGCGTCTGGATGAACTGTTATAAAACAGTTATTCGTTTTATCAAAACTACATATATCTACTGATGCACAACCGTTCTTGCTTTTAGGATGGTAAATCAATGCATCATTAGTATGTTTATCTTGTGATACTAAGTATGCATCTATAATTGTTCCTTCCTGCAATGATCCAAATAACCCATGCACTTGATATTTTACTTTTTTCATTTCTTTTTTACTCCGAATAACATTGATAGCGATGAACCATAACTTGTTGGTGCATTTCCTGATGGTTCATGTGATGTTAGTTTTTCTTTTATTTCTTCTAACTCTGCCTTATTGAGCTCTGCTTTCAATTCAGCGAGCGTCTTAATGTCATTATTAGACTTAATTGTTTTTTCAGCAACCTCATTGTATTCTTCGTGAATATTTGTCTCACTGAATTTAAAAAATAGAATATCATCCAATGTCTTTTGTATAACTATAATTTGATTTGTGGTCGAGCGAATAGCTGACTTTTGATCTGACCAAGATATTACTTGCCCACTGACTTGAACGCCATTTCTAAAAAATACTGTAATTTGTGAGTTTATTGGAGGGATCATATTAATATCATATACTTTTCTATATCAGTTTTATATTCTGGATATGTTTCACATATTATGTTTTTTACCTGCGTTAATGCTTCATATGGGTAATCATATTTTTTTTTAAAAAATATCAATAACAAAACCATATTATATGATATATTAACATTATATTTAATATAGATATTAACTACATTTTTTATTATCTCTACAAAATGTAAATCTCGTATTCCATCACTACTTTTATTTTCAGCACTGAAACTTTCATTAAATTCTGTATCATATAACCAATATGATGTTTATCGTTCATCGGAAGCAAATCCAACAGGCTCTAATGATTGAAACATTACTTCAACCTATTCGCCAAATTTTCTGCATACAACGCGAGCCACCCATTTGTGTATAAACACTCGGATACTTGCGAGTCTTGAACTAATTTTTCAACAACTCCGGGCGGTAAGTGATCTCGCATCAATTCATACAGAAAACTAATTAATTTACTATCACGCTCTATATGACCGCTGGCTTCTCGCAATGTATTGATTTCTTGTTGTCTATCTATTTTCTTATCGGTTTCGCTTGTCCAGTGGGCGGGTATATTTGTCATTGGATTCCAAGTAAGTTATTAATTTCTGATATAGGAGTTAGAAACTTTCTCTCTATTTTATAACCGACATCTGCTATTGGAGTTGGTTTATTTTCTTTTTTCCATTTAATAACATTGTCTTTTACAATAAATCCATATACCTCTACAATATATTCTGTTTTTGTTTTTGTTTCTGATACATCACATAATATATAAATATCGCATAAATTATTCATAACTCTTTCTTTAAGAACCAATGTATTATATTTAGTCATTACCGATTTTACATCGATTTTTAATAGACCATGTGTAAAATCTGGTTTAATTGTATTTGAAAATGCATTGTTCCATGTCAGTTCCGGAAACATTTTATGTACTGCCATCTCTGCTAAACGACCACTTGTAAAATTCTTATTTTCAAATCCCTCAGGTTTTTTAAATTCTGGATCATTTTTCAATAAGTTATTTTTATTAAATTTAAATACATTTTTAATTTTAGTTGGCGTTATGTTGTGTAACGTGCTCATTTGCTGTGAAGGCGTAGGTACTATGGGAACAATATCTGTTGAAGATACTGCTGGAACAATATCTGTTGAAGATACTGCTGGAACAATGGCTGTACTATTATTTTGATTATGCTTATAATAATTCATAAGCGCATCTACATATTTTGGAAGACACTCTTTTCCCGTTGATCTTATTTCCGCTAAAACGTCAAGTAATTCTGGTGTCATTGTCATTTTATTTATTTCCTATTACCAAAATAATGATATCCTTGTTTTTCCGCAATCTCCACGCAATCATTTAATAAATAACTAAGTGGGTTTTTAATTTGATCTGGATACTTATTCTCAAATCTAGAAAACGGCTTTGTTGTTAACAATTTAAACTTATTATCATAAGCATTTTCTTTTATACCACAACATAAACAAATCCTAGATTCTGGATTCCGATCGGAATAATCATCTAAATATGATCCACCATATTCTGAACGTAAACATACTGTGTGAGTGTGTTGGCATTCTTTTCGTAATTGTTCTAATGCCTTGCTAGCTTCGGCTTTTAGAAATGCTTCTTCTTTTTTGGAATCGGTTTCGTGTGCGAGTTTTATACAGGATATGTAGTCGTGTCGTAGGGTTGGTGCGTTGTTCATTTTTATTTTACCCTATCCAATATTTTTAAATCCATTCCAGCCCCAACCAACGCATCCATCAATCCCCTATATTCTTCACTCTCCCTAATAAATGCAAGCTCTCCATAATTATTAATTGGTGCATTGAATGATTTTATAATTGTCATATAATTTGGTGGAAGTGGCGTGGAACGATCAATGTTCGCATTTGGTATGAGTTTTAGAAACTTATACTTATTAACATCTATCGGGTTTGCCAATATTGCAATGCTGGTAATTCTCTTTTGTTTTGCCACAATTATTGTTTGAAAGAACCAATCTAAATAATCTTTGAGGATTTGAGGATCGCTTGACAATTGTTGTGATATTTTTTTTATGTTTTGTATTTCCCAGCTTTTTGATGGAGCCGTATGATTGAACTTGAATGTGTAATCAACGCCGTAATGGTTTTTGTATAATTTAACCCAATAAGCGATCACATGGACGGGACGCCAGTCTTTTGTTGGAAGGGTTTCAATTTCTGGAAATTGAGCGAACCATTTTTGGTATGCGGTGCTGACGGCGTCGGTTAGTTGTGGGTCTATGTTTTTCATAGTAATTGTAATAACTCAGGTTTCATCAATCGTTCGATTTCATTTTTTACTTCATCTGTAAGTTCTGACCGCTTTGCAATAAAATCCCATACACTTGATTTTCTTTGTATCAAATCAATTGGACACGCTACTGATTGATGTAGATATTGAGCTAATGGATTATTTATAACAATATCATTTCCATCATTTACAAATAATTCAATTTCAACGTGCTTTACCATTATTGTTTTATTCATAACATTTCCTTGCTAGGACTTACTTCGAACCCCACCTCACTACTATATATCTTAAATCTTTTCTTGCTATGGTCGCGTAAATACTTTATTTGGTCGAAGAAATCGCAAATTGCAACATGTTTTTTGCCGGGGTATGGTCTAATACATCTGCCAACTTTTTGAAGGCATCTGATTGCACTAGCCCCACCACCAGCATTCACCAGCGCTGATATCTTTGGAAGATCAACGCCCAAATCAAATATGACTGATGCCACTATCACATCTATCTTGCCATCATTGAAATCTTGCATTACTTCTAATCGTCGTTCCAGCTTATCATTGCCATACAATAAATCACATTTTACGCCAGCGTTTTGAAGCATCTCTAATAAAATCTTGCCGTGCACTATCTGCTTGAACAATACAAGTGGAGCATAACCTTTTTCCAAAAACTTTTTTGTATATTCAACAACTAAATTATTTCTAACTTCATTCTCAACTATATACTGTTTGTATATTGCCTGATATGTTTTATCTTGAATATGCATCTTTGGAACCGTTATGAACTTTATATATGGTTTTGCCAATATACCTTTTTCAATTAGTTCTGATGCACTGATATTTATAATCTGTTCTCCAAGAACGCCATTGATTAATAAATCACTATTATCACCACGGAACGGCGTTCCGCTTAATCCATATATGCGTTCAGGATTTATGTTTTTATATATTGCTGATATTGTAGCTGTTGTAGATACATGACACTCATCTAACATATGAATCTTATATTCTTTCAATGCTCGAAGAATATCTACTTTAGTATCACCATTGAACTTTTCTTTTTCATCAAACTCATCTGATTCCAATAACATCTTTTTTGTATTTATATCTAATGCTTTTCCGATTGTCCAAATTGATGCAATAGTAATTCGTTTTATATCACAATCACCATTACCGATCCTACCTATTGGTTCATCAAATATCTCGGTGAATGTTTTATGAAACTGATCTAACAAATTTAATCCAATAACATAGACGATTGTTGGTTTGTTGAACTTTGCCGTCATCATTGCTGCAACAAGTGTTTTACCCGAAGCAGTGCAAGCACGAATGATACCTTTATCGTGAAGTGTTGTTGCTTCGAGGATACGATTTTGGTAATCGCGGGGAACCTTGTCGAGTAGTTTTAGACGATCGGTTATGATGAGCTCATTGCCAGCAATAGATTTTATTCTATTATCGGTTATGATATATGTGGCTTGTTTTCGTTTTAGCCATTGTTCAACTTTTGGTAGGAGCCCTGACATAAATACATTTTGCTTATTTAGGAGGAATGTTATACCGTGCCAGCCGTTTTTGTATGCCGGAGTGTATTCAACGCCAGCCAATTTATATGAAAGAAAATTACGAAGCTGATTGATGATTGGAGTTTCATCTTCGTTGGCGGTGATTTTGCAGTATTTATTGTCGAGAATTGTAATGATCATTTTTATGAAATTTAATCAGGATTTCTTTTTTATATTATTTCTGCTGATCTTTACGAAACTTAAATCTGGACGCATTAGCTTCACGCTTTAATTTCTGCTCCTCAGTTTCTTGTATTGGATCTGGCGGTGTATAAGGCTTTTCAGTAAGCGCTTGATAGATTGACATAGGTATGGTTATAGGAAAAAATAATACATATAGCCCCACTCCTATGAATGCAAGTTTTACAACCGCGCTATAATCACTTCCGCTATTCAACCATTTAGTTATTGGATTTTTCATTTCAATATCA
>Ga0265314_10004648_pt1 | contig 12625 bp, 7 predicted proteins | sample 4126metaG_FD_203106 | JGI IMG/M metagenome (GOLD analysis project Ga0265314, IMG submission 203106) | Rhizosphere microbial communities from Carex aquatilis grown in University of Washington, Seatle, WA, United States - 4-1-26 metaG | ecosystem: Host-associated > Plants > Roots > Rhizosphere >... | reverse complement strand
GCCGACGCCGCCGCCAAGGCCGCTGCCGACGCCGCCGCCAAGGCTGCCGCCGATGCCGCCGCCAAGGCCGCCGCCGATTCGGCCGCCAAGGCCGCCGCCGATGCCGCGGCGCAGGCCGCTGCCGACGCCGCGGCCAAGGCTGCCGCCGATGCCGCGGCCAAGGCCGCCGCCGACGCCGCTGCCAAAGCCGCCGCCGATGCGGCCGCCAAGGCCGCTGCCGATGCGGCCGCGCAAGCCGCCGCCGACGCCGCCGCCAAGGCTGCCGCCGATGCCGCCGCCAAGGCCGCTGCCGACGCCGCCGCCAAAGCCGCCGCCGACGCTGCCGCCAAGGCGGCCGCCGACCTGGCGGCCCAGAACCAGCAGAACCAGCCCGTGGTGCAGGCCATCAACAGCACGGTCAACATCATCAACGCCTCGGTCACCGCCGCCACCACCGCCGCCAGCACCGCGCCGGTGGTGAAACCGGTCACCGACACGCTGCTGGCCAGCGCCGGCGGCGGCGGGGGCGGCAGCGGCACCGGCGCCACCGGCGGCCCGACCAAGCCCGACGACAAGGCGGCCGACAAGAAGGATGACAAGAAGGACGAGAAAAAAGACGATACTGCCGTGGCATCCAAGGACGCCGGGGCGAAAAAAGACGACGCGGCCAAGAAGATGTATTGCAACTAGGTGCACAGCCATCGCTGTCCGGCCGGGCAGGTCCAGGCGCGCCAAACGTGCCACGGAGCACCCGGTTGGGACACAAATCCAACAAAAGGAGTGTTTCGGATGAATTTGGATGTTTCATTTAGGCATGGCCGGGGATGGCTATGCTAGCATCGAGGCACCGTTGCTTTCCGTGACAAGATCACCCGCGAAAGTGCAACCGCTACTAGCAAAATAACAGCAATAACATCGAAGAGCCGACCCATGAAACTCAGCCTAGCGCGTCTGTTTGCCGTGTCAGTTCTAGCCGCCGCGGTATCGACCGCCTGGGCCGCCGAGCCGGACACCTCTCCCATCCGTTTTGAAATCTCGCACTTCCAGGTCAACGGCAACACCTTGTTGCCGCCGGCGCAAATCGAGCAGTTGCTCGCTCCGTTTGCCGGCAAGGACCGCGACTTCGGCGACGTGCAGCGCGCGCTGGAAGCGCTGGAGGCGGCCTACCACGCGCGCGGCTACAACGTGGTCACCATCGAATTGCCGGAGCAGGAGCTGAACCGCGGCGTGGTGGTGCTGAAGGTGGTGCAGACCAAGATCGGCCGGGTGCGGGTCAAGGACAACAACTACTTCGACGAAGCCAACATCCGGCGCAGCCTGCCGGGCCTGCAGGAAGGGCAGACGCCCAACCTGAAGGACATCTCGACCAGCCTCAAGCTGGGCAACGAGAATCCGGCCAAGAAGGTCAACCTGAAGCTGCAGAGCGGCGAGAAGGATGACGAGGTCGACGCCACGCTGGAAGTGGCCGACGAGCGCATCTGGAAGGGCATGATCAACGTCGACAACACCGGCACCGAGGCCACCGGCAAGACCCACCTGGGCTTCATCCTGCAGAACGCCAACCTGTTCGGCCTGGACCACGTGGCCAGCCTGCAGTACACCACCTCGGCCGAGGAGCCGGGCCGCGTCAAGGTGTACGGCGCCGGCTACCACATTCCCCTGTATGCGCTGGGCGACTCGCTGGACTTCTTCGCCAGCTATTCGAACGTCGATTCCGGCACCGTGGCGGCGGGCGTGTTCAACCTGGCCGTCAGCGGCAAGGGCGCGGTGTACGGCGCGCGCTACAACCAGAACCTGGCCAAGCGTGGCAACCTGGAATCCAAGCTCAGCTACGGCGTCGACTACAAGGCGTTCAAGAACAACGTGGAACTGCTGGGCCAGCAGCTGGGCAACGACGTCACCGTGCATCCGCTCAGCGTGACCTATGTCGGTACGCTGGCGCTGGCCGACGGCGAGGCGGGCGGGACGGTGACGCTGCTGCACAACCTGTCCGGCGGCTCCAACGGCAGCCAGGACGACTTCAACCGCGCCCGCGCCGGCGCCAGCGCCAACTACACGGTGCTGCGTGTGGGCGGCAGCGTCACCCGCGCGCTGGCCACCGACTGGCAGGTGCGCGCCATCGTCAACGGCCAATACACCACGGCCGCGCTGATCCCGGGCGAGCAGTTCGGCGCCGGCGGTGCTTCGTCGGTGCGCGGCTTCATCGAACGCGAGATTTCCAACGATTCCGGCGCCGGCCTGAACCTGGAGGTCTACACGCCCAACCTGTGCCGCAGCCACGGCACCTGGAACTGCCGGATGCTGGGCTTCTTCGACAATGCCTATGTGTCGCGCAACCACGCGCTGCCGGGCGAGCTGAAGAGCACGTCGATCGCCAGCGCCGGCATCGGCATGCGCTTCCTGGTGTCCACCTACGTCAACCTGCAGCTCGACTATGGCCATGTGCTGCGCGCCGGCGCGACCGGCCACAACGACGCCAACCGACTTCACCTCAGATTAGGCCTGGCCTACTGATGCATTTGTTTTGAGAACGCTATGACATTTGATCCATTCGAGCAGCAGCGCACCCAGCGCACCCCGGCCAGCAGTGGCCTGAAACTGCGCCGCAAGGCGCTGGCCGTGGTGGTGGCCGCCTGCTTCAGCAGCGCCCAGGCCAATCCCGTGTCGCCCCAGGTGGTGCACGGCCAGGCCACGTTCAACCAGCAGGGCAGCCTGTTCTCCATCGTCAACACGCCGAACACCATCATCGACTGGCGCAGTTTCTCGATCGCGCCGGGCGAGATCACCCGCTTCATCCAGCAGAGCGCCGACAGCAAGGTGCTGAACCGCATCCTGGGCCAGGACCCGAGCCAGATCCTGGGCGCGCTGCAATCGAACGGCAAGGTGTTCCTGATCAACCCGAACGGTGTGCTGTTCGGCAAGGACGCGCGGGTCGACGTCAACGGCCTGGTGGCGTCCAGCCTGGCGCTGTCGAATGCGGATTTCCTGGCAGGTAAAAACAACTTCACCGGCGGCGCCGGCGCGGGCAAGGTCAGCAACCAGGGCACGCTGAGCACTCCAAGCGGCGGCCAGATCTTCCTGATCGCGCCGACGGTGGAAAACACCGGTCTCATTAACGCGCCCAACGGCGACGTGCTGCTGGCGGCGGGGCAGAGCGTGCAGCTGGTCGACTCCGGCAATCCGGACGTGCGGGTCATGGTGTCGGCCCCGGCCGATGCGGCGCTCAACCTGGGCCAGATCGTGGCGCAGGGTGGCCGGGTCGGCATCTACGGCGCACTGGTGAGCCAGCGCGGCAACATCAATGCCAACAGTGCGGTGCGCGGTCAAAACGGCCGCATAATCTTGAAGGCCAGCGGCACTACGATGGTTGAGGCGGGCAGCCGCACCAGCGCCACCAACACGGCCGACGGCGGCACGGGCGGCACGGTCGAGCTGCTGGGTGCGCGGGTCGGCTTGACCGGCGACGCCGTGGTCGATGCCAGCGGCAAGGCCGGCGGCGGCACCGTGCTGGTCGGCGGCGACTACCAGGGCAAGAATCCGGACGTGGCCAACGCCCAGCAAACCTATGTGGGTGCGGGCGTGCAGCTGCGCGCCGACGCGCAGGCCAGCGGCAATGGCGGCAAGGTGGTGGTGTGGGGCGATGACGCGGCACGCATGCACGGCAGCATTTCGGCACGCGGCGGCGCGGCCGGCGGCGACGGCGGCCAGGTCGAGACTTCCGGCCATTACCTGGACGTGAACGGCGCGCAGGTGGATACCAGCGCGGCACAGGGCAAACGCGGCAACTGGCTGCTCGATCCGCTCGACATCACGATCACCAGCGGCGGCACGGCGCCGCGCGCGGACGGCGAACTGTTCGCCAGCGGCGCGCAGTCGGGCACCACCGACATCGGCGCCGGCACGCTGTCGGCCGCCAACACCGACGTGACGCTGCAGGCGCTGCACGACATCACCTTCACCGACGACGTGGCGATCACCAACAGCGGCACGGCGCTGAGCGCACGGGCCGGCAACAACATCAACATCAATGCCAACCTGAGCACCAGTGGCGGCATCATCACGCTGACCGCCAACGATTCCGGTGGCACCGCCAGCGGCACCGGCGCGGTCACGGTCGCGGCCGGCAAGACGGTCGGCACCGGCGGAGCCGGCCTGAGCATGAGCGGCGCCAGCATCAACATCCAGGGCGCGCTGGCATTGGGTAGCGGCGACCTCGATCTGCGCTCCACCGTGGCCGGCGGCGCCATCACGCTGGGCAGTGGCGGCAGCATCACCGGCAACGGCCAGGCCAGCTTCTATTCGCTGCTGGCCGACAACGTCGACCTGGCGCATGGCATCGACGCCGGCGGCAGCAGCGGCTCGACGTACGTGTCGATCGGCCCGTACACGCAGGGCCGCGGCATCACGCTGGGCGGCGAGAGCAGCGGCACGCTGGGCCTGACGACGGCCGAACTGCTGGGCATCTCGGCCTACGGCCTCAACATCGGCCACAGCGGCGCGGGCACGGTCTCGACCGCGGCGGCACTGAATTTGCCAAGCGTGCACAACCTGATCGTGGAAAGCGCCGGCGACATCAACCTGAACAACGCCATCACCCTGCCGGCAACGGACAGCGTGCTGGTGGCGCACAACTACGGCAGCGGCACGCTCAATGCGAACAGTGCCCTGACGGCGGGCATCGTGGCGCTGCGCGCCGACAAGATGAACCTGACCGGCGCCGTCAACGCCACCTATGTCACGCTCGACACCGACGGCAGCGACACCAACATCAACGTGGGCGCCGGCGCGGCCGACAGCACCGGCGTGCTGGGCCTGACGGACACCGAACTGAAAACCATCACCGGCTCCAGCCTGGCGATCGGCACGGCGAACGGCTACACGGGCGACCTGACCGTCAGCGGCGCACTGAACCTGAAGAGCGGTGCCAGCACCGCCACCAGCGTGCTGTACCTGGGTGGCGCGCATGTCGCCGTCAATGCGGCGCTGACCGCCAATGACGAATTGAACCTGATTGCCGGCAGCGCTCTGTCGGTCGGCAACGTCACCGTCACCGCCGGCGAAGCCACGCTGCGCTCGAACCAGATCGCGCTGGGCACCGGTGCGGCGCTGGTGGGCGCGACGCCGAACGGGATCTCCGACAGTTTCACGCCGTCGGTGCGGTTCACGCCGTTCACGGCCAGCAAGGGCATCAGCTTCGGCTCGACCGCGTCGCCGGGCGAGGGCGGCTACCTGGCCCTGACCGACACCATGCTGAAGAAGGTCAGCGGCGCCGAAGTGCTGATCGGCGACCAGCTCCACACCGGCGGCATCTACAGCGGCGGCGCGCTGGACATGACTGGCTATGCGTCCAGCCTTGGGCTGTACAGCTCGACGGTGTCGATCACGCAGCCGATCACCGTTAGCGGCGTGCTGAGCCTGCATGCCGATACGCTCACGCTGGGCGCCGACGTGACCGCCTCGGTGGCCAGCATCACGCCCAATTCGTCCGGCCGCAGCATGGTCATCGGCGCGGCTTGCGAGACGCCTGGCGTCAGCGTCAGCGGCATTTGCACTTCGGTGACCAACCTGTACCACGTCCATGCGCCGACCATCGGCCTGGGCAGCACCAGCGGCGAGTGGGCGGTGCGCGATGTGGCAGTGGCCGGCATTACCGTCGGCGGTACCGCGCCGACCGACCGCTGGTCGGATACGGTGCGCATCGGCCTGCTGAATCACCAGGGCCATGTGGAGCAGGTGCAGGCGCCAGCGCCGGACCCTGCCTACAGCGCGGCCAACGCGATCAACGTGCGCGACCTGGGCGTGTCCAGCAGCGGCAGTGTCAGCCTGCTGAATCCGTACAACAGCGTGCAGAACCTGGCCGGCGAGCAGAGCCCGGGCGATGTCTCGTTCCAGTTCAAGAATGCCGGCAGCTTTGCGATCGCGCATCTGTATGACGGCAACCTGTACAACCTGGACGGCATCTCGACCTCGTCGTCGGTATTCCTGACCTCGGTCGCCGGCAGCATCACTTCCAATGCCGACGCCGGCGCCATCGGCGGTGCGGCGCTGTACCTGAGCAGCGCAACGGGCCTGGGGACGGACAGTTCGCCACTGCGCACCCACGTCTCGCAACTGAACGCGGAAAACGTGGCGGGTTCGCACAGCGCGGCACCGATCAACATCGCCAACACCAACCGTGGTTCGACGCCACTGACGCTGTACCACATCCTGCAGAGCAATATCAACGACGTGACGTCGCTGAACGATGGCTCGATCAGCATCGACAACATCGGCGGCATGATCGTCGACTCCAGCGGCGAAGTGCGGACCGGGGCCGGCGCCATCAAGTTGACCACCCATAGCCCGCTGACCATCAATGGCGAGGTGTTGAGCATCTCCGGCAACATCGCCTTGACCGCCGGCAGTGCCGGTGGTGGTTCCAGCGATACCTTGACGGTCGCCAGCGGCGCGCACGTGCAGTCGACCAGCGGCAATATCGCGTTGGCGGCAGGGTATGCGGTTTCCGTTGCCAGCCCGAGCGCGGTGGCCACCGGCGGTTCGGTCAGCAACACCGTGCTGGCGCCGACGCCGACGCCGACACCGACACCGACGCCTGATCCGACGCCAACCCCGACGCCGACGCCGACGCCAACGCCGACGCCGACGCCAACGCCGGTACCAACGCCGGTACCAACGCCAACCCCAACGCCAACCCCAACGCCAACGCCGGTGCCAACGCCAACCCCGACGCCAACGCCGGTGCCAACGCCGATACCGACGCCGGTGCCAACCCCGACGCCGGCGCCAACGCCAACCCCGACGCCAACGCCGACGCCAACCCCGCCGCCATCGGCCGACATCTGCACCATTGCGCCGAATTCGGCGCTGTGCCAGGTGCTGTCGCCACCGACCGCGTCGGAGCCGGTCAAGCCGGTGCAGCAGGCGTCGAATGAAGTCATCAAGACCGTCACGGCCAGCGCGCCGAAGACCGATTTCGACCAGGTCGCCTTCCTGGATACCACCAAGAAGTCGACGACCACCAGCAGCGGCTCGACCACCGGTTCGGCGGCCAGTTCGACCACGCCCGACGACAGCAAGTCCGACAAGGTGGCCGACAAGGCCGCCGACAAGTCGGACACCAAGGAAGTCGCATCCAATGACAAGAGCGGAACCAAAAATGAACCTGCTAAAAAACTCTACTGCAATTAAAGGCCTGGTCTTCCTGGCGCTGTTCTGCCTGGCCAGCCTGTCGTGGGCGGCGCAGGTGGCCGGCACCGTGACCCAGCTCAGCGGGCCGCTGCTTGCCAGGAAGGCCGACGGCACGGTGAAGATCCTGTCGCTCAAGTCCGAGGTGGAAAGCGGCGACACGCTGGTGACCGAGAAGAACACCTATGCGCTGGTGAAGCTCATCGACAACAGCGAAATTACGCTGAAGCCGGGCGCCATCTTCAAGATCGACAACTTCTCCTTCGACGCCGACAAGCCCGGCGGCGACAGCGCGTCGTTCACCCTGGTCAAGGGCGGGCTGCGTTCGGTCACCGGCCTCCTGGGCAAGCGCAACAAGGAAAAGTTCGAGATGAAGACCCCGAGCGCCACCATCGGCATTCGCGGCACCACCTTCATCGCCGAGTGGGTCGAGCCGTCGCCGGAAGCGGTGGCGCTGGCCGAGGCCTCGCGCGTCGCCTACAACATGGCCAGCACCGCTGCGCTGGACCCGGCCCAGGCGCCGATCCAGCCGCTGATGCTGGCGCAGGCCACCATTCCGCTGCCGGGCGGCGTGGTGCCGAAGCCGGGGCAGACGCCTGCCTTGGCGCCCGGCCTGTACGTGCAAGTGATCGATGGCATGATCAACGTGAGCAACAAGGGTGGCGCGCAGAACTTCGCGGCCGGCCAGTTCGGCTATACGGCAACGCCGATCCAGCCCCCGGTCATCGTGCCGAAGAATCCGGGCCTGCAATTCACGCTGCCACCGGCGTTCACTGCGCCGCCTTCGGCGTCGGGCACCAACGCGGCGCCTAAATCCAACGCGGTCGACTGCGAAGTGCGCTGACCCGCAATAGCCTGGTGATCCGGCCAACGGCGGCGGATCACGGTTCGTGGGATACTTGTGGCTTCCTTGCCAATTCGAGTATCCCATGAGCCAGCAGCACCTTGCCTCCCTGCCTGCCACCCCGGTCCATCCTCCCGCCACGCCTGCAGTCACGCAGACCTTGCGGATCGATGGCATGAGCTGCGCCTCCTGCGTGGCGCGTGTGGAAAAGGTGTTGGCGGCGGTCCCCGGCGTCGACAAGGCCAGCGTCAACCTGGCCACGGAATTGGCGCGGGTCGAATCGGCCGAACCGCTCGATGTCGCGCTGCTGGAAAAAGCCATCGCCAAGGCCGGATACCAGGCCGTAGCCGTTCCCGATCCCGATGCCCCGGCGCCCGCCGCGGCCGAACAAGCTGGCGGCGAAGCTGCAGCGCTGCCTCGCCACGAACAACACGCCTCCCATCGCAGCGGCATTGCCTACAGCGGCACCGCCGTGATCCTGGCCGCGCTGCTGTCGCTGCCGCTGCTGCTGCCCATGCTGCTGGAGGCCTTCGGCCTGCACCTGATGCTGGACGGCTGGCTGCAGCTGGCATTGGCCACGCCGGTGCAATTCTGGCTCGGCGCGCGCTTCTACCGGGCCGGCTGGCATGCGCTGCGCGCCGGCAGCGGCAACATGGATTTGCTGGTGGCGCTGGGTACCAGCTCCGCTTATGGCCTCAGCGTGTATGAGCTGCTGACCGCGCGCGGCCCCATGCCGCAGCTGTACTTCGAAGCGGCGGCGGTGGTGATCACGCTGGTCCTGCTGGGCAAATGGCTGGAAGCGCGCGCCAAGCGCCAGACCGCGTCGGCGATCCGCGCGCTGCAGCAGCTGCGGCCCGAATCGGCGCGGGTGCGGCGCGGCGGCGAGGATGTCGACGTGCCGATCAACCAGGTGCGGGTCGGCGATGTGATCGTGGTGCGGCCCGGCGAGCGGATCGCGGCCGACGGTGAAGTGGCCGAAGGCGCCAGCCATGTCGACGAAGCGCTGATCACCGGCGAGAGCCTGCCGGTGGCGCGCCACGCGGGCGACAAGGTGACGGGCGGCGCCATCAACGGCGAGGGGCTGCTGCTGGTGCGGGTCGCCGCCATCGGCGCCGAGAGCACGCTGGCGCGCATCATCCGCCTGGTGGAAGACGCGCAGGCGGCCAAGGCGCCGATCCAGCGCCTGGTGGACCAGGTCAGCGCGGTGTTCGTGCCGGTGGTGCTGGTACTGGCCGGCGCCACCTTCGCCGGCTGGTGGTTCCACAACGGCGACGTGCAGACTGCCGTCATCAACGCGGTGGCGGTGCTGGTGATTGCCTGCCCGTGCGCGCTGGGGCTGGCGACACCGGCCGCGATCATGGCCGGCACCGGCGTGGCCGCGCGCTACGGCATTTTGATCAAGGACGCCACCGCGCTGGAAGTGGCGCACCGCATCACCACTGTGGCCTTCGACAAGACCGGCACGCTCACCGTCGGCAAGCCGTCGCTGGCCGCGCTGGTCCCGACCGGCATCAGCGAAGCGCGCCTGCTGCAGCTGGCCGCCAGCGTGCAGCGCGGCAGCGAACATGCGCTGGCACGTGCGGTACTCGATGCCGCCGCAGCGGCGGAGGTCCAGCAGCGCAGCGCGGCGGTCGGCGCCGCAGCCGCACTGTCATTTGCCGATGCGGGACCGGCCAGCGAAGTGACCGCGCTGGCGGGACGCGGCATGGCCGCCACCGTGGACGGCTTGCGCCTGTACCTGGGCAGTACGCGATTAATGCAGGAGCAGGGCGTGTCGCTGACCGCACTGGCGGCGCGCGCAACGGAACTGGAAGCGCAGGGCATGACGATTTCGTGGCTGGCGACCACCGGCGCGGTGCGTCCCGGTGCGCAGGGCGCGGCGGCGCCGCAGAAGGCGTCGGTGCAGCTGCTTGGCCTGCTGGCGTTCGGCGACCAGGTCAAGCCGCAGGCCAAGGCCGCGCTGCAGGCATTGCACGCGCAGCGCATCAAGACCGTGCTGCTGACCGGCGACAATCAAGGCAGTGCCGATGCGGTCGGCAAGCTGCTGGGCGTGGGCCGCGTGACGGCCAACATGCTGCCGGCCGATAAGGCGGCCGCCATCGCCGCCTTGCGCGCGGCCGGCGAGGGCGTGGCCATGGTCGGCGACGGCATCAACGACGCGCCGGCGCTGGCGGCGGCCGATGTCGGCATCGCCATGTCCAGCGGTACCGACGTGGCGATGCACGCGGCCGGCATCACGCTGATGCGCGGCGATCCGGCGCTGGTGGCGGACGCGATCTCCGTCTCGCGCCGTACCTACGGCAAGATCCGGCAGAACCTGTTCTGGGCGTTTGTCTACAACGTGATCGGGATACCGCTGGCCGCTTTCGGCCTGCTCAATCCCATGGTGGCGGGGGCCGCGATGGCCTTCAGTTCGGTGAGTGTGATCAGCAACGCCTTGCTGCTGCGGCGCTGGAAGCCGCAGGCAGCAAAACGGGACAAGGCAAGGTCTTAGCGGACGAACATCCACACGGTCAGCGTGGCGCCGACGGCCACCACGAAGCCGCGCATGACTTTTTCCGGCAGGCGGTGGATCAGCCACGCGCCGCACAAGCCGCCGGCGATGCCGCCCGCGCACAGCGCAAAGGCGGCCGGCCAGGACACCAGGCCGGAGCTGGCGAAGATCAGCGCGGCGGCCGCGTTCATCGCCATCGCCAGCACGTTCTTGGTGGCCGTGGCGGCGCGTACCTGCTGGCCGGCGATGGTCAGCGCGGCCAGCATCAGGAAGCCGATGCCGCCGCCGAAGTAGCCGCCGTAGATCGCGATGCAGCTTTGCACCAGCACCAGCGCCCAGCGCGGCATGCCATGGTCGGCCGCGTGCAGCGGCTTCTTGCGGAAGCTGCCCCACGCGAATACCGAAGTCGCGAACAGCACCAGCCAAGGTACCAGCCGCGCGAAGAACGACGCCGGTGTATTCAACAGCAGCAGCGCGCCCAGGATGCCGCCGATCAGGCTGATGATGAACATCTGCTTGAAGGTCAGAGGACCGACGTCGCCCACCAGCTTGCGGCCGGCCACGGCGGACGTGGTCTGGCTGGGGAACAGCGCGATGGTGGACGTCATGTTGGCAGCCAGCGGATTCAGGCCGGCCAGCAGCAGCGCGGGGAAGGTGATGAAGGAACCGCCGCCGGCCAGGGCGTTTTGTACGCCGGCCAGGAAGCCTGCGGCAGCAACCATCACGACAATGTGGAGTTCAAGCGGGGGAACGGGCGGCATGAAAGGACACAGACATGGTGAAGATGGAAAGGAGGGGATGCCCTTGAATTATAACCGTCTCCGCCCAAGCGTTCCGGGCGGGCCCTTTTTTCGCAAAGGTGATAGCATTTCGGCATGACGAAACCATATCAACTCTACTACTGGCCCGGCATCCAGGGGCGCGGCGAATTCGTGCGGCTGGCGCTGGAGGAGGCGGGCGTGCCGTACGAGGACGTGGCGCGCCTGAAGAAGGGCATGCCGGCCATGATGGCGTCGCTCGATGGCGATGCGGTCGACCATCCGTCGTTTGCGCCGCCGGTGCTGCGCGCGGGCGAGCTGCTGATCGGGCAGACCGCCAACATCCTGCTGTTCATCGGCGCGCACCACGGCCTGGCGCCGCGCGCGGAGCAGGGCAGGCTGTGGGCGCACCAGCTGCAGCTGACGGTGGCCGACATCGTCAACGAGGCGCATGACACCCACCATCCGATCTCCACCAATCTGTATTACGAGGACCAGAAGAAGGAAGCCAGGGCGCGGGCGCGCGACTTCACGGCGCAGCGGATACCGAAGTTCCTCGATTATTTTGAAGGGGTCTTGCAGCGCAATCCGGGGCGGGGCAGCTACATGGTGGGATCGCGGCTGTCGTATGTGGACTTGTCGCTGTTCCAGCTGATGGAGGGCTTGCGCTATGCGTTCCCGAAGGCGATGGCCCAACTGGAGCCGTCGTATCCGGGGCTGGTGGCGCTGCACGCGATGGTGCAGGCGCGGCCCCGGATCGCGGCCTACCTTGCCTCGAAGCGGCGCATACCGTTCAACGAGGACGGCATCTTCCGCCACTATCCGGAGCTGGAAAAGTAGCTGCCGTACTGGCGGCGTCAGGCCGCGCTGACGACCGGGTAGCCGGCTTCCACGATGGCGGCGCTGATCTTGTCCAGCGCGCCGCTGCTCTCGACCTTGACGGTCTTGCCGGCCAGGTCCACTTCGACCTTGGCGGCAGCGTCCACTTCCTGCACGGCGCGGGTCACGGCTCCCACGCAGTGGCCGCAGCTCATGTTTTCCACTTGCAGTTGATACATCAAATTCCTCCATCGGTAACGGGCAATACCGTTACTGTACCGCGTCCGGGCAAAACGCGTGCGGCGCTGCATCACTCCGCCAGCAGCAGCCTGGCGGCCAGTTCGCCGCTGTACAGGGCGCCGTGCGCGGTGCCGGATTCCTCCACCCAGTTGGCTTCCCCGGCAAACACCAGCCGGCCGTTCAACTTTGCCCGCCGCAGCAAGGTGCGCGGAGCGTGGGCGTTGACTGCGGTATAGGAATAGGCGCCAAGGCTCCAGGGATCGGTACTCCAGTGGCTGGTCTGGCGGTGCTGGACCAGGCCCGCGG
>Ga0265314_10004643_pt1 | contig 12632 bp, 9 predicted proteins | sample 4126metaG_FD_203106 | JGI IMG/M metagenome (GOLD analysis project Ga0265314, IMG submission 203106) | Rhizosphere microbial communities from Carex aquatilis grown in University of Washington, Seatle, WA, United States - 4-1-26 metaG | ecosystem: Host-associated > Plants > Roots > Rhizosphere >... | reverse complement strand
GCCGGAGCACCGCAGGTGCGACTGCGCCTTGTGCACTGACTCACGGGCGAGTGTTTGAACGGAGAGTTGGTCCGCAGGCCCATTCAGATTGCAGCAGTGAGTTCGCGTCCGTGCAGACGCGGCAGCTTTAAGGCCGGTGGGAACAGAACGCGCAAGCGTTCTGCGGTGACGTATGAGGCCTTGACGGATATCGGCCGTCGCGAGCCCCCCCAACCGCCGACGACCCCGGGTCAAGCCCGGCGTGACAACGATCAGACGATCGCGAAGTTCTCGGTTCCGGCCGAGAGATCCTGCGTCTTCGCGCGCTGAGAATTGAGCTTGATCTGCAGGCGCAGGTCGTTCACCGAGTCGGCGTTGCGGAGTGCGTCCTCGTACGTGACGACGTTGCTCTCGAAGAGGTCGAACAGCGCCTGGTCGAAGGTCTGCATCCCGAGGTTGCGGCTCTTCTTCATGATCTCCTTGATCTCGGAGACTTCGCCCTTGAAGATCAGGTCGGAGATGAGCGGCGAGTTCAGCATGATCTCGACCGCCGCCTGCCGGCCCTTGCCATCCTGCTTGGGCACGAGGCGCTGCGACACGAACGCCTTGAGGTTGAGCGACAGGTCCATCAGCAGCTGCGTGCGGCGCTCTTCCGGGAAGAAGTTGATCACGCGGTCGAGCGCCTGGTTGGCGCTGTTGGCGTGCAGCGTGGCCATGCACAGGTGGCCGGTTTCGGCGAAAGCGATGGAGTGTTCCATCGTCTCGCGGTCGCGGATTTCGCCCATCAGGATCACATCGGGCGCCTGGCGCAGCGTGTTCTTCAGCGCCGAGTCCCAGTTGTCGGTGTCCAGCCCGACTTCGCGCTGCGTCACCACGCAGTTCTTGTGCGGATGCACGAATTCCACCGGGTCTTCGATCGTGATGATGTGCCCGTAGCTGTTCTCGTTGCGCCAGTCGATCATGGCGGCCAGCGTCGTGGACTTGCCCGAACCCGTGGCGCCCACCAGGATGACGAGGCCGCGCTTGGACATCACGACGTCCTTGAGCACCTGCGGCACGCCGAGCTTGTCGATCGTGGGCAGGATCTGCGGGATCACGCGCAGCACCATGCCGACCTTGCCTTGCTGCACGAATGCGTTCGCACGAAACCGCCCGACGCCAGGCGGCGAAATCGCGAAGTTGCATTCCTTCGTGCGTTCGAACTCGGCGGCCTGTTTGTCGTTCATGATCGAGCGGGCCAACGCCAGCGTGTGGGCGCCCGTCAGGGGCTGCGGCGACACCTTGGTGACCTTGCCGTCCACCTTGATGGCCGGCGGGAAATCGCCGGTGATGAACAGGTCGGAGCCGTTGCGGCTGACCATGAGCTTGAGCAGGTCATTGATGAATTTCGTTGCCTGGTCGCGTTCCATGACGGTCCTTCCGAAATACGCCGATCAGCCCGGGAAGTTCTCGGGGATCTTCGCTTTGCCGCGTGCCTCTGCCGGGCTGATGATGTTGCGCTTGACCAGGTCCTGGAGGTTCTGGTCCAGCGTCTGCATGCCGAAAGCATTGCCGGTCTGGATCGAAGAATACATCTGCGCGACCTTCGCTTCACGGATGAGGTTCCGGATGGCCGATGTCGCGATCATGATCTCGTGCGCCGCGGCGCGGCCGCTGCCGTCCTTGGTCTTGCACAGCGTCTGCGAGATCACCGCTTGCAACGATTCCGACAGCATCGCGCGAACCATTTCCTTTTCGTCGGCCGGGAAAACGTCGATTACCCGGTCGATGGTCTTGGCTGCAGACGACGTGTGCAGCGTGCCGAACACCAGGTGGCCCGTTTCCGCCGCGGTCATCGCAAGGCGGATGGTTTCGAGATCGCGCATTTCGCCGACCAGGATGCAATCCGGGTCCTCGCGCAACGCGGATTTCAGCGCCGCCGCGAACGACAGCGTCATCGGCCCGACTTCGCGCTGGTTCACGAGGCACTTCTTCGACTCGTGCACGAATTCGATCGGGTCTTCCACCGTGAGGATGTGACCGTATTCGTTTTCGTTCAGGTAGTTCACCATCGCGGCCAGCGTGGTGGACTTGCCCGAGCCCGTCGGCCCCGTGACCAGCACCATGCCGCGCGGCTTGAGCGCAAGCTCGCCGAAGATCTTCGGCGCGTTGAGCTGTTCGAGCGACAGGATTTTCGAAGGAATCGTCCGGAACACCGCGCCGGCGCCGCGGTTCTGGTTGAACGCGTTGACGCGAAAGCGCGCGAGGCCGTCGATCTCGAACGAAAAGTCGCACTCGAGGAACTCTTCGTAGTTCTTGCGCTGCGTGTCGTTCATGATGTCGTACACCATGGCGTGCACCGCCTTGTGGTCGAGCGCATCGACGTTGATGCGGCGCACGTCGCCGTGCACACGGATCATCGGGGGCAGGCCCGCCGAGAGGTGCAAGTCCGACGCCTTGTTCTTGACGCTGAAAGCCAACAGCTGGGTAATATCCACGAGTCCCTCTTGCTCAAATTCCTGCAGGGCACGGCCAAACCGACCGACCCGGCCGAGCCATTATTACCATGATCGCCGAGAAGCTCCATAGTGTTCGCGAGCGGATCGCCGCGGCCTGCGCGGCCGCGCAACGCGAAGTGACCGAAGTCACGTTGCTGGCCGTCTCGAAGACCTTCGGCCCCGATGCCGTGCGCGAGGCATTCCAGGCCGGCCAGCACGCCTTTGGGGAGAACTACATCCAGGAGGCCATCGAGAAGATCGAGCTGCTGCGCGGCCTTCCCCTCGAATGGCACTGCATCGGGCCGATCCAGAGCAACAAGACGCGCCTCGTGGCCGCGCACTTCGACTGGGCGCAGTCGGTGGATCGCCTCAAGACCGCGCAGCGCCTGTCCGAACAGCGCGACGCGGCCCAGCCGCCCCTCAACGTGTGCATCCAGGTCAACATCGACGGCGGGCCGAACAAGTCGGGCGTAGCGCCGGAAGAAACGCTCGCGCTGGCCCGCGAGATCGCCGCGCTGCCGCGCCTGAAGTTGCGCGGGATCATGACGATCCCCGAGCCGGTCGAAGGTTTCGAAGCGCAGAAAGCCGTGCACGTGAAAGCACGCAAGTTGTTCGACGATTTGCGCGCGTCGGGCCTTCAGCTCGACACACTCTCGATGGGCATGACGGCCGACATCGAAGCCGCCATCGCCGCCGGCAGCACGATGGTTCGCGTGGGTACCGCCATCTTCGGCGGCCGCGCGAAGAAGGAATAGCGCTTACTTCGCCCCGAACGGTTTGATGTCCCCGCAGTCCGCGCCGAGCCATCGGCCCGAGCCTTCCATGCTCACCTTCTCGGGTTTGCCCTGCACGGTGGTGTTCACCACCATCTTCATGCTGTAGGCCTCGCCCGATGCGAAGGTGATCTCGCCCTCGCCGCTCGACGGCGGGTTGGTGCAGGAAAAAGCGATCTTCATCTTGCCGGGGCCTATCGGCGTGTTGGTGGACTTGCAGTCGCCGCGCTGCGTGGGCACGGCGCGGCGCTCCGCCATTTCCTTGGTCATGCAGTACTTGACGGTGATGCCCGTGCCCGAGCTGCCGCCGCTCATGCTGATGCCGCGGCTTTTCATCATGTCCTCGACCATCTTGCGCTGGTCGGGCGGAAGATTTGCGATCTGCTGCTGCGCCTGCGCCATCTTCTGCGCCGTTTCGCTGTTGCCTTCCATCTGTGTCTTGTGTGTGGCCTCCCACAAGCCGGGCTTGACGGACTGCGACCACGCAAAGGACACGGAAACGCCGAGCAAGCCGGCAACGAGGATGCGCTTCATGTTGATTCCTTGAATCTAAAACGAGATTTGAAACGAACCTGGGGATTTTGCTCTACGGCAGCGACGCTTGCCGCACCGCATGTTCCCAGTGCTGCATCAGCTCGTTCGCACGCTCGCGGCTTTGCGTGGGCACGAAACGCCGCTCGGCCTGCCACAGGTCCGCAAGCTCATCCGTGCCGCGCCACACGCCGTGCGACAGGCCCGCAAGATACGCCGCGCCCAGCGCCGTCGTCTCAGTGATCGCGGGGCGGATCACCGGGATGCCGAGCAGGTCGGCCTGGAACTGCATCAGCAAATCGTTCACTGCCGCGCCGCCATCCACTCGCAATTCGCTCACGGGCAATGAACCTGCCGCGACCGCATCGCGGCTCATCGCTTGCAGCAGCGCCGCGCTTTGGTACGCAATGCTTTCGAGTGCCGCGCGCGCGATGTGCGCCATCGTCGTGCCGCGCGTCAGGCCCGTGATCATGCCGCGTGCATTGGGCTTCCAGTACGGCGCGCCGAGGCCCGTGAACGCGGGCACCATCATCACGCCGCCGGAATCGGGCACGCTTTGCGCCAGCGATTGCACTTCGGGGCTGGTCTTGATCGCCTTCAGGCCGTCGCGCAGCCACTGCACCACAGCGCCGCCGACGAACACGCTGCCTTCCATTGCGAACTCGGCTTGCGCTGTGAGTTGCGCGGCGCTCGTCGTGAGCAATCCGTTCTTCGACAACTCGAACTTCGCACCGGTGTTCATCAAAAGGAAGCAGCCGGTGCCGTAGGTGTTCTTCGCCATGCCGGACTTGAAACACGCCTGCCCGAAGAGCGCGGCCTGCTGGTCGCCCGCGACGCCGCCGATCGGCACGCTCGCGCCGAGCAGCGATGCCTGCGTCTCTCCGAAGTGCGCCGACGACGGCAGCACCTTCGGCATCATTTCGGCAGGCACACCGAAGAGCTTGAGCAGCTCGTCGTCCCAGCGGTTCGCGCGCACGTCGAAGAGCATCGTGCGCGAAGCGTTCGTCACGTCGGTCGCGTGCACCGCGCCGCCGGTGAGTTGCCACATGAGCCAGCTGTCGATCGTGCCGAACGCAAGCTCGCCGCGCAGCGCCTTGTCACGCGCGCCGGCGACGTTCTCCAGCATCCACGCAATCTTCGTCGCGGAGAAATATGAGTCGATCAGCAAGCCCGTGCGCGACTGGATGAGATTTTCGTGACCGGCTTCGCGCAGCCGCGCACACATCGGCTCACCGCGGCGGTCCTGCCACACGATGGCGTGGTGAATCGGCGCACCCGTCTTGCGGTCCCACACCACGGTGGTCTCGCGCTGGTTGGTGATGCCGATGGCGCGCACGTCCTTCGCATCGACGTTCGCTTTCGTCAGTGCTTCTTGCGCTGTAGCGAGCTGCGTGCGCCAGATAACCATCGGGTCGTGTTCGACCCAGCCGGGCTGTGGATAGATCTGCGGCAGCTCCTGCTGCGCCATCGAGGCGATGCGCCCTTGCGTGTCGAACACGATGCTGCGCGAGCTGGACGTACCCTGGTCGAGTGCGAGGATGAAGCTCATGCGCGCGATTGTGGCCGATGGAGGAAAATTCGCCCCATGCCGACCGACCCCTTCCTGTCACAACTCCCGCCGCAGCGTCTGCCCCATCCCTATCGCCCGGAGGCCGGCGTTGTGCAGCACCGCCTCGAATCGCTCACCAATGCGCTTTCGTGGCCTGCCGCGGCCGAAGCAGCGAAGCCGTGGGTCGACGCCGTGCGCCGCAACCCGCCGCCTTTCTGGGCGATGGAAAGCTTGCTCAAGGAATATCCGATTTCAAGTGCCGAAGGCCTGGCGCTGATGCGATTGGCCGAAGCATTGCTGCGAGTGCCCGATGCCGAGACGGCAATCGCGCTCACTGCCGACCAGTTGGGCCGGGCGGATTTCGAAAGCTCGCCCGACAGCGCACTGGCGCGCCTGTCGCAAGCCGCGATCGGGATGTCGAAGAAATTGCTGCCGCACGAGAACGATCCCGGCCTGTTCGGCCGCCTGGGTGCGCGCACGGTTGTCGCCGCGACGCTGCGCGCCGTGCAATTGCTCGGCCGGCAATTCGTGCTGGGCCAGGACATCGGCGAGGCGATGCATGCGGCAGGCGCAGCCCGCAACATGCAATCGAACTTGCGCTTTTCCTACGACATGCTCGGCGAAGGCGCACGCACCGAGCGCGATGCGCAGCGCTATCTCGCGAGCTACAGCCATGCGATCGAAGCGATCGCGTCGCGCGCCGACGCGAAGGGCGCGGTCGAATCGAACGACGGCATTTCGATCAAACTTTCCGCATTGCATCCGCGCTACGAAGCTTTGCAGCGCGAGCGGGTGATGAACGAACTCGTGCCACGTGTGTGGCAACTTTGCGAGATGGCCGCGCGCGCCAATATCAACCTCACGATCGACGCCGAAGAGGTCGACCGCCTGGAGATTTCGCTGGAAGTGTTCGATGCGCTCGCGGCGAAGGTCGCGCAGCACTATCCAAAGTGGCAGGGCTTCGGCCTGGCATTGCAGGCTTATCAAACGCGCGCGTTGGAGTTGATCGACTGCGTGGCGACCATTGCGCGTGCGCACGGCATTCGCCTGATGTGCCGCCTGGTCAAGGGCGCATATTGGGACGCTGAGATCAAGCGCGCGCAGGAGATGGGCCTGCCCTACTACCCGGTGTTCACGCACAAGAACCACACCGACGTTTCGTATCTGGCCTGCGCGCGCGCGATGCTCGCCGCGCAGGACCTGATCTATCCGCAATTCGCCACGCACAACGCCGGAACGATCGCGGCAATCTTGCAGATGGCGCGCGGCATCAAAGCGAAATTCGAACTGCAGCGCCTTCACGGCATGGGCGAAGGAATCTATCGCGAAGTGCTGAAGGATGCATCCGTCCCGTGCCGCGTATATGCGCCCGTGGGCCAGCATCGCGACTTGCTTGCGTATCTCGTTCGCAGGTTGCTCGAGAACGGCGCAAATTCGTCGTTCGTGCACCAGCTTGCCGACGAGTCGGTCGGCATGGACGAATTGCTACTGTCGCCACTGCACTTCGACGCGCGCGTTTCATTGCCGCTTCCGCCGCAGCTTTATGGGTCGGGCCGCGCGAACAGCAACGGCGTGGACCTCGCCGCGCCCGAGATGCTGGCACCGCTGCTCGATGCATTTGCAAGCGAACAAGTGCCGCGCATTGCCGAGTTCGACGCTGCGCGCACCGACGAAGCCGTGCAACGCGCGCGCGCCGCGTTCCCCGCGTGGGCCGCAACGTCTGTGGAACAACGCAGCGCGATCTTGCGTAGCGCGGCCGACGCGATGGACGCGCGCCTGCCGCGGCTGTGCGCAGTGATCGTGAAGGAAGCGTTCAAGACATGGGGCGACGCAGTCGCCGAAGTTCGCGAGGCCGTCGACTTCCTGCGCTACTACGCGAACGAAGCGGAACGCGTGATGCAGCCGATGGCATTGCCCGGGCCCACCGGCGAATCAAACGACTTGCTGCTCAAGCCGCGCGGTGCATGGGTGTGCATCAGCCCGTGGAATTTCCCGCTCGCGATTTTCACGGGGCAAGTGGCCGCCGCTCTCGCGACAGGCAACACCGTCCTCGCGAAACCCGCCGAGCAGACGCCCGCCATTGCGAACGAAGCAGTCAAGTTGCTGCATCAGGCCGGCGTTCCGCACGACGCACTGCAACTGCTGCATGGCCCCGGCGAGACCGTCGGCGCTGCGCTCGTTGCGCATCCGCGCATTGCGGGTGTTGTGTTCACCGGCTCGACGCAAGTCGCGAAGATCATCAACCGAACGCTCGCGGGCAAGGACGGCCCGATCGTGCCGCTGATCGCAGAGACAGGCGGGATCAACGCGATGTTGGTCGACTCGACCGCATTGCCCGAACAAGTGTCCGATGCAGTGATGCAAAGCGCGTTCCGCTCCGCGGGCCAGCGCTGTTCGGCACTGCGTTTGCTGTGCGTGCACGACAGCATTGCCGACGGTGTGATCGAGATGATCGAAGGCGCGGCCCGCGAGCTGATCGTCGGCGACTCCGGCGATTTGCGCACGGATGTCGGACCCGTCATCGACGGCGAGGCGTACGAGAATTTGATGCAGAGCATCAAGCGCCTGCGCACGGAAGCGCGCGCGCTCACGCCGCCCGGCGATGCAGCCCCGGCCACGCGTCTTATCGCGCCGCAAGCGTTCGAGGTGAAATCCATCGCCGATGTGAAGCAGGAGATCTTCGGGCCCGTGCTGCACATCGTGCGCTGGAAGGGCGACCCGCAGGACGTGATCGACGAAGTGAACGCGCTTGGCTATGGCCTGACGCTCGGCATTCAGACGCGCATCGATACACGCGCACAAGCACTGGCCGCGCGCGCGCATTGCGGCAACGTCTATATCAACCGCAACATCATCGGCGCGGTGGTGGGTGTGCAGCCATTTGGTGGGGAAGGCTTGTCGGGCACCGGCCCGAAAGCCGGCGGCCCGCACTATCTCTATCGCTTCTGCGCGGAGCAGACGGTCACGATCAACACAACCGCTGCCGGCGGAAACGTCGCGCTGCTCGCTTGAGCGGCGCTATTCGGATCAACCTTGTCGCCCGCCTGGCTGGGCGAATGAGCGTGTAGGAGAGCGCCGGGTTCGCCTCATGACTCAGGCACAGGCTCGCGCATCGTGACGAACTCTTCTGCTGCCGTCGGATGAATGCCGATCGTTGCATCGAACACAGCCTTCGTCGCGCCGGCTTTCATCGCCACTGCGAAGCCCTGCACGATTTCGCCTGCGTCGCTGCCGACCATGTGCAGGCCAACGACGAGATCGCTCGCCTTGTCCACGACGAGCTTCATGAATGTGCGTTCGCCGCTGCCCGACAGCGTGTGCTTGAGTGGCTTGAACTCGCTCTTGAAGATTTTCACGTCGCCGAATTTTTCGCGCGCAAGCGCTTCGCTGAAACCCACGGTGCCGATGTTCGGATGCGTGAACACCGCAGTCGGAACATAGTCATAGGACATCTCGCGCTTGCCGTCGCCGAACAGGTGATCGACGAGCGTCATCGCTTCCGCCAACGCGACCGGCGTGAGCTGAATTCGCGCCGTGACATCGCCCACTGCATGAATCGACGCGACGTTCGTCGTCTGGTGCGCGTTCACGATGATCGCGCCATCCTTGCCTTGCTTCACACCTGCTGCATCGAGCCCGAGGCCACTCACGTTCGGCACACGGCCCGTCGCGTAGAGCACTGCATCGACTTCGATGTGCCGGCCGTCCACGAGGGCAACGTCAAGGCCGTGCGATATTTTCGAAATCGACGCGACGTCGGCGCGCACCTGAAGATCGACACCGTGCTTGCGCATCTCATTCGCGACGTGCAAGCGCACATCGTCGTCGAAGCCGCGAAGCACTTGCTCGCCGCGATACAGCTGCGTGACCTTCGCGCCGAGCCCGTTGAAGATCGAAGCGAACTCGCACGCGATGTAGCCGCCGCCGACCACCATCAGGCGCTTCGGAAATGGATCGATGTCGAACATGCCGTCGGACGTGATGACATGCTCGTTACCTGGAAAGGTCGGCACGCTCGGCCGCCCTCCGGTCGCAACGAGGATATGCCGCGCGCGAAAGTTTTCCTTGCCCGATGCTGTGGTGACTTCAACTTCGTTTGCCGATCTCAGCTCTGCCCAGCCGTTGATCACGCGCGTAGCCGAGAGCAAACTTGCATACACGCCGTTCAGCCGCAGGATCTCGGCGGCGCGATTGCGGCGCAGCGTCGCCCAATCGAATTGCGGATTGCCCACTTGCCAACCGAAGCCCGCTGCATCTCGGAAGTCGTCGGTGAAGTGCGCGGCGAAGCTGTAGAGCTTCTTCGGGATGCAGCCCACGTTGACGCAAGTGCCGCCCAGCTGCGCGGCCTCCACGACGACCACGCGCGCGCCGCGTTGCGCCGCCATGCGCGCGGCACGCACGCCGCCGCTGCCCCCGCCGATGACCAACAGGTCGCAATCGAAGTCCGCCATAGGAGTCCCTTGGTTAACCGCGCATGGCGTCGGCAAAGCCCGGCATCGCGAAATCGGCAGCGCGCAACTCACGCATCAGCCGCGCGGCGCCTTCGTCGTCCAGCGACACGAGCGGCGGGCGCACCACCGCCCAATCGCGATGACCCGAGAACTCCGCGGCAACGCGCTTCATCGCGGGGATCATGTTCGGGCTTTGGAAGATCTTGCGGATCACGTCGGCCTTGGCTTGCAGTTGCGGACCTTCGGGCAAATTCCACTTTTCGTACACCGCGCGAATGCCTGCGGGGTTCAGGTTGACCGTTGCGCTGATGCAGCCCGCAGCGCCAAGCGCTAGCGCTGCCGACAGCGTCGATTCGCTCGCGGGAAACACATCGAAGCCGTCGTTCGCGAAGTGGTCGAGCATCGCTTTCGTGTTGTCCCAATTGCCCGATGAATCTTTCGCGCCCGCGATCGTGTCCGGGAATTTCGCGCGCAGTTTTTCGATGAGCCCGAGCGTGATCGGCACCTGCGTCACTTGAGGGATGTGATAAAGATAGATGCGCAGCGCGTTGCTCGCGACCTTGTCGATCACATGCGCGTAGTAGTTAAACAGGCCTTCGTCACTCACGCCCTTGTAGTAGAACGGCGGCAACATCAGCACGCCGGCCGCGCCGCTCTTGACTGCATGGCGCGTGAGCGTGACCGCATCGCTGATCGACGACGCGCCTGTGCCCGGCATCATCTTCGATGCGGGCACGCCGGCTTCGAGCAGTGCATCGGCAAGGCGCAATCGCTCATCGACAGAGAGTGATGCGGCCTCCGAATTCGTCCCGAAGATCGCAAGCCCCGCACCGTTCGCAACGAGCCATTTGCAATGCGCGATGAAGCGATGCGTGTCGGGCTCGAGGTCGCGCGTGAATGGCGTCATCACCGGCGCGAGCGCGCCTTTCAATCTTGCACTCATGACGTCTTCCTCATGGCACGGTCCCCTTGCGCGCGGGCGAGCGAAGAAAGTCGAAATCGACACCATGCTCGGCTTGCGTCACATGCTCCAGAAAAAGTTTTTCGTATCCGCGCTCGGCGCTCGGGATGCGCACGGGCTTTTCTTTCGCCCTGCGAGCAAGCTCTTCATCGCTCACGAGCAACATCAATTCGCGCTTGCTCACCGACAGCCGGATGCGATCGCCGCTTTGCACATACGCAAGCGGGCCGCCAATCGCGGATTCCGGCGTCACGTGCAGCACGATCGTGCCGAAAGCGGTGCCGCTCATGCGCCCGTCCGAGATGCGCACCATGTCCTTCACGCCCGCGCGCGCGAGCTTCATCGGGATCGGCATGTAGCCCGCTTCGGGCATGCCGGGCGCGCCCTTCGGCCCGATGCTCTTGAGCACGAGGATGTCGTCGGCTTTCACGTCGAGGTCGTCGCTATCGATGCGCTCGGCCAGGTCCTGCGCGTTTTCAAACACGACCGCGCGGCCTTCATGTTCCATCAGCTTCGCATCGGCCGCCGACTGCTTGATGATCGCGCCGCCCGGTGCAAGATTGCCGCGCAGCACCGCAAGGCCGCCTTGCGGGAAGATCGGGTTGGTGCGCGGCCGCACCACGTCTTGCGCAAAGCCTTTGCCATCGCTTTCGATGCGTTCGCCAAGCGTGCAGCCCATCACCGTCATCGCATCGAGTTTGAGCAGCGGCTTCAGTTCGCGCAGCAGCGACGCCATGCCGCCGGCCTTGTGGAAGTCTTCCATGTAGTGCTTGCCGGTGGGCTTGAGATCGACGAGCACCGGCGTGTCGCGGCCCATCTTGTCGATCGCATCGAAGTCGAGCTCATAGCCCATGCGGCCCGCGATCGCCGCGAGATGCACGATGCCGTTGGTCGACCCGCCGATCGCGAGCAGCACGCGAAACGCGTTGTGAAACGCAGCGGGCGTGAGCACCTTGTCGATGGTCAGGCGCTCCTTCGCGATGAGCACTGCGCGCGCGCCCGTTTCTTCCGCGACGCGAATGCGGTCGGCCGTCACAGCGGGCGGCGACGCACCGCCGGGCACGGTCATGCCCAGTGCTTCTGCGATGCAGGCCATCGTGCTCGCAGTGCCCATCACCGAACACGTGCCCACGCTCGCGACGAGCTGGTTGTTCACATCGCCCACTTCCTCTTCGCCGATTTCGTTGGCGCGGAACTTCGCCCAGTAGCGGCGGCAATCGGTGCATGCGCCCACGCGCTCGCCGCGATGCGAGCCCGTGAGCATCGAGCCGGTCACGAGCTGGATCGCCGGCGCATTCGCCGATGCAGCGCCCATCAATTGCGCGGGCACGGTCTTGTCGCAGCCGCCGATCATCACCACGGCATCCATCGGCTGCGCGCGGATCATCTCCTCGGTATCCATAGACATGAGGTTGCGCAGGTACATCGACGACGGCCGCGCAAAACTTTCGTGCAGCGAGATCGTCGGGAAGTCCATCGGCAGCCCGCCGGAGAGCATCACGCCGCGCTTGACGGCTTCAATCAGTTGCGCCGCGTTGCCGTGGCAAGGGTTGAAGCCGCTTGCGGTGTTGCAGATGCCGATGACGGGGCGTGCAAGCGCGTCGTCGGTGTAGCCCGCGCCTTTGATGAAGGCCTTGCGCAGGAAGAGCGAAAAGCCGTTGTCGCCATAGATGGGAAGGCCGCGCTGCAATCCCGCGTCTTCTTTCTGCTTCGGTGGTTGGCTCATTTCACAGCTCGTGTTGTGCCGCTGCTGCATCTTCTCATCAAATTGGAGGACGCATCCTGTCAAGTTTGACAGGGTCGAGTGAACTTTCCGTTGACGCGCATGAAGGGGCTGTGAACACTCCGTCCGGCAATCGCAACAACTGAACAGGGAGGATCAATGCGATCTCTTGCAGCGGCGCTCGCGGC
>Ga0265314_10004641_pt1 | contig 12637 bp, 7 predicted proteins | sample 4126metaG_FD_203106 | JGI IMG/M metagenome (GOLD analysis project Ga0265314, IMG submission 203106) | Rhizosphere microbial communities from Carex aquatilis grown in University of Washington, Seatle, WA, United States - 4-1-26 metaG | ecosystem: Host-associated > Plants > Roots > Rhizosphere >... | reverse complement strand
GTCGCATGGACGCGCACCATTCGCACCACCTCCAGCGCCGCCGATTGCGCGCTGTTCACCACGTTGTAGCGGATCATATAGTCGCCCACGGTGCTCGTGTCCAGGGTCGTCAGACCCGTGACCGTGATCCGGCTCGTAACATCGCCGTCGTGCGGATCCGTGGCGGTCGCTCCCGCGTCGACGTAAGCGGTCCCCAGCGGCTGGCTGATCACCCTGGGTCCGATCAGCGTGATGACCGGCTTATTCGGGTCGCCGGAATCGACCGGAACCGCCGAATTGCACGCCTCATATTGCGGTAGGGGTGTTGGAGTCGGCGTCGGCGCGGACTCGGACGACGAGCCCGGGCAGCCCCACAGAACCAGCAGTAAGCAGCCCGACAGAACAGCGGCGATTCGTTTCATTTGATCGACCAATTGTATATTAGACCCGGTTGTCCCATATGTGGGGCAGGTGTCCACGCCAGCGGCGGGCCACCAGGCCCGCCTTCGCGTACAATTGAAATCGCCATGACCCGTCTCCTCCCCGCAATCCTCCTCTGCTGTGCGCTGCCCCTCGCCGCGCAGCAATCCTCGGAGCTCGACCGCAAGCTCTCCGCCAGGATCGCCGACGCGTTGAAGTCCAGCGGAGCCCCGAGCGTCTCGGTGGCCGTCGTCCAAGACGGCCGGCTGGTCTATGCCCAGGCCTTCGGAAGTGCCGACATCGCCAAAGGTCGCGCAGCCGACGCGGCCACCCGCTACGCCGTCGGCTCGATCAGCAAGCAATTCACCGCCGCCGCGCTGTTGCTTCTCGAGGAGCAGGGGAAGCTCTCGCTCGATGACAAGGTCGCGAAGTACTTCCCCGATCTCACCCGCGCCGGCGACGTCACCATCCGCCAGTTGCTCTCCCACACCTCGGGCTACGAGGACTACGCGCCGCAGGACTATATGATTCCCGAGTGGAGCCACGCCACCACGCCCCTGGCCGTCCTCGACCGTTGGGCGAAAAAGCCCCTGAATTTCGACCCCGGCACGCGGTGGCAATACAGCAACACCAACTACGTCCTGGCCGCGGAGATCTTCGAGAAAGCCTCGGGCCAGCCCCTGCTAGCGTTCCTGGCGGAGAGGATCTTCCGTCCGCTCGCGATGCGCTCGGCGGGCGATTGCCAGGCCGCGAGCCCGGCCGACGCCGTTGCTTACACCCGCTACGCCGCCGGCCCGCCGCGCGTGGCCGAGCGCGAAGCCAACGGCTGGTATTTCGGCGCCGGCGAGCTGTGCATGACGCCTTCCGACCTGGCGCGATGGGACATCGCCTTCCTCCAGAAGAAGCTCCTGTCCGAGCGTTCCTACGCCGAGTTCACTCGCGAGGTGAAGCTCGCGAACGAGGACTTCAGCCACTACGCGCTTGGTCTCCAGGTCGGCGACCTGCGCGGCATTCCGATGCTCTTTCACGGCGGCGAGGTCTCGGGCTTTCTGGCCTCGAACAGCGTGTATCCGAACCGCGACGGCGCGGTGATCGTGCTCTCGAACCAGGATGGCGTCGACCTCATCGGCCCGCTCTCCCGCCAAGTGTCGGAGTTGGTCTTTCTACCGGACCGGCCCCCTGCCCCGGAGCAGGAGATCCGCGAAGTGCGGTCCATTCTCGAGGGGCTCCGGCAGGGCCGGATCGATCGCGGCCTGTTCACGGCCAACGCCAACTATTACTTCGGCGAGACCGCTCTGGCCGACTACCGGGCTTCTCTCGCTCCCCTGGGTGAGCTGAAGTCGGTGAGCCGCGTGGCGGAGAGTCTGCGCGGCGGCATGATCCACCGCAGTTACCACGCCGAGTACGAGAAGAAAACCGTGTCGCTGAACATCTACGTGATGCCCGACGGCAAGTACGAGCAGTTTCTGGTGGTGGCGCAGTAGTAGTGTCCTGTCTCGCGCGGGAGCACCGAACCGCGAGCGTGAGCGAGCGGACCTCTCCGTGACGGCCGCGTTTGCTAAGTTGGGGTGATGGATCGAGTCACGCTAGGGCGCTCGGGGCTGGAAGTCTCGCGGATCTGTTTCGGGACCATGACCTTCGGCGGGCAGGCGGACGAGGATGCAGCCCGGCGGATGGTCGACCGCTGTCTCGACGCCGGCGTCAACTTCTTCGACACCGCGAATGTGTACGGCCAGGGCCGCTCGGAGGCTATTCTGGGGCGGGCGCTGGCGGGCCGCCGCCAGCAAGTCGTGCTGGCGAGCAAAGTGCGCGGCGTCATGAAGGACGCGCCCGAGGAGAGCGGCCTTTCGAAATCCCAGATCCTGCGCGCGGTCGAATCCACTTTGCGCCGCCTGGGTACGGACTACCTCGACATCTACTACCTGCACCTGCCTGACTACGACGTACCGCTCGAAGAGTCGCTCGAGGCGATCGACGAACTGGTGCGGGCGGGCAAGGTCCGCTATCCCGCCAGCTCGAATTACGCCGCGTGGCAGGTCGAGCGCATGCTGTGGCTGGCCGCCGAGCGCCAGTATCGGCCAGCCCAGATCACGCAGCCGATGTATAACCTGCTGGCGCGTGGCATCGAGCAGGAGTACGTGCCGATGTGTCGGGAGTTCGGCGTCGCGACGGTGGTCTACAATCCGTTAGCCGGCGGGCTGCTGACCGGCAAGCAGAACCTGCAGGCGCCGATCGAGGGCTCGCGGTTCGACAAGAACCAGATGTACCTGGACCGCTACTGGCACCCGGCGTTTTTCGATGCCGTGGAAGAACTGCGCCGCCTCGCAGGCCGCGAAGGGCGGCCGCTGGCGAGCCTGGCGCTCAACTGGCTACTCCACCACACGCCGACGGATTGCGTCATCTTGGGCGCCTCGCGTATCGAGCAGCTCGAAGAAAACCTCAAGGCGCTCGACGACGGACCGCTGTCCGAAGCGGCGCTGGCCGGATGCGACGCGGTCTGGAACAAGCTACGCGGCATCACGCCGCGGTATAACCGATAGCATGCGTCTGCCCATCCTTCTGTTGCTCGGTTCCATTCTGGGGACCGCGGCGCCGATTCGTCTGCACCCCGACGATCCTCACTACTTTCTATTCCGCGGCCGAATTACGGTGCTGATCGCATCGGGCGAGCACTACGGCTCCGTGCTCAACCCCGAGTTCGACTACCGGAAGTACCTGGCGACGCTTGCCGCCGACGGATTGAACTACACGCGCATCTTCTCGGGCTCCTATGTAGAGGAACCTGGGGCGTTTGGGATTAAGCGGAACAACCTGGCGCCGGCGCGGGGCCGTTTTCTCGCGCCCTGGGCGCGCAGCGCCACCCCCGGCTACCACAACGGCGGAAACAAATTCGATCTGGACCGTTGGGACGAAGCCTATTTCACCCGCCTGAAAGATTTCGTGGCCGAGGCCGGGCGTCGCGGCGTCGTGGTCGAGATGTCGCTGTTCTCGTCGCACTATGCGGATATGAACTGGGCCAATTGCCCGCTGAATCGCGAGAACAACGTCAACGCTACCGATGCCATCGACCGGCGGCTGTTGCACACACTTGCGAACGGCAACATTCTCGGGTACCAGGAACGGCTGGTGCGCAAGATCGCGCGCGAACTGAACGGCTTCGACAACGTCCTCTACGAAATTCAAAACGAGCCCTGGTCGGACCGCACGGTTACGGTGGACACGGTCAATCCTTACCTGCTGGCCCCGGCGCTGAAGCTCTACCCGAACGCTGTGGACGTGGCCGACGCGGAGTCGGTGGCGTGGCAGGCGCGCGTCGCTTCCTGGATCGCGGCCGAGGAGGCCGGCCTCGCCGAGCGGCACCTGATCGCGCAGAACTACTGCAGTTTCCGGTACCCCGTGCGCGAAGTGGCGCCGGGCGTTTCCATCGTCAACTTCCACTATGCCTACCCCGAGGCGGCCCGTCTGAACTACGGACTCGGTAAGGTGCTGGCTTACGACGAGACCGGCTTCGCGGGCAGGGACGACTCGTTCTATCGCAAGCAGGCCTGGAACTTCCTGCTCGCGGGTGGCGGGACGTTCAACAATCTGGATTATTCCTTCACGGTTGGCCACGAGGACGGGACGGATACGGCACCGAACGGCCCGGGCGGCGGGAGCGCGGCGCTGCGGCGCCAGCTAGGCATTTTGAGTGGGTTCCTGCGATCGTTCGACCTGGTGAAGATGCGGCCCGATCCGCTGGCTGTGGCGGCCGCCCCGGGCCTCTACACGCAGACGCTGTCCGTGCCCGGCGAGCAGTACGCAGTGTACGCCACCGGCGCCGGCCCGGCGCGGTTGGAACTGGCGATCCCAGCCGGGGAATACGCAGCCGAATGGATCGACACGAAAACCGGAGCAGTCCTCAAACGCGAGCGAGTCACAACCGCCCGCGGCACGCTGGTGCTTACATCCCCTGCGTTCGAAGACGACATCGCACTGCGAGTGGGGCAGGCCTCCAGGCCTGCAGCGGGTCTCCAGACCCGCCCCATCAGCCCAGTTCCCCGCTCTTAGCCGCGCGACCCATATAGTCCGCCGCGCGATACGCCAGCGCCTGAATCGTGGCCGTGGGCTGCTGGCGCGCGGAGGTCACGAAGTTGCTTCCGTCCACCACGAACAGGTTCCGCACATCGTGCGACTGGCTGTACTGATTGACCACCGACCGCTTCGGATCGAGTCCCATCCGGCACGTGCCCATCAGATGCCGGTTCGTGTCGAAGGCCTCCACCGGCTCGGCCCAGACCTTCTTCGCCCCCATGGCGTCGAACAGCTCGTACTCCCGTTCGAGCAGCCACTTCATGGTCGCGATATCGTCCGGGTGATGATCGTGCGTGATGCGGACGGCAGGCAATCCCCAGGCGTCCTTTACGTCCGGATCGAGCGTGACGGTGTTCCGCTCCATGGGCAGCGAGGTGGAGTGCGCCAGCAGAGACATGCTTCGCGTGAAGTACTCGCCGAGCATCTTCTTGTACTCCGCTCCCCACCTGGGCGCGTCGGGCGGCAGACCGTAGAGCGCGAAGCTTGCCGGATAGAACTGGAACCGCGCGTCGATTCCGCCGCCGCCGTAGAACCCGCGCTTCGGATCGGCGCGATAGTGGTCGTGGATGAGCCGCGTGACCTGAATGCTTTTGTACTCGTTCAGCGGATGCTCGAACAAGGCGGTGGCGAACGAACCGTTGTCCCACATCAGGTTCTTCCCCACCAGGCCGCTCGAGTTCGCCAGTTTCGAGAGCAGCAGCAGCTTGGCCGACTCCACCCCGTTGGCGCACAGAACCACGGCCTTTGCGTGCTGGAATACCTCGCGCCGCCGCGCGTCGAAGTAGAAGGCCCCCGTCGCCCGGCCACGCGGATCGGTCACAATCTGGCGCACATAGGAATTGGGGCGGATCTCGCAGCGCCCCGTTTGCTCAGCGACCGGAATCACTGACACCAGCGTGCTCGACTTCGCGCGCATCTCGCATCCGAAAGACTCGCAGAAACCGCAGTGCACGCAGGCGGGGCGCCCCTGGTAGGGTTGCGAGAGGATGGCTACTGGGGCGGGGAAGGGATGCAGTCCGAGCTTCTTCGCCCCCCGGTCGAACAACGCTCCCGACGACTTCACCGGCATCGGCGGCAAGGGATACGGCTTCGAGCGAGGCGCTTCGAATGGATTCGCCCCCGCGAGGCCCGAAATCCCGAGGTCGTACTCGGCCTTGGTGTACCAGGGTTCCAGGTCGGCGTACGTGATCGGCCAATCCGCGAAAGAGGAGCCCGGCACATCGCCAAACAGGCTGCGCTCGTGGAAATCGCTCTCGTGAAACCGCCAGTAATTCGCCGTGAAGTGCACCGATCCGCCGCCCACCTGCCGCCCGTACTCGATGGCCTTCATCGCCTTCGCCGGTTCGTTTTCGTTCTTGCGGTAGGTGATGGGCTGAACCTGAGGATCGTTGGTCAGGCCCGGTTGATACTCGTACTTGATCTCATCGTGGGAGTAGTCGCCCTCGCGCAGATAAGGCCCCTGCTCGAGCACCACGACATGGAAGCCAGCAGTGGAGAGCTCCTTCGCCACCACGCCGCCCGCGGCGCCCGCGCCGATGACCAGAAAGTCCACGGCATCGGAAGGCTTGAATTGGGGACCGGTCATTTCGGCTCCGCGTCGTAGTAGCCGAACGGCGGCGCCCACGCCATGCGCATCTCAAACCCGATGTGCTTCCACCCGACCTTGTCGCGGTTGCCTCCGTAGCTCGGGTTACCCAGGAAGCCCAGCAGGGTGTGTGTTCGCACGGTCTCGAAAAACTCCGTCTTCTCGATGGCCCGCACGAGCTCGAGCTGCCGATCCTGCGGCAGCGAAGCAATGCTGGTCGATTCCGGAAACATCTTCCTGCGCACGTCCTGCACCTCGCTCAGCCCCTTTCGGTACGCGGGTTGGAGGCTGGTGTCGAAAGTAGTCAGGGCGCGGTCGATGAAGTAGACGATACCGGCCTCCTTCGCCCCCGGGCCGTCGTCCGAGGGAAGGATCTGCTCGACGATTGCCGCGACCTCGGCGGCCTCCGATTCGTTGAAGAACTTGAACTCAGCGGCAGTCGCGCCCGCCGCCGTCCGATGCGCGTGTTCCTGCGCGGAGGCGACCGCTGCCCACGCCGCTGACCCCAGAGAGCCAAACAGCCAGCCCCTTCGAGTGAATCCCAGAGACATATGGTGAGTAGATGATGGCCGCATCGGAGGGGTCGCAACGGATAGAATCATACAGTGCACAAACTGCGGAGCCGTCCGGGCGCGAAGCTGCAATATGCCTTGCTGGCGGCACTGTTCGTTGTCGCCGTGGCGTGTCAGGTGCAGTTCGGCAGGGACGCCGTCAGGGACTTGGCGAACCAATATCCGCGCGCCCCATTCTGGCTGGACGCTACGTGGCCGCGGGTGAGCTGGGTTACGCCCGAGGCCACCTCCGCCGGCGTCCTCTGGGGTGACAGGGTTGTCACCGTGGACGGGCGGAAGCCGGCCGGTATCGCCGACCTGATGCGGGCTGTGCGCCGCAGGGCGCCTGGCGACGTGCTGCCCGTGGAAGTTCTCCGCGACGGCGTCGACGTTCAGGCCGCCATCCGGCTCGCGCCGACGCGCCCGAGCACGTCCGGCTTCGTCTATGCGTTTGCAGTGGTTGTATGGTTTGCGCTGCCTGCGCTGTCGCTGGCGCTGGGCTTCTGGGTAGCCGCCATCAGGCCGCACGACACCAGGGCCTGGATGTTGTTGGGCCTGCTGTTGGGCCTCATCCCGTTTCTGATGAACGCCGCGGGTGGCAGGCTCGATCCAAACGGCTGGCCCGGGTTATTACGGCTACCTGCGCTCGCCTATACAGTCCTGGCTTTCACTACGTGGCCGATCTGGATGATGCTGTTTGGCGTCTATTTCCCCGAGCGGTGGAAGCTGGATCGCCGTGCGCCGTGGGCCAAGTGGATCCTGATTGTTCCGCTGGCGATGTTGGCGATCCTGAAAACCGCTTGGGCGATAGGGTCGTCGGAGAACTTCGATGCGACGGCGTTCCTTGAGCCCTGGGTCCGACGGTCCGAGGGTCTCTCGGCGCTCCTCACGATTGGCGCTTTGTCGCTCTTCTTTATCGGCCTCCAGCTTAAGGCACGCGATCCCGAGACGGAACCCGATTCCCGCCGGCGCCTGAGGTTGCTCCACGGAGGCGCCTCGTGGAGCTTCGTGCCGCTGACCTTGATTTGCACCTGGAACCTGGGAGTCAAAGGGCGTTGGCCCATTCCCGAAGGCCCCGTGCTGGCCTTCTCCCTGGTCTGGCTGTTCGGCTTTCCCCTCACGATGGCTTACGTGATCGTCGTGCAGCGGGCGCTGGATGTGAAGGTCGTTGTCCGTACGGGCGTGCAGTACGCGCTAGCGCAGGGCAGCCTTCTCACGCTGCAGGTTCTGTGCTCGGCGGGCGCCGCGTTCCTGGCACTGCTGCTGGCGCTCGATCCGAACACGGATCGTTTGCGGAAGATCCTGTTGATCGCCGCGGGCATTGCGGTCGTCTTTGTGGTGCGAAGGTTTTCCGGAACGGCGCGCTCGTGGGTAGACCGCAAGTTCTTTCGCGAGGCGTACCAGGCCGATCGGATTCTGAGCGACCTCAGCGAAGACGTGCGCAGCGTCGCCGATGCGGGGCGGCTGTTCGAGATGGTAGGGCGGAGGATCGCGGAGTCGCTTCACGTCGAGCGCATCGCGGCGCTGGTGCGGGCGGATAACGGCTACGTGCCGGCCTTTGCGCTGGGATATCCGTGCGCGCCCGAGGCTCGGTTCCCGGCCGGCTGTGCCGTGATTGAAGAGCTCCAGCGCGAGCGAGCGCCGCTCTACATCGACCGCGCTGAGCGTGCCGGCGGCGAGGAGAGCGCCGAACTGGCGAAGCTCGAATCCGAACTGCTGTTGCCGCTCGCGGGCAAGGACAGCCTGCTGGGGTTCCTGAGCCTCGGCCCGAAGCGTTCCGAAGAACCCTACTCGAAGACCGACGTGCGGCTGCTCCGGTCGGTGGCGGCGCAGACCGGTCTGGCGCTCGACAACACGCGCCTGATCGCGGCCGTGGCGTCCGAAACGGCCAAGCGCGAAGTGCTGAACCGCGAGATGGAGATCGCCCGCGAGGTGCAGCAGCGGCTGTTTCCGCAAGCGCTGCCCCCGGTCGAGGGACTCGAATACGACGGCGCCTGCCGGCCCGCGCTGGGCGTCGGCGGCGATTACTACGACTTCCTGGCGCTCAGCGGCGGCCGGCTCGGGATCGCGATCGGAGACATCTCGGGGAAGGGAGTGCCCGCGGCGCTGCTGATGGCCAGCCTTCAGGCTTCCGTCCGCGGTCAGGCGCAGAGCGGGCCGGCAAACCTGGCAAAGCTGATGGAGACCGTGAGCCGGTTGGTGTTCGACGCGTCGCCGTCGAACCGCTATGCGACGTTCTTCTACGCCGAGTATGAAGCGGGCCCGCGGCGGCTGCGATACGTGAATGCGGGCCATAACCCGCCCATGCTGTTCCGATGGGAGGAACTGCTGAGGCTCGAGACGGGCGGTCCGGTAGTGGGAATGTTCCGGGATGCGCGCTACGAGGAAGCAGAAGTGCAGCTCGAGGCCGGCGACGTGATCGTGATGTTCACCGACGGCATCAGCGAGTCGATGAACGCCGCCGACGACGAGTGGGGCGAGGACGAACTGGCGCGGGCGGCGCGGGAATCGCTGGGCCTCCCAGCCGCGGAGGCGATCGCGCGCATCATGCAAGCGGCCGACCAATTCGCCGCTGGCGCCCCCCAGCACGACGACATGACGCTGGTGGTGATGAAGGTGGGCTGAGGATAACGCCCCCCCGTTTGCAACTTCGCCTCCGCGGTGCGAATCATCGTTGTATATGCCCATCGTGCAACTCGGCGGAACGCCTCCCGTGACCGTCGAGGATCCCGTCTGCCACATGCGGGTCGATCCCAAAACCGCGCGCTTCGAACACCAACACCAGAACAAGACCTACTACTTCTGTTGCCAGGGCTGCCGCGACAAATTCCGTGCCGACCCCGGGAAGTACCTCGCCGCAGTTCCGGCGCCGCCGCCCGCGCCCGCGAAACCCGGCGTCCCCTATACCTGCCCGATGCATCCCGAGGTGCGCCAGATGGGGCCGGGCGCGTGCCCGAAATGCGGCATGGCGCTCGAGCCCGTGGAGGTCACCGCCAGCGAGGAACCGAATCCGGAACTGGCCGACATGAGCCGGCGATTCTGGATCAGCCTGGCGCTCACGATCCCAGTGCTCGCATTGTCGATGATCGGTTCGATGGAAAGCCGGGCCTCGGTCTGGGCGCAATTGGTGCTGACGACGCCGGTGGTGGTCTGGGGCGGCCGCCGGTTCTTCGAGCGCGGCTGGGCGTCCATCCTGAGCCGCAGCCCGAACATGTTCACGCTGATCGCCATCGGCACCGGCACCGCGTACGTCTACAGCCTGGTGGCGGCGTTCGTACCGGGCACGTTCGTCTACTTCGAGACCGCGGCCGCGATCACCGTTCTGGTGCTGCTCGGCCAGGTTCTCGAACTGAGGGCGCGCGGCCGTACATCGAGCGCTATCCGAGCCCTCCTCAGCCTGGCGCCTCCGGTGGCGCGGGTGGTGCATGAGGGCGGTGCCGAAGAGGACGTGCCGCTCGAGCGCGTGCATCCGGGAGACCGACTCCGCGTCCGGCCGGGCGAGAAGATCCCCGTTGACGGCGCGGTGATCGAGGGCGCGAGCGCGGTGGACGAGTCGATGCTCACCGGCGAGCCGCTGCCGGTCGAAAAGACCGCGGGCAGCCGCGTCACCGGCGGGACGGTCAACGGCACCGGCGGTTTCCTGATGCGTGCCGACCGCGTAGGCAGCGAGACCCTGCTGGCGCAGATCGTCCGCATGGTGACCGAGGCGCAACGCAGCCGCGCGCCCATCCAGCGCCTGGCCGACAAGGTTGCGGCGTATTTCGTGCCGGCCGTCGTGCTGGCGGCGGTGGTGACGTTCGCGGTGTGGGCGTTGGTCGGTCCCCAGCCCCGCCTGGTACACGCGCTGGTGAACGCGGTGGCGGTGCTCATCATTGCCTGTCCCTGCGCGCTCGGTCTCGCCACGCCGATGGCGGTGATGGTCGGCGCGGGACGCGGAGCGACGGCCGGCGTCCTCATCAAGAACGCCGAGGCACTGGAGGTGCTGGAGAAGGTCAACACGCTTGTGGTGGATAAAACCGGCACGCTGACCGAGGGCAAGCCGCACCTGGTGACGCCGCCGCCGGACGAGACGCTGCGGCTCGTTGCGAGTCTGGAGCGCGCCAGTGAGCATCCGCTGGCGGCCGCCATCGTCGCGGGCGCCGCCGCGCGCGGGCTGGCGCTGCCGCCGGTGACTGAGTTTCAGTCCTTCACCGGCAAGGGCGCCGTGGGGATGGTGGACGGCCATCGCGTGGCCGCGGGCAACCGCGCGCTTCTCGATCAGCTCTCGATCGACGTGGCCCCGCTGGCCGCCCAGGCCGAAGAGTTGCGCCGCCAGGGACAAACCGTGATGCTCGTGGCCGTGGACGGTCAGCTCGTGGGCCTCGCCGGCGTGGCCGACCCGATCAAAGCGTCAACGCGCGAAGCCCTGCGCCTGCTGCGCGACGACGGCGTTCGCGTGGTCATGGTGACGGGCGACAGCCGCGCGACCGCCGAAGCGGTGGCGCGCGAGTTGGGGATCGAGGAAGTGCACGCCGAAGTTCCGCCCGACCGCAAAAGCGAAATCGTGCGCGAGCTGCAGGCCGCCGGGCGCGTGGTCGCCATGGCGGGCGACGGCGTCAACGACGCGCCGGCGCTGGCGCTGGCGAACGTCGGCATCGCCATGGGAACCGGCACGGACGTGGCCATCCAGAGCGCCTCCGTCACGCTGGTGCGCGGCGATCTGCGCGGCATCGTTCGGGCGCGCCGCCTGAGCCGCGCCACCATGCGGAACATCCGCCAGAACCTGTTCTTCGCGTTCCTCTACAATACGCTCGGTGTGCCGATTGCGGCTGGCGTGCTCTACCCGGTCTTCGGCCTTCTGCTGAGCCCGATCCTGGCCAGCGGCGCGATGACGTTCAGCTCGGTCTCGGTGATCGCGAACGCGCTAAGGCTTCGCCGGGTGGAACTGTAGCTCCGCGGAGGGCGGCCTTCAAGCCCGCGCGGGGCTTCAGCCCTTGATGGAGACCAGCGCTGAGAACCTACCGCCGCCTGCCGCACCGGGACGCCCCCAGCGACCCCGTTCTTGTGACCTGGTGGCTGTGGGGCAGTCTGCCCAAGGAGCGCGTCTTTCAGCCCGAACATCTCCGCTCTGGCGAGGCCTTCGTCGCCTGACACCGGCTCCCAAAGCGATTGACAGGGAGAACGCGATCCCCTACTATTATTGGGACCCTTTTCTCTGGAGACTTGAACATGCGCAACCGGGTTTCTGCCGCCACGCTGCTGCTTACGACTGCATCCCTGCTGAGCGCCGCTAACGTCTTCACTGTGACTGCCCCGTCGGGATTCAGCTTTTCCGACACAGCGCAGGCAGTCGGTTTTCGGACCACAACCTTCTACACGAACGTCACGATATCGATGCCGCTGCTGGACAACAGTAGCGGCGGCCCTATCGCCGGAACCGAGGGGACTGCCTACCTGGTGAACGCGATTAACACAGGCGCCACCGCGGCCAATGAGGTAGCGCCGCCTGTCACGATATCGGGGCTCACCGGAGCGTTCGCATCGAGGACGCTCTGGAGCGGAATTGCGCTGCCTCCGGGGACCTATTACGTCGTGCTGGTGGCGGCGGCGAACACTCCGGTGGGATCGCCCTCCTTATCCGCCGAGGCCGGCTCGGCTGGAAGCATGGTCGTGACCCCAGGGGTGGGGGTTAGCGACGTCGGAGCCCGGGTCACCAGCGCAATCGCGCCGTTTCCGCCCGCTTCAAACTTCGGCGGCTTCAATCCGCCCAGCCAGATCTTCATCACCGTGACCGGCACCGCAACTTCGACCCTCTTCACTGTGACTGCCCCGTCGGGATTCAGCTTTTCCGACACGGCGCAGGCGGTCGGTTTTCGGACCACAACCTTCTACACGAACGTCACGATATCGATGCCGCTGCTGGATAACAGTAGCGGCGGCCCTATCGCCGGAACCGAGGGGACTGCCTACCTGGTGAACGCGATTAACACAGGCGCCACCGCGGCCAATGAGGTAGCGCCGCCTGTCACGATATCGGGGCTCACCGGAGCGT
>Ga0265314_10004640_pt1 | contig 12639 bp, 9 predicted proteins | sample 4126metaG_FD_203106 | JGI IMG/M metagenome (GOLD analysis project Ga0265314, IMG submission 203106) | Rhizosphere microbial communities from Carex aquatilis grown in University of Washington, Seatle, WA, United States - 4-1-26 metaG | ecosystem: Host-associated > Plants > Roots > Rhizosphere >... | reverse complement strand
GTCGACCGATATGTGCCACGGGCAGCCTGCTGTTGGCTGCCCGTGCGAGGCCCCAACAACCATTCGCACTCGTGACAAATCCTTGGCCGCGTGGCGCTCAGGGATCAAGCACGATTGCGCGCGCGTCATGGAATTCACGCGCGAGAACGAGGGATACGTCAACGGTCTTGGCGAAACCGTGACGCTTGAAGACGAGTGCCTCTATCCGCTTTTGAAAAGTTCGGACCTCGCGCATGGGCGCAAGCCGCACCGCTATTTGCTCGTTACGCAACGCAGCGTCGGCGAAGACACCGCGCGACTGAAAACTCGCGCGCCGAAGACGTGGAAATACTTACAGTGCCATGCGGACGCTCTAGACCGGCGCGCGAGCTCGATCTACCGCGGTCGGCCGCCCTTCTCCATCTTCGGCGTCGGGCCGTACACGTTCGCGCCGTGGAAAATCGCGATCTCCGGATTGTACAAAACGTTGCGCTTTTCGGTGGTCGGAAGTTTCGCCGGCAAGCCAGTGGTCATGGACGACACGTGCTACTTTTTTCCGTGCAAATCACACGCGACTGCCAAGGCGATCTGCGAGGCATTGAATTCGCCGCAAGCGGCCGAGGCGCTCGGATCGCTGATTTTCTGGGATGCGAAGCGGCCGATCACAGTCGATTTACTCAGCCGCGTGAACGTTGCGGCCCTTGAGCGATTCGCCAGTGGCATCCACACTCGCGCCAAATTATAGTATCGCTCTTTCCGCCGGTGCGGATGCCGGCCCATTTCACGAAAGTCTTTTCAACGCCATGCCGAATTACGAATCGAATTTTACCGCGAAGGGTTTCAAAATCCTGCAGCGCTGCACGCTAGAACGCGCGCCGGCCAACCTGCGCGATCGCACCGACGCTGTGGTCAAAGCACTGAACGTTTCGCCCGAACAGTGTGTCAGCGCGCTCGCGCTTTGCATGCGCTCGGAGTTTGAAGGGCTGGTCAATACGAATTCGAGCGTCAACGCCATCACGCCGATTCTGCTGCTGATGCCGGCGACAATGCGGCGCGATTCGGCGATTTCGGCGACGTCCAAAATGCTCGGCTATGAGCTCTCGCTCTTTCCGCTCGAATCGATCAACGCCATTTTCGGCGCGCCGCCTGAGTCGCTGACGCCGTTCGCCAAAATCGGTGCGGCCGGCGGACCGGCTCCCATCCTGATCACCGACGGCCGCGTTTTCGACCAGGAATCGGTCGTAATTTCATCCGGCGATTCGACGGTGGAACTGCTCGTGGCCAGCGACGAGTTGAAAACATTTCTCGGCGGCGACGCGGTCAAAATCGTCGATCTCGAATCGGCGAAGCAAGGCAAGGGCGGAGTGATCGAGCCGCGCGTGCTCAAAGGGTTCCGGGATTATCTGCCGGAAGAAATGTTGCCGCGCCAGGCGATGATCGCAACGATCACGGAAGTCTTCGAGCGCTTCGGGTTCGCGCCGCTGCAGACGCCGGCACTGGAGTATTCGGACATTCTTCTGGGCAAGCTCGGCGGCGACGCAGAGAAACTGCTCTTCCGTTTCAAGGACAACGGCGGCCGCGACATCTGTCTGCGCTACGACCTGACGGTGCCCCTCGCTCGTGTCGCGGCGCAGTACGGCGATCTGCCCAAGCCCTTCAAGCGCTACCAGATTGCGCCGGTGTGGCGCGCGGAGAAACCCGGCCGCGGCCGCTTCCGGGAATTTTTTCAGTGCGACTGCGACGTCGTCGGCTCGGCCTCGCTCCTTTACGACGCCGAATGCATCGCGCTCGATTTTGCCGTGATGAAAGCGCTGGGCGTGAACGTCGAAGTGCGCTTCAACAATCGCAAAGTTCTTGCCGCGCTCGGCGCGTCGCTCGCGGTCTCCGAAGAGCGCCAGATGATGGCGATTTTCCGAACCATCGACAAAATTCCGTCTCAGGGGAAAGAGCGCGTTCGTGAACTGCTGAAGATCGAAGCGAGCTGCAACGACGAACAGGTCACGAAGATCATGCAGTTCGTCGAGATCTCCGGCACGAACGACGAGATGCTCGCGAAACTCAGCGAGTTGCTCGGACCGAATGCCGTTCAGGCCATCGACGAACTCCGCCGCGTAAAAGATTACGTCTCGGAACTGAGCCCTGACGCGATCGCGCAGCTCAAGCTGGATTTTTCGATCGCGCGCGGCCTCGATTATTACACCGGCACGGTTTACGAAACGTTCATCACCGATCTGCCCGGCACCGGAAGCGTGATGTCCGGCGGACGCTACGACGGATTGATTGAACGCTATCTCGGCAAGCCGATGCCGGCGGTCGGGATCAGCGTCGGCATCGACCGCTTGTTCAGTTACCTCGTCGAACTCGGAAAAGTCGCGAAGAGTTCGGTCACGAGCAAAGTGATGGTCGTCGCGATGGATGCGGCGTGCCTGACCCCGGCGCTGCGCACGCTCGGCCAGTTCCGCGCCGCGGGAATCGCGTCCGAGATGGCGATCGAAAACGAGCAGAAGCCAAAGATGGACAAGCAGCTTTCGCTCGCGGGAAAAAAAGGAATTCCCTATGCCGCAATTCTCGGCGGAAACGAAGTGGCGAAGGGCACGCTGATGCTCAAGGACCTCACCGCGCGCACGCAGGAAGAACTGACGGCGGCGCAGGCGATTGAGAAATTGCGCCCGCCGCAGCGCTGACCCGAAGATCAAAACGGCAGCAGATTCACCGGCTTCTTTTTGCGGCTCGAGAGCGGAACGTCGTAAAAAAGCCACGGCTTGAGCAGCCGCACCACTGCGGCCTCGCCAGCGTCGAGCAGCTTAATCTTGCGATCCTTTTCGATCAGTTCGAGTTTCTCGCGAAAAAAAGCGCGGCTGAAAATATTGACCGGCAGGAGGCGCAAGATCGGATCTTCCGTGGTCAGTCCGTCGAGCGAATCGGGGCGCTTTCCCGCGGTGGCCTGCACGCCGAGAACCTGCTGCGGGTTGAGGACGGACAGATCAATCGCGCGCTCTTCCAGCGTCGCGAGCGGCAAGCGCACGGGACTGAATGTAATGCCGCAGAGCGCCACGAGTTGACCCTGGCAGCGGCCAAAAAGTTCGATGCGAAATTTTGTGCGCTTATCGCTGCCGATCGCCTCGGCTTTTGCTTTCGAAGCCACGCCGCCGCCGTTGACGGCGAGACTCTCCATCAAGAGCTGCCGATCGACGCGAACATCGAGTTCAAAACTGCGCGCGACCCAGTCGAGCGGGTCCGCAAATTGACCAAAATGTCCGCCAAGAACCAGTGCGACGGTAAGATGAGGATTCTGTGGAGTAAATGGCATGTTTATTTTTCGGAATGGAAGCGCGAACGTCCTTGAGAAGATGAAATGCTGCGTCGTGCGATCCGAGCATAGCACAAGCGGAGGTCCCGCGCTAGAATGCCAAAGAACTCCGCTGCAAATGCCGATAAGGCAGACAAGAATGTCTGCCCCACAGTATTGGAGATTCGGACGAAATGATTCTTGCGCTGATCAACAATAAGGGCGGCGTCGCGAAGACCACCACGGCGGTGAATCTCGCGGCGGCGCTGGCCGTCGGCAAACATCGCGTTCTGGTCATCGACCTGGACAGCCAAGGCGCGGCCGGGCTTTCGCTCGGCGTTGCACGGAGCGCATTTTCGCCGTCGATCGCCGCGGCGCTGTTGCACAGCGAGCCGCTGTCGACGCTGATCCGCAAAACAAATGTCGAGAATCTGGATCTGATCACGGGCGACAACGAACTGGCGCGCTTCGATGCGGCGCTGGGAACGCTCGAGGCCAAAGAACACCGCTTGAAGAACGCGCTCGAAGCAACGCGCGGAAATTACGATCACATCATCATCGATTGTCCACCCAGTTTGTCGCTGTTGTCGCTCAACGCGCTGGTTGCGGCGGATGCATATCTTGTCCCGGTGACGCCGCACGTGCTGACGATCAGCGGGCTGGCGAGCCTGGTCGAGGAAGTAAATCAGCTCTGCGATCGCATGGATGGCGACGTCGCGGAACTGCTCGGCTTCCTGCTCACGATGGTCGATTACCGGAATGGCACAACCACGACGCTGGTCGAGGCGATGCACTCGAGCTGGAAGGACCATGTTCTCAAAACGGAAATCCGCATCAATGTGAAACTGGCGGAAGCGCCGTCCGTGGGGCGCACGATTTTCGAGCATGCGCCCAAATCGAGCGGCGCGCAGACGTATAAAGCGCTGGCACGCGAAGTGGTGCAGCGCTGGAAGGAATTTCAGGAACCGGCGGCAGCCGAATCTCCTTCCCCGATCGATGCCCAACCCAAGCCCGAAGCCGTCGCAGACCGCCGCGAATAAGATTTTCTCTGCAAGGTTTCGTCCATGGCGCGCGGCGTGGTAGAGTAACTGTGTGACGAGGGAGGATATGTATGACTCTTACCGAAAAAAAGTGCGTCCCTTGTGAAGGTGACGTTCCCGCCGTTCCCGCACAAGAAGCGCAGCAGAAGTTAAAAGAAATTCCCGGCTGGGAAATCGTGGACGGTGGCAAGTGGCTTCAGCGCAAAATGAAATTCAAGAATTTCGTGACGGCGCTCGCCTTCGTGAACAAGGTTGGCGAAATCGCGGAAGCGGAAGGCCATCATCCGGACATCGGCGTGGGCTGGGGCTATTGCAATATCCGCCTTCAGACGCACTCGATCGAGGGATTGCGTGAGAATGATTTTATTCTGGCGGCGAAGATCAATAAAATACCGGTTTAGTGCGATTGTTCACTGACTGTCACCGTCGCATCGAATCCCTTGAAGCGCTTCTGAATTTCTTCGCCATAGGTTTTCGAAACGTTGCCAAATACATAAATGGAAGCGCCGGCGTCTTCCGTGTGTTTATCGGTGCGCAGGCATTCGAGGCGAGTGCGCAGGATCGCAGCATTTAATTCCTCGGATTCGGTGAGCGATTTTTTGATCTTCAGTTCGATCTGATAATTTCCCTGCGGCGCGAGGCGGCGGCCTTCCTGAAACGCTTTCATCGCGGGCAGAACCTCGTCGAGTTTTTCGAGACGCTTCGTTGATTCTTTCAATTCAGTCGCCAGGCCGTCCAATTCGGACTTCGCGTCGGCCATCTGCTTTTCCAAGTCCGCGACTTTCGATTTGTGCAGGTCGTCGATTTCGACTTTTTCCTTGAGCGCCACGAATTCTTCGTCGCCGAGTGCGGCATGAACTGCGTCTTCGTCATGCTTGAGCAGCACGCGCAACTGATCGAGACCAATCGTCGTGAATTCGTTGCCGACGGGCATTGGCTTCACGCGTGTCCATAAATCGCGAGTGCTCGAAGCGAGTTCCGTGTTTGCGCGCTGGGAACTCGAGCTTACCTGTCGCGACAGCACGGCGACCGTACCTGCAACAGCAGTCAGGAGAACAATTCCGAGTATCAGTAACGTTTTGCGCATAATCGCCGCCTTGAAACAATAATGCCCGCGTTTCCGCGGGCATCCAATTCAATTCTGTGATTTGCGTTTGGCTCAGTACGACTTCTTCAGTGTCGTTTCGCCCATCAAGAAGCGGTCCACGCCCCACGCCGCATTGCGGCCTTCGGCGATGGCCCAGACGATCAGCGACTGGCCGCGCGTCATGTCGCCCGCGGTGAAAACGCCAGGGACGCTCGTCATCTTGTTCTCGTCGGCGAAAACGTTGCCGCGCTCAGTCAATTTCACGCCGAGCTGCGCCAGCATCGTGTTCTTTTCCGGTCCGAGGAACCCCATCGCGAGCAGGATCAGGTCCGCTTCGCATTCGAATTCCGTGCCGGGAATCGGCTCGGGCTTCGGCGGTCCACCGGCCGGGTTCGGAACCCAGTTCAAGCGCACCGCATGGAGCTTTTTCAGCACGCCGTTCTCGCCGGTCAGCTTCGTCGTCGAGATGCTGTAATCGCGGCATTCCTGTTCTTCGTGCGCGGACGAGGTGCGGAAAATATTCGGCCACTGCGGCCAGGGGTTGTTCGGCGCACGGTCTTTCGGAGGACGCGGAAGCAGCTCGAAATTCTTGATTGACTTCGCGCCCTGGCGGATCGCGGTGCCGAGACAATCTGCGCCGGTGTCGCCGCCGCCAATGATGATCACGTGCTTGTCTTTCGCGGTGATCTGGTCTGCGACCGCTTCGCCGAGCGAAACTTTGTTCGACTGCGGCAGATACTCCATGGCGAAGTAGGTGCCCTTCAGTTCGCGGCCGGGGACGGTCAGGTCGCGGGGCGCGGTGGCGCCGCCGCAGAGCACGATTGCGTCGAAACTCTTTTTCAGCTCATCGACCGGGTGCGAGACGCCGATGTGCGCGTTGTTGACGAACTTGACGCCCTCGGCTTCCATCTGAGCGATACGGCGATCGAGGACGCGCTTCTCCATTTTGAATTCAGGAATGCCGTAGCGCATCAATCCGCCCGGCTTGTCGGCGCGCTCAAAGACGGTGACGGCGTGGCCGACGCGCGCGAGCTGCTGCGCGGCGGCGAGTCCCGCCGGGCCCGAACCAATCACGGCGACTTTTTTACCGGTGAGTTTATGGGGCGGCTGCGGCTTGACCCAGCCTTCCTGCCACGCGCGGTCGATGATGGTCTGTTCCATCAGCTTGATCGTGACGGCCGGTTCGTTGATGCCAAGCACGCACGAGGCTTCGCACGGCGCCGGGCAAAGACGTCCGGTGAATTCCGGGAAATTGTTGGTGAGATGCAGCCGGTCGATCGCTTCGCGCCAGCGGTTGCGATACACCAGATCGTTCCAGTCGGGGATGATGTTGCCGAGCGGGCAACCGGTATGGCAGAAGGGCACGCCGCAATCCATGCAGCGCGCGGCCTGCGTCTTCAGCTTGTCCTCGGGAAAGGGCAGATACACTTCCTGCCAATCCTTGACGCGATCCTCAACCGGCCGCCGCCGAGGCAGTTCGCGCGTTGCTTCCATGAAACCTGTTGGCTTACCCATTTGTCCTGCTCCACCCCTTCCTCGTACTTTAGTCCTTATGCAAAAACTAGACGGCCTTTTGGCTCTGGAATCGGCCGCTCAAGCTCTTTAGCAGTTTCAATCCATTCGCGAATCACGCGCTCAACACTTTTTAGAGCTTTCTGGTACGTCTTGCCGTCCGCCGCGCATCCTGGCAACTCCGGCACTTCAGCAATGAACGCTTGATCTTCGTCGCTCCAGTAAATAATCACCTCGTATCTAATCATTGCTCGCGCCTCCCAATTTGTACTTCAGGATTATACCGCGAACCTGCTTCACCTGATAGGCTTTGCAGTTGGCACCCAACGGCTGCAAATTCAGGATTTCCGTCGCCCCTATTCTTGCAAAGATGTGATGACTGCCACGCACTCGCTCCGAAAATCCTAAACTCTTGAGAAGCACACGCATTGACTCAAATCCCACATTGGCGTCGGAGGTTCCACGCAGAACCAGTGCCAACGTCTTTTCTCTGCGGCTCATTCTACTCCCCCGCCGCCGCCACTGCGTCCTTCTTCATCGCTGCTTCTTTCTGCTGCTGTAACACGCGCTTGAAATCGACTGGCATGACTTTCACAAACTTCTTGCTGTGCTGCACCCAGCCGGCCAGCACTTCCTTGGCGCGGGTGCTGCCGGTGTATTTCTCGTGTTTTTCGATCATGCTCCTCACAAGGTCGAGGTCTTCGGCTTCGAGCGTTTCGAGGCCCACCATGCCCATGTTGCAGTTTTTGTTGAATGTGCCGTCGACGTCGAGTACGTAGGCGATGCCGCCGCTCATGCCGGCCGCGAAGTTTCGTCCCGTCTTTCCGAGAATCACCACGCGGCCGCCGGTCATGTATTCGCAGCCGTGGTCGCCGACACCTTCGACAACTGCGGTGGCGCCGGAATTTCGCACGCAGAAGCGTTCGCCGACGATGCCGCGCAGGTACACTTCGCCCGCGGTCGCGCCGTAGAGCGTCACGTTGCCGGCGATGACGTTGTCTTCCGGCTTGAACGGCGCCTTCGACGAGGGCTTGACGATGATCTTGCCGCCGGAGAGGCCCTTGCCGACGTAATCGTTCGAATCGCCCTCCATGATCATCGTGATGCCCTTCGGCACGAACGCGCCGAAACTCTGGCCACCCGATCCGGTGAAGTTGATCGTGATTGTGTCGTCCGGCAAACCTTCGGCGCCGTGGCGCCGCGTCAGTTCGCTGCCCAGCATCGTGCCGACGGTGCGATTGACATTGCGCACGACCTGGCTGAACGTCACTTTCTTTTTCGACTCCAGCGCTTCCATGCTCTTTTCGATCAGCGAGTTATCGAGCGCCTTGTCGATGCCGTGGTCCTGCGAAATCGAGCAGTACAGCGGCGAACCGTTCTTGGGCTGCGGCTTGACGAAGATCTTCGAGAAATCGAGGCCCTTCGCCTTCCAGTGCGCGATCGCCTTTTTCATGTCAAGGCATTCGACGCGGCCGACCATCTCATGAATGGTGCGGAAGCCGAGTTGCGCCATGATTTCACGCAGTTCTTCAGCGATGTACATCATGAAGTTGACGACGTGTTCCGGCTTGCCGGCAAATTTCTTGCGCAGCTCCGGATTCTGCGTCGCGACGCCGACCGGGCAGGTGTCGAGATGGCACACGCGCATCATGATGCAGCCTTCGGCCACCAGCGGCGCCGTGGCGAAGCCAAATTCTTCCGCGCCGAGCAGCGCCGCGACCGCGACGTCGCGGCCGGTCTTAAGCTGGCCGTCGGCCTGGACGACGATGCGGCTGCGCAGATCGTTGAGCACCAGTGTCTGCTGCGTTTCTGCGAGTCCCAGTTCCCACGGACCGCCGGCGTGTTTGATGCTGGTGAGCGGCGAGGCGCCAGTGCCGCCGTCGTGTCCGCTGATCAGAACCACGTCCGAGTGCGCCTTGCTGACGCCGGCCGCGACCGTACCGACGCCGACTTCGGAGACGAGCTTCACCGAAATGCGTGCGCGCGGGTTGCTGTTTTTCAGATCGTGGATCAACTGCGCCAGATCTTCGATCGAGTAAATGTCGTGATGCGGCGGCGGTGAGATCAAGCCGACGAACGGCGTGGCGTGCCGCGTCTTCGCGATCCACGGATAGACCTTGTGGCCCGGAAGCTGGCCGCCCTCGCCGGGCTTCGCGCCCTGCGCCATCTTGATCTGCAGTTCCTGCGCGTTGACGAGGTAGTTGCTCGTCACGCCAAAGCGCGCGCTCGCCACCTGCTTGATCTTGCTGTTGCGCCAATCGCCGTTCGGGTCGCGCTGGAAGCGGTCGTAATCTTCGCCGCCTTCGCCGGTATTGCTCTTGCCGCCGATGCGGTTCATGGCGATGGCGAGATTTTCGTGCGCTTCCTTGCTGATGGAGCCGTAGCTCATCGCGCCCGTCGCGAAACGCTTGACGATTTCGCTCGCGGGTTCGACTTCGGAGAGCGGAACGGGCGTGCGGCCTTCGAGCTTAAATTCAAACAAGCCGCGCAGCGTACACAGGCGCTTGGCCTGGTCGTCGATCAGCTTCGAGTACTCGCGGAACATCTTGAAGTCGCTTGCGCGCACAGCGTACTGCAGCTTGTGGACGGTTTCTGGATTGAACATGTGGAACTCACCGTCGCGGCGCCACTGGTACTGGCCGCCCACGTCGAGCGCTTCGACCGGAACGTCGCGGTCGGGATACGCGCGCTTGTGGCGCTCGAGCGTCTCTTTCGCGATCGCGTCGAAACCGATGCCTTCGATGCGCGAAGCCGTCCCGGTGAAATAGCGGTCGATGACCTCCTTATTGAGGCCGATCGCTTCAAAGATCTGCGCGCCGCGGTAGCTCTGCACGGTGCTGATGCCCATCTTGGACATCACTTTCACTACGCCCTTCTTCACGGCCTTGTTGTAATTCTTGACGCAGGTCTTGTGATCGATGTCTTTCGGCAGCAAACCGTCGCGAATCAAATCGTCGAGAGATTCGAACGCGAGGTACGGATTGATCGCGCCTGCGCCGTAGCCGATCAGCAAGGCGTAGTGGTGGACTTCGCGCGGCTCGCCGGTTTCGAGAACGAGACCGACTTTTGTGCGCATGCCCTGGCGGACGAGATGGTGGTGCACGCCCGCCGTTGCCAGCAGCGCCGGGATCGGCGCCATCGTTTCGTTCACGCCGCGGTCGGAGAGAATGATGATCTTGTAGCCGTCGTTGATGGCCTTGACGGAGTTCTCGCACAAATCGTCGATCGCCTGGCGCAGCGCCTCGCCGCCTTCGCTCGCCTTAAACAACATCGGCAGCGTGATGCTCTTGTAGCCATTGACAGAAATATGGCGCATCTTGGCCAGCTCGTCGTTATCGAGAATCGGCGTATGAATCTTGATCTGGCGGCACGAATCGGGACCCGGGCGCAGGATGTTGCCTTCCGGTCCGATGGTTGTCACCACCGACGTGACGAGTTCCTCGCGGATCGCGTCGAGCGGCGGGTTGGTGACCTGCGCGAAGAGCTGCTTGAAATAATTGTAGAGCGGCTGCGGCTTGTCGCTCAGCACGGCCAGAGGGGTGTCGGTGCCCATCGAGCCGAGCGCTTCTTCGCCGTTGATGGCCATCGGCGGCATGAGAATCTTCAAATCTTCGAGCGTGTAACCGAACGCCTGCTGGCGGTGGAAGACCGTGGCGTGGTCGGGTTCGGGAACGTGCGGCGCTTCGGGAAGTTTCTCCAGCGGAACGAGGTTCTCCTGGAGCCACTCACCGTAGGGCAGCGCGGTCGCGATCTTTTGTTTCAACTCTGCATCATCGATGATGCGGCCTTCCTGCAAATCGATCAGGAACATCTTGCCCGGCTGCAGGCGGCCTTTGATCTTCACCGTTTCGGGCGGAATGTCGGAGAGCACGCCGACTTCGGACGCCATCACCACCATGTCATCGGTCGTGACGTAATAGCGCGAGGGGCGCAGGCCGTTGCGGTCGAGCAGCGCGCCGATCACCTTGCCGTCGGTGAATGCGACGGACGCCGGACCGTCCCACGGCTCCATCATGCAGGCGTGGAACTCGTAAAATTCTTTTTTCTCCTGGCTCATCGTTTCGTGGCCCGTCCACGCTTCGGGGATGAGCATCATCATCGCGTGCGGCAGCGAGCGGCCGCACATGACGAGCATTTCGAGCGCCTGGTCGAGGATCGCCGAATCGGAGCCGCGTTCGTTGACGACCGGGCCGATCTTCTTCATTTCATCGGCCGAGAAATAATCGCACTCAAACATCGCTTCGCGCGCGCGCATCCAGTTGATGTTGCCGCGCAGCGTGTTGATTTCGCCGTTGTGCGCGAGGTAGCGGAACGGATGCGCGAGACTCCAGCTCGGGAACGTGTTGGTGCTGAAGCGCTGATGAACGAGAGCCAGAGCGGACTGTACGTCCGGGTCGGTCAGTTCCGGGAAGAACTGATTCATCTGGTCGGCGATCAACATGCCCTTATAGATGAACGTGCGGCACGAAAGGCTCGGGATGTAGAAGAAGCTCTTCTCCTTTAAGGAGGTGAGCATCATCGCGTGGCCGGCGTCTTTGCGGATCACGAAAAGGCGGCGTTCAAACGCATCGTCGGTCTCCGCGCGCTCGCCGCGGCCAATGAAAATCTGGCGCATCACCGGCTGCGCGTCTTTCGCGGACTGGCCGAGATGGTCGTTGTTCGTCGGCATGTCGCGCCAGCCGAGCACTTTCTGTCCCGCATCGACGACGGCATTTTCAACCAGCTTTTGGGCGAGCGCCCGTTCGCTCTCGTCGCGCGGCAAAAAGACGCAGCCGGCGCCATACTGGCCGGGCGCGGGCAGGTTGAAACCGAGCTTCGCGCATTCGCGCTTAAAGAAGAGGTGGGGAATCTGGATGAGGATCCCCGCGCCGTCGCCGGTGTTCGATTCGCAACCACACGCGCCGCGATGCAGCAAATTGACCAGAACCTTTAAGGCCTTGGTGACGATGGCGTGCGACTTCGCACCGTTCATGTTCACGACAAAGCCGACGCCGCAAGCATCGTGTTCGTTCTGGGGGTCGTACAAGCCCTGCACTGGTGGCAATCCTACGTTTTTCATGTTCTCACCCTTACGCCCGCTATTTTTTTAAGCGGCGAAACATCTTCTTTCCCGTTTTTTAGGCGGGCAACTTCAAGACCAAGCCTTTGAAGTTTCGAGTCCCGACCGGAATTACCTTATGGAGTCAAAACTTACACCATGGTGTTTTATAATCCAAACTAAATTTAAAAATAATCGTTGTATTAGATTATCTTATTGTATGATTTTGACCAAGGAGCCGTAAATAAAATGCCTTGGGCGGCCCATATGAAAACGGATGCGCGTGGGGTAAGATCACGTTGGAATGGAGGACCCTACGGTGGAAAAGGACATCGAATTCAACGTGAATGTGCCCGCGGACCGGAAGATCAAGATCGAGATCGATCTGCCGCAAGATTTTCCCTGCGGGACGGCGAAAGTGGTGATCAGCAAGGCAAAACGGCGAAAGACGAAATTTTCCAAAAAGGATCCTGAAAAGCAGACAGCAGCAGATCTCCTTTCTGCGCTCAAGAAATCCGGTGTCCTGGGCATGTGGGCAGATCGTCCTGAAGCAGAAGACAGCGTTAAATTCGCGGAAGAATTGAGAGCGAAAGCCTGGGGACGGAACAAACGTTGAACAATTGTCTCGATACAAACATTCTTATTGATTTGACCCGGAATCGGGTCGAAGCGTTTAAATGGCTTGCATCGGTAG
>Ga0265314_10004634_pt1 | contig 12655 bp, 8 predicted proteins | sample 4126metaG_FD_203106 | JGI IMG/M metagenome (GOLD analysis project Ga0265314, IMG submission 203106) | Rhizosphere microbial communities from Carex aquatilis grown in University of Washington, Seatle, WA, United States - 4-1-26 metaG | ecosystem: Host-associated > Plants > Roots > Rhizosphere >... | reverse complement strand
CACCAACACGAAGAACGCACAGGTCGTCACCGATCTGCTCCCGATGTTCGATCAGAACGACATGGCGCAGGGTTTCGCGATGCTGCGCACGATCAATGAAAAAACCAGCACGAACATCAAGGCGGCCGAAGAGAAGCTGATCGAGCTGGTTCCGGCCGAGAACCGCGCGCGCATCCAGGAAGTGATGAAGACGCAGACCGACTTGCGCGACCGCAACAACCGCTTCATGCAGTTCGGTGGCGGCGGTGGTCCTGGCGGCGCCGGCGGCCGAGCCCGCGGCGGCAACAACGGCGATCCCCAGAAGCCGCCCGCGCCTCCCGAACAGGACAAGAAAGACAATTTTTAATAAGAGAATTCAGAAGTAGTCGATCGGAAGACGCCGGAACAAAAGTTCCGGCGTTTTCGTTTATGGGGCGCGGGCGTCCCGCCCGCCATCCTGCAACAGCCGCGTTCATTCCCTCAAAAACAATCAATCCCAACGCATGTGCCACGGGCAGCCTGCCGTCGGCTGCCCGTGCGAAAGCGGCGAGGCCATCTGATCTTTCAACCAGCGACTTCGTCACTATTCGATGAAAAACGGCGCTACTTCTCTTTTTCCAACTTCAATGCCGGCGGCAGCGCATCTCCGAAAATCATCTTCCGATCCGCGCCTTCCAACTCAGTCACCGACTTCACCGCCGCAATATCGTGCTCGCCGCCGCCGGCTTTTTTCAGCCGGTCCATCGTCCGCAATCTCGCCGCCTCGCCAACATCACGCGTACGGTCGCCGGTTTTGCGCGCCAGATTCACCGCGGCGAAAACCGCCATCGGATTTCCAGCCCATTCGAGCGCCAGGAGCGCCTTCAGCCAGGCCTCGGCGACATCGGGCGGAACGGCGTTATGCGGCGAGGCGTGCGCCATTTCGCGCGCTCCGAGCCGCGCCAGCGTCCACAGCATCGGCGTCGACGGGCCTTCGTCGACCATCTGGTCGAGCACCAGCGTTCCCAGCATTTTTTTCTGCGTGAGATCGAGCAGTTCCAAACTCGCCGCCGCGCGCCACATCTCCGGAACCTCGCCCTTGGTCGGCCGAGGCCAGCCGCCGCGCTTGGAGACGTCACGGTCGTTCGTCAAAAACGGCTGCAGCCGGTAGAAAAGTTCGCGCTCCTGGTCTTCCTTCAATCCGCCCGACACGCGCCGCCAGAGCACCCACCATTCGATGCGCGCATTTGGATCGGAGACAAAATTCAGCGCGTTGCGTGTCGCATTGTAAAGTTTTCGCATGCGCTCGGCGTCGGCGATGTCGCCAAATCCAGGCCGCATCAGATAACCGGTCAGGTTGAGCCAGCGCGCTTCGTGTTCGGCGCTGCGATTGCGATGTTCGGCCTGGTTGAGCACCGCGTCGGCGAGGCGCCGCGCCAGGCTCGCCGGCCACGCCTCCTTCGATAGCGCCAGCGCCGCCTCCATTTGTTTCGTCAAAATCGCCGGCGGAATCGGATCGCGCGACTGCGGATCGAACGCGCGGTTCACCAGCGCCAACGCCGCCTCGATCTTGCGCGGGTCGACGCCGCCGCTCGTATCTTTCGGCGCTTCCGCTTCACCCGCGGATTTGTCGCGAACTTTTGAGCGAACATTGAGATGAATTTCCCACGAGCGGTCGTCGCTCACGGATTTCAACGCCAGCGCCAGCGTGCCCACTTCCGTCAGCGACGCATGCAGGCGCACCGAAACATCTTTCTTCGTCGCGCGCCGACCGCCATGCAGCATCGTTTCCAGTGGCGGCAGCGGCGCGAGTTCCTTCGATTCTTCGTCCACAATCGCGCCCAGTTTGTCGGCCGTGCGAACGCTCGACGAAAACAAGGGAAAGACCACCGGCGTCGCGAGCCTCAATATGAACGACTGCGGCAATTCGATGTCGTCGCCTTCTTCGGTTCCCTGCGGTACGAGGCAGATCGCCGCTTTGCCGCTGGGATTCTGCGGGCTCGGATCGGTCTCGATGCCGATGTAATACCCGCGCCCCATACCGCCGCCGATGCGAATGCCGCGCCCGCGCCGCACGCAGCCGTAGTACGCCGCGCCCTGCGCGACGGCCAGATCAAGCGAGGTGCCGCCGAGTTCCGCGACATCGCCTCCACCGAACCAATTTTTTACGACTGAGAGAATCCGTTCGCGAAACGCCGCGGGCTTCATCGCGCCGCCATTGAACAGAATCGCGTCCGGTTTCGGGGCGCGTTGTTGGATCGTCGCCAGCGTCGAATCCGGCGCCTTCGCGTGATGCCGCAAAAACTGGCTCAGGTGCCGCGTCACCGCCGGATCGTGAACGTAGGGCAGGCCCCATTCGCGAATTCCCGCGCGGCCGGCTGTCACCGGATCATCTTCGAGCCGCGAGACCGGAAAAAACCCGTCGAGCAGCACCGTGCTCGCATCGCCTTTCAACAATTCCGTGCGCACGCTGCCGCCGATAACGCTGCTGCCCCGCCCCATCACCGCGATCGGCACTTTTTCCGGCGCGCCCTGGGAATAAATCCGTTCTTTTCCGTCGCGCGCGGACGCGGTGAGCGCCTTGAACTGGTGCGCATCGATGACGCCGTTGATCTTTTTCTCGAGAAAGCGCGCGAGCGCCAGATCCATGTTGTCGCCGCCGAGCATCAGATGGTCGCCGACGGCGCTGCGCCGGATGTCGAGCGGATGCTTTTTCTCGCCGGTGCGATGGACCTCGATCAGCGAAAAATCCGTCGTACCGCCACCGACATCGCAGACCAGTACGCGTTCGATCTGCTTCAGATTTTTATCGAGCGCCTTCGCGTGCGCCGCCATCCAAGCGTAAAACGCCGCCTGCGGCTCTTCGAGCAGCGTGATCGTCTCGAGTCCCGCCGCTTTCGCGGCCTGCACCGTCAACTCGCGCGCCGCTTCGTCGAAACTCGCAGGCACCGTGATCACAATATCCTGCGCGGCGAGTTTTCGCTCGGGATGGCCTTTGGCCATCGTGTGGTCCCACGCTTCGCGAATGTGATCGAGATAAAAAGCGCTGGCCTCGACCGGCGAGACGCGCTTCACGTCCTCCGGCGCGCCCCAGGGCAGAATCGCCGCCGTGCGATCGACGCTCGGGCTGCACAGCCACGATTTTGCGCTCGCCACCAGCCGGCCTGGAACTTTCGCACCGAGCGAACGCGCCAGTTCGCCGACGATCATCTTGTTTTTCTTATCCCAGGGCAGAACCGTGCTGCCTTCCGGCAACTCACCCGCTCCAGCCTGGTAAAGAAAGGAGGGCAGCAGCGGCCGCGATTCAACCGCGCCCGGCCGCGTCAGTTGCGGAATTTCAAAGGTCTGGATGTGCAGCGGCTCGCGCGCGAGATCGTCTTTCTCGACGAACGCCACGGCGCAGTTGGTAGTGCCTAAATCAATGCCGACAATGAATTGCACGGGATGCGTTGAGGTTTTTCGTTACATGGCGTGATTGAAATCAAAAAATGACGAGCGCGCGAACCACAAACCAGAAACTCAAAACCAGAAACCTTTATAGGCGGTCCTTGATCATTTGCGCGATCTTCTCTCGCGCCTGAGCGTTGGGCACGGGACCCAGGACCTTTTCCGTCCCGTCCGTCGAGAAATAACGTACCCAGTCGCTTTCGTTTTTCCATTCACTTAAAATCGGCACGCTGTCGATGTGGTGAACGCGCAGCAGATCGGAGAGCCGTTCCTGGTAGGGTTCGCACTGCTTTTCGCGAGAAGGTTCGGGAACCACACCGGCGACGACAATCTTTTTCACGCCGCCCAGGCGCAGCCGGTCGATCAGCGCGTCGAGCGCGCGTTCAAAGGTGTGCATCGGCGTCTGGCGCGATACGTCGCCGGTACCAAGTGAAATCACCACAAGGCTCGGCACTTTTCCGCCGTTGGCGCGCATGAACGCGTCGAGTTCAGCCAAGAACTTGAACACCGGCAGTCCGCGGTGTGGGCCAGGCACACAAGCACTCTTCCAGGTAAATTCAGGCATTGCCACAGCGACGGCTTTCGCGAGGCCCACTTTATCACTGCCATCGTGCTTCAGAGTCACGCCTTCAATCAGCGGATCGCCCAGGAACAGTGCGTCCTTGCCCAAGTCGCGGCGTTCCAGCACCTTCAAAGGCAGAAATTTGCGGTACTCGGATTCGTTTTCTTTCGGAACGATTGTGACCACGCGCTCTTCGCGGAATTCCGCGCGCGAGCCGCCGTTGCCGTCGTCAAAATCGTAGCGCGTTTTCATCCACAGTCCGTCCGGCCCCGCCAGCACCGGCGCCGGCCAAGGCGCAGTCGAATGCAGAATGCGCAGGCGCAGCGTTTCGACGGGAACATCGCCGACGGAAAGGCGCATCATCATCTCCGTCTTGCCCTTATGGTCCGGATCGATCTCTCCCGCCGTGATCTGCAGGCGGAACTTGTGGCGCAGGCCTTCCAGCGGTGTGACCGCGACCTGTTCGGGATTCTCAAACGCCTCGATTGCCTTCGCATCGCCCAGTTGCCAGTCGCAGCGGAACTCACCCATCGGGCGCGGCAGCGGCGGCAGCAGGTTCGATTCAAGACGCTCCTTGAAGATCAATTCCGGCGCGGGGCTGACCATGGTTTCGAGATGAATGTGCCCCAGTTCGTCCGGGTAGAGAAAATCGGGCGCAGACTTGATCTCCAGTTCGCCTTCAAGATCCACGCGGTCCTGCGAGTTCTTTTCCAGCGCCGGCAGCGTGATGTTTCGCAGCCCGATCTGTGTGTTCGTGTCGGGCGAGAAAATCGTGATCTTCACTTCTTCGCCGGCCGGCACCCATGCGGCGAGCGGCGCTCCCGGCGCACCGGAAACTTCACCCATGCCCGGCGCATTGATCTTCAACACGGCGCCGTCGGTTCCGCCGACGGCCTTTGCGAAAATCTGAATTTTTTCGGCGGCCTTTGCATCGCCGCGGTGCGAGGCGACGCGCACCTGGCCCATGTTCTCCACCTGCACGAACGGCGCGGGATAATTCTTGTCGCTTTCGTAGCGCGTGACGACCGCGGGCAACGTGCGTGGAAACGCCTGCGGAGGCACACACATCAAATTGTGCGAAAACGGCGGCTGCCAGTGCAGACGCAGGCCAAAATAGCGCTGCGAAATTGACGTCTGTCCCGCCGGGGTGGCGTCGGCGTAATAAACGACGGCGCGATGCACGCCCTCCTTTAAGGGGATGCTCTTGGTAACGGCAAACGGCGCGCGCGCAGGATCCGGCTCGCCAATCGCGATCACCGGCACACCGTCGATGACAAGATGCGCCGCGCCCATCGTATCGATTGAGAATTTGTACTCGCCATCCACTGGCGCGCGTAAAAATCCTTCGTACACCGCCGTGTAATTTGTCGGGTTCAAAATGTTGGCTGGATTGATATGTCCGAACTGGTCGACCGGAACATTGATATACGGATTCTCCGGCATATCGATATTTGGAATCATGCGGATCGGCATCGCCGCTTCGGCGGATTCATCCAGTTTCTGAAATTTCTCGAGCGTCAGCGGATTGCCTTCTGCGTACGCGAACGTTTCGGGCGCGTGTTTGCCGCGCATTTTCACGCGCAGCGTTGTCGTTTCGAGCGACGTCGGGCTCATGCGTTGCGGCTCGCCATTCAACGGGCCGGTATACAGGCAGAAGCGGCGCTGCTGCGGCTTGGACTTGAAAATGATTTCCACATCGCTGCCGACTTTGCGCCACTGCAGGCTGTGGCTCGATCCGTCCTCGCTCATCAGGAGCATCGCCTGCGGCTTGGCCGGCTTGCCGCCTTCGCTGATCATGCGGATCGGCAGGATCACGCTGGTGACGTCGGGTTCTTTCTGCAAATTCGTCGCGCCCGCTTCGCCCGGCGCGATGACTTTCAGGAAATAGCGATTGGTGTACGCCGGGTCTTTCCAGTCCGAGAGCGACGCCGGAACCGTCGGGTCGGTATCCGCAGCCGCGGCCAGCGCGGCGCCCAGCAGCAATAAAAGCGCAATCGTTCCGCTCGTCCCGCGTGTCGTCCGACTCATTCGCCCACTCCAAGTGCTCGTCATCGCGGCGCCCGAACTGCCTTGTCGTCCCCACCCACTTCTACGGCTGCTGCAAACGGCTTATTCTCCGGCTGCGGCGCTGAACTGCTGCGGCCGCACCGGCGGATCGAGCGGCGGCGGCGTTCCCGTCAGGCCGTGCTCGGTCTTTTCCCAGTAGAACGGATTCCAGAAGAGCTGCCAGAATCCCTTGATCGCGGCGATTGAAATCAGAATCCAGTAAAACGGCACCAGCAGCGCGTACGGGAACAGATCCCACAGCCCGCGTTTCTGGCACGAAATCAGCCCAAGCAGCACAAAGATGAAATTCGCCACGAACAGCGTGATCGCGACCGGGAAGAACAACTGTGAAACCAGCGACCACCTGTCGATCGCTGCGAGCCGGTCGTTGACATCGTTCCACGTCAGCTGTCGCGTCACCAGGTAACCGTGCGCGGTATTCCAAAACGTCACGTTCGAGTATCGTTCTTCGTCGATCACGTTCGAGTAATACAATTTCCAGCCTTCGAGCGCTTCTTTCAGCGTCGTCGTGTCGTCAACTTTGATGCGCGCAATCGGACCAGGCAGTCGCTGCGCAATCGGTTCTCGCAGCAGATACGTCGCCGTCATCGACCAGAAAATCAGGTTGAGCAACAGCATCAGCGAGAGGCCGCCGACGGTGAAGCGGAACGTCGTGGCCTGCCAAGGGCCCATTTGGCCGCCGCCCTTGCCGGTGATGCGCTGTTTCATGCGCGAGCCGATTGAAACCAGCGCCGACCCCGCCGATAGTCCGCCAAAAACGATGCAGGCAATACGGAACATCTTAATCCACGACGCGAGCTTCAAGTCGTTGCCGGCCTGGGCGAGGTCGTTTTCGAAAATGCGATACAGCCACGCGAAACCGCCGGCCAGAAGCAACTGCGGCACGAACGAATCGCGCGTATGAACCAGATGCGTCTGGTAGTATCCCTTGATCCAACGGCTGCGCTGCTTGATCCAGTTCATCACTTGGCTGTTGGCTTCTTCCCAGGTCGTCGAATCGAGGACTTCGGTCGACAGTTTCTTGCGGGCCATGCGCATGCCCAGGTCGCAGTCTTCGGTGACATTGAACGGATCCCAACCGCCGAGCTGCTTCAATACGTCCGTCTTGAAATGATTCGAGGTCCCGCCCAAAGGAATCGGCGTGCGCACCGCATGCAGCCCTGGAAGAAACAGGTCGAACCAGTTGGTGTATTCGAGCGTGAAAAATCGCGTGAGCGCGTTCTGGCGCGCGTTGAAATAATTCAACTTCGCCTGCAGGCAGGCGACATGGTTGCGTCCCTTCGCTTCCAGCCGGCGGAAAACGATCACCGCCTTTTTAAGCTGGTCCGCTTCGGGCTGGTCTTCGGCGTCGAACACGACCAGGTACTTCCCACGCGCCTGATCGAGTCCCCAATTGCACGCGCGCGGCTTGGTCTTCGGCTGCCCTTTCGGAACTTTCGGGCAGATGATCACTTCAACGCACTTCGGCAGCGAATCGATAACTTCGCTGATCTTTGCGCGTGTCGCGGGATCGTCTTCTTCCAGCAGCAATTTCACGTCGAGCTTGTCGATCGGGTAGTTCAAATTCGTCACGGTGCGCGCGATTTTCTGCGCGACTTCGGGCTCTTTGTACATCGGGACGAGGATCGTGTAGACCGGCAGATCCGCTTCGTTCAGCGCATCGATTTCAGATTTTTCGACTTTGTGTTCGCCCGATCCGAAGATCGCGACCGAGACGCTGAACAGCCGGAACAGGATCACCGCGCCGTAAAATCCGCACAGCGCGAAGGTGACGACCGTGAACGCAATTTTGTAATCGCGAACGAAGCAAAGCAGCAGTGCGGCGGGAACCAGCACAAAATAACAGAGCAGCTGGCGATAATTGAATCGCTCGGCCGCGCACACATGGCCGTGACTTTCGAGAAAGGCGCGGGTGTGTTTATCAGACAACTGATCAGGCTTAAGTATGGCTCGCGCCTCCTGTTAACTGCGCCCACGGCAAAACGTTGTGAAGCCTCTTTCGCGTACACCGCTGTTTAAGTTTATTACAGGCAATGCACCTCGAAGTTACGTAAAAAAGAAGTTAAACGATTAGAAACTTTTGCACATGTGATTTTCGAAATTCGAAGTCCAACATGTGTCGCGCGAAATTGAGATTTGTTACGTGGAATTTCTCGTTTAGCTGTCCGCTTTCTGAGCCTGCGCGGCCTTTGCTTCGTCCATGCGCCGCAAACCTTCCATCATCAGCCCCATTGTGTCCGTCTCGACTTTGTCCGCTTCCGCCATCGACGGTTCGGCCTGTTCGAAGCAGAAATCGCCGTCGGGCCAGCACACCACGGTATAAAACGCTTCGTCGCCTTTGAATTCGCCGCAACTGCCGCTGACGAGCGTCCCGTTTTTGAATCCCAGGCGCGCCTGCTGCCCATAATAATTCACCAGCAGCGTTCCAGTCCGGCGGCTTGAGCCCAGCGTCTGAACCAAGTCGACCAGCGAAATCATCGACAGCTTGCCAATAATTCCGCGATTCAGTTCCGTCTGCAGCGAGGTATTCGTCGCTTTCAGTCGTTCGGCGAGCAGCTTCGAGAACTCACGCGACAGAATCGGGCGGCGCAGCAGCAGCGCTTCGAGTTTGTCCTTGTGCAGCGCCAGGATCGCCGCCGGCCCTTTGGCGCGCACTTCGGCCGACGTGATTTCGCCGGTCAGGATCGACATTTCGCCGAAGCAATTCCCCGGATCGAGCGACACCAACACCGTTTCGTCGTTGCCCTGGCCGCGCTTGGCGACTTCGACCGCGCCTTCGGCCACGATGTACAAATGATCGCCGACGACGCCCTGCATCAGGATGATCTGACCGTCATCGTAGCGTTCGGTCTGGCAGGCGTTGATCAGATCCGCCGCAACTTCTTTCGGCAATCGCGACAAAAACGGCCCATGTTTGCGCAGAATGGCGGTCGCCGCCTGCGCGCCTTTTTCCAGGCGCCGCGTAAACGCTACATCTCCGGCCGGAAGCGCGGGCGCGGGCGTGGCGACAAATTCCATGCGGAACGCGGCGTCGCAGCCGGGCGTGTCACAGAGCAGATAATCGTCGGGAAGAGGTCCGTTCGCTTTGACGGATTTCAGAAGGTCGTGAAGTTTCGGATAGATCGAACAGAGTCCGCCGCCGCAGAGTTTCGCGGTGCCCATCGGCCGCACTTCGCGCCCGGTAACCACCCAGCGTTCCGCCGGCTTCAGCAACGGGCAACTCCCCGTCTGATGCACCACCAGCGCCACTGTCCGCTCCGCCATCGTGCGAGCCTCTCCTCTCAACGTGCAGCCGCCAAACCTTCGCCGAAAACCAACTTACTGTCAAGCTTGTATGCTTAGTGTTCTCCGCGCCAAAAATACCCAATGAAAAACGCAGAAGATTTTCGGAACCGCCGATAAAGGCAGATGAACGCCGATATCAGACTCGTGCAATTTTTTTATCGGCGTTTATCGGCGTTCATCGGCGGTTTCAATTTTTCCTTCAAACAGATTTCAATGACAAATGGCAATCGACAAAGTACCATCCCGCAAATGTCGAAAATCAAAATCGCTTTCTTCTGCAAACAATGCGGTCATGAAACTTCGCGCTGGGAAGGCAAGTGCCCGGCCTGCCACGAGTGGGACACTCTCGTCGAAGCGCCCTCCGAGAAAGAAAAATCCACGTCCAAGCGCGGAAAATCCGCCGGCGGTTTCACGCGCGTGTCGCTCGCCCCGCGATCGGATTTGAAGCCACTGAAAGAACACGCGCGCGAACGTTTGCCGCGCATTCCCGTCCCGATTTCCGAATTCCATCGCGTGCTCGGCGGCGGAATCGTCCCCGGCGGCAGCGTCCTCGTCGGCGGCGAACCGGGCATCGGCAAATCGACCTTGATGCTTCAACTTCTCGGCACGCTCGCCCACGCCGACACGCCGACGCCCGCCGGATTGAACGGCCCCGCGTCCGGCTCAACGACGCCGTGCTGGCTCTACATTACGGGCGAAGAAGCGCCGAGCCAGATCGCCGCGCGCGGAATCCGCCTTGCCGATATGGCGAGCAGTTCTATGGACCGCGGGCGTCCCGCGCCCGCCCCCGAAGCTGTTGGCGAAAATGTTCCTTCACGCAAATCGCCGTCTCCCCTCCCTGCAAAACGGGGAGGTGTTGCCTTCGACTCCGACCGCCTGAAACTCGCCAGCGAAACCGATCTCGCGAGCATCCTCGGCATGCTCGAAGCCGAGCGCCCGCAGGTCGCCGTGATCGACTCGATCCAGACCATGCGCGACGGCGCGCTCGAATCGGCCGCCGGGTCGATCAGCCAGGTGCGCGAATGCGCCATGGCGCTCGTTGACGCCGGCCGCCAGCTCAACACGACGATTTTTCTGATCGGCCATGTCACCAAAGAAGGAGCGATCGCCGGTCCGCGCGTTCTGGAACACATCGTCGACACTGTGCTGAACTTCGAAGGCGAGACGCGACTCGATCTGCGCGTGCTCCGCGCGAGTAAAAACCGTTTCGGCAGCACCGACGAAGTCGGCTTCTTCGAGATGACGCAGGCCGGCCTGACCGAAGTCCCCGATCCGAGCGCCGCGCTGCTCGACCGCGACAGCGCCGCCGACAAAGGCGCCGGCTCGGCCGTTGGAGCGCTCTGCGAAGGCACGCGCGTTCTGCTGGTCGAATTGCAAGGCCTGACCGTGCCCGTTCCCGGCGGAGGCAGCCCACGGCGCCGCGCCAGCGGACTCGACGCCAACCGTCTCGCGCAGTTGCTCGCTGTTCTCGAAACCAAAGCCGGAGTGCCGTACGGAACACTCGACGTTTTCGCCAGCGCCGCCGGCGGATTCCGCGTCGACGAACCCGCCGCCGATCTGCCGCTCGCCTTGGCGCTCGCCAGCGTCGCCACCGGCCGCATGGTGAGAGAAGGCCTCGTCGCCAGCGGCGAAGTTGGCCTCGGCGGCGAAATCCGCCCGGTCCCGCGCGTCGAAGCCCGCATCGCCGAAGCGCGGCGGCTGGGATTCAAACAGATCTTATTACCCGCGCGCGGCCGCACCGCCCTCCCCGCTCAAAGCGAAGGCATTAAAATTCTGCGTGCGAAGACATTACGGGAGGCGTTGGCATTGGGGTTGAGCTGAGGTTATGGAGCCAGATGAGATCCGAGAACTAATACGTGCTCTCGACACCACAAATATTACTGAGAGCGAAAACGCATGGGCTAAATTACGTTCATTGGGCGAAGACGTGTTGCCATTTTTCGTTGAGCTTTTTCCAAGCATGCGAAAATGGCAAGGGCGAGTTTGGATTGTTTTTCACTCCATGAAATATGCGCACTTCAGCGAAATTGCGTTTCAAATCGGAGTCTTCGCATGCAATGACAAGGCGACACTCGTGCGATATAGGGCGTGCCAACTTCTAGCAATGAGCCAGAGAAAGGATGCGCTCCCACATCTAAGAAAACTTTTGGATCATAAAGATGTGAAAACTTCCGCCGACGCTGCGGCAGCGATTGACGCAATCAAACATAAAAATGCCGATTATTTCATCGACAGAGATCACACGGGCCGGATCACAATTTCGACCGCAGGCATTGCCGACGCACTTCATCAGTCTAATTCGCCAAGTGTTATTTCTCAGATTTCGAGTTTTATTGGAAGGGTATTCAATAGGAATCGTGATTAATAGCGGCCCGAATACTTCGACGCTTACGGAACTCATCTTCTACTTACAACGGAAGAATTTCTAAAATCTGACATTGAGTTAGAAATGGTCGGATACGTCCAATTTAAATAATCCGTTGTCTGATCCTTTAATCGCAGCCGCGATCCGTCACGGGCATGCGCACGATCGCGACGTCACTGAAACGAATTGAAACCTCACCTGCAGGCTGGAACAACAGGCGGTACATGAATGCGCCAGCCTCACGATCCACCTCGTCGTAAAGGATTTCGAAACCGGCGGAGCGCTGCGCTTGAGCTAAGGTCGACAGATCGGTAGGACTCATCTTCACGTTCTTAAACGTCAACTCTGCATCGAAGTAGCCGACCTGGAGATCGCCACACCGAAGTCGAATCCGAAGCGAATTTTCCGATGCCTCGAGTTCGACGTCGAGAACGTATCCGTCGTGAGAGTTGAGCTCCGCGAGTTTCTTTATGGTGTTCGGAAGTCCGAGTGCCTCCAGATGGCGTCGATACGCGAGTACGACTGTGTCCGCCGCCTCATCCTCCAATTCGCCGTTAATCCATTCGCGTGTGAAGAATCTCAAGGGCTGTCCTCTCAGACGGTATGATGTTTGGAATGCTTTATTCTCTTTCGTCTATCTTGCGGTTGCGACTGAATGTTGTCCACCGCTCAACAATGCGACCAAATACAAAGATCAGCGCAATGCCGAAGAGAAAATCGAGCACCAAGGCCGAATAATGCCAGTTCTCCCCCTCATGGCTGCCAATTTCATACGCGTACCAATGTTCATAATAAGTCATCGGTATCCCGTACATTGAAACATCGTTTGCGTAGTTCTGAAGGTTGAGCCAAAGCCAGCCAGCAGCAGCAAACATCATTATTACTGCAGTGCTCAATCGAAACTGATACCAGCGCCGCATCATGACCTTGTCCATAGCAAAGTTTCTTTCACTTCTACATATACAACGGAT
>Ga0265314_10004630_pt1 | contig 12671 bp, 5 predicted proteins | sample 4126metaG_FD_203106 | JGI IMG/M metagenome (GOLD analysis project Ga0265314, IMG submission 203106) | Rhizosphere microbial communities from Carex aquatilis grown in University of Washington, Seatle, WA, United States - 4-1-26 metaG | ecosystem: Host-associated > Plants > Roots > Rhizosphere >... | reverse complement strand
GAGAAGTCGCCGCTATCAAGCCAGAACACGTCGGACGTATCTGTCTGAGATGCGAATAACCGTTCCGGAGTGATATTCGAAAGTGCACTGTTCTGGAGCGCAATTGCACAAGGTTTTGTGCTCAAAAATGAGGTCATAACGCGCCGCAAAGTAAGGGGTGCACTTGAAAGTTTGTAGGTTGTGGCAAGGGGGATGCTTGTCAAGCCTAAACCGCGATGCGGTCGGAAAATGCATTGATTTTCAGAGTGAGTTGCTGGCTGTCACCCGCTTTGACATGATCTTGCAAGTTTTTGAGAGATTAGGGTTTACAAAAAATTGTTGTTTGACACGGCAGGGTGAAGCCTGCATTTAATAGTCCTTAATATTGGCACTCGTGAGGTGGGCATGAATCGCAAACGACGTAAACGCAAAGAAGAATCACACCAAGTGATTGCCGAGCAAGCCGCAGCCTATGGAATCACACTGCCTGGAGAGCCTTCCGCGGCCGAACGGTTTCTGTCCCCAAACGATATAGGAAAGATATTAAACCTTACAGGAGAGGCCGTAAAACAGTGGATTTATCAGCGCCGCCTGCCTGCAGTTAAACTGGCAAATGGGTACTGGAAAGTCAAGGTTTCCGATTTTGAAGCGTTTCTCAAGGCCCGTCATGAAGTTGGCCGCCGCCGCGTTCTGATCATCTGCAGCAAAGAAGATCCGATGAACGATGTCGTTGAAACGGTCCAGAAATTGGGTCATCAGCCGATCACTTCGAACAATTACGCAGACGCCTTGCTGAAGTCACTCGACCATCACCCCGCGTTGTTCGTGGTCAACTGTTCGGCGAAAGAGACCGAGCCGTGGAAACTGGTGCAGAAGATCCGCGCTACCAAGGCGCTGCGAAGCGTGCCGGTGTTGTTGACCGCTGAAGCGGAACTGACGGAAAGCGACGCGGAGAAGGCGCTCGAACTGGCTGCGCAGGGATTTCTCAGGCGCCCTACGGACCCCCAGGCGCTGTATCAGGAAATTGAACGCATTCTAAATCGCACGCTTTAAACAGTAATTTCGAAAACATTGAATGTTCTGGCGTCTGGCGCGTAAAATCCCTATAACGATCTTGTTGGGTCGTTACCGTTGAATTAGACTTTGCAGACATATCGCAACGGAAAGGGTTTTGCCATGCGTACCGTTCTTGCCTGCTATTGTGTGACGTTATTCCTTGCCGTTTCGCCCGTGGTCCTGGCTGCAGATCCCGCCGGAAATATGAACACGCAGAAGCGCATTGAGAAACTGGGTAAAGAACTCGCGGATACGTGGGAAAAGTACGCCTCCGACAGTCAGAAAGCAACCCGGCAGCAGAACTTTCAAGACATCAACACTGTTTTCACGCGCGAAATTGCCAAGGCTGAAGCGCCGAAGGACAAGAAGATCGTTCAGGACTTTAAAGCGTACCTCGACAATCTCGACCACACGACAGATCTCTTTAAAGTCGAAAAAATGAAGGCCGAACGCGCGCTTTACATTCGCGGTTGCGGCGTAGCCTTTAAGCGTGAAGTCATTTTTGCCACGGACTATGCCGCCGAGCGCACCACGCAGCAGTGCTACGATCTGTTGCTCAATATGCTGGAAGAAGCGCGCGACAAATTCGTGATTGAGAAAGACAAGGACCTGCGCGCCGAAGCTTTTCAAACGCTGAACACATTTTTCAGCGACTTGACCACCAAAGCCAAAATTCCCGATGTCGACCACGCGGCAGCGATGGACAAGAACATCAAGGAAGCCAAGGCGCGCTTCCCGATTACGACTGAAGCGATGAAGTCGAAGAACGGCCCTGCGTATATGCTCTGCGAAAACGCCGCGAAATTGATCAAACAGCGCGCGCTGACCAAGCAGAACTAATCCACCGCCTGGCGAATTGCGTACGCCGCAATTCCGAAAGCCACCGCGACATTCAACGACGTTTTCATCCCGCGCATGGGCAGGTGGCAGACGAGAGCCGCTTGCGACAGACCTTCAGCCGAAATTCCCGCGACTTCGTTGCCCACGATCAGGCACAGCGGCGGTTTGAGCGCACCGCTCTTGATCGCGTCGTCCAGCAGAACGCTCGTCTCCGTTTTTTCCAGCGCGACAATCTGCACGCCCTTCGCAACCAGTTTCGGCAGGACATCCAGCGCGTTGTTGTGATGCGCCCAGGCGAGATGCTCTTCGGCGCCCAGGCTTGTCTTCGCGATCGCCTTGTTGGGTGGACAGCCGGTGATTCCGCACAGATAGAGTTCGCCGAATCCCGCTCCGTCGGCGCTGCGAAAAATTGAGCCCACGTTCCATAGACTGCGGATGTCTTCGAGCAGTGCCGAGAATCGCGCGGGACGATCCGGATCGGCGAGTTTCATTCCCGAGGGGCGTTCGCTGCGCTGCGCATGAAGGCGTTCGATTTCATTGAGAACATCGAGCGAGCGAAACGTGATCACCTGGCCACAGTTCGGGCACGGACCATTCTTCCCGGCACGGTCGTCAGGAACTTCGAACTGAAATCTGCAGCGTGGATTCGGACAGCGCGTGAGCATGCCGCTAATTTAGCGCAAATTCGCAGATTGCGAGCGCCGTCACGCCTTGGGCTCATTTGCCGGCGCTTCGTCGAGCGTGAGCGTAAACAGGCTCAGGAGTTCTTCCCGCGTCAGCGCTTTCACACCGCCGACGTCATGCTGCACGATCGAGTTTGCCAGCATTTTCTTCAGCGCCTGCCGCCGCAGGATTTTTTCTTCGAGCGTGCCTTTGCAGATCAGGCGGTACACATTCACCGTGCGCTTCTGCCCGATGCGGTACGCGCGATCCTGCGCCTGCTGATCGTTGGCGGGATTCCAGTCGTGATCGTAAAAAATCACTGTGTCCGCGCCCGTCAGGTTCAGTCCGGCGCCGCCGGCGCGCGTTGAAATCAGGAACGCGTTGAGCGACGTGTCGGTGTTGAATTTCTCGACCAGTCCCTGGCGCGACGTTCCGGGTGTCTCGCCGTCGATGCGCAGGTATTTCATGCCGTTCTGCAACAGGAAATGGCCGAGCAGATCGAGCATCGTTGTCTGCTGGCAGAAAATCAGCGCGCGGTGTCCGCCTTCGCGGCACTGCTGCAGCAGTTCTCCAAGTGCTTCGAGCTTTCCCGATCGCGTTTCGTAACCCGGCTGCGGTTCGGTGATGTATTGGCGGCCCGCGTTCTTCGGCAGGCACATCAGGTCGGGATGATTGCAGATCTTGCGCAGCGCCGTCAGCGCTGCGAGGATCGCCGTGCATGCGCCGTCGCCTTTTTCGGAAATCTCGCTGACCGCTTCCTTCGCTTCGGCCGAATCCGCGAACGAGCGGTAGTGCGCGATTTGTTCGGGCGTCAGCGAGCAGAACACATCGTTCTCGATCTTCGGCGGCAGTTCGCTCGCCACGTCGGTCTTCAGGCGGCGCAGCACGAACGGCTTGATGCGTTCGCGCAGTTTTTCTGCAGCTTGCTCGCCGGTTTCCTGCTCGTCCCTGGTTTCAGCGCGGCCGGATTGAACGCGTGCGATCGGGTCTTCGTACGAATCGCGAAAACGCATCTGCCGGCCGAGGAAATCGGGCATCAGGAAATCGAAGAGCGACCACAATTCAGTCAGGCGATTCTGGATTGGCGTGCCAGTCAGCGCCAGACGGTGCTTAGCGGGAATGGTTTTCACCGCCTTCGTCGTCGCCGCGGCCGAATTCTTGATGAAGTGCGCTTCGTCCAGGATCACGTAACGCCAATCGACCTGCCGCAGCAGCGACGCGTCGTTGCGCACGGTGGCGTACGTGCCGAGGATTACGTCGTAGTCCTGGATCTCATGCCGCAATTTGTCGCGGCGCTGCGGTGAGCCGCGATAAATCAGCACTTTCAGGCCCGGGCTGAATTTCGCGCACTCATTGCGCCAGTTGTCGACCAGCGAGGTCGGCGTGACAATCAGCGCGGGTGCGGAGCCGGCCTCTTCTTTTTGACGCGTGATCGCTGCGATCGTCTGCGCCGTTTTACCCAGACCCATGTCGTCGGCCAGAACTCCATTCAGGCCGTAGTAGGCAAGAAACGCGAGCCACTCGAAGCCCTGTTGCTGGTATGAGCGCAAACCGAGCGTCATGCCTTTCGGAACGGGCAGCGGCTGGATGCGGTCGAAGCCGCGCAATTGGTCGAGGAATTTCCGGTAGCGCTCGGCATGCAGCATTGTGCCGCTAAGACTGAAAATTTCAGTGACACGATCGCGCGTCGCCGGCTTGAAGCGGTAATACAGTTGTTTCGCCCGGCTGCGATGGCGCCGCACGCCGCTTTTCTGGACATGCTCGTCGAATTTCTCGAGCGCCTCGGCGTCGACCTTGATCCACGTGTCGCCTTTGCGGAACCATTTCTGGCCCTTCTTGACGAGGTCGCGCAATTCTTCTTCGCTCAAAGCTTCGCCGCCGTGGTCGAACGTTGCATTCAGCGTGAACCACGGTTCGCCTTCGTCTTCCTCGACGTCCAGGTTCATCTTGATCGCGGCATTTTCGTCTTTGACCTTGTGCGCGCCATCGACCGCTTCGGACACGTACACGTTCCACGGCGTGTGAACATCGGCGCTCGCCTTTTTCGCCCACGCCAGCAATTCCGGAATCTGTTCGTCGCGCGCATCGCCGCCGGCTTTGAACGCTTCGATCGATTCCACTTGCTTTCGGCAGGCGATGACAGCTTCGCGGTCGACGCGTACAAACACATTCCCGCGCCGCAGAAAACGTTTGCCGCTCGCGGCGGCGGCCAGGATCTCCAGCGGCGCGAGCGTCTCGGGTTGCTCCGCCGGCTCCAATCCATCGCGCGTCTCGAAGCACCACTGCGCCTGCACGCCGGCAGAATCCTCGCCCGGCGCCACGATCACGCTCGGCTGCAGCGCCTGGCAGACGCGCAGGCTCTCGACCGCCGCATCCACTTTTGCGCCGGAGGCCTTCAGCTTCGGCAATTCTTCGCTGATGAAATCCGCGATCGCGTCGTCTTTCAATTTTCGTTCGCGCGGAAGGCGAAAATACGATGTGTCGGCCGGCAACCGATACGCACGTCCGCCAAAGTTGATCATCGGCGAGGCGGTCGCGGAATTTCGCGGGGCGCTTGCGGCTGAATCGGCGGGTTGGGGCGGAGGCGGCAGCAAATCGGCCGGAATCACGTGGCCATCCGGCGTGAGCAATTCGTTGTGGACCACAATTTCGCCGGAAGCTTCGACGCTGACGCGCACGCGCGGCTTGAGCGCCTCGCCGGAGACGTTGAGTTTCGTGAGCCACTCGTCCAAGCGCAGTGCAAGGCCTTCTTTGGCAGCGGAGCGGGCGCGGCTGAGCAGATCCATCGCTGCGTCGCCGCTGAATGTTCGCGCTGCATCGGACGGCGCGTTGAGAATTTCTTTCAGGAGTGAATCGGCCGGGAGATCGGGCGGCGGCGAAACGTGTTTGCTAAAGGTCCAGTATGTCGGCGAACGGAACAGCGGCCAGCCCAGCGCCGTATTGCCTTCCGGACATCGAAAGCGGCCGCGCGCAATCACGCGCAGCGCCGTTTCCGCCTCGGACCCCGGCGGAGCCTGCATGATCTCGAGGACTGCCTGTGCCGGTGTTGAGAGAACGTCGACACCGGCAAGCCGCGCATCTTCGTGATAGTTGCAGGCGGTCGAGCATTGCCGCAGAAGCGCCAGGACACCTGCGAATTCGCGCGCGCCGACCAGGTAAGATTGAGCGTCGGCCGCGGGCTGCTGCATCAATGTGCGCAGCAAAAGTGCGTCTATCGGATCGGCTTTAAATGTTTTTCCATTGAGCGACAGGCAGCCGTTCTGAAATTGCATCTGGCGCAGCGGCACTGTGCCGTTCGCCACAACCGCGGTCACGCGCACTTTCAACGCAGGCCACGGAGCGGCCTGTTCAGCATGGATCTGTAAACTCAGGCCCTGCTCGGGCCTCGAAGGATGGGCAATTGCTTTCGGAACCGCAGAGACAACAGCACTCTTCATGTAGTTCGCCTGGAGCCTGAATCATTACAAAACTTGGTTATTCAGAATCGACATTCGGGACAGCCTGACTTAAGTGTTTTATTTGACCTTTGAGTGCAATAATTTAGTCGAAAATTCACGCAGAAAGGATGCGGCCCCGAGCGTCAAAATAGCAGGAAAACGAAGTGTAGCGCCGCGGTTCGCGGGCCTATACTTCGAAGGGCGGGGCGGTATAACACAAATGCGTGTCAGCGTTGAACGGAGCGTGTCGCTTTGCGGTCACTGAAGACGTTTGCCTGGCTGTTCATTTTCTGTGTTTTGACCGGTCTGTTCGTGCGCCAATACATGACGCGCACGGCCTCATCCCGTGCTTCCATCAAAAAGGATCCCGGCGCGCCCCCATTCGCGGTGAATGCGGAACATAAGCCAGGTCCGTCCATTCCTGCGCCCGGCGATCCCAAAGATTTTACCGACACGAAGGATCTGCGCGTTTCGGACGACGAGGAAAGCAAGCAGGGTGATTTCTGGGTTGAGCAGTACGTCGATATTCCCGCCGCGGCTGCGGCAATGCGCACGAATCTGCTCGATCTGTATGTGTCCGTTGACCCTGCCACGCTGAAAGGTGTTCGCGTACGACTCACCGGCGGCGAAGCAATTCTCGAAAATCTTGATCCAGCTCCGTCGGTACTCGCCAAAGGCCCGGTTGCGAATTTGAATGCGGGCGAAAACGTGCTCGGCGCGCTGTGGCGGCGTGGGGAACTCAGCGTCTGGCTGGGCTCGCAAGTGATCCTAAAATGGACGCCGCCGGCTCCGGCGCCGGCGCTGAGCGGCCGCAGCGGCGCGCAAGTGATGGGCGGAGGTCTGCGTATTGGGCCGCGGCGCACGCTGGCTCTGAATGCGATCCGGTTCGAAGACAGCTTCATGCGCGACACCAATAATGGAGCGTGGCGGCCGCAGTCGGGGCGCTGGGAACTGACGTCGCTCGCCTTTCCCGAACGCAGCGCCAATCCGTTCTCGCTGCGCGTGACGTTTGGCGGCGACCAGCCGGCGATCGATCCGCTTTACAACGACCGCCTGCGCGAAAATGAGTACGGTCTGGGCGTGATGATTTCGCAGTACGAAGGGACGCTTCATATCGCGCGCATTACCGGCGGTTCGCCCGCGGCGCGCGCGGGGCTTCAGGAAGACGACATTTTTCTCGAGATCGATGGCGTGTCGGTGGACGAATTCGACGCGTGGCAGGTGTACCAGATGCTGATGCGCGGTTACGGCGGCGACGTGCGTTTGAAAATGCTCCGCCCCGGCGATAAGCAGCCGCGCGAATTCACGATCACGCGCGAACAATTCCGCTGGGGCACGCCCTCCGAAGGCACGCCGCTGCAGCCGGTGAAAGAATCCGAGTCACTCGGCGGCGACCGCATTTCGCTGATCACGGGCGGCGAACCGGGCTGGAGCGATTACGCGGCTGAAGTCGCAGTCAAGCCGCTTGGATACGGCGGCTTCGGGCTCGCGTTCGCGGTGACCTCGCCACAGGATTTTTTGCTCTTTCGGTGGCGCGGTCCGGCCGATCCGTCGGCGCAATTGGCGCCCGGAAAACCCGCGCCCGGCGAAACGGCCACCGATCGTCTGCAACTGATTCGCGTGACGGGCGGTCAGGAGTCGGTGCTCGCCGAACGCGCGGCGAGTTACCGGCCGTATGAATTTTACCGGCTCAGCGTGGATTGGAGCGGCGACAAAGTGAAGTGCTTTGTCGACGACAACGAATTGCTCAGCGCGAGCGTTCCCGACCTGCGCCGCGGCCAGATCGGATTGTACGCGATTCGCGGCCTGCCGATTTTCTTCGATGACGTCCGCGTCGCGGCGGATCGCTCGGCGCTGGTCGCTGCGCACCATCCCGAGCGCGCGCTGAACGACATCTTTGTCTCGGAAGACGACATGGAAGCGTGGGCCAATCCCGCGCTGGAGTGGGACCGCGATTTGAAAACGGGCTGGGCGATTCATGCTTCGCGATTTCCCGGCGAACAGGCCGTGGTGCTCAATAAGCCGAGATTCAAGGACCTGACCGTGCGGCTGAAATGCGGCGCTAAGGGCGACGACAATCACGCCGGGCCGGAATTGCAGATTACCAACGGCAACGCGACGCTGGGCGGCGCGGGCTATGTGCCCGTGCGGAAAACGATCGGCAAAGGGCCGTTTCAGCGGATCGCGATTCGTACCGTGGCCGGCGCGGCCGAAGTGGAGATCGACGGCGAGCATCTCACGGCGAAACAGGAGCGGGGCGAAGAGTTAGCCAAGGCGGCGGGGATTGCGAACGACCGCGTGGCGATCCGCGGGCTTTCAAATCTCGGCGACCCGAAGACGGTGCGCGTGACGTCCGAAAATATTCTCGAGTACACCTTCAATACCTCGCCGACAGATTGGAAAGTCGAGAGCGGGCGCTGGGGCTTGCTCAATAAGTGGATCTGCGATCCGCGCTGGTCGTGGTTCGGCGGGCGGAGCAAAACGCTCGCGGCGTTGTGGAACAAAAATACGTTCTCTGGCGACACCAGCGTCGACGCGTTCGTGGCGCTGATGATGCAGCGCGACGATCCGCCCTATGAACGGCCCGGCGATTACAATATCACGCTCTGCGGCGACGGCGTGAATCTCGACAGCGGCTACACGCTGGTTTTTGCCGGCGACAACAACAGTTGGACGCGCCTGTATCGCAAAGGAAAAATGGTGGCTGAGTCCACGCTCGAAGACCATCGCATTTTCGGCGATCGCGTGCGCCACCCGGACAAACCCGAACTGCACCAGCGCTGGTTTCATGTGAAACTCGAGAAAATCGGCAACGAGATTTCATTCTACCGCGACGGCATGCTGGCGTTCACCTTTAAAGATTCGGAGCCGCTCGCGGAGGGACGCGTGGCGTTCTGGACGATCGACAATGGATTTTTGCTCTCGCGCGTGCGCATCGCTCACGGCGGCGCGAAGCCGGCGCCGTTTGAGTCGCGCATCGCCAGCCTTTACAACGACGCGCAGGTCATCAATCAGTACGATGGCGAAGTACTGACGAATGTGCAGCGCCAGTTGCTGCCGCCCGCGATCGCCGACGCGCTGGCCGCGCCACGCGACGCGTTTGCGCCTGCCGACGCGGACGCCCTCGCGCCGAACGCCGCGAAAGCCGAGCCGCCGGCGGGCGCACCGTCCACGCCGCCGCCGGCGTACCGCGTGACCAACGGAACGGGCGGCGGTCCGTTCGTGCTGCAGTGGAAAAGTTTCCTGATTGATCCGGAGCGCAAGGGGATCGTGCGCTTTGCGTATTGCATTGAGCCGGGAGCGAACGTTGATCTGTACCTGCTCGATCTGAATTCGCCGCAAGAAGCCCCAACGAACGAAAATTTCCGCAATTCACGCCGCGTCAACAATCCGCGCCAATTCCGTTCGTACCGCTGGCGGTTGACGGGGCCGAAGGAATCCAGCGAGAACGCATCGCTGGTTGGAGAGATTCCGAACGTGAAAGCCGACGGGCGCTGGCACGCGATTCAGTTCGATCTTCAGCCCTCGTGGCGCGCGCTGTGGAAAATGCGCGGCTACAACCGGCCGGGGCAGTTCGCGGGGCGGCTGATTCTCGGCAATCTTGACAATCACGGCTATCTGCTGGCGGGAATGAACGGCAATCACGCAGGCGCGGCGTTTTCAGTCAGCGAAATCACGGCGCTGGCGCCGGTTGAAACCGATAAGACGCCGCCGAAAGTCGATCGCGTGATCTGGCCGTACGACGACGAGGGCGACGGGCATTCGGTGCAGATCGTTTTCAACGACGCCGGCGGTTCGGGCATCGCGGAAGAATCCCTGCAGGCCGAGATCAATGGCGTCGCGGTCCCGCGCGAAATGGCGGACTTCGATGCGCCGGCGCAGCGGCTGAAAATCGATCTGGTGCGGCTGAATCTGCCGCCGTTGACCGCGGGTCCGACGCTCAATTTAAAGTTGCTGGGCTTTGCGGACCGCGCGCAGAACCAAACCACGGGCGGATTCAACGCGACGTTTACGTACGACGCCGCGAAAGCGGCGAAGGCCGCGAAGACGGTCGCTGCGCCGCGCGTGTCCATCGACATCGTTAATAATGGTGAGATCGTGCCGGGCAGTGCGCCGCTGGCGTTCAACGAAATCACCGGAGTTCCTCCCCTCGCGCGGCTGCAGGACAGTTCCGACGCGCCACCGTGGGCGCCGGCCGGGCAAAAGCGCAGCGTGCAGGTCGTGGACATGAACGACGGCTCGGCATTCGGTTTCGTGATGAGCAACGCCAACTACAGCGTGCGCCATTGGCCATACATCCAGCTCGATTACAAAATTCCGTTCGAGACACCGGTGAATCTGCATATCTACGACCAGTCGGGGCTGACGCACGCGGTGCTGCTCACCGACATCGGCGACGAGCGCGATCCGCTCTCGCGCGATATCGCCACGCGCGCCGGACCGCCGGCGGATTTTGTGGCGGACGGGACGTGGCGGCGCAGCATTATTCCGATCGAAAAATTATTCGACGGCCAGGGCATGCAGGCCGGATTGATGGAACTCCGCAGCATCAGCCTGCACGACAACGGCTGGCGCGGGAACCGGCGCGGAATGGAATACTGGATTCATCGCGTGCAGCCGATCGCGGCCGGGCGCAGCGCCGATCTGCGCTTCACGTGGCAGGCGTCGGACCTGAGCGGAATCGCCGATTACGCGGCGCTGATCGATGACAAGCCGGAGAGCGATCCGCAGGGGCGCAAGGACATCAACAGCGGCGAGTCGCTCGATGCCGCGGCGTCGCGCTTGCCCGCGGCAGCCGCGCTGAAGGACGGCTGGAATTTCCTGCACCTGAAAATCAAGAATGCGGCTGGTGTTTGGTCAGATACGGTGCACAGCCGATTTTACCTCGATATGTCGCCGCCCAAAGTCGCGCGCACCGAGCCGGTCGACGGAGCTAAAACGTCAGGACAGACGCTGAAGATTTTCCTCGATGAAGAACATGGCGTCGATCTGGAATCGCTGCGGCTGGTCGTGAACGGCCGGCTGATCAATCCGGGCTGGCGCGGGTTCGAGTTCGATCCGGCCACGCGTTGCGTGACATACAGAGCGTCGCAACCCGGCGCGCCGGAGACCGCCTGGCAGAATGGAACGAAAGTGACGTGCGAAGTGCGCGGGCTGAAAGACCTGATCGGAAACCGCGCGGAAACGCCGTACACGTTCAGTTTCACCGTCGATCAGGCCTCCGATATCAAGGGCCCGGCGATCGCGCGGATGCGTTTTGTTGCGCCGGTTGCCGATGCCCAGCAGCACCGCCAGATGGCGATGGAGACCAGCTTCGGGCTCAGCTTTGAAGAGCATTTCGGCCACGTGCACGCGATGCGCGACTGCAAGATGGATTGGCTCAACGATCCGGCGCAGGCGGGATTTGGCAAGCGGGCGGTGAAATTCACGGCGCTCGACGACGACGCCGACGTGCAGATCCTGCTCCATAAAAACTCGTGGTACATCGACCACGCACCGATGCTGCACTTCGATTACAAAGCCGATCCGGGATTCTGCGTCGACGTGCTGGTCGAGGTGCTTGGCCAATGGTTGAGCGTGCGGTTCACCGGGGACGGCAGCGCTCCCGCCGATGGCAAGGCGATCGGAAAAATCGAAGCGGTCGCGGCCGACGGAACGTGGCATCATGCGAGCGTCGATTTGCGCAAACTGATCGACCAGGCGCTGCCGAACATGCCGATACGAATTGTCGGCAAGATCATCCTCAGCGCGCAGGGCCAGCCGGGGTGCAAGCGAGGCGCGACGCTGACTCTCGATAACGTGGATCTGGCGCGTTCGAGCGGCGGCGGGGCGCGCGTGGAATGGGAAGCGGAGAATGACCCGAGCGGCATCGAGGGTTATTATTTCGCGATCAACCAGGATCCGAACGGCGCCGACAACCCGATGATCAATTGCGCCGCGCCCAACGCGCCGCTCGCGCCCCGCACGGGTGTGTGGTACGCGCACATTCGCGCCAACGACCAGGCGGGAAATTGGGGACCGATGCGGACGATGCGGATTGACTTCGGTCAGTGAAGTGCGCACATGACCTAAAAATCTGACATTTTTGGATCATATAAGCTGCTGGATTGTCGTGAGTTGCAGACACAGAAAAAATATCTGTAAAATTCTCGCGACAAATCGCAAACGGGAATCGTTTTAGTTAGGGGTAGAGGACGGTGGCCCCGCACCGCTGTATGGGCGAGACGCCCATACGACGAAGTTTATTCGGCGGTCATCGCCAGTCGGCAACCGAACTCGACGCTCGCGGATTTCTGCGAGGCGGGGCGGCGGGCGGCGGAACGGCATCCCATCGGATGATAGAGGTACGAGCCGCCGCGCAGCACGCGTTTGGCGTCGTGCGGAATATCCACTTCATCCAGCAGCAGTTGCGGCGCGTGGCCTTTTTCGGGATAGCGGTCGTAGAGATCGTTGCACCACTGGAAGACGTTGCCCGACATATCGAGCGCTCCGCACCAGCTCGCGTTGATAAATTTTCCGACCGGCGACGTGAACGCGTAGCCGTCGTCAAACTGCGAGTAGCTCCAATCAGGCAGGCAGTGCGGCTGCAGTTTTTTGTCCGCGTGATTGGCCAGGCGCGGGCTCCATTCGTTGCCCCACGGGTAGATGTAGTCGTCGGGTCCGCGCGCGGCGAATTCCCATTCGGCTTCGCTGGGG
>Ga0265314_10004629_pt1 | contig 12671 bp, 10 predicted proteins | sample 4126metaG_FD_203106 | JGI IMG/M metagenome (GOLD analysis project Ga0265314, IMG submission 203106) | Rhizosphere microbial communities from Carex aquatilis grown in University of Washington, Seatle, WA, United States - 4-1-26 metaG | ecosystem: Host-associated > Plants > Roots > Rhizosphere >... | reverse complement strand
CGCGGGCGCCTTTCTCGCGGCCGTGCTGCTGTTGCTGGCGGGCGCCGGCGCTTGCCTTGACCGCAGCCGGATGCGCGTCTGCACGCGCTTCCTCGCTTTCGCGATCCTGTCACTGCTCACGTTGCTGACCACACCAGTTGGGACGGGAATCGTCCGCTACCTCGCCTTCCACGTCGGCATCTTCGATCTGCATCCCGTGGATGAGTTTCGCATTCTGACCTGGCGCTCGGATGCTTCCTTCATCCTCTTCGCCCTGGGAGCGCTGCTCCTGCTAGCGCGTAGGCAAGCCTGGGTTCAGCGCCTGCCCGCGCTTGGACTGCTCGTGCTGGGCGCATGGCACATTCGCTTCAGCGCGGACGCCATCCTGGTTCTGGCCGTGGTCGCGACGCCGTCTCTTTTTCGCCTGACCGAACGGATCGAGCGCGCGCACGCGCGCCTGCCCGAGGCCGCACTCCTCGCCGTCCTCGCCACCGCGGCCTTGCTCCCGCGCATCGCCGAGGCTAGACACGGCGGACGATTTTTCGCCATCGGCCTCGACGAAAACGCCCTACCCCTCGACGCCATCCGATTCGTCGAGAAGCATGACCTTCGCGAACGTATGTACAACGATTTCGAGACCGGCGCCTACCTGCTCTGGCAAGGCTATCCCCGCTACAAGGTGTTCGTGGATCCGCGCCTGCCTGCTTACCCCGCGCGATTTCATCGCCTGCTCGGCCGCATGGACGTGTCTCGCGAGGAGTGGAGCCAAGCTATGGATGAACTCGGCGTGGAGAGTGCGCTGCTCGACTACGCAGGCATCAACCGCCGGGTGTCCTTCTGGGATCCCGCGTACTGGGCACTGGTCTTTCGCGCCAAGGACAGCCGGGTGTTCGTGCGCCGCCTACCCAAGTGGAAGGAATTCATCGCCACCTTCGAAATCCCCGCGACCTTCGACTTCGATATCGAAACCGGTACCGCGACACGGCCGCTACTCACGCCGCCCGCGCTCTCGCCCGTGCCCGCCTGCGAGTGGCAGATTCGGCTCGGCGACCTCTATTTCGATCTCGACAGCGGCAAGAGCGACCGGGCCATCGCGGCCTATCGATCTGCCCTCGCCGATCCCGTTGGCTGTCTCGAACGCGAACACGAACTTTCGGCCGCCGCTTGGATCGGATCCCTAGAGGTCGCAGCCGTCCGCTTCGAGGAAGCCATGCCCCTCCTCGATCGCGCCTTAGCCATCGCCCCCGAAGACACCGCCGTGCTCACCAACCGCGCCTTGGCCCTAGCCGGCCTCGGCCGCAAGAGCGAAGCACGAGACGTCTGGACCCGCATCGCGACCTTGGCCGCCGGAACAGAACTTGGTCGCCGATCGGCCGAAAAAGCGGCCTCTGGTCGCTGATCGACCTCGAAAAATTCACCACAGCGAGCACAGAGAGCACGGAGGTCGGCGGGAAAGAAGTAGTTCGGACCCAAGATCCGAACCCCCTATCCTCTCTATCCGTCTCTGCGCCCTCTGCGCCCGCTGTGGTGAAGAAATCCGGCTCCGCTACGGAAACGCGTGTCCGCGGCGGATCTGGAAGGCTTCCCGGTAGAGACCTTCGTAGGCCTCGGCGGCGCGATCCCAGGAGAAATCTTGCCGCATGGCCCGCGTGCGCATGGCCTCGATGTGAGCCGGCCGCTCGAAGTAGGTCGACAGTGCCCAGCCCACGGTGTCAGCAATCGCGCCGGGAGTCAGATCCCAAAAGATGAATCCAGTCCCATTTCCGGTCGCTTGATCGTAGTTCACCACGGTGTCGAGAAGGCCGCCGGTTCCGCGTACGATGGGCAAGGTGCCGTAGCGCTGGCTGTACATCTGGTTCAACCCGCACGGCTCGAAGCGCGAGGGCATGAGCAAGAAGTCCGAGCCAGCCTCGATCCGATGCGCCAGTCCCTCGTCGAAGCCGATGAAGGTGCTGAACTTGTCGCTACGCTTGGTCGCTAGGTGTGAGAAAAAGTGCTCGGCTTCGGGGTCGCCGTTGCCGAGCAGCACCATCTGCAGATCCCACGCGAGAATCTTGTCGAGGGCGTGCGCCAATACATCGAAGCCCTTTTGCGGGGTGAGCCGGCCGACGACGCCAAACAGGGGCACGTTCGGGCGCACCGGCAGGCCAAGCTGCTTCTGCAAGGACGCCTTGCACACCGCCTTGGCGGAAATATCGTCGGCGCAAAAGGGCGCGGCGATGTGCGGATCCGCAGCGGGATTCCATTCGTGGGTGTCGATGCCGTTGAGCACGCCACGCAGGAACTTACTGCGCAGCGAAAGTTCGCCGTCGAGGCCGAAGCCATACGCCGAGGTCTGGATCTCGCGCGCGTAGGTGGGGCTGACCGTGGACAGCAGATTCGAGTGCCGTATCGCCGCCTTCATCAAGTTCATGTCGCCGAAGTGCTCGAACTCGAACGGGTTGTAGTGATTCCCGCCGAGCCCGGTGATGAACATGGCCCCGCTTTCGAAATTGCCCTGGTAGGCCAGGTTGTGAATCGTGAACAGTGTGCCCGCGCCGTGCAACGGCTTCGCCCACTCGACGGTGTTGACGTACACGGGAACCAGCGCGGTCTGCCAGTCGTTGGCATGGATCACGTCGGGGATGAACCCGATGGTCTTGCACATCTCCAGCGCGGCCCGCGAAAAAAACGAAAAACGTTCAAGGTTGTCGGAATAGGCCTGCCCCGGCGGACCATAGAGGTGGGGACGGTCGAAAAATCGGTTGTACTCGACAAAGTAGATGGGCAGATCGCTGCCCGGCAAGACGCCCATGCGCAGGCCCGCGCGCGCGCTGCCGTAGTACATGGGCACGGACAAGGTGCCATCCAGTTTCTCGAGCGCGCTCCACTGGATGCCCTGGTACAGCGGCATCACCACGCGAATGTCGATTCCGCGCTGACGCAGGCTGCGCGGCAGTACGCCGGCCACGTCCGCGAGGCCACCGGTCTTGCGAAACGGCGCTACTTCCGAGGCGACGAAGAGAACCTTCAGCTTTCCTTGGCTGGGTTCGACACGCACACGCTCTGGCGTCACGATTGTTTTCGGCGCGCTGGCGGGTTGGCCTGTGGCAGGCGGCGCCGCCGGGGCAACCGCGCTGACCGCCTCCACGGGAGCGGATCTCCGCTTCGCGGCCGATTTGCCGACGGTGGAGCTACTGCCGACTTTCAACTTGGGGCTACTGGGCGTGTCGTTTTCAGCGCGCTTGGGACGCGCAGAGCCGCTACGACGCGTAGATCCGGTAGTCGATGTCTGGGAAGATGTTGTCTTGTGCTTCAACGGATGCCAGGTACTTCTCGTCCACTTGTCCCTTCTTCAGATCGTCGTAAAGCCGGGAGAAGCGAATCACGTGTTCATTGAATCGACGGGTGGCGTAGGGAACTGTTGTCCCCGTGGACATAATGAAGGTCCAGTCGCTCGATTGCAGCAGCATCAGCTCGCGCGCGGCCTGCTTGAGAGCACGCACGGTCAGCGGATTGGACGCCCCCCAGTGGCTGCGCGCCAGCTCGACCATGCGTTCGCCGGCGGCGTGGATGTGCCGCCAGGTCCAGGCGTTGCTTTCGTTGAGCCACTGCTCGCAGTAGCCCTTGAGCCCCCAGGACGAGGCACACGGCGTGGCCAGCTGGTTCGTGGGATGCCGGTCGAGATATTCGCCGGGTGTGATCGGCTGAACCACGCTTTGATCGAAGTGCAGCTGGCGAAAAAGATCGGACAAGAAGATCGGCCCCTCGTACCACCAGTGGCCGTACAGTTCGGCATCGTAGGGACTGACGATGATGGGCGGCCGATCCATGCCCGCAGCCAGGCGCTCGACCTGCTTTTCCATGTTGCCGCGGAAGTTGGAGGCGTGCAGCCCCGCCTTGCCGCGCGCGGCGTCCGGATCGTACACCCACTTGTCGTGTAGCTTGTCGTGGGTGATGGCCTGGTACTTGAAACCCGTGTACATCCGGTGGCCTTCGGGATGGATGTGCGGGCCGATGTACTCGATGGGCAGGTCGAAGCCGATGTCGCGATAAAAGTCGCGATAGTGCGGATCGCCAGGATAGCCGTGCTTCGAGCTCCACACCTGCTCGGACGATTCGGTGTCGCGGCCAAACGCGGCCACGCCCGTGGCGCAGTAGATGGGGGCATACACGCCGTATACCGGGGGCCGGTCGGCGAAAAGGATGGCGTGGCTGTCCACGATGAAATAGCGAACCGCGGCCTCGCGCAGAAGTTCGTCCACGCCTGGTACGTAGCCGCACTCGCCCAGCCACATGCCCGGCGGACGGCGGTCGAAGTGCTTTTCGTAGTAGTCGGCGGCGACGTGAACCTGGGCGCGCAGGGCCGCCCAGTTGCGGTCGAGCAGCGGAAAAAAGCCATGTGTCGCGGTCGAAGTGATGACCTCCAACCCGCCCGCATCTTGCAGTTTGCGGAACGCCTGCACCAAGTTGCCTTCATGGCAGCGCCAGGTGTGGCGCAAGCTCTGAAAGCGGTTGTGATACATCTCGGCCAGGCGGTGGTACTGCGGCTCGTACTTGGTCCGCTCGAGCTCTTTCTCGGCCAAGAGAATGAGGTCGTCCAGGTGGTCGGCGTAGCGCACCTTGAGCAGGTCGTCGGTCAGCATCGCGATGAGCGGCGCAGACAGCGAAACCGTGCAGCGGTAGGGGACCTTGTCCGATTGCAGCCCTTCGAACATCTGCAGAAGCGGCAGATAGGTTCCCGTGATGGCCTCGTAGAGCCATTGCTCCTCCATGACCGTCGGGTCGTCCGGGTGACGAACGAAGGGAAGGTGGGCGTGCAAAACCAGCGCGAAGTATCCGGTTGGCATGGTGGCTAGTCCTTGTGCTCTGGTTCTTTGCCGATCGACTCAGCAGATGGATAGTGGCCTGGCTCCGCGACCGACGGTGCGGTCCCGTCCTGATTGCTTGCCAGCCGGCCTTCGCTGCCGCCACCGAGCACCCGCTCGCTGGCCCCGCCCAGGCGCGTTTCGCTGGCGCCACCCAGGCGCTGCTCGCTCGCGCCGCGCAGGCGCACCTCGCTGCCGCCAGCGTATTGCCGCTCGCTCGCGCCGCGCATCTGATACTGGCTGGCCCCGACGAAGAGACGTTCGCTGGCCCCGCGCGCCCGGTATTCGCTGGCGCCCAGGAAGAAAATTTCCGAGGCGCCGCCTAGACGCATTTCGCTGGCGTAGCGCCAACGCCGTTCGCTCGCCCCTACCAGCAACTTTTCGGAGCTGCCCGGAATCGTGTACTCCTTCGTTTCGACGCCAGGCGAGTCGGCCTTCTCCTCGGCGATCCAGGAGCGATAGATTTCCCACTTCGCCACCACCGAGCGACCGTGGTGCGCGCCGATGCCTTTGATCACGACCTGCCACGGCCCGTGCACGACGTGCGTTTGTCCGCCCACGCGGTAGACACGTGACGGACCCACGAAGTCCTCGCGCACCGGCTCGGGCGCCGACACCGGAAAACTAAACGGACCCGCTTCCCAGGCCGAAACCATGACCGGGCTTTCCCAGGTGGTTTCGCGGTGGAACTCGGTCGTCCCGTCGGTCATGTGCTCTTCCCATTCGACGATTTCCTTGCGACCACCCTCGCCGACGGTGAAGGATTCCTCCCAGGGCAAAAGCGCAACGTGACGTCGCGGCGCCGGCCCCGGCAACCCGCCGTACGGAACCGGCGCAGTCGCTGGCACCTGCCGCCGAACGTGCGGACCGCGGCCGGCGTGCTCGATAGGTCCCATGAGCGAGCGCACGCTCAGCCATTCCGGCTCGCCCCATGCCGCCGGCTCTTGGCGCGAAAACTCGATGCGGCCCGAGCGGACGATCTTGGCGAAAAAGCCCTCGTTCGATTTCAGACCGATGTCGACGAAGGCCGACGAAGACGGCTTGCCGATCTGGAAGAACCAGTGCCGATCCCCGCGCTCCACGCGATGGTCGAAGTAGGAATGGGCGTTGGTACCGTCGAAGATGCGATCCGTCGTGTCGTAGATGCGCAAGTTCAGCCAGGCGTCCTTCCCCCCCTTTCCCAGCGTCTTGCGCGCGCGCTCGATGGCGTCGTCTGTGACCTCCCAGTACACGAACAAGCGATCCGGATCCACGGCCATGCCGGTCACCCGGTCGTAGGCATAGGACCAGGGGATGGTGCCAGGCGAATCTGCCTTGGCGTGCTCGCGCACCTCGAACTTGTGCGACCAGGCCGAGTCAGCCCCGTCGCCCGCGCTGGGCGGGACTTTCTCGACCACCGCCGGCAGGTCGTCCGGCGAGGGCGTCTTGGTCTTCTTCTTGGCCGCGGCCGGCTGTGCGGCGGGCGCTCGGCGCGCTGCGAATTCGGCGGCCACGCGCGCCGCCAGCTCGTTCTTGCTGAGCTTGGAAGCGCCCTTGAGATCGAGGCGCTTGGCGCACTCGAAGAGCTGTTTCTGGGTAAAGGCCGCCAGTCCTTTGACATCGAGCTTGGCCAGCTCTTCACCCGATTTGATCCCCAGTGCCGCAGCGGCACTACTAAGCACCTTGTCCTCTATTGGCATACCTGACCCCATGGGCGTAGCAAGTTAACCTATTCATGGGTTTTGCGCTCGTTTCAAGCCGCCTCGATCCGCATTTTTAGACACAACGAGTCTTCTGCCAATTCCGCGTCACACCGCCCGAGGCAGAAAGGCAAAACCAACCGCCGCGACGATGAGCGCAAAAGCCACCAAGTGGTTCCAGCGCGGCGCTTCGCCCAGCCATGTCGCCGAGAACCCCACAAAGACGATCAGCGTGATGATCTCTTGTATGAGCTTGAGCTGGTAGGCGCTGAATTGGCCATACCCCCAGCGATTGGCCGGGACCTGCAGGCAGTACTCGAAGAAGGCGATTCCCCAGCTAGCCAGCACCACCTTCCACAAGGCCACGCCCTTGAAACGCAAGTGGCCATACCAGGCCGCGGTCATGAAAATATTGCTCGCGAGTAGAAGGGCTACGGTTCGCATGGGAAGCGCGACTATACAAAATCGCACGTGCTATGGTTCGCACCCCATGCGAATTGGCGATGTCGATATCGGTCCGGGCGCGTTGCTAGCGCCCATGGAGGCAGTGACCGATCTGCCCTTTCGGACCGTGTGCGAAGAACATGGCGCCGCGCTGACCTACACCGAGTTCCTATCCGCGCAGGCGCTCACGCGCGGGGCGGTCAAGGCGACTGGCCGCATGTGGGCAAGCCTAGGCGGGCGGCGCTTCGCGGTGCAGGTCTTCGGCCGCGAGCCCGAGGTGCTGGCGCAAGCGGCGCGCATGGCAGCCGACATCGGCGCCAGCATCGTGGACATCAACATGGGCTGTCCTGCGCGCAAGGTGACGGCTGGGATGTGCGGCTCGGCGCTCATGCGCGAGCCTGACCTGGCGACCAGCATCGTGAGCGCCGTGCGCGCGGCCCTGCCCGCCACCATCCCCGTCACGGTCAAGCACCGTGCCGGTTGGGACGATCTTTCGCTGAACGCCGCCGCGTTCGCGCGCCGGATGGTCGACGCAGGGGCCGCCCTGATCACAGTGCACGGCCGCACGCGGGCGCAGGGATTTTCGGGCACGGTAAGGCTGGCGCCCATTGCCGAGGTGCGCGCCGCCCTGCCGCGCCGGATCCCGGTGGTCGGCAACGGCGACATCGACTCGGTCGCTGATTACCTCGACATGAAACGCGAAACCGGCTGCGACGCCGTAATGATCGGCCGCGCTGCGCGCGGCAACCCCTGGCTGTTCCGCGCGGTGCGCGCCGCCGACGACGGACAGCCCATTCCCGATCCGCCCAGCGTAGGCGAGCGCCGCGTGGTGTGGCGGCGGCACGCCGATCTGGTGGCCGAGTACGCGGTGCCGAAAATGGTACTGCACGAATTGCGCAAGACCCTGGCCTGGTACTCGCGCGGACTGCACAGTGGCGCGGAACTGCGCCACCGCTGTTTCGCCGAGTCCAATCCCAGCGCGCTCTTCGACCTGGGCGAGGCGTTTTTCGAGACATTGGCCAGGCGCGAAGCCAGCCATGGCGGCGACCTGCGCGAAATCCCGGTGGCGCTGGAGACCAAATTCCGTGAGCGCCATGCACGCCGCCAGGGCGGCCCGCCAGAGGAAATAGAGACATGCGACGTCTGATTTTCGTGTTGGTCGTTGCGCTGCTGGCTCTGCCCGGATGTGATGATCGTTCTTACCGAGATATCGGCGCGGCTATCAACGTGCTCGCCAAGAAGAGCGACGAGCTGCCCGGCCCGGCCATCGATCGACTGCGCAAGATCGGCCGGCGAGCCGTTCCGCAAATCGAAACCGCCATGCACACTGCCGCGCCACGCGGCAAGGTCAACCTGGTCTCGGCCCTAGCCGCTATCGGCGAGCCCGAGTCCGCGGCCATCCTTCAACACTTCGCGGTCTATGACAAGAGTCCCGAGGTCCGCGCCGCCTGCGAAGACCTGCTAGCCCAGTGGGCAGCCGGTGGCGATCGCAAAAGCCAGCCCGCCCAGCAAGCCATCGCGCGCGTGCAAGAAAAGCGCAAGCTCGGCCTGGCCGAGTAGAGTCAGCGAGCCGAGCGCGGCGCCTCTAAACCGCCGCTGCTCCCGTAGGGCCACCTCGAAACTCACGGCCAAAGTGGCGTGCCGCGCGCTAGGCTTCGAGGGTGATCACGTCGTCGACGACCCGCCATGTGTCGCCATCCAGCTCCAGCAGGAAGTAGCGGCACCACATGGCCAAGCCGCCGGCCTGCCAGCTAAGAAATGCTAGGGCCTGTTTCCCCGCAACATCGAAACCCACGTGACCGATGTCGAGCACGCCTGGCGCGTCGGGGAATCGCGCGAAGAATCCACTCCAGCGTTCTGTGTCCGATGCCAAGAGCCCCCGGAGTTGGGTCTCGTCGATGACGGTGTACGGTGCACCGAGGTTCAGATCCGCCGGGATCGCCTGCTGCTGTTGGTTTGCCTGCAAGTAGTACACGAGGGTGTCGCCCGAAAGGGCGCCCAGGTCTTTAGCAATGTACTGGAAATTCTCGGCCGTTTCTTCGGGCGACGCGCCCTCGATGGCGGATTGGTTTCGGAGCACGTAGGAGGGCGCGCCGAATGTCCAAGCTAAAATTGCGGAGTAGACCGCTTGTTCTTGTTTCGTGAAGGTCGGCGCGGGGGTGGCCTCTGCGTCCGGAGTGGCCTTGGTATCCGACCCGGCTTGGTCCGAGGCACATCCCGCCAGGAGCGCCGAGATCGCGGCGAGGAACGACAACGTTGACCAGGCATGTCTCGCAGAGGACGAGCTTCTTGTCATGCCTCGTTGACCTGCAAGACGATTGCCACCGACCGCGGTCGCTTCGACAGCGATTCCAGATGGAGGTCGACAACCAGGTTGGCGCGCACGTCAACCCGAGTGACGTGACGAGAACGCGCCTGAATCTGGTCGACACGACCTCGTGGCCGCCACCTGGCCACGCGAAACTTCGGAACCTGCGCGGCTGCGCGGTGTCCGTGGGGAATGCCGAACAGTCCCGAAGAGACAATCTCCGCGTTCGTTCAATGCATGCAGTCCCACGATCTGCCGGGGTTGCTGGCCCTTTACGAACCAGACGCGGTGTTCATCCCGGCCCCCAACCAGAGGGTCGAGGGACACGCCGCCCTGAGTGAGGCATTCCTTTCGACGCTGGCCCTCGCGCCTGCTCTCGAAGTGAAACCGGTCGAGGTTCTGTCGAATGGCGAGCTCGCCTGGGTCGCCAACGCGTGGACCTTCCGCGCGACCGCGCCAGACGGGAGCACGATCGAGCGATCTGGCCGCAGCTCCGTCGTGATGCGCAGGCAGGGCGACGACACGTGGCGGATCGTCCTCGACCGACTTTGAAACATCTCGTCCGTTTCGCAGTTGCCAGGAAGACTCGATGGCACGACCAAGCTGCGGGGGGTCCTGCCAATTCGAGCCCGGCGCCCCCAGTCCTCCGTTCTAGGGCCAGACTACCGCGAAGCTTTCTCTCCTGCGGGAAGGAAACGACGGGAGCGGATCGACAGCCGTTGCCAAAGCAGCGGCAAAACGAGAGCGATGGGGGCGTGCCCGGTAAGTAGATGGATGGGCGCAGAGTTGGGGCAGTGCAATTCGAGGCCGACAAGGCCTGCCAGGGCGCCAGCGAGCGCAGGCAAGATCGCGAAACCCGAGATGCCACGGCCACCGCGGCCCAGTCCGCCAACCACGGCGATGACCGGAAAGGCAAAGGCGCTGCCCAAGGCGAAACAGATGGCCGGGCGACCGAGGGCATTACCACTTTCGGGATTGACCGCCGAAAACATCGCGATCACCCAAGGCGCGAGCAGCCCGGCGGCAAGAACGGCGAGAAAGACGCCGTTGTTGGGCTGCGCCCGGTAGAGCGGACGCAGCCAGAACCAACACGAGGCAAGCGCCAGTCCACCGAACGCGCAGATTTCGAATCCCAAGCGGGCGGAGGGATAGATTGCGATGTCGGGCCTTAACTTGGCCAACCCAATCGCGACTGGGGCCAGTAGCGAGGCACAAACTAGCATCCACCGCGTGGTACTAGGCAGGCTGCGCAGGCGGCCGCGGAATCCCGTCTCCCCAACCATTTGCTGCTCCAGATCTTGGAACGAAAGGGTTGGTACTTCTTCGCGGCTGGGCGGAGTGGCAGCAAGAAAGCGGGCCAAGGCGCCACCGTCGACGGCCAATTCCCGGCAGGCGGGGCACTCTTCGAGGTGGCGCTGCGCCTCGGGAGAGGCGAGGTCACCTCCGCCGAGGACAATCTGCCTCATTTGCGCGCAGTCCATGTCAGCCACCTCGCGGCATCTTCGCACCGCTTGGAAATTCGGTCACTCCTGCATGATCCATACGACGATCTTTGTCCACGGTTACACTTCTCCGCGCAGATCCAGGTTCTGGCGCAGGCGCTCGTAGGCGCGATGGGCCCGCACCTTCGCAGCGCTGAGCGATATGCCCAAAGCGATCGCCACCTCGGGCAGAGAAATGCCGGCGAACCAGTGCATCTCCACAACCCGGCGCTGGTCTTCCGAAAGCGTCGCAAGAGCGGCGCGCAGGAGCTCGGCACGACGCCGTTCCTGCAAGTGATCGGCGGGCGTAGCGGCGTCGATGGGCGGTGGGGCCTGTTCTATCGGTACCTCACGCCTGCGCCCCAAGACCCGCCACCTGTCTCGACACAAGTTGTAGGCAATGGTGAAGAGCCAGGGACGCAAGGGCTCGCCCGCCCGGTAGTCGCGCCGCGCGCGGTGAAGTTGCAGGAAGGTCTGCTGAACGAGATCGCGGCTTTCCTCGTCGGAGGCGCCCTGCGCGCGCACGACGCGGGCGAGCACGGAAGCATAGCGCGCGAAAAGTTCCCGGAACGCGCCCTGGTCGCCCGCGACGTATGCGGTCATGAGCTGTTCATCGCTGACAGCCCCCGATGCTCTTTCGGCCTCCTGCATTCCCGGTGACGCGAAATCTAGCCCCCAGAGTGTCCATACGCCCAACCAATCGGTAACCGACCGGGCTGCGCATGGGTAGGGACGCGAAGTGGACTTGCATCAGCGGTCGGGAGTACATTGGCAAATTAAACTCCGAACGCATGCCGTTCTTGGTGGCCTCGACTGCAAAAAGGAAGCTCCATGAAGAATGCAACTCTCTTCGGCGTCGCAACCGGCCTTGCCCTCTTTTGGGTGGCTCCCGTCGCATCGGCGGATGTCACCATCGATCGCACCACGAAGTACCAGACCATCGAAGGCTTTGGATTCTACGGAGCGGCCGACGCGTGGCGGAACCAAGCCACGGTGCTCAATGCGACGTGGAGCAAAATGGTGATTGACGACTTGGGCATCACCCTGTGGCGAAACCAGTACTACCCGACAGCGACGGCGGACGCGCCTCAGGACACACAGTGGAACGTGCAGAAACCCGTGGTGCAGTCGCTCTACGCCGCGGCGAATGCGAGCAAAGTGCCGCTCAAGACGTTGCTCGGTGTTTGGTCGCCACCGGCCGATTACAAATGCGTAGTCGCCACCAACGGCCTGCCGGACTGGGGCACCTGTTTGACACCGCTAACACGACCGACTGACACCACGGGCGGCAACATCCTCGATCCCTCGATGATCGATTCCTTCGCGGGCTGGCTGGTCGCCGGCTTGCAGACATACAAGGACATCGGCGTCGATGTGTACGGCCTCAGCATGCAGAACGAGCCGATGCTTTGGGAGGGGTATAATTCCTGCTTCTACGGGCAAGCGCAGTATGCGCAGCACCTGGCCGAGGTCGGGCCGATCATCAAGGCGTCGTTTCCGAGCGTGAGGCTTTTTGGTCCGGAGAACATGCTCGGTATCGAGTGCGACGTGGGCACCAATAGCACCGACTTCGATCCGGACTCGTATACGGCGGCGATTGTGAACAATTCGGGGGCACTCTCGGCGATCGATAAGTTCGCCGTGCACGGCTACGTGGACGGCTTCACGCCGATGACCACGAGCAACCTGGTGGCGTACTCGAATTCGTATCGAGCTGCGACGGCAGCCACGAACAAGTCGTTCTGGGTGACCGAAGCATCAGGCTACAACCACACCTGGACGGGCGGCCCTTGCACGTCGAATGCCATCAGCACTTGCTCCGGAGCCTTCGATCTCGCGCAGGCGATCTACGCGGGCTTGTACTACGGGCACCTGACGGCGTGGCTTTACGCGCAGGGAAGCGGCGGCACCACGCCCGCGGATTTGAATGAAA
>Ga0265314_10004627_pt1 | contig 12673 bp, 7 predicted proteins | sample 4126metaG_FD_203106 | JGI IMG/M metagenome (GOLD analysis project Ga0265314, IMG submission 203106) | Rhizosphere microbial communities from Carex aquatilis grown in University of Washington, Seatle, WA, United States - 4-1-26 metaG | ecosystem: Host-associated > Plants > Roots > Rhizosphere >... | reverse complement strand
GATAGAGATCCTGACGCACGATTTCTGACGGGCCGCTTTTCTTGGAATCCGTTGACAAGAAAACGCGTCGCGCACGAAATTGCATCCTTGGAATCTGGCTTGGCTCCTGCTGGGTGGCCGCTGACGAACAACCACTGCGCACAATTGAAGGAAGAACTGATCACTAGCGATCCGGCCATCAAACTTGGGCGGCCCGTCCTCGCGGGCACTCGTGTGACGGTGGATGAGGTCCTTGACCGCCTCGCCGCCGGGGCGTCCATGGAGGCGCTGACCAGGGAATGGCCCCTGGTCACGCAGGAGGGCGTACTCGCGGCGCTTCGGTTCGCCGCCGAGGCCGTGCGCGGTGACAACCCGATCGAGGGGAAACCCCCGCTCGAGCTGCACGGGGTGCATCCGGTTGAGATGGCCCAGAATGCTGGCGGCGAACCCCAGCATGCGATTGCGGTAAGGGCGTACTTCCCGGACGCGGCTGCGGTGGCCGTGCGTCGCATGCCGCAGCCTCCCGCGGCGGGGAGGGCATGGATCCCGGTCCTTGGAGAGGGCGCCGAACCGGGCGACACGCCGACGGATGAGCTGCGCGCGATGGAGCGTGTTCACCCGGATGGCGTGTTTGAAACCGTTTTTATCGGGGCGAGCGAACCGTTCTACTATCAGCTCGAGGTGACAGGCGAGGACGGCTCCACGGAGCAGACCAACTCGCCGTACGGGATGCCCCCGTATCTGAAGAGCGATTCCCTGCCGAGCCTCTCGGGCGCGCAGGGAATCGGCGCGGGCGCGGCCATCCCCGCGGCGTATCCCTGCCGGCTTCACGAGTTCCTGGGCGCGCATGTGGTCACTCACATGGGAATCGCCGGCGTCGCGTTCGCAGTCTGGGCGCCCAATGCGCAATGTGTGAGCGTCATCGGGGATTTTAACCAGTGGAACGACCGTTTCCACCCGATGCGCAGGGTCGATTCGTCAGGTGTCTGGGAACTCTTTGTCCCGGGCCTAGGGGCGGGAGCGCTCTACAAGTACCGCATCACGCCGGCCATGGACGGACCGATGCTCGACAAGGCCGATCCCTACGCGTTTGCGGCCCAGGTGCGCCCCGATTCCGCCTCCGTCGTGTTCGACCTGGGACGCTACGGCTGGAAGGACTCCGCGTGGCTGGCGTCGCGCCCAGGGCGTCAGGCCCTGGACCGGCCGATTGCGATATACGAGGTGCACCTGGGCTCGTGGAGGCGTGTGCCCTGCGAGAATGGCGACGGCGAAGGACGCTGGATGACCTATCGCGAACTCGCCGACCAGCTCGTGCCCTACGTGAAGGGCTTGGGGTACACGCACATCGAGCCCATGCCGGTCTCCGAGCACCCCTTCGACGGCTCCTGGGGATACCAGGTCACGGGCTTCTTTGCCCCGACCTCGCGCTACGGCTCGCCCGACGACTTCCGCTACTTTGTCGACAAGGCGCACGAGGCCGGGCTCGGAATCATCCTCGACTGGGTCCCCGGGCACTTCCCGAAGGACGCCCACGGCTTGGCCCTCTTTGACGGCTCGCACCTCTACGAGCATCCCGACCCGCGCAGGAGCGAGAACCTGGAGTGGGGGACCCTCTCGTTCAACCTTGCGCGGCAGGAAGTCGCGGCGTTTCTGCTCTCGAACGCAGTCTTCTGGCTCGAGCAGTACCACATCGACGGCCTGCGGGTGGATGCGGTCTCGTCGATGATCTATCTCGACTACTCCAGGCAGCATTGGGTTCCCAACGAGCTCGGTGGACGCGAGAACCTTGAGGCGGCGGCGTTCCTGCAGCGGCTCAACGCGGTCGTCCACGAAGGGCATCCCGGCGTCCTCATGATTGCCGAGGAGTCGACCGCATGGCCGCGCGTCACGGGCCGGGAGGTGCCCGACAGTCTCGGATTCGACCTGAAGTGGAACCTGGGCTGGATGCACGATACGCTCGGCTATGCACAGCGCGACCCGCTCTTCAGGAAGCACCACCACAACGACCTGACGTTCTCCCTCGTCTACGCCTTCAACGAGAACTTCCTTCTGCCGCTCTCACACGACGAGGTGGTCCACGGCAAGCGTTCGCTCCTTTCGAAGATGCCCGGCGACCCGGAGCAGCAGTTCGCAAACCTGCGTACCCTGTACGGCTATATGTACGCCCATCCCGGCAAGAAGCTTCACTTCATGGGAAGTGAGTTCGGGCCACTGAGGGAGTGGAGCGAGGGAACGGAGCTGGACTGGGGCCTGCTCGCCCAGGCGCCCCACAGGCAGTTGATTGCCTATGTCAGGGACCTCAATCGTCTCTACACCGGGACGCCGGCGCTCCACCAGGTGGATTTTGGGTGGGACGGCTTCCAGTGGATCGACTGTAACGATTCCGATCGAAGCATCGTGTCGTTCCTCCGCCGCGGGAGGGACCCCGGGGCGAGCGTCATGGTGGTTGCCAATTTCACACCGGTCTTGCGGACGGGGTATCTCCTCGGCGTGCCTGCCTCAGGGGACTATGCCGAGCTGCTAAACAGCGACGCTTCCGAATACGGAGGGACCGGTGTGCGCAACGTGGGTCCCCTCCGCGCTCAGGCGCTGGAGGCGGGCTCGCAGGCGTTTTCGATCTCGGTCTCCCTTCCGCCGCTGGGCATCGCGATCTTTGCGCGCGTTACCGGGCCGGCCGAAGTCCCGCCCGCGGGCGCCCAGGCCCGCGTATCGTGACTGTGGCGCAAGCCGCGGCCGCAATTGGCGCTAGACCCTAGGGCCCGCCCACCTATATTCCGGTCATCGTGCTTTTCCCCCGCGCCGAGCTTAGGGCAATGCTGGCCGCCAGGCTTGCCAAGCCGCACGACGTGCTCGGGATGCACACGCACGTGCACCGGCGCAAGCCCGGGGTTGTCGTGCGGGCCTTTGTGCGGGAGGCGTCGGCCTGCACCGTCATCGATTCTGCGACGGGAGAGATGTGGGTGATGAACGAGATCGCGCCCCAGGGAATCTTCATCGTTTTCATAGCCGAGCGAACCACGGTGTTTCGCTACGAGCTCCGCGCCACCTTGTACACCGGGGAGACGATCCAGTTCAGGGACCCGTACTCCTTCCTGCCGACGATGGGCGACCAAGATCTCTACCTCTTCAACGAGGGCAACGAGCACCGCATCTACGAGAAGCTTGGCGCGCACCTGCGCACGCTGGACGGCGCACCGGGCGTGGCATTCGCGGTCTGGGCCCCGACAGCTAAGCGGGTGTCGGTCGTCGGCAACTTCAACCACTGGGACGGCCGGTACCACCCGATGCGCATGTTGGGCGCGTCGGGGGTCTGGGAGCTGTTCATCCCGGGCCTCGGGGAGGGCGAGTACTACAAGTTCGAGCTGCGCGACCAGTACGGGGGCGTCCACCTCAAGGTGGACCCCTACGGCGTCTACTTTGAGCCGCCCCCGAACAACGCGTCGATCATCCACGACCCGCGAAAGTTTGTTTGGGGCGACGCTGCTTGGATGGAGGGCCGGGCCGCGGCTGCGGGGGTCCCCGACCGGCCGCTCTCGATCTATGAGGTCCACCTGGGCTCCTGGCGGCGCAAGGTGGAGGACGGCAACCGCCCGTTCACCTACCGGGAGATTGCGCCGCTCCTGGCCGATTACGTGACCAAGATGGGCTTCACCCACGTCGAGGTGATGCCGCTAGCTGAGCACCCGTTTGAGGGCTCGTGGGGCTACCAGGTCACGGGATTCTACGCGCCGACCCAGCGTTACGGCACCCCGGAGGACTTCGCCTTCTTCGTGGACCACCTGCACCAGCGCGGTGTCGGTGTCATCCTCGACTGGGTGCCGGCGCACTTTCCCCGGGACACCTTCGCCCTCGCCGACTTCGACGGCACCCACCTCTACGACCACGCCGACCCCAGGCAGGGCGCCCACATGGACTGGGGCACCCTGATCTTCAACTACGGGCGGAACGAGGTTCGCTGCTTCCTTGTGGCCAATGCGCTCGCGTGGTGCGACCGATTCCATCTGGACGGACTGCGGGTGGACGCGGTCGCGTCCATGCTTTACCTTGATTATTCGCGCAAGGCCGGGGAGTGGATACCAAACAAGTACGGTGGCAGGGAGAACCTTGAGGCGATAGCGTTCCTTCGCGAGACCAACGAGCTCGTGCACCGGTATTACCCGGGTGTGCTCATGATCGCGGAGGAATCCACGTCATTTCCCGGCGTAACGAAAAAGGTCGGGGACGGCGGGCTCGGCTTCGACTTCAAATGGAACATGGGCTGGATGCACGACACGCTCCAGTACTTCCGCAATGACTCCGTCCACCGCAAGTGGCACCAGAAGGAGCTAACGTTCGGCATGCTCTACCAGTACTCGGAGAACTTCGTCTCCGTCCTTTCCCATGACGAGGTGGTTCACGGGAAGGCCTCGCTGCTCCTGAAGATGGGTGCAAGCGACATCACCGGCAAGGCCGCCAACCTCCGAGCGCTTTTCGCGCATATGTGGGCGTGGCCGGGGAAGAAGCTGCTCTTCATGGGGGGCGAATTCGGCCAGTCAGCCGAGTGGAACCACGCCTCGAGCCTCGACTGGCACCTGCTCAAGTACCAGGACCACGAGGGGATCAGGCTTCTTGTGGGCGACCTCAACAGGCTTTACGCGTCCGAGCCCGCGCTGGGTGGCAATGACTTGAGCCCCAAGGGCTTCCGCTGGCTGGCAAACTATGATAATGAGGCCAGCGTGATCGCCTACCTGCGGGTCGATGAGGCGGGCGGCAGCCTCCTTGCGGTCGTCTGCCATTTCACACCCGTCGGGCGCCAGAACTACCGCGTGGGCGTGCCCCAGCGGGGTTTCTGGAAGGAAGTCATCAACACGAACAGCCAATATTATGGCGGCACGGGATTGGGAAACGAAGGGGGGCGCGAGGCGGAGAACGTGGCCGCGGACGGTCACGGACAGAGCTTGCGCCTCACCCTCGCTCCGCTCAGCACGAGCGTCTTCAAATGGACGCCTTAGGCGCCCACTTGCGGGGTCCGCGCGGCGGTGCAACTCGTGCAATATTCGAAATCTTTCCGCGCGTTTGAGATTTTTTGACGCGATCGGGGGAGCGCTGGTGCGTGCTTCATGTTTTCTCTCGCCACGCCCAAACGGGGCCGGTCACTTAGCCGACTGTGTCCACGGAAAATACCGAGATCTCCCAGGCGTATTGGCTGAGGCCGCGTCTCGGTTGCGTGCTTCTGGGGCGGAACTGGGATAAGCCCGCGCCGCCTGCGCTCTTGCTCGAGTCCGAGGGCCTGCGGATCGGGAGGGTTAGGCCGGCTTCGGAGGCGTTCCTCGGGAGGTACTGGGGCTATTACGAGCGTGGCGACGGTTGGATCGTATTCTGTCAGGACGCTCGTCAACATCCGCAGATCGATTTCGCCAAGAATCCCGTGCAGGTGGTCGGGCCCTTCAACCGGTGGGGCGTCGACGGTCCGGCGGAGCACTGGCGGCTCAGGCCCCGGCCGCAGCCGGACGGGAGCACGCGCTGGGAGTGCGCGATTGCGCGGGATCGCCTCAATGCAGGACCTGAGGGCGTCTCGTTCAAGTTCGTCTCCGCGGACTGGCAGTGGCTGGGGGTGTTCTTTGGCGCCCCTAACCGCTCCCATGACGAGGCCGGCAACCCCAATTATCGGTTCGAGCCGGGGCGGTCGGGTCGCCATGTCTTCACTTTCGAGGTGGAGGAGGGCCGCGGCGTCGACCAGCGCTGCCTCGTCCGCCTGGACGCGGGCGAACCGCGGCTGGTCAAACCGGGACTCTCGTTCTTCGAGCTTGCGACGGATGCCCGCCTCGGCGCGCGGGTCGAGACAAGCCGGCCGGGTTTTTCCAGATTCAGCATAGAGACGAAGTGGACCGTGTTCCGGATCTTTGCGCCGCGGGCCCGGTCGGCCGTGGTCGAGGTCTTCCAGGGCCTGGACGCGGCGGGTCCCGAGGTCTACCCGATGGCGCTGCTGGAGGACGAGGTAACGTGGGAGGTTTGGGTGTCCGGCAACCTGCACGGGTGGTACTACCACCTGCGCATAGACGGCGAGAACGACGGGGTGTCGACCTGGTTTGACGGACAGAGGCGCCTTCTCGACCCGTGGGCGCTGGCGACGGCGGGGCCGGGCAGCCCCGCGATCGTCGTGGACATCGAGCGGTTGCCGCGCCGCGACCCACGGGCCGGATTCACCGCCCCCCCGATCCAGGACCTCGTGGTCATGGAGGGGCACGTCCGGGACCTGATACGCGCCGCGCCCGTCCAGCTGAGCGACGAGGAGCGGCTCGGGTTTCGCGGCCTCACGCGCTGGCTCGCTCAGGACGGATCCTATCTTCGCGAGCTGGGGGTCAATGCCCTTGAACTCCTTCCCATCACCCAGTTTGACGGCCCGAGGGGCGCCTACCACTGGGGATACATGCCCACGAACTTCTTCTCCCCGTGCGCGCACTACGCCATGGATCCTAGCCAAGCATCGCAGCTCGGGGAGCTCGCCGAACTGGTCGCCGAGTGCCACCGCCGGGGATTGGCCGTCATCCTGGACGTCGTCTACAACCATGTGGGCGAGCCGGCCCACCTGATGGCCCTCGACAAGACCTACTTCTTCCACGTTGACGAAGATGGGGCGCTTGCAAACTGGAGCGGCTGCGGCAACACGCTGCGCGCGGAGTCGGCGATGTCGAGGCGGCTCATCATCGACAGCCTGGTCCACCTTCTCGAAACCTACGACGTGGACGGCTTCAGGTTCGACCTTGCCGACCTGCTCACGATTGAGGTCCTATGCGAGGTCGAGCGGGCCCTGAAGGCTGTCAAACCCTCGGTCGTCCTCATTGCCGAGCCATGGAGCTTCAGGGGCTCCATTGCCTGGCAACTGCGGTCGACCGGCTTTGCGTTCTGGAATGACGGCTTCCGCGACTTCATCCCCGAGTTCGTGAGCGCGCGGGGCAATGCCGACGGGCTTGGATACTTCATGGCGGGCAGCCTCGGGCACCGATCGGAGTGGCCGGCGCAGAGCGTCAACTACCTGGAGTCACACGATGATCGCTGTTGGATCGACCGCATCACCGAGAACGCGGGCCACGACGGCCGCAACCCCACCCAGGGCGACGTCCAGCGGACCCACCTCGCAATCGCCATCCTGATGTGCTCCATCGGGATCCCCATGATTGCGGCCGGGCAGGACTTCCTCAGGTCAAAGCAAGGCCTGTCGAACACCTATCGGCAGGGGGATGTCAACGAGGTCGACTATTCCCGCTTGAAGCGGTTCGCGCGGACCCATGCCTACACCCGGGACTGGATCCGCTTCCGAGCCTCGGCATGGGGCGAATTGCTCCGGCTGGCGAGGCGCCCTTCGGCGCACTATGTCAGGTGTTTCGCGCGAGAGGGATTCTCTGCCGCTGCCGTGCTCTTCAACGCCGACCTAAGCGGGGGCGATAGGCAGATCCTTTTCGGCGTGAACCCGCACCCCGAGACCGTGGGCATCCAGCTGGACGGCCTCGTTGCCGCCGGATGGCGCCAGCTTGCCACCCGCGACGGTTTCACGTCCAACGGCGATTCGCGCGGACGGCTCTCCGGCGACGGCAGATGGCTGAGCCTCGAGGCCATGGAATGCGGGGTATGGGTGCGCGGCAGCTAGCCGGCCGGAGTCACGGAACGTCGTAAACCTCGACAAGGGAAACGCCCGTGTCGCCGGAAGTGCCCGCCGCACCGGCAACCTGCACCGTGTAGCTGCCTGGTGGGAGGGTGACGAGGATCGCCGAGTCCTTGCTGGCGGGGTCGGCCCAGGCGAAGGCTCCGACCGAAGCGGCTGTCGCCGCAATGTCGGAGCCTCCGGCCCAGCCGTTATTGCCCTGGAGGAGGGTGGAGCTTCCATCGGGGTTGCTCCGGTAGAGCTTCAGCTGGGGATCGGGCAGGGCGCCCGTCACCCCGAAGGGCGCCAGGGCCGGACCGGAAGCCCGGATCAGCACCGTCTTGGACGTCGATCCGCCAATAACGAAGCCGGAAATTAGAATGCTGCCACCTGTGCCGACCTGCACCCGCGCGGAAATGTTGATGATCCTCGGTGAGGAGGGGGTATAGGTGCCCGCAGGCGTCGCGTCATACACCTCAGCCAAAGCCACGCCCGTGTCGCCCGAGGCGCCGGCGATCTGGGCGGTGTAGCTGTTGGAGGCCAGGCTAGGGATGTAGAGCGCCGAATCCTTGCTGCTCGGATTGCTGAGGGCGAAGGCGCCCACGGCGGTGTCCTCGGCGGTGATCGTCGAGCTTCCGGCCCACCCGCTGTTTCCTTGGAGGAGGGTGGAGCTTCCGTCGGGGTTACTCTTGTAAAGCTGCAGTTGCGGGTCGGCCAGGGTCCCCGGGACGCCGAAGGCAGCGAGGGCGGGGCCGGTGCCCCGGATGAGGACGGGCTGTGATCCCGTGGTCCCCGATCCCCCGCTCACGAATCCGACGATCAGGATGTTGCCGCCCGTTCCCACACCCGCCCGGCAGGAGATGTTGACCAGCCGGCCAAGGTCCTGGGTTCCGCTGACGGAGAGCACCGCGGCGTTGCTCGTGGCGGTGCCGAGGGAATTGGCCGCGGTGCAGGTGTAGCTGCCCGCGTCTGCTCCCGAGGCCCCGTGCACGACCAGTGTCGGATCCGTGGCGCCGGGGATCGGGGAGCCGTTCAGGTTCCATTGATAGGAGGGTGCCGGGCTACCTGTAGAGGCGGCGGTGAATACGACAGTGCCCCCCGAGGCTATCGTCTGGGCCACGGGCTCCAGGGTGAAGGCTGGCGTCGCCGCGACCGTGAGCGTTAGCGCAGCCGCCGTGCTTGTCGTGGTTCCCTGGGAGTTCGTGACGACGCAGGTGTAATTCCCAGCGTTGTCGGTCTGGGAATTGAAGATCGTCAGGGACGTTGACGTGGCCCCCACGATCGGGGTCCCATTGAAGGCCCATTGGTAGGTGGGCACGGGAAAACCTGTCGCAGTGATGGAGAAGGTTGCCGTACCGCCGGTGGGGATTGTCACGTTGGCAGGCTGCGAGGTGATCGCGGGCGCGGCGTTGGCCGGATTGACCACCACCTCGTAGGTGAAGACCGTTGAAAAGTAACCCATGCCATCCTGCAGCTGGTAGGCCTGCATCAGAATCTTGTAGTCGCCCGCCTGGGTAGGCGTCCCAAAGAGGGTTGGGTTGGCGAGATTCACGCCACCTCCGTTGGGGGCGGTGACGGAGACCGTGCTGTTGCCGAAATGCAGTCCCGGAGGGATGGATCCCGCGATTGCCCAGGATTGGGGGGGTTGCTGCGCGGGCGTCGACTGGAGCTCAAAGGCGACCGCTGTGATCGGAACCCCTACGGCAACGGTGTAGGGCGAGGGGTGGCCGGGGCTGCCCGTAGAAAGGGTGTAGGTGAAGGAGCTGGCCGGCAGGCCCGTGGAAGAAGCGCCGGCAACCGAATCAACGGCCCCGAGCGCCGCGACCGAGGCCGCCGCCGCCTTGAGGACGGCCGCGGCGGGTGACTCGAGGACATAGTCCTCAAGCGAGGCTGCAATGCGCAGAGCGGGCGAGCGCTGGAGCATGGCCAGCAGGGCGGCCGCCGGAATGTGGACGTGCCGGACACGGCTCCAATAAAAGCGAAGTTGGTTCACGGGTGTTCGGTTCAGCGAGGGGTCATCGTTCAAATTGAAGGGGGCACGGGGCTTTTGGCAGGGCAGGGGGCCAAGCTAGTTGCATCCGCATCCAGCCCCGCCCACGCCGCGTCCTCCCGATGCTGCCTCCCGCGAGGAGGTGACGTGGTCCATCATGGCCGTGCCGAGGGCATCTCGGTTGGGATCCATGGTGGAGTCAGCCAAAAGGCCGCGCTCCCAGGGGTGCACGCGCACCGCCTGCACGGTCGAGCATCCCGTGCCGAGGATGACGACAGCCAGGGCGCAGAAGGCGAGGCAAAGGCGCAAGATGGACTTCATGGTTTTGTGGTTGGCACGGGCCGCGTCATTTCTCGGAGAGCAGGAGCTCGACCTCCTTGCGCAGGGCCTTGTCCGTGTCCGATCCGTGGTATCCGGCGTGGATGAAGCGCACATGGCCGAGCCGGTCGACGAGATAACATGTGGGCATGGTCGGAACGTTCACCCTCCGGACCAACTCGTGGCGCTCATCTAGGAGGACGGCAAACGGCGGTGAGTACCGTTTGACAAACGAGGCATAGGCCTTGGGTTCCTCGTCCACGCTCACGGCGAGGATGACCAGCCCCTTGGAGGCGTACTCTTCGTTCAAGTGGGAATAAGCGGGAAACGAAGCCTTGCAGGGCGCGCACCACGACGCCCAGAAATCGACGAGCACCACCTTGCCTTCGGCGGCGGGCAGGTTCATCCCCGCGCCCGGCATGGGAAACGCATCACCGACGGCGATGTCGGCGCGCGCGAAATCCCACGCCGCGGTCGCGGCCAGGATGGTCAGAAGAAGGCGCGCGAGTGTTCTCAAAGGGCTATCGGGTTGGGTTGCGTGGGCGCATTCAAGGAGACGATGGCGTGGTCCGGGCCGTTACCAGGAGAACTGCGCTCCCGCCGAATAGATGTTTGCGTCGGGATAGGCGCTCTGGGGGGTCACGCTATCGCGGCCCCGCATGTTGTATCGACTATAGTCGAGCGTGAGTTTGAGCCAGTCGCGTGGCTTCCAGGAAAGGTTTAGCCCGTACGTCACGGCATAAAGCGAGGAAAGCCGGTAGTCGGACGAATAGGCGGGGCCACCCGGGTCGGGCACGTAGGTCGGTATGATGTTGGTCGTGTCCAAGTTGTAATGGTAGAAACTGGCCGCGCCCTGCTCATGGAGGCGGAAGTCGGGCGCGAGGACGAAAGCGCCGCCGAGCTTTTGGAGCCATTTCAATTCGATTGTGTTGGCGGCCACCCCGAAGGTGTCCGAGTAGAAGCGATAGCTGCCTTCCAGGGCGCCCCTCAACTCGGGGAACGACCTGTTCACGGAGGCGAAGACGACGCCGGAGTTTCGCTCGCTCGGGCGGTTCTCCGGGAAGGCGAGGGTGAAGAACGAGCCGGGGACCAGCTCCACCGTCTTCTGGACCTCCTTGTATTGGTCGCTCAGGTAGCCTGTGTCCCGCGCCCAGGTGACGTTCAGGGTGAACGTCGTCCTGGGATCGAGCACCTGAGTGAACCCAAGGATCGTGCTGAAGTCCCGGCGCTTCACATAAACCTGCTGGGGGTCGTAAAACGTCTCCGCCGAGTCATCGTGGCCGGCGACCCCGAACAGGACCGTCGTGTTCTTCTGGTTTAGGTCCGTGAGCGTGTTCAGGGACCAACCCTTAGAGATGTAGTCGTGCTCGCGGCTCTCCGCGTAGCCGGCGGACACATTCACCTGGGCGAATTGCCTGGAGAGTTCCGTTTCCCAGGCCTTCCGGTGGTCGTGAAGCGTCGCGAGCGGGACCTGGTCGGAGCCCGCAGGCGCCGGGATACCGGTGGGAGTCGCGCCGGCTATCGCATCGTTTATCGCCGTCACGCTCAGCTTGGTGTCGGCGCCGATGTCCTGCTTGGCGAGGATCCCCAGCGTGTGCACGCCGACCCGTCCGGCCGTCTCGCTGTAGTCGGCGTAGTTGTAGGATAGGGAGCCCTCCGCGCGGGCTGACGAGCGGGGCATCGCGGCCAGCAGGGCTAGCGAAGCGGAAATGGCGTTGAGTTCCTTGGGCAGCGGAACGCGTCGGGAGCAAAGCACGGCGAGGTTATGACCAAGCGAGGCCGTTGGGGTTCCAAGCGAATTCTTTGGTGATGGGTGAAAATCCCGACGGGCCCATGCGAAAAACCTCCGTTAGGGCGGGAAGCGCGGTGTAGACTCTGAGTGACAACTGGACCATCGCAGGAGCGGAGAGCTATGAGAATCCTTAATGGCAAATCAGTTGTGAAAAGCTTGCGAATCTCAGTCTCGAGATTTTCCTCGGGCCCACAAATCCACGCGATTGTCCCCCAGGATCGCGGCTGATTCGGAGGAACTGGGTTCAATTCGTCACCTCGATATCGATTCATGGACTCCCCAATTAAAGTTATGGGCAGGATTCTTTGCGCGGCGTTGGGAGCCGCTTTGTTGTATGCCGGCCCTGCGCGGGCAGATTCGAGCAACGTCTACGGTCTGTTCAAGTCGCACGAATACCTGCAGACCTCGTCGGCTGCGCCGGTCGCCTTGTCGACCTTCCCGTACAGCTTCTCGGTGCAGGGCAGCGGCACCGGCAGTCTATCGGTGCCGGGTGGACTGACGGTGACGCTCCCCCAGAGCAACCCGAGCAACAACGGGGACCTTTTGGTCGTCGGATTCGCCTCGGAGTCGAGCCTTTTGGGGTTGTATCCCAACGGTACCTATAAGCTCAGTCTATCGGGCCTCCCGACGCTTTCGTACACGGTGACATCGGGATATGCCGCGTCCGTGCCCCAGGTGACCAACGGGACCTGGCAGAACAACGTGCTCGTTGTGGATCCGTCGTCCGCGGCGACTCTGAATTTCTCGACCTTCAGCGAATACTCTCAGGGCGTTGCGGGGCACATGAGCATCCAGATTCAATCGGCGGACGGCACGAACTCCGTCAATGTGAGGCAACAGTACGCGACCATTAACACCGGAAGCGGCACGACCGTCTCGGCGACCCCTTTCACGTCCTACCAGATTCCGGCGGGAACGCTCACGGCCGGGTCGGTCTACCAGTGCCAGCTGAATTTCGACTCGGTCGGGAGCG
>Ga0265314_10004625_pt1 | contig 12676 bp, 11 predicted proteins | sample 4126metaG_FD_203106 | JGI IMG/M metagenome (GOLD analysis project Ga0265314, IMG submission 203106) | Rhizosphere microbial communities from Carex aquatilis grown in University of Washington, Seatle, WA, United States - 4-1-26 metaG | ecosystem: Host-associated > Plants > Roots > Rhizosphere >... | reverse complement strand
GACGGTTGCGGAATCCGGATTGCCGGGTTACGAAGTCAATTCGTGGTCGGGATTGCTCGCGCCGGCAGCGACGCCCAAACCGATAGTTGCGCGGCTCAACGCCGAAGTCATCAAAATCCTCGCGGAGTCCGACGTCAGGCAGCAACTCCTGAACCAGGGTTTCGAAGTGCTCGGCGGCACGCCGGAACAATTCGGGGTTTTCATCAAGTCCGAAATCGTCAAATGGACCAGGGTGATCCGCGATGCCGGCGCGCACGTCGATTGACAGTCAACGCCGGATAACGAAGGAGTAACGATTCTTGTCTCATGATGTGACCGCCAGCAACACCTATACGCGCGGCATGGCCGAATTCATCGCCGGGCTGCGTTATGAAAACATTCCGCGGGAAGTGCGCGAGCGCATCAAGCTCCTGATCCTCGACTCGCTCGGCTGCGGCTTGTACGCGGCAGACCTCGAGTGGAGCCGCATACTGATGAACACGCTGAGTGCCGTCGACACGACGACGCAGTGCGGCGCGTGGGGCACGGCGTGCCGGTTGTCGGCGCCGCACGCGGCGCTGGTGAACGGCACGCTCGTGCAGGGTTTTGAAATCGACGACGTGCACCATCGCGGACCGATTCATCTCGGCGCGGTCACGCTGCCGGCGCTGATCGCGGTCGCCGAACTGCATCCCGGCATGAGCGGACGAACATTCCTGACCGCCGCGGTTGCCGGCTACGAAGTCGGGCCGCGTGTTTTACTGTGCATGGGTCCCGAACATATCGGCCAGGGCTGGCATTCGGGCGCGACCGGAGGCGTCTTTGCCGGCGCGGCCGCCGCCGCGTCCGCCCTCGGACTCGACACGGAAAAATCGGTGCACGCGCTCGGCATCGCCGGCACCCAATCGGCGGGACTGATGGCCGCGCAGTATGGCGCGATGGTCAAGCGCATGCACGCAGGCCGGGCCGCGCAAAGCGGGCTTTACGGCGCACTGCTCGCGCAAAACGGCTTCACCGGCATCGTCGACGTCTTCGAAAGCCCGTACGGCGGATTCTGCACCACGTTTTCGCGCTCGCAGGACAACTTCAATCTCGACGAACTCACGTCCGGGCTCGGCGAACGTTACGAAACGATGGATATCCGGTTGAAGTTCTATTCGTGCGTCGGCGGCGTGCACACGACGCTCGATGCGATCCGCGCGCTGCGCGAGCAACAACCGTTCACCGCGGCCGAAGTCGAAAAAGTCGTCGTTTACGTGTCGCAGATCTCGAAAGACCACAGCGGCTGGGACTATCGGCCGGAAGGCGTCACGTCGGCGCAGCTCAACATGACTTACTGCGTCGCGACCATGCTGCTCGATGGCGAGGTTTTCGTCGACCAGTTTTCTGAGAAAATGGTGGCCGACCCCGCGCGGCTCGCTTTATTGAAGAAAGTCGACGTCAGGCACGATCCTGAAATCACGGCGCGCGGCCGCGCGTACCGCCACATGGTCCACGTCGAAGTGCATTTGAAAAACGGCCGGGTGCTGAAGAAAACCATGGAGAAGAAACTGGGCAGCGACACTTTCCCGGATGCGGGGCGCGTCATCAGGAAATTCGAAACGCTCGCGCGTCACGCGCTGCCGCAGCCGCAAGTGCAACAACTGCTGGATGCCGTAATGAAGCTGGATGAACTCGCCGATACGTCCGCGCTTGCGCGCCTGTTGACGAAACCGCATTGATGATCGCATCGGGCACACCATGAAACCGGCAACGATTACCGAAACACTGGTCGACAAAGTTCTCGCGCTCGATTACGCCTCCCTGCCGCCCGAAGCGATCGACATGGCCAAGGCGGTGACGCTCGACGGCCTCGCGGTAATGATTGCAGGCGCGAAGGAGCCGCTGGGCGTAGGCCGCATTTCCATCGAGTACGTGCGCGAAATGGGCGGCGCGCCGCAGGCGTCGGTGATCACCGGCGGTTTCAAGACTTCGATGCAAAGCGCCGCCTACGCGAACGGCACCATGGCGCACGCGCTCGACTTCGACAACACGTGGTATCCGCTCAATCACCCCACGTCGCCGACGTTGCCGGCCATCCTCGCGATTGCCGAGCATCACAAGTCGCCCGGCAAGAAAATCATCGAAGCGATTGCCGCTGCATTCGAAGTGCAGGGACGCTTGCGCATTGCGGCGACGGGACTCAAGACCGGGCAGGGCTTTCACAAGCCGGGCACCACCGGCCAGTTCGGCGCAGTTACCGCGGCGGCGAAAATGCTCGACCTCGACAAGCAGCAAACGCTGATGGCGTTCGGGCTCGCCGGCTCGCGCGCGGGCAGCATTTCGATCAACACGGGCACCATGACGAAGTCGTCGCACTCCGGGCATGCGGCGCGCATGGGCGTCGAATGCGGGGTGCTCGCCAAGATGGGCTGGACCGCGAGCGCCGACGTGTTCGGACCGAAAGGATTTTTCGACACGTTCTTTCAGGGCGATGCAAAACCCGAACTGCTGATCGAAGGATTCGCAGCACCCTTGCGCATGGTTAAACCGGGCGTCGGCTTCAAGAAGCATCCGAGCAATTACTTCACCCACCGGCCGATCGACGCCGCGCTCGCGCTGCGCGAGGAATTCAGCATCAACGCAAACGAGATCGTGCGCGTCGAAGTGATATTCCCGCGCTTCGATTACGTGAACCGGCCGGTCCCCGCGACCGGCCTCGACGGCAAGTTCAGCGTGCAGTACGCAACACTCGTCGCGCTGCTCGACGGCGAAATCACGATCGATTCGTTCACCAACGAGCGCCGCTTCGCGCCCGACGTCGAAGCGCTGCTGCCGAAAGTGACGCTCACCGTCGACGATAAGATTCCCTCGGATTTCGACCAGATGCATACGATAGTCAACGTCTGGCTCAATGACGGGCAGAAGTTGAGCAAACGCGTCGACAAACTCTCGGGCTGGATCGGCTCGCCGCTTACGCGCGACCAGCGGCTCAGGAAATTTTTCGGCTGCGCGCGCCGCACGCTCGACGACGCGAAGACCAAACGCATGCTTACCCTCGTCGAAGAGCTCGAGACTCTCACCGACGTGACCGAACTCATGAACATCGCGCGCTGCGACCGCTAAAGCGCGTACCCAATTTCAGGGAATATCGACATGGCACAAAAACCGAAATCCGCCGGCAACGGCGGCAAACCGTGGCATCAGCCCGGCAAATGGCTCGCCAATCCCGCTTACTGGGACGACGAATCGCTGAAGGCGCGCGCCGGCATGCCGAAGAACATCAAGTTCATCGACTGCACGATCAGCGAAGGCGACGATTGCGTCGGCCATCAACTGAACTGGAACACGCGGCTCGGCGTGATCGAGCGGCTCGATGCGATCGGCGTCGGCGAAATCACGCTGCCGAGCCACGCGACGTTCAGCGAAGAACGCGACATGGTGAAGGCATGCCGGCGGCTCGGCGTGCGCACGCGCCTCGTCGCCAAGGGACCGGGCGTGAAGCCGCCGCTCAAGGGCGATTGGAAAGGCGCCATCGACCGCCACATCGATCTGGGTGCCGACGTAATCAGCCCTATCGTCAAATGGGACTACGCCGACACGCTGTCCGACTTTGCCGGTGAACTCACCAAGCAAATGGTGGTGGATGCAATTACCGAAAGCATCCAGTACATGAAGCACCAGAAGGTGCGTGTGGTGCCGTGGATGGTCGACAGCATGCGTTCGCCGGTCGATACCGCTTGCCTCTTTTTCAAAGCGATGGCCGATGCGGGCGCCGACGGTGTTTACGTCGTCGACAGCCGCGGCAACAGCGCGCCGCTCGCGACGCGCACGTTCATCCGCCGCGTGCGCGACGCGGTCGGCAGTGCCTGCGACGTTTACGTGCAGCACCACAACGATCTGGGTGTCGCGACCGCCAATGCGATGGCGGCGGTCGAAGGCGGCGCCAACTGGATAGATGCGTCGGTCATCGGCATCGGCGACCGCGGCGGCTGCGTCGCGCTCGAAGAGGCGGCGGCGCTGTTTGAAATGTACGGAATCGCGACCGGCATCAAGCTCGAGAATCTTTACGAGCTGTGTCTCTACGTGCAGAAGGCCTACGGCATCAAGCTGCCGCCGTGGAAGCCTATCGTCGGCGAAAACTGGAACAAGGAAGAAGGCGTCGGTCACCTGGAAGGCAGCGAGGACGCCGAGTCCACTATCGGCATCGCGCCGCGCGTCGTCGGCCGTGAATTCGAGAACGTGATCGGCGGCAAGATCCTGTTCGGCCGCGAACGCAGCAGTGCGCATACCGACGACCCGGTGTTTCTGCGCGACATCGTGCGCGATCTGGGCATGGAAGTCTCCGAAGAGCAGTTCCAGCGCATCCTCAACCGCGCGCGCGCCGCGGTCGCGAGCAACTACGATACGCATTACCTGACTTTCCCCGAGTTCGAGGCGATCTGCCGCGGCGTCGTGGACGCGGGGCGCGGCTGATTAGCAAAAAATCTCGGTTATCAATTTGTCCGCCGTATTGCCCCCATCCTGTCCTTCCCCCGCTATCGCAGGGGAAGGGACCGTGAATAAGAGCCCCGCACTGAATCCCCTCCCTTGCGCATGCAAATGCGCGGGGGAGGGTTAGGGTGGGGGCAAAGCTTAAAGTCGCATTATGAAATTACTTACGAATCTCGCCCTATCAACTTTCGTCTGCGGGTTCGCCATGGCAACGGCGATCGCCGCGTACCCCGACAAACCCATCCGCTTGATCATGCCCTACCCCGCCGGCGGCAGCATAGACACCGCCGGCCGCGCGGTCGCGCAGAAACTCGCCGATACGTTCGGCCAGCAGATCGTGATCGACAATCGTACCGGGGCGGGCGGCATCATCGGCACCGAAACGGCCGCGCACGCGGTACCCGACGGATATACGCTCGTCGTCGGCGGCACCGGCACGCTCGCGCTGAGTCCGCATTTGCATCGCAAGCTGCCGTACGATCCGGTGCGCGATTTCGCGCCGGTGACGATGTTGATCGCGAGCCCGTACGTGATCGTGGTGCATCCGGCGGTGCCGGCGAATTCGGTGAAGGAACTCGTGGCGCTCGCAAAAGCGCGGCCTGGACAGATCAATTACGCGTCGGGCGGCACCGGCAGCGCACCGCACTTCGCATCGGAAATGTTCAATACCGCGGCGGGCATCAAGCTCAACCACGTTCCGTATAAAGGCAGCACGCCCGGCGTGATCGACCTGATCGGCGGGCAGGTGCAGGTAATGTTTACCGGCATACCGAGCGTGATCGCCTATATCAAGACCAATCGCCTGCGCGCGCTCGCCATCACCGGCAAGACCCGTACCGCAGCACTCCCCGACGTGCCGACCGTGATCGAATCGGGCGTGCCGGGCTATGTCGTGAGCCCGTGGTTTGGCCTGCTGGTGCCCGCGCGCACACCGCCTGCGATCATCGCGACCCTGCATCGCGAGACCGTGAAGGCGCTGCGTTCGCCCGCTCTGCTCGAACGCTTTGCGGTCGAAGGCGTCGACCCGGTCGGCGACACGCCCGAGCACTTCGCCGCGTACATCAAAGAGGAGATCGTGACGTGGGGCAAAGTCGTCAAAGACACGGGCATGCGCGTCGAGTAGATTTGAAAAAAGCATCGTCACTCCCGCGCAGGCGGGAGCCCAGAAAATGAACCCTGTTAGAAGCAACGCCGCCTGGATTCCCGCCTGCGCGGGAATGACGGTGATGATGTTCGCACTGAGTGGCGACGCACACTCCGCAGGCGCTGCATATCCCGTGCGGCCGATCCGCATGATCGTGCCGAATGCGACGGGCGCGAGCTCCGACGTGCTGGGGCGCATCGTGGCGACGCAATTGAGCACCGAATTCGGCCAGCAGGTCATCGTCGACAACCGGCCGGGCGCAGGCAGCGTGATCGGCACGGACATGGTGGCGAAAGCCGCGCCCGATGGCTATACGCTGGTCGTAATCTATACCTCGCACACGACCAACGCGAGCCTGCAAAAGCTGCCCTACGATCCCATCGCGGATTTCGCGCCGATTACCATGCTCACGTCGGCGCCGCTGGTGCTGATCGTACCCGGCGCGTCCAACCTCAACACGGTCAAGGATTTGATCGCCGCCGGCAAGGCGCAGCCGCTCAGCTATGGCTCGGCCGGCATCGGCAGCGGCGGGCATCTCGCAGGCGAACTCTTTCGCACGATGACCGGCATCAACGCAACGCATGTGCCGTACAAGGGCGCGGCGCCCGCGTCCATCGACGTTGCCGGCGGGCAGCTCGCGTATCAGTTTGCGTCGCAGATCACGATCCAGCCGCTCGTCGCGGGCAAGCGCGTGCGCATGCTTGCCGTGACAAGCGTGAAGCGCGCGGCCTCGCTTCCCGACGTGCCGTCGCTCGTCGAATCCGGCCTCGCTGGATACGAAGTGTTGAACTGGTTTGGAGTAGCGGCGCCTGCGCGCACGCCGCCCGAGATCGTCGCCAGGCTCCATGCCGCGATAGTCAAATCGCTGCAACTGCCGGCCGTGCGCGAGAAACTCACGAGCGAGGGCTCGGAGATCGTGGGCAACACGCCGCAGGAATTCGCCGCATTTCTGAAACGCGACATTGCGCGCTGGGCGAAGGTCATCAGGGAAGCCGGCGTCAAGCTGTAGCCGAAGGACGCGCGCATCAAGCGTGAAGATTGATAGAATCACGCCTCTTCAAGACAACCCCGCCCGCAAGGAGACCGCAGCCGTGGCGCAGAACCTCGAAAAGCTCAAAGACTGGATCGGCGAACGCGAGACCGACGTCGATTACGTGACCATTCCGTCGGTGCACCGGCTCGCCGCGACGCTCGACCGCGACGATCCGATGCCCAAGAACGGCGATCCGCTGCCGCCGGGCTGGCATACGCTGTTGTTTCCGCGCGTGGTGCGTCAATCGCAGGTCGGCCACGACGGCCACCCGACGCGCGGCGACTTTCTGCCGCCGGTGCCGCTGCCGCGCCGCATGAACGCCGGCCGCCGCACGTGGATGATCGACGCGCTGCGAGTCGGCGACGAGGTAAAGAAGGAAGCATCGATCAAGGACGTCACCATCAAGCAGGGACGCTCGGGCCAGATGGTGTTCGTCACCGTCAAGACCGACATGCTGAGCCCGCGCGGCCTCGCGATCACCGAGGAAATGGATGTCGTGTACCGCGAAGAACCCGCGCCCGGTGCGCCCAATCCAGCACCGAAAACGCCGCCTGCGAATGCAGTGTGGACGAAAGTATTCAATCCGGACCCCGTCGTACTGTTTCGTTTTTCGGCACTGACGTTCAACGGCCACCGCATTCATTACGATTATCCCTACGTGACGCAGAAAGAAGGCTATCCGGGACTCGTGCAGAACGGCGGCCTCACCAATCTGCTGCTCTCTGAACTTGCGCGCGCCCACGCGAAAACGCCGATCAAGTACTTGTCGGCGCGCAACCTGCGCCCGATGTTCGCCGACCAGCCGTTCACGCTGTGCGGCGCGCCGTCGGCCGACGGCAAAAGCGCCCAGATGTGGACGGTGGACGCGACCGGCGCGCAGGCGACCGAAGCCAGCGTGGAGTTTGCGTGATGGCCGGCGGACCGCTGAAAGACATCCGCGTGATCGACATGACGTCGGTCGTGGTCGGGCCGATGGTCACGTTGATGCTCGCCGATTACGGCGCCGACGTGATCAAGGTCGAGCCGCCGGCGGGCGACATCGTGCGCAACCTCGGAGGCCGCGCGATCACACCCAACATGTCGCCGAAATTCCTGCATCTGAACCGCAACAAGCGCTCGCTCGCGATCGACCTGAAGAAACCCGAAGCTTACGCCGCGTTGGCGAAGCTGCTCGCGACCGCGGACGTGCTGCTGTGGAACGTGCGCCCGTCGGCGATGGCGCGGTTGAAGCTTTCGTACGAAGACGTCAAGGCGATCAATCCGAGAATCATCTATTGCGGCATCGTCGGCTTCGGGCAGACCGGCCGCTACCGCAACAAACCGGCGTACGACTCGATCATCCAGGGTTCCGGCGGCATCGCCGCGCTGCACCAGCGCGCGACCGGCGAGCCGCGCTACGTGCCCATCGTGATGGCGGACAAAACCACCGGGCTCATCGCCACGCAAATGGTGTTGATGGCGCTGTATCACCGCGAACGCACGGGCGAGGGACAGTCGATCCAGGTGCCGATGTTCGAGAACATCGCGCGCTTCGTGCTCGAGGAGCATATGTACCACCAGACATTCGATCCGCCGATCGGCACCACCGGCGATCCGCGTCTGTTCGACCCGGGCGCGCGGCCGGTGCCGACCAAGGACGGCTATATGTGCATATCGGCGAACACCGATGCGCAGGCGTTTGCGGTGTTCGATGCGATCGGCAAACCGGAATTCAAAACCGATCCGCGCTTCTGCTCGGTCGCGGCGCGCTTCAAGCACGTGCCGGAGTATTTTGCCGCGCGCGCCGAGGGCCTCAAGCAAAAGACCAACGCCGAGTGGATAGAGATATTCGACAAGGCCGATGTGCCGGCAATGCAATTTCACACGCTGGAGTCGTTGCTGGAAGATCCGCATTTGCAGGACGTGGGTTTTTTCCGCAAGATCGACCACCCGACCGAAGGCCGCATCGTCGACATGACGCTGCCCAATAAGTCGACCGCGGGTTCGCGCGAAGATTTCATGCCGGCACCGAAAGTCGGCCAGCATACGTTCGAAGTGCTGCGCGAAGCGGGCTACGGCGGCGCTGCGATCGACGAGATGATCAAGAATGGCATTGCGGTCGACGGCAGGCTCGAGAAACGCGAAGGGTGAAGGGTGAAGGGTGAAGGGTGAAGGGTGAAGGGTGAAGGGTAGAAAAACAACGCCGCGTGTAATTGCGATCGCTACTCTCTTGACGTGTGGCGTTAGTGCGGCGACCGCACAGATCTATCCGGTCAAGCCGATCCGGCTGATCGCGCCGTTTTCGACCGGCGGCAGCACCGATCTGCTCGCGCGCATCATGGGACAAAAACTGACCGAAGCGTGGGGCCAGCAGGTGATAGTCGAGAATCGCGGCGGGGCGGGCGGCACGATAGGCGTCGAAATCGCGGCGCACGCGCCGCCCGATGGCTACACGCTGGTGATGGGCCATATCGGCACCTTCGGCGCCAATCCGACGTTGTATCCGAAATTGCCGTATGACCCGATCAAGGACTTCGCGCCGGTGACCTTGCTCGCAATGGTTCCCAACGGCATGGCGGTGCACCCGGCGCTGCCGGTGCGCACGGTAAAAGACTTCATCGCCCTCGCGCGCGCAAAACCGGGGCAGCTATTGTATGGCTCCGGCGGCAGCGGCAGCGCCGCTCACCTCGCGATGGTGCAGTTCGAATTGCTCGCCAGGGTAAAGCTCAATCACATTCCTTACAAGGGCACCGGCCCGGCGATATACGATTTGATTGCAGGGCAGACGTCGACCATGATTACCGGCATGGCCGCGCTAATGCCGCACATCAAATCGGAAAAACTGCGCTTGATCGCGGTGGGCACCGCCAAACGCCTTGCGATAGTCCCGGACATACCGACCATCGCCGAAGCGGGCGTGCCGGGCTACGAAGTAACCCAATGGTATGGGATACTGGCGCCTGCGGGAACGCCGCGCGATATCGTGTTGAAGCTGAACGCCGAGTTAATCAAGGCGCTGCGCCTGCCCGACGTCAAGGAACGGCTGGCCGGCGACGGGGTGGTGCCGGTCGGTGACACCCCCGGGGAATTCGGCGCGCATATCAAGGCTGAAATCGCGCGCTGGGCGCCGGTCGTCAAGGCGTCGGGCGCCCAGCCGGAATAAAATACAAAATCGCTGTTCGACAACCGGGAGATCGATAATGCACGCACTACGCTATCTACGTCCGCTGCTTACCGCCGCCGTACTGCTGCTGTCCGCGGGCGCGCTCGCGCAACCCGCGCAAAAACCGTTCGAGCCGTACTCCGGTCAACCGGGCAAGGATGTCGTGTGGGTGCCGACGTCGCAGGCACTGGTCGACAAGATGCTCGACATGGCCAAGCTGCAGCCCAACGAAATTCACATGGACCTGGGCTCGGGCGACGGCCGCACCGTGATCACCGCGGCGAAGCGCGGCGCGCGCTCGACCGGCATCGAGTACAACCCGGACATGGTCGAACTGTCGAAGGCAAACGCAGTCAAGGCGGGTGTAGCCGGCCAGGCGACATTCGTGAAAGCGGATTTGTTCGAAACCGATTTCTCGCGGGCCGACGTAATCACCTTGTTCCTGCTGCCGGACATCAATCTCAAGCTGCGCCCGAAAATCCTCGACCTGAAACCCGGCACGCGCATCGTGTCGAACACGTTCACGATGGGTGAATGGAAAGACGACGAGACGGCGACGGTCGAAGAAGGCGCCGGCTGCAGTTATTACTGCACCGCGCATCTGTGGATAGTGCCGGCCAAGGTCGCGGGCACCTGGCAATCCGCGAAGGGCGAGCTCACGCTGAAACAGGAATTCCAGATGGTCCAGGGCACTCTGAATGCCGGCAACGGCGCATTAAACTTAAGTAACGCAAAACTGCGCGCGGACCAGTTGAGCTTCAGCGCGGGCGGCGCGAATTACGCGGGCCGCGTCAGTGGCAACACCATCGACGGCACGGTCACTTTCGGCGGCAACACCACGAAGTGGACCGCTACGCGCCGCTAAGGCCGCGTTTTTCGCATAGCGCTCGCTCGGTTAAAGGAGAAATCCGCATGTTGGCTGCACAATTTCGGCGGCGCTGCTATCTGGCTTTCCTGCTGTGTGTCGTCGCCGCGAGCATCTGCGCGCAGCCCGCGAAAAAGGAATTCGAGCCGCAGATCGGCCAGGACGGCAAGGACGTCATCTGGGTGCCGACGCCGCAGGGCCTGATCGAAAAAATGCTCGACATGGCGAAAGTCACCTCCGCCGACACCGTGATCGATCTCGGCTCGGGCGACGGCCGCACTGTGATCGCCGCCGCCAAGCGCGGTGCGAAGGCGCTCGGCGTCGAGTACAACCCCGACATGGTCGAGCTTTCCAGGCGCAACGCCGAGCAAGCGGGCGTCGCCGGCAAGGCGAACTTCATCAAGGCCGATCTTTTCGAGACCGATTTGTCGCAGGCGACCGTGATCACCATGTACCTGCTACCGACGATCAACATAAAGCTGCGACCGAAAATACTCGACTTGAAACCCGGCACGCGCATCGTGTCGCATCAGTTCACGATGGACGACTGGGACGCGGACGAGACCGATTCGATCGACGGCCGCACCGCCTATATGTGGATCGTGCCCGCCAAGGTCGAGGGCCTGTGGCAGTTCGCGCAGGGCGAGCTGTCGTTCGTGCAGAGTTTCCAGACCGTCACTGGCTCGTTGCGCGGCGGCGGCAACACGGTTGCGATTACCAACGGCAGATTGCGCGGTGATCAGATCTTCTTCACCGCAGGCAACACCGAATACACGGGCCGCATCAATGGCGCCGGCATCGAAGGCACCATGCGGGGCCAGAGTTCGGGCGCGTGGAGCGCGACGCGCGCGAACGCCAGGCTCGCCGCACCGAAGTAAGTCAAACGCGCGCGGCCCAACCACTATAATTCATGCTGGTCGGCGCGCCGCGCCTTAAACGAAGTTTTGTCCCCGGGAGTCATACAGCATGGCCAAGCAACAAGGCGTCGTCATCATCGGCGGCGGCATCATGGGCGGCGACATCGCCATCATCTTCGCGGCGGGCAACTGGAACGTGCACGTGATGAGCCCGTCGGAGAAAACGCGCGGTTCCCTGCCCGCGCGCGTCAAAACCGGCCTGCAAAAACTCGGCTCGCCGGAAAGCGCGGCGGCTCTCGTGAAAACGTACGCGAATCTCGAATCGATTCCGTGGCAGGATGTCGATCTCGTCATCGAAGCGGCGACCGAGGATCTCGCGCTCAAGCAAAAACTTTTTTCGCAGCTTGAAACGCTCGCGCGGCCGGAAATACCGCTCGCGAGCAATACGTCGACGTTTCCGATCGGCGATATCGGCCGCCACCTTAAAACTCGCTCGCGCGTCGTCGGCCTGCACTATTTCATGCCCGCCCACCTCGTGCCGCTGGTCGAAATCATCCAGGCCGACTTCACGGACAAAAAGGTCGGCGATGCGCTCGAAGCGCAGCAGAAAACGCTCGGCAAAGCGCCGGTGCGCGTCAACAAGGATATTCCCGGCTTCATCGGCAACCGCCTGCAGCACGCGATGATGCGCGAGGCGCTGTACCTGGTCGCCGACGGCGTGGTATCACCCGAAGGCATCGACACCGCGGTCCGCTACGGCTTCGGATTCCGTTTTCTCGCGTGCGGCCCGATGACGCAGAAGGAAATGTCGGGCTGGGACACCAATCTCTATGCGGGCACTTCGCTGTATCCCAGCCTGCACAGCGAAAAGGAGCCGCCGCAGTTCCTCAAAGACATGATCGCCAGGGGCCACATCGGCATGAAGACCAAGCGCGGCATCTGGGAATGGACCGACGAAAGCGTCGCAAAGGAAAAAACGCGTATCGAGAAAGTGTTGCAGCAGGCGTTCGCGATATTGAAGGCTGACGGCAAGTAACGCCGGCGATGCGGTACGCGGACGCAGCGGTTGTTGCTATCGTCGCGGTGATACTCGTCTGCGGATTCGATGCGGCAATCGCACAGAGCTATCCGGTCAAGCCCATCCGCGTCGTAGTGCCGTTTCCTGCGGGCGGCGGCATCGATG
>Ga0265314_10004624_pt1 | contig 12678 bp, 12 predicted proteins | sample 4126metaG_FD_203106 | JGI IMG/M metagenome (GOLD analysis project Ga0265314, IMG submission 203106) | Rhizosphere microbial communities from Carex aquatilis grown in University of Washington, Seatle, WA, United States - 4-1-26 metaG | ecosystem: Host-associated > Plants > Roots > Rhizosphere >... | reverse complement strand
GACGAAGACCGCATCGGGCATCTCAGGTTCTCGATCCGCCCGCAGGATCGCCGCCCCGCACGCTTCCAGCGCCCGCTCGTAAGCGGCGTGTTGCGCCCGCGCCCGCGCGACATCGATCTCCAGCCGCGTAAGGTGCGTAAGCTCGCACCGCCCGATCGCCGCACTGACTTCGCGTGTAATGGCATAGAGCATCGCCAAATCATACCCCGCGCGTGGCATCGGCGTCCCGCCGATGCTTTAATACGCAATTCCAAACTGGAGTCCCCCGGCATGCTCAAAACCCGCTTCGCCCCCTCGCCTACCGGCTTCCTTCACGTCGGCGGCGCACGCACCGCCCTCTATTCGTGGCTCTTCGCCCACAAGGCCAAGCAGCAGGGCCAGGATGCCAAATTTGTCCTGCGCATTGAGGACACCGACCAGGTTCGCTCAACCGCGGAATCCGCGGCGGGTATATTGCAGGATATGCTGTGGCTGGGTCTGAGCTGGGACGAGGGTCCGGCCGTCGGCGGGCAAAAGAATGACTATTTTCAGTCAATGCGCCTGGAGATTTACAACAAGCATCTCCAGGAGCTTCTCGATAATGGACTCGCGTTTGAGGCGTATGAGTCGCTGCAGCAACTTGCCGAGCTTCGCAAGCAGGCCGAAGCGGCGAAGAAGCCGTTCCGCTACCGCCGTGACATGCCCGGGCGGCAACTCGCCCCGCAGGAAGGCGTGAAACCCGTCGTGCGCTTCGCGATGCCTTACAAAGACATCACCGTCCGCGACCTGATCCTCGGTGATGTCACAGTAAAGGCCGAAGAGCACGACGACATCATCATCCGAAAATCCGATGGCTTCCCCACGTACCATTTTGCGGTGGTCATCGACGACCACTACATGGGCATCACGCACGTGCTTCGCGCCCAGGAACACCTGATGAACACGTTCAAGCATCTGGGACTGTACGAGGCATTGGGGTGGCACCCGCCGGAGCATGGCCATCTGCCGCTGGTCTTCAACATGGACAACTCCAAAATGTCCAAGCGCGAGAAGGCCAAGGTCACCCGCGCGGCGATTCAGGCTGCTGGATCGAAAAATTACGCTCCGCTTGCCGAGAAATCCGGCGTGCCGCTCGCGGATGTCGAGCAGTTCATGGCCAAGAAATCCGATGCCGTGGAAATCGCCGTAAAGCTCGCCGCCGTCACCGGCACGGCGCTCCCGGAAATCGACGTGCAGGATTTCCGCCGCTCCGGCTATCTGCCCGAGGCCCTGCTGAATTTCATCGCCCTGGTCGGCTGGGCTCCGGGCCAGGACCGCGAAATCCTCCCGATGGACCAGATGATTGACCTGTTTTCCCTCGACGGCATCCAGAAAACCAACGCCCGCTTCGACCGCAAAAAGCTCGCCTGGATGAACGGCGAATACATCCGCAAATCCTCGCTGGATCGCCTCGCCGATGCCGTCGCTTCCTATGCGGAGGTCGTCGAAACCCCGCTCAAAACCGCCGGCCGCGAGACCGTCAAGGAACTCCTCGCGATGTACCAGGAACGCATGGTCACGATGGCCGAGATGGACCAGAACGCCCGCTTCTTTTTCGAAGAGCCGGTCCTTGATGCCAAAGCCCTTGAGAAGCACGTGAAGAACAACGGTGGCCTCGATTTTCTCCGTCAGATCAAGGATATTCTCGCCCCGATCGTTGCCGCCGACTGGACCAAAACCGGTCTCGCCGGCCCGATGGAAAAGATTCTCTCGCTGGGCGAAAAGCGCGGCGCCGCCGCCCAGCCCCTGCGGGTGGCGGTCTCCGGCGGTCCGGTCTCGCCGCCGCTGCTGGAAACGCTGGCGTTATTGGGCCGTGACAAGACGCTTGCGCGGATTGAGAAGGCGCTTTCGTCGGTCTAGCCCTGCGATGGCAACGCCAGGGCCAGTCCCGGAACGCCCCAAAAAATCCGCTGCTAAACCCCCTCTTCGGGCAGACCGATGCACAGACGGTGAAGCTGCGCATCCTGACAATTTCGCCCTTGCCCTGTAGACGCCGCTCTCGCGGAACCGCCCAGGTGATGATCCTCATCGTTTCGATCATCCTCACGGCGCTGGTGCTTACGATTGCGCTGGCGTCGGCGGTGCAATCGCAGATCGCCGCGGCCAACGTCCGCATGGATCAGGCCAATGCCGCCGCCGAATCCGCCGGTCAGATCGGCGTCTGGCAGTTCAAGAAGGACAACACCTGGCGTCAGGCGGCCGCCCCGTCAACACTCCCCACGATCGTCATCGGCCCCAACACGTATTATTACGCCCTCACCGGCATCGATGCCGGCGCCGTCGCAACGCTTTACTGGCCATTTTCCGAAGGCTCCGGCACGAGCACCGCGGACGTTTCCGGGCACGGCAATACCGGCCAGCTCATCGGAGGCGTCACATGGGGCCCGGGCAAATACGGCCATTCGCTCAACTTTGATGGCACCACCGGATACGTTGACGCCGGCAATAATTCCTCCACCAACATCACCGGCAGCGTCACCATGGCTGCATGGGTCAAGATGAATTCCGCCGGCAATGACCAGAAGGTCGGCGGAAACCAGGACGGAACCGCCGGCGGATACAAAATGACCATCTACGGCCTTAAGGTGGAGTACGAAGTCCGCGACGCCTCCAACAAGGCCTGGCTCAACCGCAACATCGCCGGCGGCACGCTCCTGACCATGGGCACCTGGTACCACGCGTGCGGCGTCTATGACGCCACCAACAACTGCATCAAAACCTACGTCAACGGCGTGCTCGACCGCGAAATCGACAGCCTCCCCGCCACCGCACTGGGCTCCACCACCGGCCACTTCATCATGGGCCGCGAGCCCTGGACCACCGGCAGTGTCCGCTATTTCGACGGCTCCATTGACGACGTGCGCGTGTACAACCGAGCCCTGACGGATTCGGAGATCAAGGCCCTCGCCGATACCTCCGTTCACATCCACGCTTCCTCGACCCTCAAGACGGCGGTCAGCGCCGGCAGCCAATCGGGAACCTTTGACTTCATCGCGTCGGCGCCGGCTCCCCTTGCGCCGCTGGCGCCGGGCCTGACCATCGGCGGCAACCTCCAGGTCAACCAAAGCACCATTTCCGGCGATGTCCAGGTCACTGGCGCCATTTCCGGCGTTACCGGAGCATCAACCATCAACGGCAAAGTGACGTACGGCTCCAATTACACCGATCCCAACAATTACATCACCCTCACCTACAAGGGAAAGGCCAGCGCCGCGACCAAGCTCACGGGCCAGTCCTGCCCCACCATCAATTACGCCTCCATTCAAACCCAGGCCCCCTGGACCGGTACCGCCGGCACGGGCAAAACCTATCAGTTCACGCCGCTCTACAACGGCCAGGTCCCCATCATCTACGTCAACGGAAATGTCACCGATCCGGTGATCGATTCCAGCCAATCCGGCGGCACACTGCTGATCAACGGAACCCTCACCTTTACCAAGTCCAACACCATCGGCTCGTCGGGCTTTCCTGTCTATATCATCACCGAGAAAGACTGCACCCACTCCGCGGGCACCCTCACCATCAACGGCGGCCTTTATGTAAAAGGCGCCTGGACCCACACCGATTGTGCCATCACCGGCGACGTCTGCGTCACGGGGAATGTCACCGACAACACCGGCTCGGCGAGCACGTTCATTGAGGGCGGAATTCCGTGGTTTGATCCGCGCGGTTCCGCCGCCGCCGTCTCCGTGCCGATTTATTACACCGACTATCAGGGGGCCGCCCCATGATCTGCGCTTCGCGAACAACCCATTGGAATACCCGCCGGCCCCGCCGCGGAATGACGCTCATTGAAGCGTCGATGATGATCGTCGTGGTGTCGATTGTCTGCGTCGGCGTCGCCGCGGGGCTCCAGTCGATCTCCAAGGCCCCGGAAATCAACGACCGCGCTCAGGCCATCTCCGCGGAACTCAACAGCGAACTGGAAAACTGGCGCGCCATCGCCTACACCGGCCCCGGCTGGCCTTCGCTCCCCTATTCATCGACCGATACGGTTACGCTCGCGATCGGCGGCCAGAGCCTCTCCTATGCCCGCACCACCACCATTCAAAAATGGGACCCCAACAACCTCGTCACCAACGCCAGCCCGCAGACTGATTTTGTACAGGTCAAAGTCACGATCAACTCCCAGACCCTCGCCGCCTACATCACCAACCCCAACTAAGAGCAGCACCGCATGCGCTTCATCGCTGACAACCTCGCCTCCCGGCACCGGCGGATTTTAACCCCCGTGGCCCGCGCCGTTACCCTCGTCGAATTGCTGATCTCCGTCCTGGTGCTGGCCATCGTGTCGACGGCCATCACCACCTTGCTCTTTGGGGCCATGAACGACAACCGCTACCTCGAGTCCACGGGCACCGCGCAGTCCGAACTCGAACTCGCCATGCGCCGCATCACCAACAACATCCGCGAAGCCCAGACCGGCGCCGTCGTCCTTGGCACTTCCACGCTGGCCATGACCACGCAGCCGGATTCCGCCGACGGCTATCCCGCCGGGGCGACCGTCTCCTACGCCCTTCAGAACAGCAGCGTCACCGGCCAGAAGGACCTCGCCGAAACCGACCAGCGCTACGGCACCAACGTCCTTGTCCACAACGTCACAACCTTTACCGTTGCCGCGGTCTCGGGCATCCCGGACCTCTACCAGATCGACATGATCGTCGGGACCTCCCCCAAAGAAGAACGCCACTTCAAGGTCTACGCCCGCAACTGATCTCCCCGCCACAGGCAAAAAAACGGCCCGAGCCTAAGCCCGGGCCGTATACCCTGCCACCAGAAGTTCGTTCAGGATGACTTTTCTTCTCCAAGTGCCGTGGGCGCGTCGGTAATCCGCTCGCTCTTCTCGCGGTCGATGCCGATCTTCCCCTGCGCGATCTCATCCATGATCACTTCAAGATCGCTGCGGCCGTTGCGCTCGACCATCGGCCGGGCTCCCTGGATCAACTCCACCCACCGGTGCTGCACCAGTGCACAGAGCTTGAACCGCCCACCGAGCCGATGCACCAGCTCATCACTTTTCAGCGCTTCGATCATGCAAAATCTCCTCTGATTTCGTTCAAAAGCCGGCAGCGTGACCCGCATCTCCGGCCGAGCCACGTATTCTACACAAGCCCGCCCTCTTTTCCAAATGCCGCCGCCGCCCGCCGGATGCTTTCGACGGTCTTTTCCACCCCGTTATCTTCGTTGACGACCATCATGTCATAGACCCCGCTGGCCCGGGCGGTGCGGATTTCCTGCTGTGCCTCGGTGAAACGCTTCATCACCTCGGCCTCCGTATCCCGCCCGCGCTTCCGCAGCCGGCCCAGCAAATCCTCTTCGCTCGGCGGCAGAATGAAGACCCCCATCGCGTGGGGGAAGAGTTGGTGCACCTGGATCGCCCCCTGCACCTCAATTTCCAGTAGAATCGTCTTCCCCGCCTCCAAACCCTCCTCAACGGGCGTTTTGAGCGTGCCGTACCAGTTTCCGAACTTGTACGCATGCTCGAGAAACTGCCCCTCGGCCGCCATTTTCCCGAACACCGCTTCATCCACAAAGAGGTATTTCTTCCCCAACGCATCCTGTGGCTTTCCCTCGCGCGTCGTCGCCGATACTGCAAATTCCGCCGGCATCACCTGCGCCAGTCGCCGGCACACGGTCGACTTACCCACCCCCGCCGGCCCTGAAACAAAGATCAACAATCCCGCAGCCATAATGCTCCTGAATTAAGGGGTCGGGCAGTATAAAGGACTTTGGCATTCCTTTCCCCTCCTCGCCTCGTTCGGGCACGTCCGGGGCTTTGGCGTTCGATAATCGCATTTGTTACACTCTGCGGTCTACGGTTAAGCCCGGTTCGGAGCGGCGAGTGTCAGGGAGCGACCAGCGCCGCAACAGTGGCTAAACGGCTCCCCCTGCGGTCTGACGTTTCTCGCTTTCGCTGAGGTCTTATGCAAGCCTGGTGGCGTGTCCTTCGTGGCGTTTACCCCTACCGCTGGATGGTTGTTCTCTCCATGATCTGCGCAATCGGCGTGGGTCTTTCCTATGCCTCGGGCGTCACGGTCCTTTACCCGGTCATGAAAATCTTCATCTCGCAGGAAGGGATCCAGGGCTGGGCGAACCGCACGGCCGCCGAATCACGCCTGCATGTGACCATGTGGGATTTCGACTTCACGATTCAACACAACGAGTCCGGCCTGGTGGTGGCGGATGCCGATGCGAAGAAGGCCGATTCTCACCTGCACCTGGAAAAAGGGAGCGGGCAGAAGAACCACTACGTCGCCATTTCGCAGGTCAACGACAAGGGGCTGGTGGAGGATCAGAAGGACCATGTGAATTCAGCCTGGCATGACATGGTCAGTGAAATCGCCCACGCCCCGTTGGGATCGCCGGTAACGTTGACGATCCGGGACTCCAACGGCGCGCAGATCGGGCAGCCATTCGCCGTCCCCCTGGCGAATCCGTCGATTCAATCGATGCTGCTGGTCAGGGCGGGCGATCTGCTGCCGGTGGACCGGCGGGCGGCGCTGCTCGTGATGGTCCTTTTCTTCATCGTGCTGTGCATCATTGGTTCGGTCTTCCGCTATTACCAGCAGTATCTGGGCATGACCGTGGGCAACCGCGTGATCCTTGACCTTCGCCGGCGCACCTATAACCGTATCGTGCAGCTTCCCACTTCGTTTTTCGCCCGCCGCGGGACATCCGACGTCACCAGCCGCCTCACCCAGGATGCCGGCACGCTTACCGATGGCGTGCAGATGGCGTTTGGCAAGGCGGTGCAGGAGCCGGTGAAGGCGATGGGCGCTCTCGCGGCCGCCCTGTGGCTGGACTGGAAACTCACCGGCATGATGCTGATTGCGATCCCGATCCTGGGGTTGCTGATCAGCAAATTCTCCAAGCACATGCGCAAGGCCAGCCGCCGGGCGCTGGAAAATTCATCGAGCATGCTGTCGATTATCACCGAGACGCTGATCGGCGCGCGGGTGGTCAAGGCGTACTCCGCGGAAGGCTACGAACGCCGCCGTTTCTCCACGGCGGGCAAGCGGCTGCTTAAACAGCAGATGAAGTTGAATCACTACAACGCCCTCTCCCGGCCGACGGTGGAGACCCTGGCGGTCGTGCTGATGAGCATCCCGATGATGATCGCCGCAAGCTGGGTGATCGAAGGCAAAGTGGAGACGTGGTCGTTCCTGACGCTGCTGGTGCTGTTCGGCGCGATGCTCGAACCAATGCGCAAGCTCGCCGACGTGAACGCCAAGGTGCAGCAGACCAACGCCGCAGCCACGCGCGTGTTTGAAATCATCGACCTGGAACCGGAACCCAATACGAAGCACGACCTTCCAAAACTCCCGCGCCACAGCCAGTCCATCGAGTTCAAGGACCTCACCTTTTCCTACCCCGGGCATGACGAAGTGGTCTTGAACAACATCAATTTCAAGGTCAAAGCGGGCCAGAATGTTGCGATCGTCGGCGGAAACGGCTCGGGAAAAACCACCCTCGTGCAGCTTCTGCCGCGGCTCTATATTCCCACCAAGGGGCAGATCCTGATCGACGGCATCGATACGGCAAGTGTTTCGGTGCGTTCGCTCCGCAAGCAGATTGGCTTTGTGACCCAGGACACACTTCTTTTCGCCGACACGATCTACAACAACATTGCATATGGCACCCGCCATGCGACGCATGAGCAGGTGATGGATGCCTCGCGGCGCTCGTTTGCCGATGATTTCATCCGGACCATTCCCGAGGGATACAACACGCGCGTCGGCGAGCACGGCGTGCGGCTCTCGGGCGGGCAAAAGCAGCGCATCTCGATCGCGCGGGCGATCCTGCATGATCCGTCGATCCTTATCCTCGACGAGGCGATGAGCCAGATTGATTCGGATTCCGAACAGAAAATTACCGAGGCGCTGCGGGAATTCACCCGCGGCCGCACGACGTTCATGATTGCCCACCGCTTCCAGAGCGTGATCACGGCGGACATGATCGTGTGCCTCGACCACGGCCTTATCGCCGGCATCGGCACGCATCCCCAGCTCCTGGGCACCTGCGCCGCCTACCGCAAGCTTTACGAAAACCAGTTCCGCGCCGATGCCGTGGATGTCAACGGTGACCAGGTATCCTGGAAAACCCAGCGCGAGAAGTCGCCCGAGCTGCTTGCGCCGGCCTTCGCGCCCACGCCCGCACGGCCGTAATCGTGGCGGCTTGGAACACAGGCCTCGTCCGACTGGGCGGTCTCTTTCGATAACAGGACGCGTTTCATCTCCCAGCGCCCGGTGGAAGGGCTATTCTAAGACCCGAGCATGGCCGATATACTGTGGGTAGAGGGCGCCATGAACACCCGTGAGCAAAACATTGACTTGCCGATGGATCAGATTCGCGACTTTTGCCGCCACAATCCGATCCGGAGACTCAGTCTATTCGGCTCCGTCTTGCGCGACGATTTTACTGAGAAATCTGATGTGGATTTTCTGGTAGAACTTGAACCCGAGGCGCGGATCGGGCTGTTCGAATTCATCCGCCTGCAGAACCAGTTGGAAGATTTGACCGGAAAGAAAGCCGATCTGCGCACCGCTGAAGACCTGCATCCGCGATTTCGAACCAGGATTGTGGATGAAGCGGAGCTAATTTATGAGCGCCAGGACTGACACCGATCACCTGCGCGACATGCTCCGATATGCGGAAGAAGGACACGCGCTCGTCCAAGGTCGCGATCCCGCCGATCTTGAGGCCAAAAAGACGCTACGCTACAGCCTGCAATATTGCATCCTCATTGTCGGCGAAGCGGCATCGCGCGTTTCGCCGGAGACGCAGTCGCGCCTCCCGAACATTCCCTGACGCGAGATAAAAGGAATGAGGAATTGGCTGGTTCACAGTTATTCAGCGATCAAGACAAGCACGTTGTGGGACACTGCGGTGAAGAATCTCCCGGAACTCATCGAACATATCCTCCAATATCTGCCGCCCGAACAAACTTGATTTGGCCTGATTTGGCCTGATCCGGGGCGCCCTGTTCCGCTCCCTACCCCGCGGGATTTTCTCCCCGTATACTCTTCGCTGATGAATCCCCTGCTCCTGATAAACGGCCGCATCATCGATCCGGCCAATCGTGTCGACCAGGTCGCTGACCTGCTCATCCTCGACGGCAAAATCGCGGACATCGCCCCCAATCTCCACTCCCGGCCTCTTCCCCAGGGCACGCAGCAACGCGATTGCGCGAATCTCCTGGTGACTCCCGGCCTCGTCGATATCCACGTTCATTTCCGCGAGCCGGGGCAGGAACAAAAGGAGACCGTCGCCACCGGTTCCGCGGCGGCGGCGGCGGGGGGGTTCACCACCGTCTGCTGCATGCCCAACACCCAGCCGGCGCTCGATGATGACACCCAGATTGGTTTCGTCTACACCCGCGCCCGCGAGGCGAAGCTGTGCAACGTCCTCCCCATCGGCGCCATTACCAAGGGGCGCAAGGGCCAGGAACTCGCCGAGATGGCCCTGATGCATGCGGCCGGTGCGGTTGGCTTTTCGGATGATGGCGTGGGCGTCGGTTCCGCGGCCGTCATGACCAAGGCCCTGCAATACGTCAAAATGCTCGGCAGCGTTCTTTCGCAGCACTGCGAGGAACCCTCCCTCACCGGCGGCCCCATGAATGCCGGCCCCATCGCGGTGAAACTGGGCCTTGGCGGCCTGCCCGCCGCCGCCGAGGAACTCATGATCGCCCGCGATCTGCTGCTCAACAAGCGCATCGGCGCCCGCTATCACATCCAGCATATTTCCACCGCCGGCGCGGTGGAACTCGTGCGCCAGGCAAAAAAAGAAGGCCAGCCGGTCACCGCGGAAGTCGCCCCGCATCATCTGCTGCTCACCGATGAACTGTGCGCCACCCTCAACGGCGGCTACGACACCAATACCAAGATGAACCCGCCGCTGCGGACGCAAAAAGATGTGGAAGCGTGCATCCAGGGGGTCATCGACGGCACCATCGATTGCCTCGCCACCGACCACGCACCGCACACCCGCGAGGAAAAGGAACAGGAATTCGGCACCGCGCCCTTCGGCATCGTCGGTTTGGAAACCGCACTGCCGCTGTACGCAAAGGCCCTGGTCGAGCCCGGCCACCTCACATGGCCGCAGCTCATCGAAAAAATGACCGCCGCCGGGGCCCGTGTTATGAACCTCAAAAACTGCGGCACACTCAGCAAAGGCGCCCCGGCGGATGTAACGATCATCGACCCGGCCATTGCCTGGACCATCAACCCTGAAGAATTCCGTTCAAAGAGCCGCAACACGCCCTTCGCCGGCTGGCAGGTGAAATCCCGCGCTCGCGCCACGATTCTCGCCGGCAGGCTCCACGAAAACGACCCATGATTCAGAGACGCGACCGTCAGGGAGCGTTTCATGGCAAATAAAAACGCTGCCTGACGGTCGCGTCTCTTATTATCGCGCCCGGGTTTCTTCACTGATTTTGAATCAGCGCTCCTTTTCTCCATAATGCCCTTTTCCAGGAAATCCAAGGAATCCTTCATGCCCTTCCAATACGAACCCGTTTTCCACATTTCCCACGACCACACGCCGTATCGTCTGCTTACGCGTGATGGCGTCTCTGCCACACAAATCGCCGGCAAGACTTACCTTACCGTCAGCCCGGAATCCCTCACGCTCCTTTCCCGCCAGGCGTTCAACGACGTCTCCTTCTATCTCCGAGCCGCCCACCTCGCCCGCCTGAAGGAAGAACTCGCCGATCCGGAAGCCTCAGACAACGACCGATTCGTTCTATACACGCATCTGCAAAACGCCGTTACCTCGGCCGCAGGCTTATTGCCGGGTTGCCAGGACACCGGAACCGCCATCGTGATGGCCAAAAAGGGCCGGCGCGTGCTCACCGATTCCGACGACGCCGCCGCGCTTTCCCAGGGCATTTATGAAACCTACCAGGAAAAAAATCTCCGTTATTCCCAGATCGCCCCGCTGGAAATGTTCAAGGAAAAGAACACCGGCACCAACCTTCCTGCTCAGCTCGATCTCTTCGCCGACCCCTCCGAAGAACACGCGGAGGAGTACACATTCCTCTTTATCGCCAAGGGCGGCGGCAGCGCCAACAAGTCTTATCTCTACCAGCAAACCCCGGCGGTGCTCAATGCTGAATCCCTCGCCAGCTTCATCCAATCCAAGCTCAAAGAGATCGGCACCTCCGCCTGCCCGCCTTATCACCTCGCCATCGCCATCGGCGGCACCAGCGCTGAAATGAACCTCAAAACCGTCAAACTCGCCTCCGCCGGATACTACGATTCAATCCCGACGACGGGCAGCGACACCGGCCGTGCCTTCCGCGACACCGCCTGGGAATCGAAAGTTTACGAGATGTGCACCAAACTGGGCATCGGCGCTCAATTCGGCGGAAAATATTTCGCCCACGATGTACGGGTGGTTCGCCTCCCAAGACATGCCGCCTCCTGCCCCATCGGCATCGGCGTTTCCTGCTCCGCCGATCGCAATATCCTCGGCAAAATCACGAAAGAAGGCGTCTTCCTGGAACAACTCGAATTCCATCCCGAACAATACCTTCCAAAGGAACAACCTGAACTCGCTCCGCCCATCCAGGTCAACCTCGACGTCGGCATGGACAAAATCCGCGCGATTCTCACCAAGTTCCCCGTCAAGACCCGTCTCTCCCTCACCGGCACCCTCATCGTCGCCCGAGATGTCGCCCACGCCCGCATCAAGCAGATGCTCGACGCCGGCCAGCCCATCCCGGACTACTTCAAACAGTTCCCCATCTATTACGCCGGCCCCGCCAAGACCCCGCTCGGCCCCCCCCCCATGCCCTCCGGCTCCTTCGGCCCCACCACCGCCGGCCGCATGGATTCCTACATCGACCTCTTCCAGTCCCACGGCGCCAGCCTCGTCTCGATCGCCAAAGGCAACCGCAGCCAAGCCGTCACCGACGCCTGCAAAAAACACGGCGGCTTCTATCTAGGCTCCATCGGCGGCCCCGCCGCCATCCTCGCGCAAAGCCACATCAAAAAAGTCGAACTCGTCGACTTCGAAGATCTGGGCATGGAAGCCATCCGCAAAATCCACGTCGAAAACTTCCCCGCCTTCATCGTCGTGGATGACAAAGGCAACGATTTCTTCATTGGGTTGACGTGATGTCCCAACATAGCGGGAGGTTGACCGAGTTTAATGACGTTGCCCTTAAGGGGTATGTTGAAATTGCCTGCTCGCTTATAAGGGCCGTCGCCGATGCCAAAAGAGGCAGAGAATCCGTCAGCATCAATTGTGTTGAAAAACCCGTAGTCAAAGAATCTCAGGGCTCATGAGGTCACTCAAAATGTGGCATCGCGGCTGACATTGGCTGCAGCAATCTGAGGGTGTGTTATAATTGGGTCATGGAACCGACGTCCGAACTTATCAATGCGCTGTTTTCCGAAAAGGTTCTCCGTGCCCGTCGTTCGCCTATTGCGGAGAAGCTCGTAGCCGGCCCCCGTCTCTTCGTCTACGCGTGCGAAGCGATGCGTGCCGGAATCCGCGCCCAACAACCCACCGCAGCGCCGGAAGAAGTCGAGATGGTGTTGAAAGCCCGTCTGAATTTCTCTCGCCGCCTCCGGGAGGCTGGACGTGGATGAAGTCGCAGCCGTTGCTGCCGTTATCAATGCACTAAACACTGCCGGCATCCCCCCGCTCCCTGATTTC
>Ga0265314_10004623_pt1 | contig 12678 bp, 12 predicted proteins | sample 4126metaG_FD_203106 | JGI IMG/M metagenome (GOLD analysis project Ga0265314, IMG submission 203106) | Rhizosphere microbial communities from Carex aquatilis grown in University of Washington, Seatle, WA, United States - 4-1-26 metaG | ecosystem: Host-associated > Plants > Roots > Rhizosphere >... | reverse complement strand
CCGCCGTACGTGATCACCTGTCCGGCGGTCGTCGCGACGGCCTGGTCCGAGAACGGACGCTCGGCGTCGGCGCCGCCGTAGACCTGGTCGCTCACGCCCGAGAGCATGTCGTAGTTCGCGTTGCGCGACGCGCTCCCCTCGGCCGAGGAGAGGCGGACGAACGTGTAGCTCCGCGCGGCGATCGCCTGCGCCTCGACGGCGGCCTGCTCGTTGGGCGCGCGCGGCCCGCCGATCTCGAGGGGAACGACGCCGCGCAGGTACGCCTCGACGGGCAGCACGTTCACGACGACGAGCGTGCTGTCGTTCGACGTGAGGCGCAGCGCGCCGCGGTACTTGTGGCCGGCGAACAACGCGAAGGCGTCGTCGCGGTCGGTGCGGAGCGTGAAGGCCCCCTCGAGCCAGGGCGTGGCCGACCCGCCGAGGATGGTCGCGCGAAGGAGCCGGCCGCGACGCTCGACGGTCCACGTGTCCCCCGCCCGCGCGCGCACGAGGACGTTGTTTCGCGCGTCGAAGAGGCGCCATGGCCCGGTGGCGTCGAGCGCGGCGCCCTGCGCGGCGGTGGCGAGGGCGACGCGCACGTCGCGGGCGCCGTCGACGCGCACGCGCGGGGCTTCGTCGGTGGGAATGTCGCCCGGCGTGGCGCCCGGCCGCGCGGCGCTGTCGCGCGGTGGCCGCGCGGCGCCTGTGACGCCCCCGGGTACCTGCGGCTCGCCCTTGTAGATCGGGGGCCCTTCACGGATCCGCTTGGAGACGCAACCAACGAGCAGGGCGGCGACGAGCAACGTCGCGCCGCGCGTCCCCTTCACCGTCCGAAGCTCCCGACGCTCGCCATGGGCAGGGCGCGCGACGGCCTGCGCACCGGGGCGGCCGGCACCGGAAGCACCTCGAGCACGCGCGCCGAGAAATCGTAGTCCTCGACGACATCCGTCACCTCGACCTCGACGAAGGCGCCGTCGGGCGCGTCCGCACTGAGCCGGGTGATTCCATCGATGTCGTCGGCCTGCCACGGCAAGCGCGCCCGGTTCCCCTGCTCCACCAGCGCGCGCACGCGTTGCCCGATGCGCGCCTCGTATCGTTCAGCCGTGACTGAACGCTGGAGTTCGGTGAGCCGCTCGAGGCGTTCGCGCTTGAGGTCGTCGGGGACGTCGTCGACGAGCGTCGCGGCGCGCGTCCCCTCCTGCGGCGAGTAGGTGAACGCGCCGACGCGTTCGAACTGCATCTCCTCGAGAAAGTCGAGGAGCTTCCGGAAGTCGTCGGCCGTCTCGCCCGGGAAACCGACGATGCACGTCGTGCGGATCGCCAGTTCGGGCACCGCGTCGCGAAAGCGCGCGACCTTTTCGCGGATCGTCTTCTCGCGCTCCGGGCGCCGCATGCGTTCCAGCACGCGGTCGCTCGCGTGCTGGATGGGCATGTCGAGGTAACGCACGATGCGCGGTTCGTTGGCGATCACCTCGAGGAGGCGCGGCGTGATCCCGGCGGAATACAGGTACATGTTCCGGATCCACGGGATGCTCGTCTCCTTCACCAGCGCCTCGAGCAGTTCGGGGAGGCGCACGTTGTCGCGGCGGTCGCGGCCGTAGTGGGCGAGGTCCTGCGCCACGAGGTTCACCTCGCGCGCGCCCTGCAGTTCGAGCAGTTGCGCCTCCCGTACGACATCGTCGAGGGCGAACGAGCGATGCTTGCCGCGCATGAGCGGGATCGCGCAGAACGCGCAGCCGTGGTCGCACCCTTCGCTGATCTTGAGGTAGCGCACGTGCGGCGTTCCGCCCGCGTACATCCGCACGCCGGGGTGCTGCGTCACGGGGTCGCCGATGAGCCCGCGCTCGCGGAGCTGCGGCACGAGCTGCTCCATCTCGCTCGCGCCGAGGAAGAGATCGACCTCGGGGATCGCCTCGGCGAGTTCGGCCTTGTGCCGCTCCACCATGCAACCCACCGCGACCACCGCCGTCGCCGAGCCGTCGGACTTCATGCGTCCCGCCTGCACGATGGCGTCGATCGACTCGGCCTTGGCCGCGTCGATGAAGCCGCAGGTGTTGACGATGATCAGCTCGGCATCGGCGGCGTCGGCCACCTGCTCGGCGCCGTGATCGATCAGCTGCGCGAGGTAGCGCTCCGAGTCGACGGTGTTCTTGTCACAGCCAAGCGTGATGAGGGCGACGCGCAACGGATGCCGGGGTCTGGGGAGAGGGGCGGAACCTCCCCGAAAGTTAGTCCCCCGGGCCCCGCCCTTCTACTGCGGCGCCGTCCGTTTCATCTGCACGCGCTCGAGAAAGTCGAGTTGCGGCTTGAGCAGGTGGGTGCCGGCGCGCACGGTGTCTCCCAGCGCGAGATACGGCTCGGACTGCGGCTCGTACGCCGGCCACCGCGGAAGCCCCTTCCCGTTGGGATCGCCCGTCGTGGCGAAATTCACCCAGTAGCTCGACATCTGGTCGCCGAGCCTGCGGTCGGTGTCCTGCGCCCACGGCGCGCGCGCGACGTTGTCGAAGGCATAGATGATCTCGGCGCCATGGTACGCGCCCCACTTCGGGTTCGGCCCCGGGGGCACGCGCGTGAACTGGTACAGGAACGCCTTCTGCCCGCCCTCGGTGTTGAGCCGCGACCAGGTGCGCATCTCGAGCGTGAACGTCTGGTCGCGGCCGGCGCCGAGGATGGCGCCGGCGATCTCGGAGTCGCTGCGCACGGGATACACGGATTCGAATTCCGCCGTCATGCCCGGGTAGCGGGCGTTGAGAAGCATGCGGAAACCGTCCATCGCCTTGGGAAAGAGCGCGGGATTGGAGAGCGTCGTGAACTCGTCGGCGTTGGAGCCGACGAGCACCGGCACGGCGTTCTGCCGACGGGCGGCGAAGACGTCGCGCAGCTGCCCGGTGAGCACCACACCGTCGACGGTGACGTCGGGGTTGAAGCGCCCAGCGATGATCTTGTCGGCGGGGAGCGCGCGCAGCGCCCCGATCGTGGGCGCGCCGAGCGAAGTGCCGAACTCCGCGCCGGCCTTCTCCGCGGCCGCGAGCGGCGTGCTCCCGGCGAAGCGCGCGCCGCTCTCGCCGATGGCGCGCGCGAACAGGCCGCGCGCGAGCGGCGACGCCTGCAGCGCGTTCACGCTCCACGACCCCGCGCTCTCGCCGAAGATCGTGACGCGCGACGGATCGCCGCCGAACGCCGCGATGTTGCGCTGCACCCACTGCAGGGCGGCGACGTGATCGAGGATGGCGTAGTTGCCCGACGCATGCTGCGGCGATTCGGCGCTCAACTCCGGATGTGCGAGAAAACCGAGCGCGCCGAGGCGGTAGTTCACGGTCACGAGCACGACGCCCTTCTTGGCGAGGGCCGCGCCGTCGTAGTAGATCGTCGAGCCGGAGCCGCGCGTCCAGGCGCCGCCGTGGATCCACACCATCACCGGGCGGCGGTCATTCGCCTTCGCGCCGCTCCAGACGTTGAGGTAGAGGCAGTCCTCACTCTGCGGCTTGGGCGGCGAGTAGTAGGCGGAACCCGCGGCGTACGGAGGCTGCACGCATTCCGCGGCGAATTCCTCGGCGGCTTTCACACCGCTCCACGCCGCGACCGGTTGCGGCGGCTTCCAGCGCAGCTCGCCCACCGGCGGCGCGGCGAACGGGATCCCCTTGAACACGCGAATGCCGTCGGCGACCGTGCCGGAGATCTGCCCCGCGTCGATGCGCACGATGTCGGCGGCGCGCGGCGCGCGCCGTACGCGTGGCACGTCCCGCACCGCGGGGACGGCGGGCGCGGTGGGCACCGTGGGTACGTTGGGCGCCGTGGGCACGACCAGCGCGAGCACGACGAGCGACCGATGCCACGACATGCGACCTCCGGGGGGAGACGGACGGCGCGAGCGGCGTCCGCCCTCGGTGGCGGCGGCTCGCGCGGGCAGGCTAGCGGTAGTTCCCGAACTGCAGCTCGACGCCGTAGTCGCCGCTCTTCACGAACTGGATCACCGCCTGCAGCTCGTCGCGGCTCGGCGCGACGACGCGCACCTGCTCGGCCTGGATGCTCGCCTGCACCTTCTTGAACTTCTGTTCCTTGATGGCGGCGACGATCTTCTTGCTCGTCTCGGTGTCGAGCGTCTGCTTGAGCTTCGCCTCGCAGCGGAGCGTGTCGCCTCCGGCCGGGGTCGGGTCGCCGAACTCGACGTTCTTGAGCGACACGTGCCGCTTCACGAGCTTGCCCTGCACCATGTCGATCATGGCGCGCAGGCGCATGTCGTTGTCGGCGTGGAGCGCGATGAGCCCCTCGGCGCGCTTGAACTCGAGCTCGACCTTCGCGCCCTTGAAGTCGTAGCGCTGCGCGATCTCTTTCTGCGCCTGATTGACGGCATTGTCGACTTCCTGCAGGTCGACGCCGGTGGTGATGTCGAACGATGCGTCCTTGGCCATGGCGGGAATCTAACCGAGTCTGGCCTCGAGGCGAGCCTTCACGGCGGGCCACTCGTCGTCGACGATGGAGTACCACGCGGTGTCGCGCATCGTGCCGTCGCTCATGAGCATGTGCTTGCGGTGGATGCCCTCGAACACGCCGCCGATGCGTTCGATGGCGGCGCGCGACCGGGCGTTGCTCGCGTGCGTCTTGAGTTCCACGCGCGAGGCCCCGATCGTCTCGAAGGCGTGCGTCATCATGAGGAGCTTGGCCTCGGTGTTCAGCGGCGTGCGGCGATAGGGCGCGCCAAGCCAGGTGGCGCCGATCTCGACGCGCCCGTCGTAGGCGCCGATGTTGAGGAAGCGCGTGCTCCCGGCGACGCGGCCATCGGCGAGCGAGACGGTCGCGAACGGGATCGCCGTCTTCGCGGCCGCGGCATCGAGGGCGGCCTGCACCCAGCGTGTCATCGCCACGCGGTCGGTGGCCGGGGTGGGCATCCAGCGCCAGATCGCGGCCTCCTCGCCGAGGGCGAGCAGCGGCTCGACGTGCGCCGCCGTGAGCGGCTCCAGCCGAACGAAACGCCCCGTCAGCGTGACCGGGGCGATGTGGCGCGGGTCGATCGGGGCCGGCACTAGCCGAGGTAACTCTCGAGCGCCCGCGCGCGGCTCACGTGCCGCAGGCGGCTGAGCGCCTTCTCCTTGATCTGGCGCACGCGCTCGCGCGTGATGTTCAGCACCGCGCCGATCTCCTCGAGCGTCATCGGCTCGCTCTCGTCGAGCCCGAAGTAGAGGCGGAGGATCTTCGCTTCGCGTTCCTTGAGCCCGGCCAGCGCCTGCTGGATGCTCTCGGTGAGCGCCTTCTCGAAGGTCTGCTCGTCGGGCGTCGCATTCTGCGTGTCGGGGAGATAGTCGAGGAGGCGGTTGTCCTCGCCCGGCGACATCGGGGCGTCGAGGGAGAGGTGCGTCTGCGAGATGGACATCGTCTTCGCGACTTCCTCTTCCGTCAGTTCCATCCCCTCGGCGATCTCGGCGTGCGTCGCCTCGCGGCCCAATTCCTGGAGCAACGCGCTGGCGCGCTTGCCGATGCGATGGAGCGTGCCGGCCCGGTTGAGCGGCACGCGCACGATGCGGCTCTGTTCGGCGAGCGCCTGGAGGATCGCCTGCCGGATCCACCAGACGGCGTAGGAGATGAACTTGATCCCCTTGGTCTCGTCGAACTTGTGCGCGGCGCGGATGAGGCCGAGGTTCCCCTCGTTGATGAGGTCGCTGAGGGAGACGCCCTGGTTCTGGTACTTCTTGGCGACCGAGACCACGAACCGCAGGTTCGACCGCACGAGCGTGTCGAGCGCCTCCTGGTCGTCCTGCCGGATGCGCTTGGCGAGCTCGACCTCCTGCTCTCGCGTGATCAGCGGGTAGACGCTGATGTCGCGCAGGTACTGGTCGAGCGACCCTTCCTCGTAGCCGTGTCGCTTGTGCGGCACACCAGCCATTGAGCCTGCGCTCCTGCGTCCGTGAGGTCGAGCGGTCATGCGATGGTTCTTGGGTTCCGAGCGTGCCGGAATGTGGGGGGCGGTGTCGCGGAGCGGAAGGTCAGTGGATGCGTTCACCCAGACGGTGCCAGCGCACCCGGCGGATCCAGTCGAAGCTGACGGCGCTGTCGGGATCGAAACTGTAGTAGACGAAGAGCGGGCTCCCGCGGACGAGCGTGTCCGACACGAACCCCCAATAACGGCTGTCGAGGGAGTTATCCCGGTTGTCGCCGAGGACGAAATAGTTCTTCGCCGGCACGACGATCGGCCCCCAGTTGTTCCGTGAGGGATGATACGACGACGCGGCCGCCGCGCGCCGCACCAAAAAGTTGCGCTGCCAGTGGAATTCTTCCGTGACCGGATCGGTACCGGGCTCGGAATGCGTGACGTACGGCTCCACCTGCTTGCGTCCGTTGCGGTAGAGCACGCCGTCGTTCATCGAGAGCGTGTCGCCCGGCAAGCCGACGAGACGCTTCACGAAGTTCTTCGTCGGATCCTCGGGCCACTGGAAGACGAGCACGTCGCGATAGCGCGGATGGCGCAGCGCGGGGAGGCGCCGGCCCGTGCCCGGCACCTCGGCGCCGTACACGAGCTTGTTCACGAGGAGGAAATCGCCCACGAGGAGCGTCCCCTCCATGCTCCCGCTGGGGATCTTGAACGCCTCGACGAGAAACGCCCGCACCACGAGAAAGAGGATGAGCGCGAGCGAGAGCGACTTCGTCCACTCGTAAAAGACGCGCAGCGCGACCATGGCCGCGCTGCGGCGGCGCCGCTCGGTGGCGGGGGTCACGGGGGGCGCTTCGAACGGGAGGTCGCTCATGCGGTTGGATTTAGGCGCCCGGGCGGGGCGCGTCAACCGGCACGCGCCCGACGTAACCGGGTCTCTCAGTAGTTGTCGATCTGTGCCCGCTGCAACGCGCCCGAGTAGTCGACGTAGCCGACCTTCGTCTCCGAGTAGAACTCGTAGACTTCCCAGCCGCCTTCGCGGTGGCCGTTGCCCGTCGCCTTCACGCCGCCGAAGGGCATGTGCGCCTCGGCGCCGATGGTCGGCGCGTTGATGTACGTGATGCCGTTGTCGAGTTCCTGCAGCGCCTGGAACGCGATGTTCACGTTCCTTGTATACACCGAACTCGACAATCCGTACCGCACGCCGTTGTTCACGCGGAACGCCTCGGCGGCGTCCTTCACCTTGATGACGCTGAGCACCGGGCCGAAGATCTCCTCCTGCTCGATGCGCATGCCGGCCGTCACGCCGGTGAAGATCGTCGGCTCGAAGAAGAAGCCGTGGTCGAGCGCGCCGCCCGTGGCGCGCTTGCCGCCGAGGCGCAGCGTGGCGCCCTCGGCCTTGCCGATCTCGACGTACCGCTCGACCTTCGCGCGCGACTCCTCGTGCACCAGCGGCCCGACGTCGGTGCCCGCCTTGCGGCCGTCGCCGAGCACGAGTTTCGCGGCGCGCGCGACGAGCTTGTCGAGGAAGACGTCGTGGATCCCTTCCTGCAGGATGAGCCGGCTCGTCGCGGTGCAGCGCTGCCCCGTGGTGCCGAAGGCGCCCCAGAGCACGCCCTCGAGCGCGAGATCGAGATCGGCGTCGTCGAGCACGGTCTGCGCGTTCTTGCCGCCCATCTCGAGCGAAAGGCGCTTGTGCATGCGGCCGCAGGTCTCGCCGACGCGGCTGCCCGTATCGGTGCTGCCGGTGAACGAGATGAGCGGGATCTCGGGATGGTCGACGATCGCCTTGCCGGCCACGCCGTCGCCGTGCACGAGCTGGATGACTTCGGGCGGAAGACCGGCCTCGAGGAGCACCTCGACGAGCACCGTGCCGGCGTGCGGCACGTCCTCGCCGGGCTTGAAGATCACGCTGTTCCCGCAGACGAGCGCCGGGAACATCTTCCACGTCGGGATGGCGAGCGGGAAGTTGAACGGCGTGATGAGACCCGCGACGCCGATGGGGCGGCGGAAGCTCATCGCCCATTTGTTCCGGAGCTCGCTCGGCACCGTGTGCCCGAACAGGCGGCGCCCTTCGGTCGCCGCGTAGAAGGCGGTGTCGATGCCCTCCTGCACGTCGCCCTTCGTCTCGGCGACGGGCTTGCCCATCTCGCGCGTCATGAGATCGCCGAGTTCGTCCTTGCGGGCGACGAGGATCTCGCCGACGCGGCGCAGGATGTCGCCGCGCGCCGGGGCCGGAGTGCGCTTCCAAATCTCGAAGCCGCGCTTGGATGACTCGACGGCGGCCTGCACGTCGGCCGCGCCGGACTTCGGGAAGCGGCCGACGATGTCGCGCGTGTCGGCCGGGTTCACGTTGTCGAAGTATTCGCCGCTCGCGGGGGCGACCCACTGGCCGCCGATGAAGTTCTTGAATGTCGTCGTCATGTGATTGAGAGGATCAGGAACAGGACCAGAGCGCCGGATGTGACGCGCTCGGCTTCGCGTATCCAACACGCGGCAACACATCGAGGCCGGCGAGCACCAGCCCCCACAACACCAGCAGCAACGAGAGCACGTGACCCTTGGCGGCGCGGTGCTTCCACGTCCAGACGGCGCTCCATCCGCCCGCGACGATGAGCGTCGTGACGCTCGCGAGGAACGCGGCGAGCCCGAGCCCGCAGCGCGCGCTGTACGGCCAGAAGGCGAGCGCGACGCCGAGCGCCACCGAGAGCGTGAGCCGCAGGAAGACGCCGAGCGTGCTCGTGCCCGACTGCGCCGCCTGCGCCTGCGCCCGCTCGGGCGCGCTCTTGGCCGCCTTCGAGGGAAAGAGCGCTTCGTCGCTCACCCCTTCGAGCTGGCGGTCGATCTTCTTCATCTCCGCATCCCAATCGCGGTCGCTCACTCGGTCCCCCGGGCCAGGCCGTGACGTTCGATCTTCTTGTACAGGTTGGAGCGCGGCATCTCGAGCACGCGCGCCGTCTCCGCGACGTTCCAGTCGTGCTCGCGCAACTTCATCTCGAGAAAGACGCGCTCGGCGGCGAGCTTGAACTCCTCCCACGTGCGGGACCCCTCGAGGCCCCCGAGCCCGCCCACCGCCGAGGCACGCGTGCCGACGAGGCGCTCGACGTCGGCCACGACGATGCGCGGCCCCGCCGAGAGGATCACCAGCCGCTCGACCGTGTTGCGCAACTCGCGCACGTTCCCCGGCCAGTCGTGCGCCATGAGGCGGTCCACGGCGAGCGGGTCGATCGACCGCGGCGCCACGCCCTCGTGCTTCGCGATCTGCAGCAGGAAGTGCTCGATGAGGAGCGGGATGTCCTCGCGCCGCTCGCGGAGCGGCGAGACGTGCATCGGCACCACATTCAGCCGGTAGTAGAGGTCCTCGCGGAACCGCCCCGCCTCGATCTCCTCCTCGAGCCGCTTGTTCGTCGCGGCGATCACGCGCACGTCGACGCGCCGCGACTTCTGCCCGCCGATGCGCGTCACTTCGCCGTCCTGCAGCACGCGCAGCACCTTCGCCTGCGCCGAACTCGACATGTCGCCGATCTCGTCGAGAAAGAGCGTGCCCGTGTCGGCCTGCTCGAACTTGCCGGCGCGGTCGGCGATGGCGCCCGTGAACGATCCCTTCATGTGCCCGAAGAGTTCGCTCTCGATGAGCTCGCTCGGGATGGCCGCGCAGTTCACCTCGACGAACGGCTTCTTGGCGCGCGGCGACCCGCGGTGCAGCGCGCGCGCGACGAGCTCCTTGCCGGTGCCGTTCTCGCCGGTGATGAGCACGCGGGCGCTCGTCTCGGCGACCTTGTCGATCTTCTCGAGCAGCGCGTGGATCACCGGCGAGCGGCCGACGAGTTCGTACCGGCTCTCGATCGTCGCCTTGAGCCGCTCGTTCTCCTCGGTGAGGTCGATGCGCCCGATCGCGTTGCGCAGCGTGACGAGGATGCGGTCGGTGTCGAGCGGCTTCTCGAGGATGTCGTACGCGCCGAGTTGCGTGGCCTCGACGGCGTTCTGTATGGTCGCGTGCCCGCTGATCATCACGACGATCGCCGAGGGGTCGAACTCGCGGAGTTTCTTGAGCGTCTCGAGGCCGTCCATGCCGGCCATCTTCACGTCGAGAAAGACGAGTTGCGGCCGGAACTTCTCGTACGTCGCGAGGCCCTCCGCGCCGCTCGCCGCCGACCGCACCTCGTAGCCCTCGAACTCGAGGAGCTGCGCGAGCGCGGCGCGGACGCCCGATTCGTCGTCGACGATGAGGATGCGCTTGCTCACGGCACCGACTTGTAGAGCGTCACGTGCCCCTTGGCCACGCGCACGTCGGCCAGTTCCTTCGGCACGTGCACGGGGATGGCGGAGGGGGAGATCGTCGAATCGCGCCCGCGCATCGCGATGCGCCCGACGATCTTCGGGATCGCGGCGGAGGGGAGCTTGAGTTCGCCCAATGCGATCTCGTCGACGACGAACTGCGCGCGCCCGGGCGTGAGCACCTCGAGCCGGCCGCGCACCGTCATCTCCTGCTTGCCGGAGACCATCGACGAGAGGGGCCCGAGCGTCTTCGGCCCGCCGAGGTCGGCGACGCTCACCTGCGCGCGGAGGAAGAGATGCTCGTCCTTCGCCATCGCCTGCGCGTCGGTGGCCGAGGGGCTGAAGCCATGGAGCACGGTGTCGAGCACGAACGCGGCGAGATCGCCGGCGCCGACGTTGAGGTACACCGGTCCGTTCTTGCGTTCGAGCTGAGCCACCGCGGCGCGGGCGCGCGCCGCGCCCTCGGGCGTGAGCGATTCCCACTTCGCCGCGCCCGCCGCGGCCGGCGGCGTGGCAACGACGAAGCTCCGCACCTTCGGCCACCAGGCGTCGTGCGTATACCAGCCCACCGCCGCGGCGAGCGCGAGCACGAGCAGGCAACCGAGCCGTCCGATGCAACCGAACATCAGGCGAGCACCTCCACGCGCGGCGCGTCGCCGGCGCGGTGGAGCGAGCCGGAACGGAAGCCGCGCAGGTCGAGTTCGACGACGCTGAATCCCGCGCCGACGACGGCATCGCGCAGCGCACGCTGCCGCTCGGGCGTACGCCACTCTACGAGTTCGCGCTCGCCGAGTTCCACCCGCGCGGTGTCGCCGTAGAAGCGCACGCGCAGGTCGCCGGCGATGCCGAGCGCGCGCACTGCGCGTTCGGCGGCCTCGACCTTCGCGAGACGGAGCGGCGTCACCTCGGTGCCGTACGGCAGCCGCGACGAGAGGCACGGCGATGAAGGCTGCGCCCACGTCGGGATGTCGCGCGCCTTCGAGAGCGCGCGGATGTCGTCCTTGGAGAAGCCGAGTTCGGCGAGCGGCGACCGCACCTCGTGCTCCGACGCGGCCTTGCGGCCGGGGCGATGATCGGCGAGGTCGTCGGCGTTCGTGCCGTCGACGACCACGGCGAGCCCCCGCGCACGCGCCACCGGCACGAGGCGCGACCACAGTTCCGTCTTGCAGAAGTAGCAGCGGTTCACCGGGTTCGCGGCGTACCGCGGGTCATCCATCTCGTGCGTGTCGAGTTCGAGCACCGGCACGCCGAACCGCGCCGCCACCTCGCGGGCGCGGCTCCACTGCTCCAGCGGGTAGCTCGCGCTCTTGCCGATGACGGCGAGCACCCTGTCGCTCCCCAGCGCGTCGACGGCCACGCACGCGAGGTACGCCGAATCGACGCCGCCGCTGAAGCCGACGAGGGCGGAACCCTGCGCGCGGAACCAGGCGAGCAGCGCCGATTCCTTTGCCCAGGCGTTACCGCCGGCTGCCTCCGGAGTCTCGCTCCCATTCATATAGTGGAAAGGTAGCGAGCCGCCCCGCGATACGCCGCCACTCCGTGGCGCGCCGGCCCGGCGTAGATTTCCAGCGCGTCGTACACTCTCACGGGACCTTGCCCATGCTGTTCGCCCAGCGCCTGCTGCTCATCGTCGCCACTGCGGCCACCTCGCTCACGCCTCGACCCGCCGCCGACGCGCGCCGCTGGAACGCGACCGGCCACGAAGTGATCGCCGCCATCGCGTGGAATCACCTGACGCCGGCGGCGCGCACGAAAGCCACCGCGCTCCTGCGCAACGGGCCGCCCGAAGCGCACCTCGGCGATCTCGAGCCGACGAGCGGAACGCCGGAGGAGCGGGCGCGTCAGCTGTTCATCGTCGCGTCGACATGGAGCGACCAGGTGAAGGGACGGCAGGCGCCCAATCACGCGTATGATCGCGGCACGTGGCACTACACCGACTACTACTGGAAGGACGTGAACGGGAAGCCGGTGCTCGTGCCCGAGCTGCAGCCCGACCCGGAGAATCTCGTCGAGCGCCTGCCGGTGCTGCAGGCGACGCTCGCCGCGGCCGGCCCGGATTCGTCGCGCGCCGTCGCGCTCGCGTGGATCGAGCACCTCGTGGGCGACATCCACCAGCCGCTGCACGCGAGCGGCCGCGTGACGCCGGACCTCCCCAAGGGCGACCGCGGCGGCAACGACTTCAAGCTCGGCGGCAACCCGAACAACCTGCATGCGTACTGGGACGGGATCCTCGACCTCGTCGAACCGTCGAACGGCGACCGCGTGGCGGCCGTCGACACCTGGGCGACGACCATCGAGCAGCGGATCCCGATGTCGTCGTTCAAGGGCGCCGATCTCGACGCGGGCGTCGATGTCTGGACCAAGGAATCGCTCGAACTCGCGCAGCGGCAGCTGTATCCGTCGTCACTCGCCGAGCATGCGGTGCCGGGCGACGACTACAAGAAGGCCGCCGACGCGGCGGCCGAGCGCCGCATCGCGATCGCCGGCTACCGGCTCGCGACGGTGCTGAACAAGCTCCTCAAGTAGCGCGTCGCGAATCCGCGCGCGGCGGCAGC
>Ga0265314_10004622_pt1 | contig 12682 bp, 11 predicted proteins | sample 4126metaG_FD_203106 | JGI IMG/M metagenome (GOLD analysis project Ga0265314, IMG submission 203106) | Rhizosphere microbial communities from Carex aquatilis grown in University of Washington, Seatle, WA, United States - 4-1-26 metaG | ecosystem: Host-associated > Plants > Roots > Rhizosphere >... | reverse complement strand
TGTGACCGGGCATCTCTCAATGCACCGGTGATTTTCTTTCTTCTATCTCGCGTTTATTCCCGCGAGTTCCGCAGTTTTTCTTCCCGCGGACCAAAGAGAAATTCAAGTGGAGGCGGAGGGAGTTGAACCCTCGTCCCGTGATAGGTTGATGTCGGCCTCTACGTGCGTAGGTCCAGTTTTATCTCATGATCTCCGGCGTCTAGAACCTGACTCCGGAAACCACCAGCCCCTCCTGTGTCTTAACACGTTGCCAAGGAACCCTGCAACATGAGCAGTCTGCTAAAATGACGATTCATCCCAAAACACAGACGATTTCAGGCGAATCGTGCTGCCTGTTTATTTAGGCGGCAAGACGGAGGCTTGCGCCACCGACTGGGAACTTGTAATTCTCAGTTTCATTTCAATTTTGCCACACAGTTTTACGACTTGCATGACAGGTCGGCACGCCACCGGCACCACTACTGTCCGGTCGATACCTGGCGCCCCCAAATTGTCAAAGAACACTTACATCTACTGATGCTCAACCGCCGCGAATTTCGCTGTCTTCGCCTGCATTGAACGGTTTGTCGCGGTTACGATACCGATTAACTTCCTCGACCCATTTTATCGGCTCGAAAGCCCCTTCGGTATTAACTTCTTTTTCGGCTTCTTATCGGGAGGTTTTCTGACCCTCGCCCCGCCTCAAATTGCGACTGCTGGAAGAATCATACCAATACCAGCCGCAAAGTCAAGACGCTCTCGAAACAATTTCCAAACATTTTTTGAACGCGCTCACCCGAACTTTCCCCCCACCCACTCCCGTCACCCATTCAGGTGCTTCTCAATCGCCCGGCGCGAACAACGCCACATCTCCGCGCGGCCGTGCTCCGTTCCCGCTTTCGCACTGGTGTTTCTGCCCGCCATTCTGTTCTAATAACCCCCGTGCTGTCGATGCAATCACAAGCATCACACCGCATGCCCGGGATCCGCTCATGCGCCAGTTTCATCACCACCCTCGCCTGTCATCTGTCGCCCTCGCGGCGCTCGCTCTCCTGTCGCCTGAATCCAGCAGCTGGGCCGGCCCGCCCCGCGCCCGGCCTGCGGACATCCGTATCCAGATCATCCCCGCCCAACCGAATCTCGCCGCCCAGGAATCCACCGCCCCCGCCGCGCCGCTCCCCATTCTCAATCACGGCTTCGCCACCGACCAGGATCTCCCCGGCCCACTCGCCCCGGTCATCACCGACCTGGGTTCCTCGGATTCCCGCGCCCGCGACCTCGCCTCGCAAAAACTCATGCGCCTCCCGCCGGAGCGCCTCGACGATATCCGCACCGCGCTCGCCCAGGAAACCGATCCTGAAGCCATCGCCCGCCTCTCTTCGGTCGCGGTGCATCTGTTCCTCAAGCCGCGCACCATGCTGGCGCGCCCCAGCCTGCTTGGCGTCTGGTATCAGCAGGATTCCGTCAGCCTGCTGGGCATTTCCTTCGAAGTCCAGACCGTCAAGGTGAACCCCAACGATACCGACGCCATCCCTATGACCGCCGTGCTGACCATCGAGCCCGGATTTCCCGTCGCCCAATCCCTCTTCGTCGGCGACCGCATCTTCGCCATCAACGGCGAACGCTTCCCGCCCGACCTGGTCCAAAGCACCTTTCCCGCAATCATCCGGCAATTCCCCCCCGGCGCGCTCCTGACGCTCTCGATCCTCCGCGACGGAAAAACGTTCGAGGTCCCGGTGCAGATGGGCGCCCTTCCCGTCGCCGCCGTCGATATGGAAACCGCCATCGAAGCCCGCAAGACCGCCGCGCGCGAATTCCTGCAATCCCTTAAGACCGGCCGGCCTGATTTCCCCACACCCGATTCCAACACCCGTCTCGATTAGCCTCTTCGCCGCGCGGAGCCGATCGCGGGAGTTCTCAATCGCCCGCTTCCATCTGCACCTGCGTCCCCCCGGTCGCCCCCGCCCGCTCATAGACCACAAATTCCAGATCCTTCACCAGATCGTGGCTCACCACGTTCCACTGCGTCTGATCCCACATCGGAAAATACGTGTCGCCCTGGAACGGAAAATCCCGCTGAACAAATGTCACGTACATCCGATCCGCCTTTTTCAGCGCCTCGGCATAAATCTCCGTTCCCCCGGCGATGAAGCATTCCTTCTCGCCCCCCTTCCGCGCCGCCTCCACCGCCGCATCGAGTTCCGAAAACCACTCCACCCCTTCCTTCCGCGGCGGGTCGGGATTCCGCGACACCACCAGGTTCCGCCGCCCCGGCAAGGGCCGCCCGATCGACGCAAATGTCTTGCGCCCCATCACGATCGCATGCCCCGTCGTCAGCTGCCGAAACCGCTTCAAATCATCCGGCAAATACCATGGCAACCGCCCCGCCGCCCCGATAAGCCGGTCCGGAGTCATCGCCACTATGATTGAAATCAACATAATACGTCCTGGATCCTGGGTTACACCGCTACCTTAAAGCTTATCGGCGGATGCGGGTTGTAACCCTGCAATGTGAAATCTTCAAATCTCAGATCCCGGAACGGCTTCCTGGCAATCTCCAGCTTCGGCAACGGCCGCGGTTCGCGGGTCAGTTGCTCCCGGAGCCCCGCGATATGGTCATACGCCGCCATCGGCGAGCCCGCATCCGCGCAGTAAATATGCGCATCGATGATCGTGTGGCCGAACTGCCCCACCTCCAGGCCCACCTCCTGCGACAGCATCTGCGTCAGCGTCGCATAGCATGCCAGGTTGAAGGGAATCCCCAGCGCAATATCGCCGCTGCGCTGCGTCAGGTGACAATTCAGCCGGCGCGGGTTGCCCTTTTCGTCCGGGCTGACGTTAAAGGCAAACGTGTAATGGCACGGCGGCAATTTGCTTCGCTCGGCATTCCCCGGTTCCCACGCCGTCACCACCAGCCGCCGCGAATAGGGATTCCGGCGGATTTCATCAATCACATATTGAATCTGATCGATCTCTTCCACGGGCGCCATCGTTTCACCGGTCTGGTTCACCGGCGCGTGCGACTTCTGCACCGGATGCGGAAAGCGCCGCCAGTAACGCCCATACGCGGTCTCCAGGTCCCCCTTCTCATCCGCCCAGGCATCCCAGATCTTCGTCACCTTCTTGAGATTCCGGATGTGATCCTCCCCCGAGAGATACCACAGCAGTTCATGCAGGCAGGCCGCGAAATTCACCTTCTTGGTCGTCAGCAGCGGAAACCCCGCCGCCAGGTCCACCTTGTAAAACGCCCCGAAATACGACAGCGTATCCACCCCGGTGCGCGAAGGCTTTCGCACGCCCTTCTCAAGCACCAGTCGGACCAGATCCAGATATTCCTTCATCCGGGAAAACTCCAGTTTAGCTGCGGCTCTCGGGGCCGCGCTCGCCGGCAGATATCCCGTTCAAACCCGTTTCGGGCCTCTCCAAAGATTCCCCCACCCGTGTCGCCAGAATCTCCAGCATGTGATCGTCCAACCCCAGGAACTTCGCCATCCTCACATGCGTCCCCGGATGCCCGCACGCCGCCTCGCACGCCAGCCGCGGAATGTCCTGCGTAAAGTGCTTCCCCGGCCCGAGAAAATACGGCACCACCACGATCTCCGTCGCCCCGCGCGACACGCACTTCCCATACGCCTCGGCAATCGACGGGCTCGCGATCTCCATGTGCGCCGGCTCCACGATGTCGTATTGCGCGCCGTAACGCCCGGAAAAAGCCGCCGCCACTTCCTCGAGCAGCCGGTTTGAATCCGCCAGCCGCGACCCGTGATCAACAATAATGATTCCCGTTTTCATCGCGGCGGTTAAGATAGACCGTCAGGCCGGCAGATACAAGGCCGTCTGTTTTTGTGAGCCCCATGCCCGAACCAGCACGCACCTTCAAACTTGGCGCCCGCGGCAGCCTCCTCTCCCGCTCCCAGAGCCAATGGGTCGCCCGGCTCCTCGAATCCCTTCACCCCGGCCTCACCGTCGAACTCGTCCTGATCACCACCACCGGCGACAAGGTGCAGCACAAACCCCTCCACGACATGGGCGGCAAGGGACTCTTCACCAAGGAACTCGAGCAGGCCCTCCTGCGTCGCGAAGTCGATTTCGTCGTCCACAGTTTCAAGGACGTGCCGGTGACCATGCCGCTGGTGGATGTGCGCGAGCTGATGATCGCCGCCGTGCCCGAGCGCGAAGACCCGCGCGACCTCCTCGCCTGCCGAATCGCACAATCCATCGCCGATCTCCCCCCGGGCGCCCGCGTCGGCACCGGCTCCCTGCGCCGCCAGGCCCAGCTCCTCGCGCTCCGCCCCGATCTGCAGGTCCTCCCCATCCGCGGCAACGTCGACACCCGCATCCGCAAACTCACCGAAGGCGAATTCGACGCCGTCATCCTCGCCACCGCCGGCGCCAAACGCTCCGGCCTCTTCGATGAAACTTTCATGACCCCCATCGACCCCGCGCAGATGCTCCCCGCCGCCGCCCAGGGTTCCCTCGCCCTCCAGTGCCACTCCGACAACGTCCCAGTCAAAACCATCCTCGAATCCATCAACCATCCGCAATCCTTCCTCGCCGCCAAGTTGGAACGCCAGATCGTACAACTGCTCAACGGCGACTGTACTTCCCCCATCGCCGCCCTCGCCCAGGTAAATCCCAACCAAATCACCCTCACCGCCGCCGTCGCCAAACGCAACGGCCAGCCGCCCGTCCTGCGTGCCCAAGCCGCAGCCCTCGCGGCCCAATCGGGTTCACTGCCGCAAACCGTGGTCAATTCCCTCATCGCCCAGGGTGTTCCGCAACTACTCGCCTGACGGCGCACGAAATGCGATTGCCACTTCGCCCGTTGCTTCCCCGCCCTGCACGTGCGAACGCCCTTTTTGCTACAATAACTTCATGGTCAGCCACGTCGATGCCATCTTCAGCCAGGGCGCCTTCCGCCCACTTGAACCGCTCGTCATCCCGGAGGCAACGCGCGTCCACCTTAGCGTCGAGGGCCCGCCCGGCACAGGCGCGGTCGCGCCAAAGTCGTTCTATCGCGCGCCAAAACTCGCACATCCCACAGAAGTCACGGATTTCGTCATGGAAGTTCGGGATACTGGCAATCTCAGGCGACCCGGGTGATTGAATAATTCTACGAGGGAGCATGCGATGCCGGCCGCCATCGAGCTCACAATTACGCACTCCCCGCTTGCATTCATTTACGAATTCTTTACGCCGACAGTGGAAATCAACGGCACCAAACAGCGCCTGCCCTGGGGAACACACACGTTGGAAATGCCCCCGGGAGCTTACACGGTGGCCATCTCTTACCCGTGGTTATTCGCACCTGAGTGCGGTAAAAACACCGTGCGTTTCGAACTGAAACAGGAAGAGACCAAGCGGGTCGCTTACCGCGCGGGATTGATCCGCTTCGTTCCCGGAAAGATGCACGTGAGCTGAATTCCAGCGGGCACGCTTCCCTCCCTGTCACTTTCATCTCCTCCCCCTGCACCAGCTCAAAACAACCCGCCCTTGAGCGGCTTCTTGGGCTTCACCGGCCCGCCCTTGGCCGCCGGCGCCCCCGGTTTCCCGGGCGCCCCCGCTGCCGCCGCCACCGGCTCGGGTGCCTTCATCTCGCCGCTGGCGATCTTCGCATCGCGCTCCGCCTCCGACATCGACAGCGAAATCCGCCGCTTCTCCGTGTCGATCCCCTGCACCTTCGCCTTGACCTTGTCCCCCTCCTTCACCACCTCGCCCGGCCGATTCACGCGCCGCAGCGCCAATTGGCTCACGTGCACCAGCCCCTCGATCCCCGGCGCAAGTTCCACAAACGCCCCAAATTCCACGACCTTCTTCACCGTCCCCTCGGCCGTCGTCCCCACCGGGAAATCTGCCTGCACCGTGTCCCACGGATCTTTCGTCAATTGCTTGAGCGATAGCGACACCCGCGATTTTTCCTTGTCTATCGCGACCACCATCACCTGCAGCTTGTCCCCCTCCTTCATGATCTTCTTGGGATCCGCCACCCGCTGGTGCGACATCGCAGAAACGTGCAGCAGCCCATCCACGCCGCCCAGATCGACAAACGCTCCGTACGGCTGCACCGACCGTACCGTCCCCTCGCGCACCTGCCCCACCGATATCTCATTCCAGGTCTGCTCCGCCTTCTTCTTTTCCTCCTCCTCCAGGATCGCCCGGCGCGAGAGCAGAATCTGGTGATCGTCCCGATCCACCTTCATCACCCGCACGCTCAATTTCTGATTCAAAAACACCGACAGGTCCGGATGAAACTTCACATCCACCTGCCCCGCCGGCATGAACGCCCGCGTCGTGCCCACCTTAAGTTCCAGCCCGCCCTTGTTCACACCGGTCACCTGCGCCTCGACCATATCGCCAGGCGAAAGCGTCTCCCACGCCCCATGCTGCACCGCCCCCTTGCGCGCCAGCATCACCAGCCCCTCGCGCGCGTCATACCCCTTGTAAACAAAATCATATTCCTGCCCCACCTCCACGCCCTTCTTCTCCCCGCTCTCATCGGTGCCCGGGGCCTGGTCAAACTGATCGATCGGGCACATCCCCTGCGACTTGCCCCCGATATCCACAAACACGTTCCCCTCGCGGATCGCCGTGATCTTGCCGTGCTTGATGTTGTCCGGGTTGATGTGGTCCCCGCCGCCTTCGGGCGCACGCCGCGCGCCCCGCGCCCCCGGCCTGCCGCCGCGCACCGGCCGGTTCGGATCCAGCCGCGGACCCCCGCCCGCCGCGCCGCCCTGCATCGGCACCTTCGCCGCCGCCGACTGCTCCATCAGCTCATCAATCGAAAGCCCGCCCAGGGCCTTGGCAACTTCCAGATCAAGATCCGATTTCTCGCCCGCCGCCGGTGTTGCCGGTACCGATGAGGAATGGACGTAACAGGAGTCTCACGCTGTGACTCAGGACCGGTCGCCGACATAAACACGCCTCGCGCACAACTTGGGGGAATCACTCCGCTCCATACCCAGAACGGAGAAACGTTCAATGTTACCGCAACCGGAGCGATTGCAAAACGGTACTTCCATATTCTTCGGCATTTGAGCGGCTCGGTTGCGCCATCACCTCCCTCCCTTCCGCACAACCGAATCCCGCCTCCCGCCGCTTTGACAAGACACCCCCCGGCGCAGAGACTTGCAACTTCACCCAGGAACCCTGTTGTTTTTTCAGGTATCCACCATGTGGCCCAATCCCCATCGCCCCTCCTCCGGCCCCCGAAAATCACGCTCCGCCCGCGCACCAAAATTCCTGGAACAGCTCGAATCCCGCGTCCTGCTCACCACCTATAACTTCGCGCCCCTCGCCCTCTTCTCCGGCGGCGGAAAAAATGGCACCGGCGCCGCGCCCCAGGGCCTCACCATGGCTCCCAACGGCGATCTCTACGGGACAGCGGCCGGCGGCGGGCAACACGGTTATGGCCTCATCTTCAAAATTGCCGCCAACACCGACACCATCATTCCTCTCGCCAGTTTCAGCGGCCCGGACGGCATCTATCCCCGCGGCGGGCTCGTCGTAGACGCCCAGGGCAACGTCTTCGGCACAACCGCGGCCGGAGGCACCACCGGCGCCGGCACCCTCTTCGAATACAGCGCCTCGGCAAACGCCATCGAAACCCTCGTCAACTTCACCGGACCCAACGGCGCATTCCCCCTCGCCGGCATCAGCACCGATGGCGCTGGAAACCTCTTCGGCATCACCGACGGCCAGCGCGCCGGCGGCCGCAACAAATCCACCATCTTTGAATACAACATCTCCACCAGCACCCTCACCACCCTCGCCACCCTCGCTTTAAATCTCGATCCGCGCAGCACTCCCGTTATCGATTCCAACGGCAACCTCTTTGGCACCACCCGCCACGGTGGAAAAAACGACGGCGGCACACTCTTCGAACTCGTCCACGGCGCCGGCACCATCACCACGCTCGCCAGCTTCACCGGTCCCAACGGCCAATTCCCCGACGGTGGCCTCCTTATGGACAGCCAAGGAGATATCTTCGGCATCACCAACAACGGCGGATCCCACGGCAACGGTGCCGCCTTCGAATGGTCCCCGAGCTCCTCCACCCTCACCCTCCTCGCTTCCTTCACCAACGCCATCGGCATCCGGCCACTCGGCAACCTCGTCATGGATTCCGGCGGCAACCTCTTCGGCGTGACCGCGCTCGGCGGCGGGCATGCCGGCGGCAGCGTCTTTGAACTCACCCCCGCCGGCACAGCTTCCACACTCACCCAACTCTACGCATTCCAGGGCACAAAAAACGGCCGCACCCCCTCCGGTCCCATCATCCTCGACCCCACCACCGGCGACCTCATCGGCGAAACTTTTTCCGGCGGCAGCACCATCGGTAACGTCACCAACCGTGGCACCGTCTTTGACCTCATCCCCTCTGCCAACCCCCAATCCCCCATAAAGATCGTCGTCACCCAATCCCCCAGGAGCACCATCGCCGGCCATACCCTCGCCCCGGATGTGACCGTCGAAATCGAAGATATCTTTGGCAACATCGTCACCACCGACAACGGCACCGTCACCCTCCAAATCAACTCCGGCCCGACAACATCAACCCTCACCGGCGTCGTCACCGTGAACTTCGTCAACGGCGTCGCCACCTTCCCCGGCATCTCCATCGACACCGCCGGCAACTACACCCTTTCCGCCACCGACGGCACCCGCACCAGCACCCCCACCAAATCCTTCACCATCTCCCCCGATACCAACGCAACACCGGTCCTGGTTTTCTCCCAGGAGCCAAACGGCACGACCTCCCACAATACCTCGCTCACCCCGCCCCTCGCTGTGAGCGTCGAGGATGAGTTCGGCAACGTCATCACCACCCTCAACCCCACCGTCACGCTGGCCATCAACACCGGACCCAACGGCGGTGCCATCAATGGCCCGAAATCCCTCGGCGCCATTCACGGTAAAGTCACCTTCACCGGCCTGTCCCTCACTGTCGCCGGCACCTATACCTTCACCGCCTCCGCGCCCAACTTCAGCCCCGTCACCTCCGACCCCATTGTGATCACCTGAAGCAACCCCCGGGTGCCATGCCCTGCGGGGCGAAAAAAAAAAAACACATGTCTCATGGGATGCAATCGCCCCGCTGGGCATGCTCGGCAGCAAGACATATCGCACCCGGTCCATCAATCGCAGCGCACCGTAACCGCGGCTAAGATGCTTCCATGAGCCAACCTCCCAACAAACCCGCCGTCGTCCTCCTCTCCGGTGGCCTCGATTCCGCCACCACCCTCGCCATCGCCCACGCCCAGGGCTTCCAAATCCACGCCCTCTCCTTCGACTACGGCCAACGCCACGCCCGCGAAATCCACTGCGCCGCCGCCCTCGCCAAACATTACAAGGTCGCCCGCCACGAAACCCTCAAAATCGACCTCCGCGCCTTCGGCGGCTCCGCCCTCACCTCCAACCTCGCCGTCCCCAAAGACCAACTCGCCGCCCCCAACCCCGAGAAAAAAGAATCCATCCCCATCACCTACGTCCCCGCACGCAACACCGTCTTCCTCTCCTTCGCCCTCGCCCTCGCCGAGGTCACCAACTCCTTCGACATCTTCATCGGCGTCAACGCCATCGACTACTCCGGCTACCCCGACTGCCGCCCCGCCTTCATCCAGGCCTTCCAATTCCTCGCCAACCTCGCCACCAAGGCCGGCGTCGAATCAGAAGCCGCCGGCCAGTCCGCCCCAAAATTCCAAATCCACGCCCCCCTCATCCAAATGACCAAAGCCCAAATCATCCAGATAGGCCTCGAACTCAACGTCCCCTACCAACTCACCCACTCCTGCTACGACCCCACCGAGGATGGCCTCTCCTGCGCCCACTGCGACTCCTGCCTCCTCCGCCTCGCCGGTTTCAAAGAAGCCGGAACAGCCGACCCCATCCCCTACGCCAACTAACCTTTTGCCGCGGCCCTCGGGGCCGCGCTCGTGTTCACACAATCCCTTCCCAAAATTTGTCCCCCCCACCCCCTTCCTGTTATATTCCGCCTCTCAACCATTCACCCGGCGGACCTTCCGCCAGCGCAATCCATTTCGTCATCTGTTTCGAGGAAACGCATCATGCAAAAGTCCCACCTCCTGGCGCTCGCATTCGCCACCCTTGCCTGCTCCCCATTCGCCAAGGCCGACAACCCCCTCATCACCGATCAATTCACCGCCGACCCCACCGCCCGCGCCTTCGATGGCAAAATCTACGTCTACCCCTCCCACGACATCGCCGCCTCCGAAGGCGTCGGCCGCTCCGGCTGGTTCAACATGCGCGACTACCACACCTTCTCCACCGAAAACGGCATCGACTGGCATGACTGGGGCATCATCGTCGACCAGGCCAAGACCGACTGGGTCAACGTCAATTCCTACGCCATGTGGGCCCCTGACTGCATCTTCAAAAACGGCAAGTATTACTTCTACTTCCCCGCCCCCTCTAAACAAGGCTACGTGAACCCCCGCACCCCTGCTGCCCCTCCCGCAGCAGCAACCGCCCCCGCCACCGCCACCGCACCCGGCGGTTTCGCTGGCGGCCCAGGCGGACCCGGCGGCCCCGGTGGCTTCGGCGGACGTGGCGGTCGCGGTGGACGCGGCGGCGGTGGCGGCGGTGGCTCCCGCATCGGCGTCGCCATCTCCGATACCCCCCACGGCCCCTTCGACGTCCAGCCTCCCATCCTCGGCGTCGGCGGCATCGACCCCGGCCTCCTCATCGACCCCAAAGATGGCTCCGTCTACATGTTCACCGCCGGTGGACGCATCTCCGTCTCCAAACTCAACGACGACCTCGTCTCCCTCGCCGCCGGACCCCAGGTCATCGCCAACCTCCCCACCCAGGGAACCATCGAAGGCCCCTTCCCCTTCGAACGCAACGGCATCTATTACCTCACCTACCCCCACGCCGTCACCATCAACGGCCACGAAGCCGAACAGCTCGAATACGCCACCGCCAAATCCCCCATGGGCCCCTACACCGTCGCCGGCGTCTTCATGGACCAGACCCCCAACGGCGCCTGGACCAACCACCAGTCCGTCGTCCAATACAACGGCCAGTGGATCCTCTTCTACCACGACAAACTCCTCTCCCCCTCCTTCGACAAAAACCGCTCCATCTGCGCCGACTACCTCACCTTCAATGTCGACGGCACCATCCAAAAGGTCACCCCCACCCTCCGCGGCATTGGCATCGCCGACGCCAAACGCCAGATCCAGATCGACCGCTACAGCGACATCAGCAAGGAAGGCGCTGCCGTCGATTTCATCGATCCCAAAAACACCTTCGGCGGCTGGAAAACCACCTTCTCCGCCAAAAACGCCTGGATCCAATACAACCGCGTCAACTTCGACCCAGGCCTCAAATCAGTAAAAGCCCGCACCATCTCCCCCAACGGCGGCACCCTCGAAATCCACCTCGACAAACCCGATTCCCCCGTCATCGCCACCATCACCATCCCCAAAGGCGCCGACTGGACCGAAGCCACCGCCACCCTCACCAACCTCCCCACCGGCCAACACGACCTCATCGTCACCACCCCCGACGCCGGCGAAGTCCAGGTCGACTGGGTCAGCTTCCAGTAACCCCACTCCCCAAAATCTTTCATCCCCCCCACAACACAGCGCATCAAGCCCCGGCCCAAAAACCCGGGGCTTTTTTTTTAAGTCTGCAAACCCGACTCAATCTCTCAGGATCGGGCACAATTTCTATCACACCACAAACCTAAGCGGCTGCGCAACCAGCCGCTTACGCGCGAAAGAGTGTAACCAACCCCGACCTGAGAGCAATCCGCAACTGCCGCCATCGCCTCAGAGTGCAACGCGGTAGTGTAACCAACCCCGACCTGAGAGCAATCCGCAACTCGCGAGCACAACACCTGTGCAGACCGGGCAGTGTAACCAACCCCGACCTGAGAGCAATCCGCAACAGAAGCACCTGGAGCCCCTGATTCACGCCCAGTGTAACCAACCCCGACCTGAGAGCAATCCGCAACAACAAACGTCTCGATGTCGGGGATCTACGAAGTGTAACCAACCCCGACCTGAGAGCAATCCGCAACGCGGCGATCTGGCCGGCGGTCTCGGTCAGGAGTGTAACCAACCCCGACCTGAGAGCAATCCGCAACAGTGTGATTCTGTCGAGCGTGTCCTTGAGAAGTGTAACCAACCCCGACCTGAGAGCAATCCGCAACCCCGGTGTCACGCGACGGGTTGAAGCGCGACAGTGTAACCAACCCCGACCTGAGAGCAATCCGCAACAATGCCCCGGAGCGCCTTGTCGGACCGGGGAGTGTAACCAACCCCGACCTGAGAGCAATCCGCAACGTGCCGTGAAAATGGCTCACCGATGCCGGTAGTGTAACCAACCCCGACCTGAGAGCAATCCGCAACTAGGCGACCGCGGCGCCGTACATGTCCACTAGTGTAACCAACCCCGACCTGAGAGCAATCCGCAACTGCATCCGCATCATATCCAGATTGCCGCAGAGTGTAACCAACCCCGACCTGAGAGCAATCCGCAACTGTGGAGATCATCGGCCATTCTGGCAGGCGAGTGTAACCAACCCCGACCTGAGAGCAATCCGCAACTCAAGCGGGCGGGCGAGGCGCCTTCCGAATAGTGTAACCAACCCCGACCTGAGAGCAATCCGCAACTGCGGAGAAGTCGCCAACCAGGCCGCGTCGAGTGTAACCAACCCCGACCTGAGAGCAATCCGCAA